>Ga0123519_10001811_pt1 | contig 36520 bp, 30 predicted proteins | sample YelNatPaOPRAMG02_FD_87396 | JGI IMG/M metagenome (GOLD analysis project Ga0123519, IMG submission 87396) | Hot spring microbial communities from Yellowstone National Park - Yellowstone National Park OP-RAMG-02 (version 2) | ecosystem: Environmental > Aquatic > Thermal springs > Hot (42-90C) ... | reverse complement strand
GCGTTTGCCGCGACCAGCCGCACGCCGGGCATCGTCGTCTCGGCCTATGATACCGAGCTTTTCGGCCACTGGTGGTTCGAGGGCGTGGCCTGGCTGAAGGAAGTGCTGCGGCTGATGGAGGAAAATGAGGATGTCACCCTCACCACTGCCCGCGGCTATCTGGACGAATACCCGCCCGACGAGGTGATCGATCTGCCCGAAAGCTCCTGGGGCGAGGGCGGCGGCCACTGGACCTGGATGAACCCCGAGACGGAGTGGATCTGGCCGCTGGTGCACCACGCCGAGCGGCGCATGGAGCAACTGGTGGCGCACCTGCCGGAGGCAACCGGGGAGATCGCCGAAGTGATGGCGCAGGCCGCGCGGGAGTTGGTGCTCCTCGAGGCGAGCGACTGGCCGTTCCTGATCTCCACCGGGCAGGCCAAGGAATATGCCATTGGCCGCTTTCAGCAGCACCTGGCGCGCTTTAACGCGCTCACCAGCATGGCCGAGCGCGGCACGGAGCTCAAACCCAGCGACCGCGAGTTCCTCAAGGCGGCGGAGGAGATGGACGACCCCTTCCCGACCATCGACTATCATGCCTTCAAAGAGCGGCATTACCAGTTGACGAGTGAGGGCAAGATCCTCGAGACTGCCTGATGAATCGAGAGGACCGGCCATTATCCTTGGCTGGTCCTCTCGATTCACTCTTATGATGCGTTGACCTGCTTTTCCACTACCGCGATCAGCTTTTCCGCAATATCGACGGCATGAAGCGCTTCTTTCCGGCTTACCGGTTTTTGCTCATACACCGTGCGGTGGCGCTTCCTGCGCGCTGTATCGAATTCGTTCACCAACGGTAGATGAAAAAGCCCCAGTCGATCCTCGGCAAAATCGACCAGTGTGGCGTGGTGGCGCTCGGCCGCTGCACGGTATCCTGCGGCATACATCAGCGCAGAGATGGCGAACAACATGGCGTTGTAGGCCAGTTCGTAGGCCGATGCCGGGTGGGGCTCTGCCAGCAGGCGAGCCGCTGCCAATTCATCTCTGGCGCGTCGCAGCGTCTGCTGTACATCCTCAGGCGATGCCCTATGTTTGTGGATCAGCCCCTGCCGCTCGAGATCCGCAATCGACATGTCCGCCTCCCATGAGTGCGATGGTGGGCCCAGCCAGGACCCGCTGCACAAATGAGCCCTCTTCCCGCTCAAGTCTCTGGAATTCGTCCGCGTCGTAGACAACCTCATTGACTTCGCGCCCGAGTGTGTGTTCGGCCCCACGCAATGATTGGCGGAGTCGGGCCACGTCTACATCGCCGACGAGGAGCAGGTCAATATCGGAGGCGGCGCGCTCGGTGCCTTGGGCAAAGGAGCCATAGAGGAGGGCCATCTCGATATCCTGGCTAGCCTGAGCGAGCGCCTCGCGCAGCACCTGGGCCACGCCATCCGTCTTCAGAATCAGCCCGCGTAGCTCGGGGTATACTGGGCTGGCTTGGTTCAGGCGGTACTCTTTGCGGCCGTGTCGACGCTCGCTGGTGAGCAACCCAAGTTGCTCCAGCCGGGTCAATTCCAGGCGGAGGGCATTGTTGTTCTCGCCGAGCAGGCGGACGAGGCCCTTTAGGTAGAAAGCCTCATCAGGGTGCATGAAGAAAAGCGTCAGCAGGCGGGCACGGACGCGTGATGTGAGCAGTCGATCCAGGAATGGCATAATCCCTCCGGGTAAGAATAGTACCCGAATGGGTCAAAATACTACCCATACATTATGCCACGAACGAGGCAAATGCGCAACAGGCGTCGGCACGGTATCATAGTGGCGGCTTTGACCAGATGCTTCCAATGTCATGAATGGCACGATCTCGTGCCTGTCACGGCGCTGTTCATTTTCCCGTTCGCTGCCTTTACCGGCGGCCTGGCGCAGTTCGTGGCCGGCCTGTGGGCCTGCAGAGCAAGAGATAGCCTGGCGACGGCCATGCTCGGCATCTGGGGGGCGTTCTGGATTGCCTATGGCGTTCTGTTCCTGCTCTTTGCCACCGGCACACTCGTGCAGCCGACAGGCGCCTTCCTGGGGCTGGGCATCTGGCTTGTGCCGCTGGCGCTCATTACCTATGCTGGAGCAGCGGCCGCTACGGCATCAGTTGGGCGGTATTCGCTACCCTGTTCCTGCTCGCTACCGGGGCAGCCCTGGGTGCAGCCGGGTTCATCAGCGGCAGTCGGGCTGTGATTGAGGCTGCCAGTGTGGCGTTCCTGCTGGCGGTGGTGGCGGGGTGGTATGCGGCGACCAGCATTCTACTGCTGGCCGTGTTCGGTCGCACGGTTCTGCCCCTGGGCAAGCTGACATAGATGACCTCCTCGCCTGCGACCGGGCCGGGGTTTTGCGCTCATCGCCAGGGGTGCTATAGTGTCAAGCATGATCGATCTCATGTAGAGACAGGAGGAAGGCATGAACTCGCGAGAGCGCGTGCAAGCCGCAATCCGGCATCAGGAGCCCGACCGGGTGCCCCTGGACCTGGGAGGGTCTTCGGTAACAGGCATCTGGGTAGGCACCTATGCCCGCCTGCGCCAGGCGTTGGGGCTGCCGCACCGGCCACCCCGGCTGATCGACCCCTACCTGATGCTGGGCGAGGTGGAGGACGAGGTGCGCGAGCTGCTGGGCATCGACACGGCGCCCCTGCGCCTGCCCCGAACGCGCTTTGGCTTTCGCAATGAGAACTGGAAGCCCTGGCGGCTTTTCGACGGCACCGAGGTGCTGGTGCCCGGCGGCTTTAACCCCAGCGTGGATGTGAACGGCGACCTCCTGCTCTACCCCCACGGCGATACGAGCCTGGCGCCCAGCGCGCGCATGCCCAAGGGCGGCTACTATTTCGACGCCATCGTGCGCCAGGAGCCTATTGACGAGGATCACTTGGACCCCGATGAGTGGGTGCAGGGGATGTTCTCCGTCTATGGTGAGCAGGACCTGCGCTATTTTGAGGAAGAGAGCGAGCGCCTCTACCGTAACACCGAATATTCCATCATGCTCAATTTCGGCGGCGGCGCCTTTGGCGATATCTCGCATGTGCCGGCGGTGGGTCTGCCCAACCCCAAGGGCATCCGCGATGCGCTGGAGTGGTACGTGGCCCATGTGACGCACCCGGAGTATATCAAGGGCATCTTTGCGCGCCAGTGCGACGTGGCGATGCAAAACCTGGAGATGCTCCGGCAGGCAGTCGGCGACCGCATCGATGTGATCTATGTCTCGGGCACCGATTTCGGCGCGCAGGACAACTGCTTCATCTCGCCCGATATGTACCGGGAGCTCTACAAGCCCTTCCACCGGCGCATCAACGATTGGATTCATGCGCACACGCCGTGGAAGATCTTTTACCACACCTGCGGCGCCGTGTTCGACCTCATTCCCGACCTGATCGATGCGGGGGTAGACATCCTCAACCCGATCCAGACCTCGGCCAGGGGCATGGACCCCGTCGCGCTCAAGCGGACCTTTGGCGACCGGCTGGTCTTCTGGGGCGGCGGAGTCGATACGCAGCATGTGCTGCCCTTCGGCACGCCGGAGGAGGTCTATGCCCAGGCGCAGGAGCGCATCCGCATCTTCTCGCCGGGGGGCGGGTTTGTGTTCAACCCCGTGCATAATGTGCAGCAGAACGTGCCGGCCGAGAATCTGCTGGCCATGTTCCGCGCTGTTCGTGAGAGTCAGGATTGAGCAGGAGGGCGGGGGCCCCGCCCTCCTGCTCAATCCTGACTCTCACGAACGGGGGGTGACTTGCCCGTCTGGCGTGATGCGCTCGACGCCCTCCATACCTGCATAGGCCACCGCCACGAAGCGCGCATCGATGCTGGCGCCGGGCTCCAGGTGGTGCGCCGAGCCATCGGCGATGGCCTCGGCGAGGGTGGTCTGCACGGTGCTGAAAGGCTCCAGGGCGATGTTGTAGGTGCGCCCATACCAGGGGGCAAAGTAGGCGCCGCCGTAGACCTGCCAGAACCAGAGGGCAGGAAACACCTTGATGGGCCAGGCCATGCCGAAGCCGACCCGGCGCTCGGTGTTGGTGACGGCGTACCACCCTTCGGGCAACGCGCTAAGGAAGATCGTATCGGCGGTGTCGGCCTCGGCAGTGGCCACGCGGCGCAGATCGATGGCGCGCCCATCTTTGCCAGGCACGATGGGCCAGGTGTGGACCCCCTCCACAAAGCGAGTGTTGGCCGAAAGGCCCGTGCAGTGCACCTGTGCGCCCGGCAGGTCGATAACGCAGCTTCCATCCACAAAGGGCGCCCCCAGGGCCGGGTGTTGGCCCCACATCAGGTGCATGGGCGCCCGCCCCTCGTTGGTGATGCGCTCGTGGATACTCAGCGTAGCCTTGCCCCGCTCCAGAGCCACTTCCTTCTCTACCAGGAAGGGCGTGCGGTAGGTACGCACCCACAGGCGCAGGGCCACCCGCTCCGGCGTATCCTCCACTATGGCGTATTGCCAGGGGATGGTGGGCGTCTCACCGTGGGCGCCAAAGGGGAATCCCTGGTACTCGCCCGGATTGCCGCCGGTCGGGAGGCAATCCTGCCAGCCGCCCTCATAGAAATCCAAAAAGGCGCTGACGGGGGTGGCGGAGGTGGGCACAAAAGTGGCCGGGTTGCGTACGCCCCAGGGGGTGCGGAACATGAAATCCACATCCAGCGGCTTGAGGAGGAACTCATAGACATCCGAGCCCTTGTCGGCCAGGATTGTGACGCGCAGCAGCTCATTCTCCAGCGTCACCGCACGCAGGCCGCGATAGGTGAACTCGGTCAGGCGGCAGGCATAGTTGCGCTCGTGCGTGTAGTGGAGCATGGGGTATCTCCTCAATCCAGCCCAAGGAACCGTGCCGCCGTCGAGAGCAGCACCCGGGCCTGGCGCTCAAGCCGGCTCAGGGCGACATACTCGGGGGTGGCGTGGGCGCGCTCGAGGCCGCAACCATAGTAGACGGCCGGCACGCCCCCCTCGTTGACAAAGTTGGAGACGTCGCCCACGGCGGTAAAGCCGCCACAGGGCAGGGGGCGGCCTGTCAGCTCCTGGAAGGATTGCTGCAACAGACGCACTACAGGCTCATCCTCAGAGACGCAGAAGCCATCCTTGATCTTCATCAGGTTGAGGTCGATGGTGGCCGGCGCGCACTGTTGGCGGACGCCATCGAGCCGGGCCTGGAACTCGGCCTCGACCTGCGGAAAGCGCACCGCGGGCGCATAGCGGCGGGTGCCCACCAGCAGGCAGCGGTTAGGCACCCGGTTATAGAAATCGCCGCTCTCGAACTGGCCCAGGAAGACCGACTCCGGCCCCAGGTAAGGGATGGGCTCGCCCTGCGCCAGTTCTTCGTTCCACTGGCGCAGAGCCGTGGCCACATCGAGGCCGATCAGCAGGGGGTGCGGCAGGCCCTTGGGCGCCTGCACCTCGTGCACGGGCTCGCCCGCGCGCGCGATGGTGATCTCGAAGATGCTCAAGCCCTTGCCGACGACGGCCACGGCCTCGTCGGGCCCCTCCACGTTGATCACCGCGTCGCCCACAATGCCGCGTGCCAAAAGCGGCAGCAGGTTCTGGCCGCGGCCCAGGGGCGCCTCGTGATAGCCATAGGCGCAGATCATAAGCCGCCCCGCCAGCTGCTCGCGCAGCGGCGCCAGCACCCGCGCCACCTCGAGCAGCCCACCCATGCTGCCCTTCATATCGGCGGCGCCGCGGCCATAGAGCATGCCATCACGGATTTCCGCCGGGTCGTGCGCCACGGGGATGGCGTCAAGGTGCCCGGCCAGCTCGAGGGTCGGCCCCGGCCGCCCGCCGTTGAGGTAGGCCACCACGCTGGGCGATTCGGGGAGGGAGTCATCCCAGTGCACCTCCAGCCCCAGCGCGCGCAGCTGCCCGGCGTAGAACTCGGTCACGCGGCGCGTGTCACCCGTGGGGCTGGGGATGGCCACCATGTCAAAGGCCATCTGATGCACACACGCGGGGTCCAACTGCCCCTGCAGTGCAGAGATCTTATTGCTCGTCAAGTATGACCTCCTGCCTATGCTGTATGGAACTTGGCACATCCTGGTTCACGCCGGGTGATGTGCTTCGCTGCCGCCCGGCTATGGGCCTTCAAGGAGAGGGAGTATTGGCATCTGCCGCACCGCGGTGCGGCAGATGCCAATACTCCCTCTCCTTGAAGATGTATCAGTAGATCGCACACAGATAAGAATCCAGCCTGGGAAAGAGCACATCCACCAGCAGGCGACGCTCTGGCCGGATGGCGATATCGGGCCAGGCGTCGCGCAGCTCGTCGAGGTTGCGGTAGCCGAGCGTCAGGCGCACGAACGCCTCGGGCGGGATGCAGAGATCGCCGCCATCGGCGCCCATAGAGGCATCCACAAAGCCCAGGGCATCCACGCTCGAAAGCCGGCCCGCTGCAAAGCGCAGCCGGAAGCCCTCCCGGTAGAGATTGATGATCAGCTCGCCAGTGAGCCCGGCCGCTGGCGAGGCCGCCAGCCTCTCTTCCAGAGCGGGGCCAATCTTGCGCAGCCAGGCGGCCGTATCGGGAATGCGCACCAGCCACTGGTAGCCGGGCAGTGGCGTGCTGCCGAGGCTACGCGCGAGCTGTACCAACGCACCCGTCTGGGGCCAACCCAACTGGATCTCGCCGTTTGTCTCCCCCTTGAGCGCGCCAAAGACCGCCAACCCGGCTTCATAGCCTGGCACCACACTCTCGCTTACGCGGATGCCCCGGTTGCCCGGCAGCAGCGCTGTGCTGAGGTAGCCCACCGCGCGGCCGCTCTCTCGCTCTTCCAGCAGCCACATGGGCGCCTGCGCCCGTTCCAGCAAATAGCGCCAGTATTCCGCCGTGCGCAGGGTACAAAAGCCCAGCCCCTGCATCCCCTGCTCATAGAGCGCAGCCAGCAGGGGCGCATCGGCACTGGCGGCCGGCCGCAGATGGTAGGCCTGCGCCAGCGGCGCAAGTCGCTCTGGGATGCGCCAGGCGGGGAGTGAGTCGGCGGCGTCCAGGTCGAGGGCGTAGGCATAGCCGAACTGGCGATAGTAGTAGGCGATGCCGGTGATGACGCACAGGTCAAAGCCGCGTGCACGCACCGTCTCGTGGAAATGCTGCACCTGAGTACGGACGAGCCCCCGCTTGCGATAGTCTGGATGGGTGAGCACCATCTCCAGCATGGCCACATCGAGGGTGATGCCCTCCAGGCGGAAGCGCCAGGGGATGAGGCAGGTAGATGAGACGACCTCGCCGCTCTTTTCGTCCTCGATCAGCACGAAATCCTCGCGGCGCACCGTGGGGTGGCCGTACAACAGCCGGCGGCAGATCACCCCTTCGCTCTCGCCGTTGACAGCGGCGTTAAAGGCGATGAAGCGCTCTACATCGCGCTCATCGCTCACGGTGCGCAGGCGCAGGCCCGCACTGAGGTTTTCTCCATCAAGAGGCATCGCAGGTATGCAGTTTCCTCCCCCTGAGTTGCACTGGTGACTTTTCTGGTGGCCTATCATGGCCTGGCTCCCGGCTGCCGGGTCAAGCGCTGCACCCGCCCGGCGCGGACCTTTCATGGGGAGTTGGCGTTTGGCATTGCCGGCGCGCCGGCAATGCCAAACGCCAACTCCCCACCTGATAGAGGCCGGCTAGAGGCGGAGCAGGCTGCCCGGCGAAGAACCGGATTGCCGCCAAGGTGATGACGTGAACAGGATCGGTTCGCTCAGAATTCGGTGCGCGGCTTGACCACGCCACCCTTGCGGATCGATTCCCAGGCCGCGCTGCAGACGGCCACCGACCGGGCGCCGTCGCGCACACTCGGGGAGGGCGCCTTGTCGTTGACAAGACAGTCCTCAAAGTGCTGCAGGTAGCGCATCACCCCGGCGCCGTGGCCAAGAGCGCCCTCCCGCTCTGCCGGAAAGGTCATATTGGCCACGGGGCGCTCCTGGAGCTTGTCGTAGACGATCTTGAGGTGCCCATCCTGCTGATCGGTGAAATCGGCGCTCAGGCTCGCCTTGCTGCCGTAGAGCGAGAGCCCCATCATGGGCATGGGCGGCTCCACCAGCCCATAGGCGCCCAGCACGCGGGCAATGACGCCGCTCTTGAATTTCAGGTTGATGAGGTAATTGTCCTCATAGGGGTACTCGGGCGTCAGATTGCCCTTGCGGCCATAGGCGTGCACCTCCTCCACATCGCCCAGAAACCAGCGCAGCAGGTCGATGGGGTGGCTGGCGCCGCCGAACATCAGGTCCTGCGGAGCCTGCAGGCGCCAGGGCGTGAGCGGGAAGAAGGTGAGAGCGTCGTGCACATAGTGCGCCTCGGCAAAGATCACCTCGCCCAGGTCGCCATCCTCCAGCAAACGCTTGGCGTTGGCAAACTCGGGGTCGAAGCGCATGGTCTGGCCCACCAGGAATTTCAGCCCGGTGTGATCGACCTCAGCCACGAGGGCAGCGGCGTCCTCCACGTTGGTGCACATAGGCTTGGTGCAGAGCACATGCTTGCCGGCACGCAGGGCAGCCAGGGCCTGCTCGGCATGCAGGTGATCGGGCGAGTAGATGCCGATGACCTGAATATCGTCGCGGGCGATCAGCTCACGCCAATCGGTCGTCCAATAGGAGATGCTCCACTGCTCGGCCAAACGACGCACTTTATCCTCGGTGGGCGAGCAGAGGCCCCGCACCTGCAGGCGCGAGTGGGGGTCACGATTGATGTAGAGAACGTTGGAGCCCATACCGATGCCAATAATGCCAATGCCGATATCCTTCTGAGCCATGTTTATGCCTCCTGAGGCGTCCACTGCGCCAAGAGCTGGCCAACCGTGCAGAAACGGACGGCGCCCTGCGCCCGGGCGTGGGCGAAGAGGCGCTCATAGACGCGCAAGCCCGTGCGCCACTCACCGGTCATAGCGTAAAAGTGCGAGAGGGAAAGGAATGCGCCCCCCTCTCGGCGCACACGGTCAAAATCGGCGCGGATGAGCGCATAGTGACGCTCCTCATCCTCCGGCCGCAGGTACCAGGTATATTCCGAGAGGATGGGCACCTCGATCAGGCCCGCTTTGTAGGGGAAGGGATGGGGCGGAATATCCGGCTGCCAGGGCTCGCCTGCATCGTAATCGCGGTTGATGTAGCGCCAGCCCATGGGGTTGACCACCAGGTTCGAGCTCCAGCGGAAGCCATGCCCGGCCAGCGCCCGGTACATGTCGTCACCGATGGCCAGGCACCCGGAGCGGAAGCCTGCCGGGTCAACCCCGAAGGCCTGGCGAAAGATCTCTCGCCCGCGGGCGATCTTGTCGTTCAGGATCTCCAGGGTATGCTCGGCCCGCACCGCTTCCGACTCGCGCCGCCAGCGCTCCCTGGCCTCGGGGATGATATCCAGCATAAAGCCGGGCGGCACACCGAACTCGAACACGCCGTGATGGTAGCCATGGAGCTGCAGCTCGTGCCCCTCAGCCAGCGCACGGTGCAAAAGCTGGAGCCATTCGGGCTTTTCCGTGAGGGGCACACCACCGGCCGCCGGCTCCACGAAAAAGGTCGCCGGCACCCGCTGCACAGACAGGAAATCTAGCAGCTCAGCGAACAGCGCGGGCTCGCCGCTCCCGGCATCATCGTTCGTCAGGGCAAAGAAGGTTTCGCCCATGGGCGCCCTCCGTGGTGCGTGATGCGTGATCCGTGAGGTTGCCGTGGCAGGTAATAAGCAAAACCTAACAAGTAAGGCCGCTACTGCAGAGCGCCTGATGCTTTGCGCAGGCCCTGTCAGTGCAGGTAGCACGAGAGGCAACAAACGCGCCGAAATGGCAACCTTACTTATTACGGTTTACTTATTACGCTTCACGGCGACCTCACCTATCACGCATCATGTCTTCATCTCACAGCCTCGCCGGGCGGCCGCTCTGCGCCGCCTCGCGTGCGGCCAGGGAGATGCGCGTGATCAGCAGCGCACCCTCGGCGGTAATGGTGGGCTCGCGGCCGGCCAGGAAATCATCCACCCAGAACATCTCCCAGCCCGGCGTCTCGGTGGGGAGGGGCAGCGCCTGGTGGCCGTTGGGGCCGTCGACGGCGACGACCGGCTTGAGCGGGTCGGCCTCGGTGCGGTGGATGCTGATGACCCCTTTGGGTCCCAGGATCTCCAGTTGCCAGGAGGGATAGGGCACCCGCTCGCAAAAGTACATGTCGAAAGAGGCCAGGCCTCCCCCCGCCATGCGCAGCAGCATACGACCGCAGTCCATGAACGGGCTGTCGGGGCTGGTAAAGTTGCCATACTCCGCATAAACGCTGCTGGCCTTATCTTGCATCAGATGCAGGATCAGGTCAATTCCGTACCAACCGAGCGAGAGCTCGGGGCCGCCCTCCGCCGGGTCGCGGTACCAATCGTTGCGGTTAAAGACGTCTATGGTTCCATGGTGGTGGCAGATGCGCAGCGAGAAGGGCCTGCCGATGAGGTCCCGCTCGAGGGCCTCCTTGACGGCCATCATGGGCGGCAGATAGCGGGCGCTGGGGCCGACGGCAATTTGCACCCCATAACGCTTTTCCGCCGCGACAATGCGTTGGGCATCCCCCAGGGTAGTGGTGAAGGTCTTCGGGATAAAGAGGTTGACCCCCAGCGCCGCGAGCCGCTCGGCCCACTCAGCGTGCTTACTGTGGCGGCTGACCAGGATCACCGTATCCAGGCGCTCCCGGGCCACCATCTCCTCCGCCGTCTCGTACAGGCGCGCGCCATATTTCTGCGCATACTCAGCCGGCGCCAGGCCCAGTGCGCTGTGGATCGTCTCAGCACTCACGCCGAGGGTGGCCGCGCCCAAAAGCTCCACGCCCTTGCCTTTCAGTCCATTGGCCATGGCCACCGGCCAGTAGAGGGCATCCAGACCTGCAATACCTACTCTCATAGAATGCCTCCTATTCTGAAGGGGTATGTGGGGTAGGTTGGCCAGAGCCTGTGCATCCCCGGCCGCGGCCGGGGATGCACAGGCTCTGGCCAACCTACCCCACATACCCCTCAAGATTCCATACTTCAGCTCAAGTCGTGGTAGGCGAATTTGCGTGGGCCGGCATGCGAGAGTTTGTAGGGGAAGCGGTCGCGCAGGTTCTCCATGATGGTCCACATGCCGTGCTCGTCGAAATGCTGCCAGCCCTGCTCGTCAAAGATGCGGATGACCTCGGTGGGCTCGAGAGGCCCCTGCGCTTTGACTACCTGCAGCACACGGTTCTCCACTTCGCTGTAGGTGAGCGGCTGCACCTGGCCGCTCTCTGCCAGGCGGATGGCCTCTCTCAGGGCTTTGGCTGCCTGCCCGGCCTTTTCCACCGATACCATGTTGTTCGTGTGGACGATGCGGGGGATCACGTCCTCTGCGACCGGGCAGAGTCCGGCTTTCCACTCGACCTTGCCTTCATAGAGGTGACAGTTGTACGGGCAACCCTTGTTGCCATAGCAATTGGGATTGCGGAAAATGGCGTACTGGTAGGCCGGCACTTGCAGGAAGCCAGTGCCATAGTGGGCCCCCGCCTGGTGTAGGGCCGCCTTGAAGACCCCCATGTCGATGCCGCGGCGCTCGCCGTGAAAGAGACAGCTCCAGAAATAGGGCGCCACCAGGCTGCCCGGCGCCTCCCGGCGCGGATCGAGCCACGAGCAGCCGGCAATGGCCTCGTCGAGGATGCGGCGGCTCTCGCGGTACTCGGTGAGGTAGCCAGGCACCTTCTTGAGCTGGGCCACACCGACCGCCGCCTGGAACTCGGTCATGCGATAGTTGGAGGAGAGGACTTCGGGGCTCTCACCGAAGATGATGCGCTTGTTGATCTCGGCGGCCAGTCTGTCGTCATCGGTGATGGCCATGCCGCCCTCGCCAAGGCCCAACTGCTTGCCCATATTGAAGGAGAAGGTGCCGATGTGCCCCCAGGTGCCGATCTTGCGGCCCTTGTACTCGCTGAGGATGGCGTGGGCGCAATCCTCCAGCAGGTAGATGCCGTGGCGGTCGGCGATCTCGCGCAGCGCATCCACCTCAGCCGGGTAGCCCCAGAGGTGCGTGACCCAGATGGCCTTGGTGCGCGGGGTGATGCGCTCCTCGACCGATTTGGGGTCCATCAAAAAGTTGTCGGGCCGCACATCAGCCCAGACGGGCACGATGTTGTTGAACAGGCAGGCAATGCCGTGGAACTGGACGACCGGGTCGCAGATGATCTCATCGCCCGCGCCCGCGCCGATGGCGCCGGGGATGGCCTGCATGAGCAGCATGGCGGTGGCGCCGGTAATGGCGTGCTTTACCCCCAGGGCCTGGGCAAAGTCGTGCCGGAACTGATCCATAAAGCCGCCCGGCTTGTCGCAGAACGTACCGCTCTCAATGACCTTGGTCAGGTTGCGAATTTCTTCTTCACCGTAGGTGGGCATAGCGTGTCTCCTTTCGTTCAGTCGTGGGACCATTTTTCAGCGTTCTTGAGCAGTGCACGGGCCTCTTCCTCGCTCTCACAGTGCGTGCTGATGTAGAGCCCGCGGGCCGAGAGCAATTGCAGGGCCGTCTCAACCTCTTCGGGAGCCAGGCTGATGTGCAGGTTCCGGCCTGCGGACTGCACCAGGCGCAGCGTGTCCAGGTAGTATAGTGGGCTCGGTTTGCCTGCCCCCGGCAGGATCTGGAAAGCCTGCAGTTTGGGTAGCTCGAGCAGGGCAGGCACGTGCCGGAAGGCCCCGATGCCATCCACATGGTAGACGATGTGATCGAGATACTGTGTCTGTCGCTCGATGGCGGGCAGGAACACGTCGCGGAACGAGCGCGGCGAGATCATGTAGGAAAAGTCGTTCTGCGCTGCATAAAAGCGCCCGGGTGACCACAGGTTGAACCAACAGGTGCTGCCGCCTGCCGCCTCATAGAGCATATCATAGCAGTAGCCATGCACCTGAATCCAGAGATCCATCAGGTAGAGCTCGGCTTCGCGCACCCGCTCCGGCTCAGCAGCCACGTCCATGAGCAAGCGCTCGCTGCCCCGCAGCGCCGCCAGGATATCGCCGGCGCCCATGAAAACGCCCAAAGAGGGGATAGACTTGCCAGCGCTCTCTTGCCGACCTCGCTGCAGGAGCGAGGTCTGGAGCTGCCACCAGCGGTTCTCTGGATCCAGATGCAGCGAGCGCACATCCCAGTCATCCGCGGTCAGGATGGGGTCGAGCCAGGCGGTCTCCATCTCCAGCGTGACGGGGCAGCCCAGGAAGGCAGGAATGGTGGTGTGCACGTCGAAACCGCCATTCCACACCGGAAAGGCCTCACCCCCGTAAAAGGTGGAGGCGTGCTCATACGCCTTGACGGCCGAGAGATAATCCAGGTCGGTCCAGCGCTGCATGGGGTTTGCAGGAGGCTGCGGAGGAGCGGCGGCCGGCCCCTTCGCCCGCGGCGCGGTCACGCCCAGCGCGCAGCGGCCATACCATTCGCCCTGCCACCAGGCAAGAAGGCGTTGCCGAGCGTCCTCCCAGTCGGGCTTGTACAATAGAGACAAAGCATGCCCTCCTGAGAACTCAACCCTTGATGCCTGTCCTCGCCAGCCCCTGAATAAAGTACTTCTGGCCGATGGAATAGAGAAGCAGAGAGGGCAGCAGGCCCAAGAGCGAGCCGGCCATGATGGCGCCAAAGTGGCCCGCACCGCTGGCATAGTTGCCCATCCGGGCACGCAGGAAGGTCAACCCCAGCGCAACGGTCATCTTCTCTTGAGTGTTAAGGTAGATCAGCGGCCCAAAGAGGTCGTTCCAAGAGCCTAAGAACCCGAAGATGGCCACCGTGGCCAAGATGGGCATGCCCAGCGGAATGAAAAGCTGCCAGTAGATGCGTGTAAAGCCTGCGCCGTCGATCTTGGCTGCGTCCACCAGGTCCTGCGGTATGCCCAGATAGGCCTGACGCAGCAGGAAAACGTTAAAGGCGCTGCCAAAGTAGGCGGGCACGATCAGCGGGTAGTGGGTATCAATCCAGCCCAGCCAGCGCATGATGACAAAGGTGGGGATGACTGTGACAGCGCCCGGCAGCATCATCGTGCCCAAAACTGCAGCGAAAAGAATGTTCTTCCCCGGGAAGCGCATACGGGCAAAGGCAAAGGCGGCCAGTGACGAGGAAAGGCAGGTGCCGATGACGCTCAAGATGGCGATCTTGAAACTGTTCACCATATAATCGCCCATTGGGGCCAGGGCAAACAGGTCTACATAGTTGTTAAAGTAGACCGGGTTGGGTATGATCTGCGGCGGCCAGATGAACTGCCGGCCGGGCTCTTTGAGCGAACTTGAGACGAGCCAGAGCAGCGGCAAGATCATCGTCACGGCTGCACCGAGCAGCACCAGGTGAACGGCCAGGCCCGACAAGGCTTTCCTGTTCGCTATTCTCCATCCTCGGGACGTGACTCTCTTTTCTTGCGCCCCCATGCGGCCCCCTCCTACACGGCTTCCTCGTAGAACACCCATTTTCGGCTCAAGGCAAAGTTGAGCACGGTCAGAGCGACAATGACGACGAACACGGTATACGCGAGCGCGGAGGCGACGCCCATATGCTGGTTGCGAAAGGCCTGGGTGTACAGGTACAGTACAATCAACTGCGTGGCCCCCGCCGGACCGCCGCCCGTCATCACGTAGGTGATTGTAAAGTCTTGCCAGGCGCCGATCACGCCGGTCACGAGCAGGAAAAAAGTCACCGGTGAGAGCAGCGGCAGCGTGATGCTGCCAAACTGCTGCGCCGCGTTTGCCCCGTCGATGGCGGCTGCCTCATAGTACTCCCGTGAGATGCCCTGTAACCCAGCGAGGAAGATCACGATGTTGAATCCCAACCCGGCCCAGATAGCCTCGATGATGACCGCCGGCATGGCCCAATGGGTGCTGCCAAGCCAGGGCGGCCCATGGATACCCACTATTCGCAGGACGGAGTTGATGAGGCCAAAGTTGGGATCATAGAGCCAGGCCCAGAGGATAGCCAGGGCCACTGCAGGCGCCACCACCGGCACAAAGTATATAGCCCGATAGATCTGCTGGCCCCTGATGTTCCGGTTCAGCAACACGGCGAAGAACATGCCCAGGGCCAGGCCGGGAAGAACGGTACCCAAGGCATAGGTGGCCGTGTTGATCAACGTCTGGTAAAAGAAACGGTCGACAGTGAACAGATCAACATAGTTGCTCAGCCCGACCCAACGCGGGGGAGTCAGCAGGTTCCAGTCGGTGAGGCTGACATAGAGTGAGAACAGGGTAGGGTAGAGCTGAAAGATGCCGATGCCCAGGACGACCGGTGCCACAAAGACCCAGGCAGTCCAAGCCTCAGTCCGTCGTAGCCTGCTCAGGCCTGCGTGCTGCACACTCACAGGCGCACCTCCTTCCGATGCCAGGGAGGCCGGCGAGCCGGCCTCCCTCGATCATAATCGAAAAGCCTTTTCATGCTACGCGGAGAGCACTTTTACTGACTGAACTTGGTCCGCGCCTTGGTGAGCTCGTCGGTCATGACCTTGGCGGCGTCCTTGCAGGCCGCCTCGATGTCGGTCCCATCGGCGAACGCCTTTTGGAGGACGGGCAGGAAGGCACTGACGATCGTACCATTTTCATAGTAGCAAGCGTCGACCTTACGCGCATCCTGCACGAGGTTATCCAGCGCCTTGGAGCGGTGCTCAGGCGGCTTCTGGGCGTACCAGTCCTTGGCGACATCGGGCATGTTGGGGGGGATCACATAGTTGGCATCGGCAAAGAGTTTCTCACCGCCCGCATCCGAAAGGAACTTGAGCAGCGTCCAGGCGCTCTCATGATCCTTCGAGTCCTTGTAGATCCACCATCCATCCGACTCGAGGTCGGTGGTTCGCTTGCCCGTCTTGGGGTGCTTGGGCAAGAGGGCGATATCCCAGTCAAAGTCCTTAATGTTGGAATAGTCGGCGATGGCCCAGACGCCGTCGATGTTCATAGCCACCTGGCCCGACTGGAAGGGGCCCGTCTGCGCTGCCGCGCCGGGCTGGGGTGAGATCTTGTAGGTGTAGATCAGATCCCACATCCACTTGAGGCCCTCTATGGCTTCTGGCTGATCGAGTGAGGACTTGGTAAAATCGGCAGTGTGCATCTCCCCGCCAGCCGACCAGACGGGCCACGGCCGGGTGCTGATCAGACCAACATCTGGCGACATGCATCCCCACTTGTTCTGGTCGGCCTTGGTGATGGCCTTGCCGGCTGAGACGAAATCGTCCCAAGTCCAGTCATCTGTCGGGTACTTGACGCCTGCATCGTCGAACATCTTCTTATTGTAGGCGAAGATCAGGCCTTGGGCATCGGAGGGCAGCCCCCACAGGTCCCCACCTTCGGCCCCGGTGTCGAAATCGCCCTTGTTCCAGCGATATTGAGCCACGCCGGCAGCCTGCATCTTGTCGATGGGAAAGCTATCGCGCGAGACGTACTCGGAGAGGCTCAAGAGCACCCCGCTCTTGGCATAAGTCACAGTGTTGCCATAGCTGGCGATGCCGACATCTGGGGGCGTGCCTGCGGCGATCTGCGTCTGCACTTTGGCGTCATAGTCGGAGGGCACGAACTGCCCCTCTACCTGGATATTCGCATTCTGTTTCATGAACACATCGAGGATGGAACGCATGGCAGCCTCTGAGCCGCTCCAGGTGTAGCTCGAGAAGACGATCTTCTTGGAGCCCGCGGGGGCTGCCACGGTCTGGTTCCCGGCCGGGGCCTGGGTCGGCTCGGGGGCCTTTGCCGGCGCGCAGGCCGCCAGCAGGGCGCCGAGTGCTCCTGCTCCGGCCAGTTTCAGGAATCGCCTTCGGCTAACTGATCCGGTCATTGCTGGTATCCTCCTTTTAGGTAGCTGTAGATAGAGCCCTTGTCTTTCTCGCCATCCTATGGTAGAGTACGGGTCAAGGATCAACGGACCGCAATGAGTGATATTTCATTCTATCACAAGGTGCCCCATGACAACCGGCGATTTGACCGCTCACAGGCCAAACAGAGGCCAAACTGAGGACATGACCGACCGCTTGGCCAATGCGGTTTTCGTGCGCGACTTGCGTCATGCTCTGCAGCACCTGTACGATGCGAGCGAGCTCCGTAAGAGCCCTCTGTTGGCGCCTCTGGGGGTAGCGCGGCGTGATGACCCCGCCGTGGCCCTGCGCCGCTTGTTGCTTCAGGCCATTGCCGCGCTCAAGCCTGCACCCGACGTGCCGGCCCAATCTGCTACCTGGCGCACCTATCAGGTGCTCTCCCTCCGCTATGCCGAACAGTACAGCCAGCGCGAGGTGGGCGTCGACCTGTCGTTGAGCATCCGGCAGGTCCGCCGCGAAGACAGCCGCGCCGTGCGGGCACTGGCCGACTACCTTTGGCTGACCCACAATCTGCAGAGCCACCCGCCCGCGCCCCCACTGCCTGCCGCCGCAGATGCGGTGGAGGTGGAAGATGCGGATGGCGGCACGCCCAGCCGCGAGCGGGAGATGGAATGGCTTTGCCGCTCTCTGCCCAGTGAGACGGTGGAGGTCGACGGCCTCATGCAGGGCGTGCTGCACACGGTGTCGCCGCTGGCCCAGGAATCCGCCGTGCGGGTGCAGTGTGCTGTGCCGGCTGGGCTGCCACGCTTGACGGTGCAGCAGGCGGCTATCCGCCAGGCCCTCCTCAACACGGCGGTGGCTGCAATCCACTGTGCGCCGGGTGGCTGCGTCTCGCTGCAGGCCAGCAGTGGCCGTGGCTTTGTGACCATCAATGTCCGCCCGTCGCCTCACTTGGGCGGGCCGCTCTCCCTCTCCACTCAGGATCGTGAGCGGCTGGATATGGCTGCCCAATTGGTGCGATTGGCGGGCGGCGATTTTGCCTGCAGCGAAGGCGCCAGTTCCACCTTTGCGGTAGAGCTCAAGCTGCCGGCGGCAGAGCAGGTAGCCGTGCTCGTCATTGACGATAACGCCGACACGCTGGAGTTGATGCAGCGCTACCTGGCCGGAACGCGCTATCGCTTCCTCCCCACATCTGAGCCTGGCCAGGTGTTGGCAGCACCCGATGCGCCCGTGCCCGATATCATCGTGCTGGACGTCATGTTGCCCGGGATCGATGGCTGGGAGATGGTCGAGCGGCTGCGCGAGCACCCGCGGACGCGCAACGTGCCCATCATTGTCTGCAGCATCCTGCCCCAGGAGGAATTGGCCCTGGCGCTCGGGGCTGCCGCTTTTCTGCACAAGCCTGTCACCCGGCGCTCTTTGCTGGCGGCGTTGGACCATCTACTGGCCCCGCCGGAGACAGGATGCGGGTAACCGCCGCCAGGCAATCCAGCAACTGCGGCACCGAGAGCCCACCGCCGCGGGTCAGGCCCAGGGCGCTGGTCACAATCGGCTGGCCGGCCGGGTCGCGTGCCGAGATCACCACAGCCGGAATATCGCGCAGCTCCGGGTCCTGACTCTTCTCCGCCAGCAGCTGAAAGCCATCCATGCCGGGCATCACCAGATCGAGCAGCAGGGCAGCCGGCCGCTCCTGCCGCAGCAGCTCCAGCGCCTGTCGCCCGTCGGCAGCCCTTAACACCCGATAGCTGTGCGGCGGCGCACCCAAGATGCGGCGGAAGAGCTGGAGCGCTTCAGGGTCATCATCGACGACCAGGATTGTCTTCCCTTTCAGATTGAGTCTTTCCACCGCTGCCAGCAGCGCCTCACGGGAAATGGGCTTGAGCAGATAATCATCCGCATCCAGCGCCTCAGCGGCGTCAGAGGTGCTGTGGATGGAGCAGGCCAGTGCGGGGGTGCCGTCGGGGAGGGGGAAATCGCGCAACAGATCCTGGAGCGCTGCGGGCACCGAGCCTGCGTTGACCAGCAGCGCTTGGGATGGCACCCGCGCCAGCTCCCGCCGGGCCTCGTCGATGGTCGCGACCGGCACAATCTCGGCCTCACCCAGGTAACGGCGCAGCAGCCGCTGCAGCGCGGCGTGCGGCTCCAACACTACAAAGCGCGGCCGTACCGCGGGGGCCATACTGCCCTGCGGGTGACGGTGCTCGTCGTATTGCAGGTAAGGGCTGAACCAGCGCTCTACCCCGGCAGGCACTGGCAGGGGCGGCTGGATGGGCAGTCGAAAGTGGAATGTCGTCCCCTCCCCCCGGCCGCTCTCGAACCAGATGCTCCCGCCATGCAGCTCCACAAAGGCCCGGCTGATGCTCAGGCCCAGGCCCGATCCACCATGGCGCCGGCGCAGCGAGCCATCGATCTGCTCGAAGGGACGGAAGACCTTGCTGGCATCCTCGGGGGCAATGCCAGGGCCGGTGTCGGTGACGCTCACAATGGCATAGGTCCCCTCGCGCCAGGCGCGCACCCGCACGCCGCCGCGCTCGGTGAAACGCCCGGCGTTGCTCAGGAGGTTCACGAGCACCTCTCGGATGCGCGTGCGGTCGCAGAGGATGGCCGGCAAGTCCGCAGCTACATCCGTCTCCAGGTAGAGCCCCTTGCCGGCGAACAGGGGGCGCACGACGGCGACGGCGGCCTCCACCACCTCTGCCAGCGATACCTGTTCCTTGGTCAGCGCCATACGGCCCGCTTCGATCTGGCTGAGGTCCAGCACGTCATCGATCAGGCCAGACAGGTGCTGGCTGTTGCGCAAGATGATCTCGAGATCGGCCAGCAGCGCCGGAGGGATACGGCCATAAGCGGACGGGTCCTGCATGATCATTTCGGAAAAGCCAATGATCATATTCAAAGGGGTGCGCAGTTCGTGGCTCACATTGGCCACGAACTGCTCCTTGGCCCGCCGGGCCTCTTCGGCCGCCAGGCGGAGCCCCTGCGTCAGCCGGTTAAGGCGGGTCAGTTGCAGGTTGGCCTCAGCCAGGTCCTCCAGCGCCTGCTTGAGCTCGGCGCGGCGGTCGCGCGTCTCCTCCAGGATCTGTTGGGCTTCACAAAAGTGCTCCCACGACCAATGGGCGAACTGGTATACGGGCTGATAGATGGCAAGCATGGCTGCCAGCATGGTCCATATGGCAAGCAGGGCAACGAGGGGCTCAGCGGGGGCCTGGCCAGCTACGCCCAGGGCGGCCAGCGCGAATACCAACAGGCTTGCCACCCCCGCCCAAGCCGCGGCGGCCCTCACGCCGATGAGCGCCGCCGCCAAGACAACAGGCAACGCCAGCAGCGCCAGAGTCCCCGGCGCGTGCAGCGCGATCTGTAGCAGGCCAATCAGCAAGACCACATTGCCGATGGCGAGCCACGGTGAGACACGAGGGTGCCAGAGGCCCACCAGCCATGTGGCCAGGCAGAGCGCCTCGACGACAATAGTCGTTATCCCTCCCAACACCAGGATAGCGAGCGGCTCAGCCAGCAGGCCGAGCGCTATCCCCGCTACAGCAGTGGCGGCGATAACGCCATTGGTCGATGCACGGACTTCGGCGCGAAAGCTCAGCGCGGCGGACTCACTCATGGACTTGCCCTCGTTGGGTTACTCATGGGAACGGAGGGAAGTGAAGGATCCCTTTTTTGGGGGTGGGTCATGCGGCATCCTGGCGCTGCCGCATGACCCACCCCCCGTCTGTTATTAGGGCCGGTCAGTAACGGAGCGCACCGCCCGGCAGTTGTCGATCTGACCAATGGGCGGAATCGGCGCCTGAAGCGCCTGCTGCAAGTCGCTTACAACAGGCCATATTCGACGGCAACCGGCCGCCCCTCGCGCGCGGAGCGGATGGCGGCCAGGCACACGGCCACCGCGCGGGCGCCATCGATGACATTGGGCGTGGGCTGCCGGTCGTTGCGCACACAATCGACCCAGTAGGCAATCTCCAGGGCATGGGAGTTGGCTGCAGGCGTCGAAATGGTCTCGGGCTTTTCGCCCTCGGCCCGGTCGATGTTGGCGATGACCTCATCGCGCTGCATGATGGCCCGCAGGCTGCCCTCAGGACCATAGACGCCCAGGTCGACGTAGAACTTGTCCTTGAGGCGAGAGCCCAAGAGGAGCAGCAGGCGCCCGATGCGCCCGCCAGCGAAACACAGGTTGATGCAATAGTTGTCATCCAGGGGGTAAAAGGGCATGCCGTGATTGGCATAGGCGTGGACCTCTTCGACCTCGCCCACGATCCAGCGCAGCAGGTCCACATTGTGGATAGCGCCTCCGAGGACGAAATCCTGGGGGTCCTTCAGGCGCCAATAATCGGGCCCCAGTTTTTCCATGAAGTAGAGGTCCTGCACATAGCTGGATTCAGCGAAGAGTAAGGGACCGACGGCCCCCACATCAACCATCTCTTTCACCTTGCGGAACTGAGGCGAGAAGCGATAGTTATGCCCCACCATGAGCTTGAGCCCGGTCTGGCGTACCTTGGCCACAAGAGCGGCCGCCTCTTCCATGGTGAGGGCCAGAGGCTTTTCGCAAAGGACGTGCTTGCCCGCATCGAGGGCAAAAAGGGCTTGCTCGGCATGGAAGCGGTCGGGCGTGCAGATGGAGACGAGCTGCACATCATCGCGGGCGATGGCCTGCCGATAGTCGGCGGAGGCGAAGGGGATGCCCGCTTCCCGGCGCTCGCGCTCGCGAGCGGCCTCGTCGAGATCGGCCACGGCCACTACGCGGACGCCTGGAATAGATTGGTAGGCCTGGATGTGCCGGCGCCCGATACCCAAGCCAACTATGGCGACACCGAGTGAGTCCATTAGCAGCCTCCTGTGCAGCTCGGATCTTGACAAAATCGCATAATCAGTATATCATATGTATGACAAAGTGTCAAGAGGGGGTTCCTATGCTGAGGCGGTTGGACCGCACTGGGGCAGTCAAGCCGGTGCTCGAACAGTTTCGGGAAGCCATCGAGGAAGGTCTATGGCCCCCTGGGGGCCAGATTCCGACGGAGAGCGAGTTGGCGGAGATGCTGGGGGTCGGCCGGGGTGTGGTGCGTGAAGCGCTGGCTACCCTCAAGGCCTTTGGCCTGATCGATTCCCGGCCCGGCCGCGGCACCTTTGTCACCGGCAACCCGGCGGACCTGGTGACCTGGATCGTGGCGGTCGGGTCGGACAACCGTGAGCTTTTGGAGGCTCGCTACGGTATCGATGCCTGGATCAACTATCTGGCGGCGCGCAAGGCCACGCCCGAGGATGTGGCGCGGCTGATGGACCTGGCCGAGCAGATGGAACGCGTGGCCGCTGAGGACAAGGACATTGAGGATGTCGTGCTGCTCGATGGCGAATTCCACGACGCTCTGGCCAATGCGACCCACAACTCAGTGCTGGCACGGCTGAGCGTGATCATGGCAGCCAGCCTGGAGCACAGCCGGCGCGCCAATGTCTCGAGCCGGGCGCTGCTGGAGGAGGCGATGCGCTCGCACCGGGAGCTGGCCGATGCGGTGCGCGATCATGACCCCGAACGCGCCCTGGCGGCGACCCGCCGCTCGCTGCACCGCGTGGCGCGTATGCAGGGCATTACCCTCGGCATCGATGATGAATATGCGGCGCAAGTGGAGCAAGAGGGCAATTCGGCCACGGTATAGAGACGCGCCGGTGGCGCGTGTGGACCGTCTCTATACCAGGCTCGATGCTGCCATGGGAGGATAGCTATGGGCAATGCACGGCAAGGGTTGTACCTGACCTGGCTGGGCCAGGCGGGCTACGTAGTCGAGCTGGCAGGGCAGCGCCTGGCCATCGATCCCTATCTTTCGGATAGTGTGACCAGGCTCGCCCCTGAATTGGCGCGCCTGTACCCGCCGCCGCTGGAGCCCTCCGCTCTGCAGGTCGATGCCCTCCTTGTAACCCACGATCATCTGGATCACCTGGACCCCGAGACGATTGGCGCCCTGCCTCGCCCCTGGCCTACCTTCATCGGCCCGCGAAACGTGCGGCGCCACTTGCTGGCGCTGGACGTGCCGGCTGAGCGCATCGTGCAGGTGGATGCGGGCGATGAGGTCACCTGGCAGGGCATTACCGTACGCGCGACCTTTGCCATCCCGAATGAAGAAACCGTGCTGGATAGCGTGGGGTTTCTGTTGTCTGTCGCTGGGCAGCCCTGCCTGTACCATTCGGGCGATACGGCCTATCACCCCTTCCTGCACTACCTGGCCCACTACCGCCCGCCGGTAGCCCTGCTCTGTATCAACGGCAAGTACGGCAACATGGGGTATGAGCAGGCGGCCCAGCTGGCCCGAGCGCTGGGGGTGCGCGTGGCCATCCCCAACCACTATGACCTGTTTGCTCTGAACAGCGAGGACCCGGAGCGCTTCCGCGCAGCGCTGACCGGCGCCTCCTGTACTGAAGTGCTGATTCCACGCCTTAACGAGCCCTATGACCTTTCAGCCTACCTGGAGGATCATTAACCCGTGAAAGCCTATGTGTTGCGCCGCCCCGGCGAGATGGAGCTGACTGACCTGCCCGTGCCGCAGCCGGGCCCGGAAGAGGTGTTGGTCAGGGTCGCCTACTGTTCGGTGTGCGGCACCGATATCGCATCCTATGAGGGGCAGCATCAGCTGCCGGCGGACCTGGTATTGGGACACGAGATCTCGGGCACCGTGGCATCCTGCGGCGAGCAGGTGCGGGGGCTGCAGCCGGGCGACCGGGTGGCCCTGGAGCCTGCCATTCCCTGCCGCCGCTGCTGGTATTGCCAACACGGGCAATATCACATGTGCCCGCAGACGGAGCACCTGGGCTGGTCCTTGCCCGGCGGCTTTGCCGACTATGTGACGGTGCACGAGCTCAACGCGCACCGCGTGCCGGCGGCCATGTCATTGCAGGAGGCAGCGCTCCTGGAGCCCTGGGGCGTCTGCCTGGCGGGCTTGAGGCGGGCGCGCTTCCAGGCCGGTGAGACAGCGGCCGTCTTCGGCGATGGGCCCTTTGGCTTGATCTTCGCCCGCTTAGCCATGCTCATGGGGGCGCGGGCCGTCTGGGTGATGGGCCACCACGATTGGCGGCTAGAGCGCATCGGCGCGCCACAGGTGCATACGGTCAATACCCGCCGCGACGAGTTTGCCCCGGCCATTCTGGCCGATACGGAGGGCCGCGGCGCCGATGTGGCCATCGTCACCACCGACTCTACCTCCGTCTACAGCGAGCTGTTGCCCGCAGTACGCATCCAGGGGCGCATCCTGGCCTTTTCTTACCCCAAAGATATTGTCTCTTTTGACCTCTCGCGCATCCACATGCGCGAGCTGGAGCTGATCGGCAGCTGCCGTTGCCCCCACACCTTTGCCACACTGATGGACCTCATAGGCCAAAAGCGCCTGCAGCCGGCGGAACTGATCTCGGCGGTTTTCCCGCTGGAGCGGCTGCCGGAGGCTTTTGCCCTGGCCCGGGGACAGGCCAAGGAGTTGTTCAAGATTCTGATCGAGCTAGGAGGAGAGGCGTAGCCCGGATATGCTATTCGGGTGCCTGAGCTGCATGAATAGATTTCCTAATTGAAAGAGTGGCGGCCTTTTTCTCAGAATAAGGCCATGGCATTATAATATTGGTGCGGCAGGCGCCAAGGAGAAAAAGATGATACAGGATAGCGCGAAAATGGGGACCGATTTGCCCGCCATGGTGACCGAAACGCCCGGCCCGCGCTCGCGTGCCCTGGCGGCAGAGCTCGCGCTCAGTGAGGCGCCCAACGCCTCGGCGATCAGCGCGGGCGACCAGCCCGTGTTCTGGGATGAGACTCACGGCGCCAATGTGTGGGATGTGGACGGCAACCGCTATGTGGACCTGACGGCCGGGTTCTGCGTGGCTATTGCCGGCCACTCGAATCCGCGCATTGTCGCCGCCATCCAGGCCCAGGCGGCGCGCATGATGCACAGCCAGGGCGGCGCCAACCCCAACGCGCTGCGCGTCGAGTTGACCCGGCGCCTGGCCCGCCTGGCCCCCGGGAATCTGAGCGTTTCGCACCTCGTCAATACGGGCGGAGAGGCCATCGAGATGGCGCTCAAGACGGCGCGCCTGGCCACCGGCAAGCACATGGTGCTCGCCTTCCAGGGCGGCTTTCACGGCAAGCTGCTCGGGGCGCTTTCGGTGACGGCGCAGAATTACTACCGGGCGCCCTTTATGGATGTCATCACCGGCACGGCCCACGTACCCTATGCCTATTGCTACCGCTGCCCCTTTGCCAAGTCCTATCCGGCCTGCGACGTTTTCTGCGCCGATTTTGTGCGCTATACCCTGGAGATGCCCGATTCCGGCATTGCCGATGTAGGCGCCATCATCCTGGAGCCGGCGCAGGGCCACGGAGGCTGGATCGTGCCGCCGCCCGAGTTCCTGCCCAAGATCCGCAAGATTTGTGACGATCATGGGCTGCTGCTGATCGCCGATGAGATCATCAACGGTTTCGGCCGCACCGGGCGGATGTTTGCTGTGGAACACAGCGGCGTGGTGCCCGATATTCTGGTGGTGGGCAAAGGCCTGGCCAGCGGTTTCCCCATTGCGGCCACAATCATGCGCCCCGAGCTTGCCCGCGCCTGGGGGGCGATGCAGCATACAAGCACCTTTATGGGCAACCCCCTGGGCTGCGCTGCCTCGCTGGCTTCATTGGACGAGATCGAAGAGCGGCATCTCGTGGAGCGCTCAGCCGAGATCGGCCGCCGTATGATGGCGGCCCTGCGCGATATGCAGCCACAACACCCCACGATGGGCGATGTGCGGGGCCTGGGCTCGATGGTGGGCATCGAGTTTGTGCTCGACCGGCAGAGCAAGGCGCCCGCCCCGGCTGTGGGTCAGCGCGTGGTGGCGGAGCTGCTGCGGCAAGGCGTGATGGCCACCAATTATGGCGGCACGTACCATAACGTGCTCAAGATGTCACCGCCCCTGGTCATCACCGATGAGCAGCTCGAATACGCCCTGCAGCAGATCGATGAGGCCATCGGCACGGTGGAAAGGGATCTCTAGGAAAGGAGGTTCTGGCAAAGGCGCCACTGTATTCATAAGGCAAAGGCGCTGGCGCTATCTCGGTTGGTTTGCTTCGGACTTGCTCGTGAGCCCATTTCCGGGTAAGGAGAACGTTCACCATGGAGAATAACACTCGATCTCCATATGAGATTGCCATTGCTCAGTTCGACAAGGCAGCGGCCTATCTGGCGTTGGATGACGGCATACGCGAGGTGCTCCGCAGGCCCAAGCGCGAGCTGACCGTAAATTTCCCCGTCAAGATGGATGACGGCTCGGTGAAGGTCTTTACCGGCTACCGCGTGCACCATTCGACGACCCGCGGCCCCTCCAAAGGCGGCATTCGCTTCCATCCGGCCGTTACTATCGATGAGGTGCGCGCCCTGGCTATGTGGATGACCTGGAAGTGCGCCGTGGTGAATATTCCCTATGGCGGCGCCAAGGGTGGGGTGATCTGCGACCCCAAACAGATGTCGCTGAACGAGCTGGAAAAGCTCACCCGGCGCTACGCGACCGAGATCGCCATCCTCATGAACCCAGAGGGCGACATCCCGGCCCCCGATGTGAACACCAGCCCGCAGATCATGGCCTGGATTATGGATACCTACTCCATGCACCGTGGCTATACAACGCCTGCCGTCGTGACGGGCAAGCCGATCGAGGTCGGCGGCTCCCTGGGCCGCACCGAAGCGACCGGCCGCGGCGTGATGTTCACGGTCCGCGAGGCCATGAGACACCTGAACATCCCCATGGAAGAGGCCACGGTTGCGGTGCAGGGCTTTGGCAACGTGGGCTCTATCGCCGCCTACCTGATGCAGGACAAGGGCTGCAAGATTGTGGCCGTGAGCGATTCCCGCGGCGGCATCTACAACCCCAAGGGCTTTGATGTGCGGGACGTGCTGCGTTTCAAAGCCGAGAACGGCACGGTGCAGGGCTACCCGGGCACTGACCGGATCACCAACGAGGAGTTGCTGGCGCTGCCCTGCGACATCCTCGTGCCCGCGGCCCTGGAAAAGGCCATCACTGCTGAGAATGCCCCGCAAATCAAGGCCAAGATCATCGCCGAGGGCGCCAACGGCCCCACGACCCCCGAGGCCGACGAGATTCTCTACGACCGTGGCGTCTTTGTGGTGCCCGATGTGCTGGCCAATGCCGGCGGTGTGACCGTCTCGTATTTCGAGTGGGTGCAGGGGCTGCAGTACTTCTTCTGGAGCGAGAAGGAGATCAACGCCCAGTTGCGTGAGGTGATGGTGCGCAGCTTTAACGATGTGCTGCGCATTGCCCAGGAGAAGAAGGTGGATATGCGCGTAGCCGCCTATATCCTGGCCATCGACCGCGTGGCGCGTGCCCACGCCCTGCGTGGTACCTATCCGTGATCCTGTCGTTTTCGGGGTAGAAACGTTCCGCCCGCAGCACCCGAGGTGCTGCGGGCGGAACGTTTCTACCCCGAAAACGACAGGATTTCGCTCAGTGGATCGGCCAGGTGCAGGTGTAGCTCTCTCACCAAGGCAGCCAACGACGCGGCATCAGCCTGCGGATGGATAGTGTGGGGCGAGGTGACGCTCAGGCTCGCCAGAAGTACACCCAGATCAAGGGCGCTGCCGAGGGGGCGGTCGCCCAGATGGGCCCGGGGCGGGCCGGGCACAATGAGGGGGAGCCCGCAGGCCAGGCCTGCAAGCGTCCCCGCCAGCAGGGCATCGCCGGCGCCAGCCGTGCTGGCCACGGCGATCTCGGCAGCGGGGCAGTGGTCCCAGGCGCCCTCGGCCCAGGCATAAACGCCATACCGGCCTGCGCTGATGAGCAGGCGCATGGCAGGCTGCTCGGCAGCCAGGACCGCCCGGCAGGCCGTCAGGAGGGGCCAGGGGTCCTGTGGGTCAAAGCTGCAGCCGGTAAGGGCTGCCGCCTCGTCCTCGTTGATCGCCAGCAGGTCCACGCGGCAGAGCATCCCCAGCCGGCGCGCCTCTTCCAACTCGGCAGAGGTGAATGAGGCGACGCGCAGGGCCGAGTAGCGACCAGCCAGGCGCAGCAGCTGATCGCGCACGGCCAGGGGCGCTTCAGGAGCTGCCAGGGCGATGGTGCGCCCGGGCTGAGCGGCGAAGAGGGGCTCGGCGCGGGCAATATCGGCCTCGCTCAAGGCCAGGGCTGCCGTAGGGATGGCCGTGATATTGCCGCCTGAGCCGTCGGGATACTGGAAGCAGACGCTGAGGGGCGTCGGCTCGCCGGGTACGCTCTCCACAAAGCGCAGGTCCATGCCCGCGGCGGCCATCTCTGCGCGCAGGCGCTCGCCCGTCTGATCATCACCGACCTTGCCCAGGGGCAGCACCGGAAAGGCGGGTCCCAGCAGCACGGCCACATAGTGGGCGATGATGTGCAGCTTGTAATAGTCGCGCACCGGCAGCTGTCGCGCCGGCCGCGACTCGTTGCGCCCCAGGGTGTGATCCCCCTCCAGGGCGAAGAACAGCCCCGCCCCAATGCCGCCTACGCCGATTAGCTGCCGGTAGGGAGAACCTTCGTCCAGCCGTAGAGTTGACTGCATAGATGCCTCCAGCAGTGTGATCCGTAACAAGTAAACCGTAATAAGTAAGGTCGCCATTTCGACGCACCGGATGCTTGACGAAAACTATGCCGGGGCGAACGGTGTGAAGAGCAGTGCGCACTGCACTATGGCAGCCCTACTCATTACGGTTTACTCATTACGGTTTACTTATTACGGTTTACTTATTACGCCCCGTGGCGACCTCACATATCACGCATCAGAACAACTCCCACTCTGGATGCTCGCTAACCGGGTGACGCGCCGTCTCCAGGGTGGCCGTGATGAGGGCGTCGGGGTGGCGCTGGAGCAGGGTCATGGGGTACTCGGGTGTGGGCTCAGAGAAGAGGGCCACGCGCAGGGCCGTCTGCTTCCAGGCGCCGGTGTCGGAATACACACGCACCTTGCGGGCGCCCAGGCACTCGCGCACCCCCAGTGTCACCGACATGGGCGGCACCAGCTGGTAGGCCCCACCGAACTCACGCTGGGCCAGGGCCAGCACGGTATCCAGGTTGTTCTCCTGGATGCGGATGGTCGAGTTGGCCACATCCTCCAGGGTCAGGTGGCTGAAGGGGTGCCGGCGGGCCTGGTTATAGGCCACATGCCCATCCTGCCCCCAACCGCCGAGGGTGATATCGACCGGCGCCTGCGCAATGGCTTCCGCGACCCGCTCGATGCTTGCCGGGGTCAGCCAGTAGCGCTGTGATTCGGGCACAGCCAGGTCAGGGTCGATGCCGCCGTAAAAGTAGCGCTCCATAAAGGTGCGGAAGTTCATGGGGTGCTCCCGGGGCAATAGCCGGCCCTGCCAGTCGAGGCACTCATCCATGTGAAAGACGGTCAGGGCGCGCAGCGAGACGCGGCGGGTGTTGACCATCTCGGTAAAGGGGGCGTACCAGCCCTTGGGCCCGCAGGGGACGATAGCGCGAGTCGGCCGGCCAGCGGCGTTGTTCTCCTCAATCACCGCCACCAGGTCCGCGGCCATCACCCGCCCCATCTCGGCCCCGTCGCGCACGATGCGAAAGGGCACCCGCAGTTGAGGATGGCCCACCAGTTCCTCTACCGGAATGCGACACCATTCGTAGAGGTCGCGCGGTCGCACGAAATCCATGCTCTTGCCTCCAATCTGTTACAAGCCTGCTGTGGGGAATTGCCCGCGGAGAGCTCCCTCTACCTATGGCGCGACGGCGATGGAGCCCAGGGGGATCGTATCGCCAACCACCGTGTTCCCCTCGTCGCGCACAGTGTCGGGCGTCTTATCCGGAAGACGATACATGCCGGTGTGCAGGGTATAAGTCCCTGCGGGCGCGTCGGCCGGCAGATGCAGCTCGCTCCACTGCGCCAGCACCAGCCCCGCCCGCCAGTAACGCTCGGGCAACCCGAACCCGCCCCGCTCGGCGACCTTTTCCCCTTTGTCATTGAGGAGATAGCCGTCGAGGTTATGCGCGACGTTCTGCTCTGCCGGGGAGATATTCCCAAAGAGCCAATAGGTGGCAAAGCTGACGGTATCGCCCGGGTGGGCGCTGGCGGGCGCCTCGTAGCCCAGCGAGGTCAGCCCCGATGCCAGCGTATAGGCAGGCGTCACCTGGGGCAGCAGCGAGAGCGTATCGGCCAGCGAATGGGCCGGCGCCACGACGATATGGGTCGTGGTGTGACCATCGGGGTTGGGGAATGATCCCTTCTCCTGGCCGCCGAACCGGTCGACGATCGTCTGGATCAAAGGCTGGAGGGGGCGGGTGAAAAGATAGACGGCCGGGCGCCCAACCGGCAAGAGCACGGCATCGCTTCCGCCCTGCCCCAGGAAGATGGCCTTGTCGGGCCCCAGCAGGTACTGCAGGACGATCGGTGCCTGCTCGTAGCTGATATCGGTGCCGTTGGTGATGACCCAGACCTCATCCACGCCGGCTGCGGCCGCCTCGCGCCGCGCCATGCCGGCGATGCTCTGCCAGTAGCGCAGCGGGACGCCATAGCCGCCGCTCGCATCTGCCTGGGCGACAAAGTGGTAGAGGTAGATCAGGCTATAGCCCTGCCAGACGAGGGCACACAGCAGGCCGGCCCCCAGCGCCCAACGGAGGATCTGGGCCCAGGCAAAGGGTTTGGCAGCGCGGGCGCCCAGGGCGCGCCATAGCCAGTCGGCCGTCAGGGCCATGGCCAGGAAGCCCGCCGGGTAGAGGATGACCAGATAATGGAACTGGAGCTCCAGGTTCTGCAGCGCGACCCCGGCCAGCGCAGTCAAGAGCCACACTGCCGGGATCACATAGCGGGCGGTATCTTCCCGTCCTTTGCGGCGGAACCGGGCATAGAGCGCCATGGCCACGATGGCGACCAGCGAGAGCCCAAAGAGCAGTGCGGGCAGCTCTTCCAGGCGGCGCAGCGGGTTGCGCGCCGGGGCGAAGGCCGGGAATGCAGCGCCCGCCAGTGAGCCGAGATTGCCGCCAGAATGGAGATCGAGCGCATACTCCCAGGTGGGCTTGAGCGAGTGGAACAGCGAGCCCTTCTGACCGGCCGCCTGCTGCGCCACGTTGCGGATATCCTGCAGGTGCCCGAGCTGCGCGTACAGGTAGGGCGCAAAGAGCAGCACGACCAGGGCCGCGCCCGCAAGCAGGTAGCGCCAGTTGATGCGCCGGTGGTAGATGGCCAGCAGCACCAGAAGCGCCAGCACCAGAGGCAACGGAGAAAAGGTCACGTTCAGCGCGATGCCGAGGGCGACGACGGCCACGAGCCAGCCCCAGGCTTTACGCTCGACCAGCGCGGCCAACAGGCCATAGAGAAAGAGGACCTGCCAGGGCGCCAGCAGATCGGCCGTGAAAACCTTGCGCGAAAGAATCACTGCCCAGGGGTTCACTGCAAAGAGGGTCGCCGCGATGGCGGCCACCCGCAGGCTGTAATACTTGCGCCCCAGCAGAAAGGCACCGGCGACGGCGGCCACATTGAGCAAGGCAATAAAAGTCGAGGCGATCCGGGGGTCACGCCCCACCAATAGCGGGATCGTCATCAACAGGTCCATCATCGGGGGCTTGGCGATGCCCACCGAAGCCGGCGACGACTCGAGAGGCAGGCGATGCGCTGCTATGATCTCCAGGCTGCGCTGCAGATGGATGGCCTCATCCGCCTTGAATTCGATGACATCGAGGTACGACAGGCGGAGGGCCGCCGCCAACAGGATGATGCCCCAGAAGAGGAGGTGCTCCGGAGCGCAGATGCAGGCGCAGAACCCGCCCCACAGGCGGCCGATTTTCCCCCTCGTCGCCTGTGACTCGCCCGCCCAGAACCGGCGGGGAGAACCCATAGCGTGGCCCATTGTCACTCCAGGTGCAGGATGAGATGCTCGGCGTTACGATGGTAGACCTTCTCCAGCACCTCGTCGGGCAGGTAGAGGCCGTAGATGTACCAGCGGCCCAGGCCAAAGCCCTCGCCGGTGCAGTGCTTGAAATACTCGTCACGAGTTTCCAGGAAGCGGAAGTAGAGACCATAGTCAGCGTCGTTGGCGGGCGCATCGGTGCCGAAAAGGATGCGGTCCGGGTAGCGCAGGAAAAGATCACGCGCCGTGTAAGGCTGGCGACCAATCTCATTGATACGCGCGGCGATATCAATGTAGAAATTGGGGTGCCGGTCCAGAGCCGAGGCAACCCAGCCCAGATTCTCGGCGTAGCAGCCCACGTGGGCGCCAATAAAGGTGGTGCGCGGGTTGCGCCCCAGGAGCGAATCGAACTCATCCATCAACTGCTGGAAGGGTGGAAACTGGGGGCCGTAGAAGTACCAATCGGGGTGGCCCTGCAGCACTTCGTATTGCTCGTTAAAGCGGTCGAGGGGGTCGAAAAAGGCCACCGGATCGGCGATGTGGATCACGACGGGCAGGTCCAGATCGGCCGCGGTGGCCCAAATGGGCTCGAGCCGCGCATCGTCGATGGCCACGCGCTCGCCCCGATCGTCTTTGATGTGCAGGCCGAGGGGCTTCCAGATCTTAAGGCCCTGGGCGCCCCGGCGGACCTGCGCTTCGAGCCGTTTCGCTGCCAGCTCGGGGAAGCGGTTCCCTTCCTCGGGCCAACGGGCCCAATCGACGCCGCCAAAGATAATAAAGCGCTCCGGATAGGGCGCCTTGAAGTGATCGAGATGGGCCGCCAGAATATCCTCGCCCCAGCCGCCGTCGAGGTCCACGAGCCTCTGGATGTGACAGCGATCGAGGATATCGATCAGCTCACTCAGGGGGCGGGCAATCCAGTTGCCGCCAAACTCGGGCCCCAGATGATTGTGCGCGTCAATCGTAGGGAACCGCGGCTGGCTCACCGTGGTGACCGGGGTGACCAGCTTGGGGCGCGGCTTGTAATCGCTCAGAAGCAAGGGCTCGGAACCCGACATGCAATCGCTACCTCCTCAAGCAGATGATGGCCCATTATACGCCCGTGGGCGCTTTTTGACCAGGATACGCATAGGCGATATCATCATGCTATGGACTGCCTCGTAGTGACGTCTTCAGCGTTTGATGTGAAATGGATACGGCGCCCTCGGTCAGTGTCGTAGTGGCGACCCTGGTCGCTCGCCTCCACGTGGCGCAAGGGGAGGCGAACGGCCAAAGCCATCACTGCGACACCGGGCGAGGGCTCTGCACCCATTTCACACCAAGCGTCGAAGCCATCACTACCAAGTTGGTGGGAGGTACAACATGGCATTCGACGGCCTTCACGTGAATCTAGGTAATCTGTCGCGGCTTTCCAGCGCGCAGACGCGCTCCATCAGCCCCGAGAACCGCACCGGCGAAAAGGGCCGCGGCGGCATGGCCACCGAGGGCACCGGGGCCTCATGCGCACGCGATCTTGGGCGGGGCTGGAAGATCTCCCCCTCTCTGCGCATGCCGCCCCACGAGACGCTCGTCCTGGCCGACATCGTGGGCTCCGGCGCGATCCAGTCGATCTGGATGACCGTCACCGGGCGCTGGCGCTACAGCATCCTGCGTATGTATTGGGACGGCGAGGAGACCCCTTCCGTAGAAGTGCCGGTAGGCGACTTTTTCTGCATGGGCTGGGGCCGCTACGCCCAGATCAACTCCATCCCGGTGGCCGTGAACCCGGGCAGCGCGTTCAACTGCTACTGGGAGATGCCCTTCCGCAAGGGGGCGCGCATCACCATCGAGAGCCTGGATGACGAGCCCCAGACGATCTACTATCAGATCAACTACACCCTCACCACCGTGCCCGATGATGTAGCCATGTTCCACGCCCAGTTCCGCCGCTCCAACCCCCTGCCCTACAAGACCGACCACGTCCTGCTCGACGGCGTGCGCGGCCAGGGGCAATACGTGGGCACCTACATCGCCTGGGGGGTCAACAACTGCGGCTGGTGGGGCGAGGGAGAGATCAAGTTCTTTATCGACGGCGACAGCGAGTTCCCCACCATCTGCGGCACTGGCACCGAGGACTATTTCGGCGGCTCGTACGATTTCGAGTACCCACGGGGAGAGGCCTACTGCGAGTTCAGCGCCCCCTTCACCGGGCTGCCGCAGGTCATCCGCCCCAACGGGCTCTACGACTCGCAGCAGCGCTTCGGCATGTACCGCTGGCACATCCCCGACCCGGTGCGCTTCCAGCAGGACCTGCGCGTCACCATCCAGGCCCTCGGCTGGCGCTCTGGCGGGCGCTACCTGCCCCTGCAGGATGATATCGCCTCCACCGTCTTCTGGTACCAGGCGGAGCCCCATGCCCCCTTCCCAATTCTGCCCGATCGTGATTACCTGGAAGTGATCTAGAGTTAAGGCCATATCGTCAGAGTAGTGACCGACAGGCACCGATTCCTTCTGGTTCTTAAGCTAATAGCCTCGCGATAGGAGAAGAGGGCTGTTGGCATCCTGTCAACAGCCCTCTTTATGATGAACTGGGAGACCAGTTCTAGCACCCTGCTCGCCAAGGATAAGACGGTTCATATGGCAGATAAGCTTTCGTTGGCTTCCTATCCTCGGGTTCTCTTACCACTTGGGGTTTTCTTTTCCGCAAGATGACGCTTGACAGAGTCCAGTAGTTCACGGGCTATCGTGGCCTCTACCTGAGAATGCACATCTATCTCTGCCGTTGTCGCCTCGGGAGTTGACGGCAGATATCTTCCCTCAAGTTCTGCGATGGAACGATATCTGTGCTCAGGTATCCTGCTCTTCGTCATCTTCTGCCTCCCTGAAATAGTTGGCAAAGAACTGGTGGTTTAGATCCGAACGGAAATAGTGTTTGCGTTTGATCCAGATGAAGCCATCGCCCTTCGAGATCACAGCAACATCAATCGCTCCGCCAACAGTCTCGGCCGTAGGCGTAACTTTGCGCTTGAATGAGGTTAGGCTCACTAGCGCCTCGGCCATATCTGCCAGATCGTCTTTCGGCAGTTCCCCAACGATCCGCACAATCGGACTAACATGGTGCTCTAGTTTATACCTCTCCATCTTCTTTCGCCACTCATCCAATAGCTTAGGTGTGAGGCGACTCAGCGCTGTCTCAACCCGCTTTTTCTCTCTGTTGTCGATGCCTCTAATACCATCAAGGATCACTCTAGGATATTCGACCAAAAACGAAGAGAGGTTCGCATAGACGAACTCCTCCTGTTCAGGGTCGATACCCTCCATGAAGGTACACACCATCTCATCTTGGGCGAATGGTATTATGGCTGGACCGTTAGCGCAGTCATGCTCCTGCCTCTGTTTGAACTTAAGAACTCTATTCACTTTCCCTTGTATGTCAAATCCCAATAGCGCAGGAAATAGGTCCTTCGTGCCGAATCCGGCTACTACAACTCCAGAGTACCCAAGACGAAACGGGGCCTTTGCGAACAGACTAGCTCCAATAACTCGAAGACTGTCGCGCAATCTTGCTGATATAGGACGTTGCTTGAAAGCCATTTTCATGGCCTGATCGATCACATCCTGATACTTGGTAATAACGGCTTGGGTATAGTTCGTAGATAGCCCATGCAGAAAATCGGCTTCGTCCCAATACTTTCGGTGTTCTCTCACCACTACAGCGGTGATCCGAATGACCTCCGCTTCTGTGATGTCTCCTCGTTCTCGGATAGTTCTGTCACATCGTTGCCGTATGATGTTCCACATGTAGGAGAAGTAGCGGTATGTCTGTTCCCTCACGTGCTCTTGCTCTCTCTTCGTGTCACAGAGAGCTTCATTATTGTCTAGGAATGCTATGAATTCGCGCGCATATTCCTGAAGAGTGTCGAACTTTCTAGTGCCGAGATCCCTCCTGAACGTCTTAACAATGGTCTCCCAAGGGATGCCCATGAAGCTAGCATTGCCATATATCATGATGCCTACAGGTTCATACTTCGATAACGTGAAGAGCTTGTTCGCCGACAGTATTTTCTCTGGCCTGAGTGTGGCAGCACTGTCTGCCGCGAGGGCAACCGCTTGTGAGTTCATCACAGCAACTTCGGCGGTCATTCTCTACTCCCTTGAATGAACCAGTGGATTGCCAAAGCCACAATTGTGGAAACGGCGATGCATCTATTGGATCCCATCTTGACTGACGTACTCTAGTGAGAGTATTGTTTCTCCACAACACTATTATAGCACACCTTTTCTAAAATGCATCATTTTCATCCTTATTCCAGAGGCACAAGAGTAAGGCTAGTGGAACCAGGGCTTTTCCAAAGTCGTGTCGGGTAACCTGTCAATACCTACCTTAGGGATATAACCACAGCCATGCGGTCAAAGAGGTCCCAGTGGTCGGGGGACCAGAGGGGAAAGGCGCCGCGGCGGCCCGAGTCGGGGCGGGCGCCCCAGGGGTCGATGACCAGCAGGTTGCCGTACTTGACGATGCCGACGACCAGGTAGACGTGCTCCTCGGTGACCAGGTTGTAGCCATCCTCCTTGATCACCTGGGGGTCCTTGGCCGCGGTCATCCACACGATGACTGCTTTGCCGTCGCGCACCGCCTGGCGCAGGTCGTTATCGCTCATATTATAGACGACCTGGGCCGGCGCACCGTAGGATTGCAGCACTTTGGCCACCGGCTCGGCATAGACGCCGTAATCGCGCATGTCCGCACGGTGACCGTCGCCAAAGGGCGAGCCGCGAAAGCCCTTGTGCGGGTTGGGGTCCCGGCCCATGCGGCTCAGCAGATCATCCTCGCTCACCGTGACCCCGCGCGCCGCCAACACCATACGCATACAGGCAGCTTCGCAGCTCAGGCTGTAGGTCTGGGGCAGCATGGGTACCTGATCCAGCAAGGCGCTTGCTTCAGCGCGATAGGGCTCCAGGTAGGCAAAAGGCGCTACCGTGGGCAGGGGAGTCTTGGTGGGGCGCGGGGTGGCGGTGGGCGTCGG
>Ga0123519_10001810_pt1 | contig 36526 bp, 37 predicted proteins | sample YelNatPaOPRAMG02_FD_87396 | JGI IMG/M metagenome (GOLD analysis project Ga0123519, IMG submission 87396) | Hot spring microbial communities from Yellowstone National Park - Yellowstone National Park OP-RAMG-02 (version 2) | ecosystem: Environmental > Aquatic > Thermal springs > Hot (42-90C) ... | reverse complement strand
GCCAACGAACACCGGCGCCTGCAGCATGTCAGCAAGCTTCCTGAAGTCCGGCGGCTCGTACCGCGAGGATAGATGCCGGGCGGTCGTCACCGTAGACTGCACCACGAAGAGGTCGACCTGCCCAGGCCCGATCACCTCCGCGGCATGCTGCGCGAAAGCCGGCGTGGGCGACACCGCGACCTTGGCCGCCTTCTCCCTGAGCTCTGCAACCCGACGCCGAATCAGCTCGTCCTTCACCGGCTCGCGGTAGATCTCCTGGATCACCGCCACCGCCTCCTCCGCAGGGGCCGAGGCGATGCGATCCAACACGGGCGCGGGGTCCTCGTAGCGGCACTGCACTCCCTGGAGATGCAAGACACCGATTCCCCCCAGCTCGGCCAGCACCCCGGCCGACCTCACGTCGACCACCGCGTCCATGGCCGATGCGAGCACGGGAAGCTCAAGGTGCAGACCGGCCAGGTCGCATGTGATGTCCACCTGCTCTGGATCGAGCGTCACCGCGCCCGGCACTAGCGCCACGTCGTCAAAACCGAAAGCCTGCCGGCTCTTTCTCCCACGGCCGATCTCTAGCTCCACCGACGTATCGTCCTCCCTGCATATTGGGGCAGCATTGCGCCCGCCGGCTTCGAGCCGGCACATCGCGGCGCCGCCTACGGACCTGTGAACACCTGACCGATCACACGGTCAGGGAGTTTGGCGAATCTCCGGTTGAGGGCCCCGCCGCGGGTTCCCATCCGGCCGTCACCCCTCGGCGGCGGGGAAGGCCCGTCGGGGTTCCTGCGGGCCCCACCCTCGGAGCGCCGCACGCGTCGAAAGCTACTGTAGGCCGCCTCACCCTAGTGCTAATTGGCGTATTCTACCCACAGGCCGCCGCATTGTCAAACGAACCGCGGCCGCGGCGCGCCGCGAAGGAGGGGCGGCACAGGATACTCGCCCCCTCTGGTTGATCTGCGGCGCTGTCAGGTATACCATTACCTCAGCGTCGCCACCGCGGCGCCGATGCGGTGGGGCCGAGCAGACAGAGCGCGATGGGCGACTGGGACTACCCAAGGCTGGCAATCGACGGCGAGGAGAACCCGTGCGATGGATGCCACGAGTGCGGGCTGCGGTGCACCGCGGGCATCCAGATGACCCAGCCGGAGTTCGAGCGCATAGTGGCCCATCTTCGCGCCGCCGACGCTCGGCAGGTCACGCGGGTGCTCGAGCAGGAGAAGACCATCGTCTGGTTCGAGGAGACGACTACCGAGGCCTGTAGCTTCTACGACGTGACGCGGCGGGGATGCATCGTGTATCCCGTGAGGCCGCTGATCTGCCGGCTGTTCGGGCGAGTCGAGTGGATGCCCTGCCCCATCGGCAGACCTCTGCGCCTGATTCCGCAGGGCCTGGCGATCATCCAGGCCTACGCTGCGAAGCGCCGCTTGACGTTCGGCGAGTGGTGCATGGAGCTGGGGATCTACGACTTCGGCCAGCTCATCGGCCCCGCCGGCTGAGCACAAGGGAGCGGCGTTGCTGCGAGGCGGCCACTCGGCTCCGGGGCCGCTGACCGCGATATTCCTTGCCGCAGATCGGGCAGACGCCCTTGGGCACCGTCCAGCTTCCGTTGGTCCAGACGCCGCAGTCGAACTCCACTCCCTGCTCCGCAAGCGCAACCGGACACTGCCCGTAGATGAGGTGAAAGCCCTCGAACGTCTGGCACCCATCGCTGGTGCGGCCGCACCGGGTGCACTCGAACTTCGGCGATAGCAGCGTCCCGCGCGAGAACTGGTACCCGAGGAAGCGCACGGGGGCGCCGCAGTTGATGCACGTGGCGCCGTCCAGGCGGGCGAAGTTCACCCGCATGAACTGCAGCCCTTGCCGGACCCCGCTCAGCTCGTCCCGGTAGTCCTCGGGGAGCTGAACCAGCTTCGGCATCGGCACGCCGAGCAGGTCCAGGTTGGTCTCGAGGCGGGGAACAACCACGACAATGCGTGGACCCAGGGCCGAGCGCTGAACCGGCTCCGCGGCGCCCGGTATGACGCCCGACACCAGAATGAGCACGGCGGCCAGAACGACCCCCAGAAACATCCCGAAGACACCGCCGCCGGCCCGGCTCGCCGGCGAGCGGCCATCGAACCTCCCCGCGAGGGTCGAGAATCCCCACCCGGCCAGCAGCACTGTGGCCACCGCAACCGCGAGCAACGCCAGCGGGCCGGAGATCGTCGGGGGGGCGGAGAAAAGCCAGCGCAGGGGCGCCTCTACGACGGGATATGCCAATGCCCCCAGGACGAGGCCCAACAGCAGAGAAATGATGTCGCCCGCAGAGCTGATAAGGCCTCGCCTGGCGCCCGAAACCGCGCAGGCTCCGATCACGACGATGATGAAGAGGTCAACCTCGTTCATGGGGGCGGTCGTTGGCGGACCGCGGGTTCACGGCGAGTCCGGGTTGCAGCTCATCGGGGTGACCCTGATGCGTACCCCGGGGATCGCCTCCGCCCGGAAACGACCGCCCGTCTTACGCAAGCAGTTCAGGGTCTGCTCCGGTCCGCGCCCGATGGGGATGACCAGCCTTCCGCCCTCCCCAAGCTGGGACAGCAGGGCCCACGGAGCGTGCTCGGCCGCACAACTGCACACGATCGCGTCAAACGGGGCCTCCTTGGGAAGGCCCAGGCAGGCCCTGCCCTCCTCGAACCTCACCGAGCGGTAGTCCAGCTCGGCCAGCCTGCGCTTCGCCGCCTCGCGGACGCCGGGCCTTCCGTCCAGCGCATACACGCCTGGGGTGATTTCGGCCAGAACCGCCGTGAGGTAGCCGGGGCCAGTCCCGACGTGCATGATGCGGGCCCCGGGCCGCGGGTCCGCCACCTGAGCCATGATCGCGATAACATGCGGCCGGTACAGGACCACCCCGTCGCCCACCGGTATATCCTCGTCTTCATAGGCGATGGCTCGAAATCGCTCGGGGACGAAGCGGTGCCGCGGAACGCGCGACATAGAAGAAAGAACCCGCTCGTTGCGGATCCCCTGGGTACGAAGGCGCTGGACCATAGCCGCCCGCTCGGAGGCGTACTCGCTGTTCTGCGCGGCCATCGCGAAGCCGAGCAGCCCCGCTCCAACCAAGAACAGAAACAGGAAGCCCGGTCGGCGCTTGGATGAACCAGGCGTCATGATCGCTCCGCAGCGACAACTCCAGAACAATAACTACCAGGCGCGTACCCAAGAGGTCCGCGGGGTAAACGTTCGCAACAAACAGCCAATACCCTTCGGCCGCCGTGCCCCTTGTGAGCCGAAACGGACCTGTCGGCCGGTGGCGCGCGTCAGGCCGCCCACCGCCATCTTGTGGGCATTGCGGAAGGATGCCTCAATCTGGACTAGAAGGAAGCCCTGGTCGGGCTGCGGCAGGAAAGGAGATGCCGAGCATGCCGGGGCCGGGTTACGTTGTGATCGGGGGAGGCATCGCCGCCACCCAGGCGGCAGAGACCATCAGGGCCCGCAGCAGCGAGGCCGCGATCACGCTGATCGCGGAGGAGCCGCGCCCCTTCTATCTGCGCCCCCTGCTGGCGGACTTCGTCGCAGGCCGGGTCAGTGAGCGGGACCTGTGGCGTGATTTCGAGTCGGTCGCGGCCGCGAAGAACATCACGCTCATGACAGGGTGCCAGGTCGTCGGCATTGATCGGGCCGCCCGGACCGTCAGCTTGAGCGAGGGCGGCGAAGTCGGCTACGACGGCCTTGTCGTCGCGACTGGCGTGAAACCTGTGCTGCCTGGCATCCCCGGTGTCGACCTGGACCGAGTGGCAACCTTCAGCACCTATGACGACGCCGCGAGGGTGGCCGAATGGGTCGGGGACGCCACCCGGGCCGTTGTGGTCGGACGGGGGCTCCAGGGAGTGGAGCTGGCGCGGGCCTTGCGGCTGTCCGGGCTGGAAGTGACCATGATCGTGCCTGACGAGAGCCCCTGGTTCCCCGCTCTCTTCCGGGTCCAGGGAAGTCTCGTTGAGGAGGCGCTGCGTGATCACGGCGTGGAAGTGCTTGCCCTGGATCAGGCCGTCGCGCTCGTCGGCGAGGGCGGCCGGGTGCGGGCCGTGAAGACGCGCAAGGGGCGAGAGGTCCCGGCGGAGATCGTCGGTTTCGCGCTTGACCAGCGCGCCCAAACCGGGTTCCTCGTCGGCTCGGGGATTTCACTGGCGGACGGCGTGGTCGTCGACAGGAGGCTCCAGAGCACGGATCCGTCGGTCTACGCGGCTGGGGACGTGGCCCAGATTCGCGAGAACGGACGGCTCCGAACCATTGGCTATGGCTGGATGAGGGCCCGCGCCCAAGGGGAGGCAGCCGCTCGCAACCTGACCGGCGGCAGCGTCGAGGTTGCGGTCGGAGACGAGTCGGAGGCCCAGGCCCTCTATGGGGCGAGCATCCTCTCTCGATGGCAGTAGACGCGATTCTCAGCGCGGCAAGATCCCGGGCGATAGCAAGCGGGTACACTGGCCGTGAAGGACGAAACAAAGCAGCAAGAGACGGGCGCGCCGTCACCGGGTAGCCATCGGCGGGTTGTCGCGCCGCCCATTTACAGTGAAAGGACAGGCTGGAAAGCAACGTGAGTGGGTACCGGATACTATCCAAGACGCGGCTGGCGCCGGCTGTAACGCGCCTCGAAGTTGAGGCCCCCAGAGTCTCGCGCAAGGCTCAGGCGGGCCAGTTCGTCATCGTCCGAGTGGAAGAGAAGGGCGAGAGGGTGCCGCTGACGGTCGCCGACAAGGACCCCGACCGCGGCACTATCACCCTCGTCTTCCAGGCCGTGGGCTACTCGACGCGACGCCTGGCCGGCCTGGAGGTCGGGGATATCCTGCCCACCGTCCTGGGACCCCTGGGCAGGCCCACCGAGGTGCGGAAGTACGGCCGGGTCGTCTGTGTCGGAGGCGGTGTCGGCATCGCGGTGCTCTATCCCGAGGTCAAGGCCTTCCGCGGCGCGGGCAATGACATCGTTTCCATCCTGGGCGCGCGGACCAAGGATCTGCTCATTTTCGTCGACGAAATCCGCGACTTGAGCGCCGAATTGCACCTCGCCACAGACGACGGCTCTTTGGGACACCATGGGCTGGTGACGGACGTGCTGCGACGCCTGCTCGAAGCGGGAGAGCACTACGACTACTGTATCGCCATTGGCCCTCTGCCGATGATGCAGGCCACTGTGGACGTGACCAGGGAATACGGCGTACCCACGCTGGTCAGCCTGGATCCCATCATGGTGGACGGGACGGGCATGTGCGGCGCCTGCCGGGTCACGGTCGGCGGCGAGGTCAAGTTCGCGTGCGTCGACGGTCCCGACTTCGACGGACACCTGGTGGACTTCGCGGAGCTGGCCAAGAGGAAACGCGCCTTCGCCGAGCAAGAGGAAATGTGTCGCCTGGAGCTCGCTGCACAGCAGTTGGAGGCGGAGGAGCGCGCCGCTGAGGGTGAGGACGCGGGTTGAGCAGGCGACACCTCGAAGGGAGGCCCGCGCCCGGGCGCGGCCGCTTGCCCCTGGAACCGTTTTGCGGCGCGCGACCAGTTTCTCTTTCGCGCGCTGGAGAGTGCCCAAATGCCCCCTAAGCAGTCCAAGATTGTCACAAAAGTCGGCAGCGGAAAGCCGCGCAACCCTCTTCCGCGCCGCGATCCGCGGGAGCGCGCCCGGGACTTCGAGGAGGTGGCCCGTGGGTTCGCCCTTGAGGCCGCCCTCGCCGAGGCCCAGCGCTGCCTTCAGTGCAAGCGTCCAAGCTGTGTCAAGGGCTGCCCCGTTGGAGTCGACATCCCCGCCTTCATCGCGGCCCTCGCGCAGCAGCGCTTCGAGGACGCGGTGCGCGTGCTCAAGGATCGCAACAATCTTCCGGGCATCTGCGGCCGCGTCTGCCCTCAGGAGAGCCAGTGCGAGGCCGCGTGCGTGCTCGCGCGCCGCGGCGAGCCCGTTGCCGTGGGCGCGCTCGAGCGTTTCGTGGCGGACTGGGAGCGGGCGAATCTGCCCCTCCAGGCCCCCCAGGCTCCTGACCCCGACGCACCCAAGGTCGCTGTCGTGGGATCCGGGCCCGCGGGCCTTACGGCGGCCGCGGACCTTGCTCGGCTCGGCTATCGGGTCACCTTATTCGAGTCGCTACACGCGCCCGGCGGGGTGCTTCGCTACGGCATTCCCGAGTTCCGGCTGCCGCGCGACATCCTGGACCGCGAGATCGAGTACGTCCGGCGCCTCGGGGTCCAGATAGAGACAGACGTGCTGGTCGGGAAGACCGTCACGCTCGAGGAGTTGCTGAGCGAGGAGGGGTACGAGGCCGTCTTCCTGGGCACGGGCGCGGGCCTCCCCTACTTCCTCCATATCCCGGGCGAGAACCTCAGCGGCGTGTACTCCGCCAACGAGTTCCTCACCCGCATCAACCTCATGCGCGCGCACCGCTTCCCGGAATACCGGACGCCGATCCGGGTCGGGAAGCGAACTGCAGTCATCGGTGGTGGGAACACAGCCCTCGACGCCGCAAGGTCGGCGCTTCGTCTGGGCTCGCAGGTCACGCTCCTGTACCGACGAACGAGAGCAGAGATGCCCGCCCGCGCCGAAGAGGTGGAGAACGCCCTCGAGGAGGGGGTGGTGCTCGCAGAGCTGATGGTGCCCCTGCGGATGATCGGCGACGAGAAGGGGCACGTCCGCGCGGTCGAGTGTCAGCGCGCCGCGCTCGGCGAACCCGACGCGAGCGGCCGGCGGCGGCCGGTCCCGATCCCGGGCAGCGAGCACGAGGTGCCGGCGGACACGGTGGTCATCGCAGTCAGCCAGTCGCCCAACCCGCTGCTGGCGCGCAGCGAGCCCCGGCTCGTGACGCGCGAGGATGGCCGGCTGGTGGTGAACGAGGAGACGGGGGAGACGAGCTTGCCGGGAGTGTTCGCCGGCGGAGACATCGCCAACGACGCGGGGACCGTAATCGCCGCCATGGGAGACGGTAAACGGGCCGCGCGCGCGATCCACCGGTATCTCAGGCGGCGCCGCGGCGAGCCCGAGCCCGTCGACGAGCAAGAGGACATCGAGCGGACCCAGTCGAAGCATAGCCGCTGAGACTCCCTGCGGTCTGGTGGCTGGGACGGGTGGAGCGCGCCGCGGGCGGGGACTGCCCCGCCTGTCCGCGCGTGTATGGGCAGTCAGGGCCGCGCGCCGCGCTCGAAGCGCGGGCGAGGACGCGGCACGTCGAGGAGAACACCATGATCGAGATCAGGATCCACGGGCGGGGCGGACAGGGGTCGGTGACCGCGGCCGAGCTGCTGGCAGTCGCTGCCTTCGACGACGGCCGCGAGGCCCAGGCGTTCCCCGCCTTCGGCGTCGAGCGCCGGGGGGCGCCAGTGATGGCATTCTGCCGCATCAGCGACAAGCCGATTCGCCTGCGAAGCCAGATCTACGATCCGGACTACGTCATCGTCCAGGATCCCACGCTGATGGGCGACGTAGACGTGCTGGCCGGCCTGAAAGCGGGGGGCACCGTGCTGATCAACACAGAGCGCTCCGCCGCCGACCTGGGTCTGAAGACCGACGCGCGCGTGGTCACCTTCCCTGCGACGCAGATCGCGCTTGAGGAGCTGGGGCGGCCGATCATGAACACCGCGATCATGGGCGCCTTCGCAGGGGTCTCGGGCGCAATCAGCTTCGACGCAATCGAGCGCAGCATCCGGCACCGGTTCCCCGAGGAGCTGGGGGAGCGCAACGTGCGCGCCGCGCGGAGGGCCTACGACCTGATGAAGGAGCATTCGAAATGACGACGACCAACAAGCGGGAGAGACGCAAGCCGCCGCTGGGCATCGTCACTCGCCCCGGCTCGTCGCTGCGTAACAAGACCGGCCCGTGGGGCATTCAGACGCCCGTGTTCGATTGGAACAAGTGCACGGGCTGCAACACCTGCGAGTCGATCTGCCCCGAAGGCTGCATCCGACACCTGGACCGGAAGCAGTACGAGGCGGACCCCGACTTCTGCAAGGGCTGCGGCATGTGCGCCGCGGCCTGCCCTGCGGGCGCCATTACCATGGAGCAGAAGCACCGATGAAAGCCGGCTTCGTTGGCTTCCGTTCGGTCGCGAATTCGGCAGAGGAGCGGCGTCCATGCGCAAGATGATCGAAGGATCGCGGGCTGTCGCCGAGGCGGTGGGGCTGTGCCGCCCGGGCGTGATCTCGGCGTACCCTATCACCCCGCAGACGCACATCGTCGAAGAACTCTCGCAAATGGTGGCCGACGGCGACATCAATGCCGAGTACGTCCGCGTCGAGAGCGAGCACTCGGCGGCCTCCGTCTGCCTGGGTGCCGTGGCGGCCGGGTCGCGCGCCTACTCCGCGACGACGTCCCAGGGGCTCATGCTGATGGCGGAGGTCCTCTACAACATCGCCGGGATGCGCCTGCCGATGGTGATCACGGGCGTGAACCGCTCGCTCTCCGCACCGCTGAGCATCTGGAATGACCAGCAGGATACGCTGGCGCTGCGCGACTCGGGCTGGCTCCAGCTCTACGCGGAGAACAACCAGGAGGTCCTGGACATGCACATCCAGGCCTACAGGATCTCGGAGGACGACCGGGTCCTGCTCCCGGTGATGGTGTGCATGGACGGGTTCATCCTGACTCATACCTACGAGGTGGTTGACGTTCCCACGCAGGAGCAAGTTGACGCGTTCCTGCCGCCGTACAACCCCCTCTACAAGCTTGACCCGGACGACCCCTACACCCTGGGCGCCTACGCCGGCCCGGAGCTCTACCAGGAGATCCGGTACGAGATCCAGCGCGATGCGCTGGCGGCCAAGGCTGTCGTGAAGGAGGTCGCGGCCGAGTTCCAGGCGGCCTTCGGAAGGTGGAGCGGCGATGTCCTCGATCCCTACCGGTGTGAGGACGCCGAGACGATCATCGTCGCCATGGGCAGCGTGGCCGGCACCGCGAAGGACTGGGCCGACGCCCGCCGAGAGGCAGGGGACAGGATCGGCATACTCCGGCTTCGGTGTTATCGCCCCTTCCCGCGGGAGGAGCTGCGGGAGGCGCTGACCGGGGCCAGGCGCGTGATCGTGCTGGAGAAGGCGGTCAGCGTCGGCGGCTACGGCATCGTGACCGCCGAGGTCAGGGCGGCCCTGTATGGCCAGCCCAAGACCCCACCGGTGAGCGGCGCGGTCTGCGGCCTTGGCGGGCGCGATATCACCTTCGATACACTCGACGAGATGGTGCGGCGCGCCGAGGGCGGTGAGACGGACTTCTTCGCCGGCCTGCGCACGGAGCTTCTGGAGGCACAGTGACATGGCGGAACCGGAATTTGAGTACGAGTTGACGCGGGGGTTTCTCCCCGGACACCGGGCGTGCGCGGGCTGCGGCCAGGCGGCCGCCGTGCGCATCGCGATGGAGGTGGTCGGGCCGCGCTGCATCGTGGCCAACGCCACGGGGTGCCTAGAGGTCTTCAGTACGCCGCATCCGGAGTCGGCCTGGGGCGTGCCGTGGATACACTCCCTCTTCGAGAACACGCCCGCGGTGGCCTCCGGAATCGAGGCCGCGCTGAGGAATCAGGGAAAACTTGGTGACATCCGCGTGCTGGGGTTCGGCGGCGACGGCGCCACGTTGGATATCGGCTTTGGCGCCCTGTCCGGCATGTTCGAGCGTGGACATGATGTCCTCTACATCTGCTGGGACAACGAGGCGTACATGAACACGGGTGTCCAGCGCTCGGGCTCGACCCCCTTCGCGGCCGCGACCACGACGAGCCCGGCGGGCACGCGTTCCTTCGGTGAGAACCGGCCGAAGAAGAACCTGCCGGCCATTGCCGCCGCGCACGATATCCCGTACGTGGCCACCGCGTCGATGTCGTATTTCGCCGACCTCAGGCGGAAGGTGAAGAAGGCCCTCGATGTCCGCGGGCCCAGATACCTTCAGGTCCACGTCCCCTGCCCGCCCGGGTGGGGGTATGAGGAGCACCTCAGCATGGAGGTCGGCCGGCTCGCCGTCGAGTGCGGCCTCTATCCACTGGTAGAGTGGGAAAACGGCCAGATCACGCGGGTTCGCAAGATCAAGAAGATCCCGGTCGAGGACTACCTGAAGACCCAGCGGCGCTTCCGACACCTGTTCCGCTCCGACGCGGGCCGCGAGCAGATCAAGAAGATACAGGAACTCGCCGACGAAAGCATCCGCAAGTACGGCCTGGTTGACGAGTGAACGAGCCCTGACACGGGAGGGCAGGAGACGCACGTGCGCCCTGCGAACCTGCGACGGCGGCCCCTGCGGCGGGCCGCTCTCGCTGCGTAACAAGGAGGTAGGGCGATGGGTGCGGACTTCGACATCGTCACCCTTGGCGAGGCGATGGTGCGCCTCTCGCCGCCGCTGTTCCAGCGGCTCGAGCAGACGACCAGCCTGGACGTTCGGGTGGGCGGCGCCGAGCTGAACATGGCCGTCGCCGCCGCTCGCCTCGGCCTGCGGACCGCCTGGCTCTCGAAGCTGCCCCGCAACCCCCTCGGACGCCTCGTCGCGGACAGCGCCCGCGAGCACGGCGTCGACGTGTCTCACATCGTCTGGACTGACGAGGGCCGCATGGGCCTGTATTTCGTCGAGTTCGGCGCGCAGCCGCGAGCGTCTTCGGTCCTCTATGATCGCGCGGGGTCGGCCATCAGCGGCATGAAGCCCGATGACTTCGACTGGTCCGCGATATTCTCCCGCTCCCGCGTCTTCCACGTCTCCGGGATCACGCCCGCGCTGAGCGCATCCTGCGCCGAGGCCACGCTCACGGCCGCGGCGGCCGCCAAACGCAGCGGCTGCCAGGTCAGCGTCGACGTCAACTATCGAGCCAAGCTGTGGTCTGAGCAGGACGCAAACCGTGTGATCACCGCCCTGATGCAAAACACAGATATCTTGATCACGACCGAGGAGGACACCAAGCGCGTCTTCGGCATCGAGGGAGCAGACTACCGGGAGGTCGCGGAGAAGCTGCGGGCCCGGTTCTCCTTGAGGGCTGTTGCGGTCACACTGCGGGAGACGATGAGCGTGTGGCGGAATCGCTGGTCCGCGTTCGCGATCGCCGATGGGCAGGTTCACGAGGCGCCGACGTACGAGGTGGAGGTAGTCGACCGGCTGGGCGCGGGCGATTCCTTCAGCGCCGGATTCCTCTGGGGCTATCTTCAGGGAGACCCGGCGAAGGGCGTCCTGTACGGAACGGCCTTCTCGGCGCTGAAGCATTCCATCCCGGGCGACTTCCGCTGGGGGACGCTTGAGGAGCTCGAGGCCTTCGTCAAAGGAGGCGGAGGCCTGCGGATTCAGCGCTGAAACGCGCCCGGCGCGGTGCAGGGGCGCCGCGACAGGGCTGGTAATGGGAGAGAGCGCCAGCCGGGTCCGACGGCGAGGGTGCAAGCAGATGCTGATCTCATTTGGACCCGATGTGTGCCGCGATTTCGGTCGCGCCATCCGTAAGGAGTGGCTCGAGACCGACGGCCTGGGTGGGTACGCGTCGTCCACCATCATTGGTGCCAACACGCGGCGTTACCATGGCCTTCTGATCGCTGCGCTTCAGCCGCCAACGCGGCGGACCCTCCTGCTCTCCAAGCTGGAGGAGACACTCGCCGTCGGCGACACCGAATACGACCTTTCCTGCAACCAGTACCCCGGCACTATCCACCCCGAGGGCCACCGCTATCTGCTCGAGTTCCGGCTCGATCCATTTCCGACCTTCGTGTATGAGATCGGCGACGCGGGGATCGGGCTCCTGGAGAAGACGGTGGCCATGTGCCGGGGCCGGAGCGCTGTCATCGTGCGCTACCGGATCCTCGACGCGCCCCGGACTGTTAGCCTGATCGTCCGGCCGCTGGTCAACTGCCGCGATCACCACAGCCTGACCCACGAAGGGCCCGGCTTCGACACCTCCGCTCAGGTGTCCGGCGCAAGGGACCTCGTGTCGGTCCGGCCGCGCCACGACGGCCCGGAGCTGCACATGCGGTTCGCGGGGTCATACTTCGAGCCGTGGGGCTACTGGTACCGCGATTTCGAGTATCGCGAGGAGGCAGCGCGCGGCCTGGACTACCGCGAAGACCAGTACAGCCCTGGATTCTTCACCTGCGAGCTGGAGAGCGGAGAATCACGGCACTTCGCGGCCTCTGTGGGTCGGCCCCTCGACGATGACCCCGAAGCGCTGATGCAGGCCGAGATCGAGCGCCGCCGCGCCCTGACGTCCGGGGCGCGGCACGCGCCCGAGCCTGTGCAGCAACTGGTGCTGGCGGCAGACTCGTTCCTCGTCTCCCGCGGGGCTGATAGGTCTCCCAGCGGCATTATCGCGGGCTACCACTGGTTCGAGGAATGGGGGCGGGACGCGATGATCAGCCTGCCGGGCCTGACTCTCGTGACCCGGCGCCACGAGGTCGCCCGCGCCGTGCTCCACACCTACGCGCGCAGCTGCAGCGATGGCATGATCCCGAACCGGATACCTGCCGCCGACCAGTTTCCCGACTACAACACCGTGGACGCAACGCTCTGGATGTTCTGGGCGACCCAGAAGTACCTCCAGTACACGGGTGATCGCGACTTCGTGGTTGGCGAGATGCTGCCGGTCTTCCGCGATATCTTGGAGTGGCACGTGCGCGGCACGCGGTTCGGGATCAAGGTGGATGATGACGGGCTGCTCCGCGCCGGGGATGCCGCCACCCAGCTCACCTGGATGGACGCGAAGGTGGGCGACTGGGTTGTGACGCCGAGGCAGGGCAAGCCCGTCGAGGTGAACGCGCTCTGGTACAACGCGCTGTGTTTCATGGACGAGCTGGGCGGGGATCGCCCGGGACCGCGGGCCGATGTCGTCAGGGCGCGCTTCGAGGAGCGCTTCTGGAACGCCGAGCTCGGACATCTGAACGACGTGGTGGACGGGGAGGCGCGGGAGGATGCGTCGCTGCGGCCCAACCAGATCTTCGCGGTGAGCCTCCCCTACCCCGCGCTCGAGGGCGAGCGCGCCCGGCAGGTCGTGGACGCGGTGAGGCGAGATCTCCTCACGCCGTATGGCCTCCGGACACTTTCTCCCCACGACGCCCGGTACCAGGGCCGGTATCTGGGGGGAGTGCGAGAGCGAGATGGCGCCTACCATCAGGGGACGGTCTGGGCCTGGCTTCTGGGCCCCTTTGTGACGGCATATCTGCGGGTCAGCGAGGACGCGGCGGCCGCGCGACGACTGGCCCGGCAGTGGCTCGAGGCATTTTGGGTCCACCTCTCGGATGCAGGTCTGGGCCACGTGTCCGAGATCTTCGACGGCGATCCCCCTCACTGGCCCCGGGGATGCATTGCGCAGGCCTGGAGTCTTGCTGAGATACTGCGCTGCGCAGCGGAGGACCTGGCTTTGCTGCCCGAGGGGCCGGAGGGGTGAAACTCGCCCGCCACCGCTGAGAGGAAACAATGGAGACGTTCGAGGTCAGGACCACTTCGCGGACGGAGTATGTCGAGATAACTCGACAGGTGTGTGAGATTGTTGAGCGCTCTGGGGTCGAGCGAGGCGCTGCGCTGGTGTGTGTTCCACACACGACGGCTGCCGTGACGGTGAACGAACACGCTGACCCAGACGTCATGTCTGATCTGATGACGGCGCTGTCTTCCCTTGTGCCGCGCCATGGATCTTACGCGCATGCTGAGGGAAACGCTGACGCGCACGTGAAGGCCGTGCTCGTCGGCAGCTCGGCACTCCTGCCCATCGAAGGCGGCAAAGTGGTGCTCGGGACGTGGCAGGGCGTTTTCTTCTGTGAGTTCGATGGGCCCCGCCGCCGACGGGTCACCGTACAGGTCCTTGCCTGCGGCGCGGCGGGCCGGTGAAAGTCGGCCGCAGGGGAAGCCGCAATTGTGGAATAGCGATTCGGGCAGACGAGCTGCGGGCCTGGCCCGCAGCGGCGGCGATGCGAAGCGGCAAGGGGTGTTTTCCCAATGGTCAAGGCCGCGTGGGCATCGCGTGGGCGCCGCGGGCGCATACTTCTCCTCCTTCTCGCCGGGACCGCCGCAATAGCCGCAGCCCGCGAGACTCCGATCAGGCCGGGCATTGTGCTCGGCGAGTCAATGGCACCGGCCTTCCACAGCGGCCAGGTCTTCCTCATGCGCAGGCTCGGCGCGCGGCCGCAGCTCCACCGCGGCGACGCGGTGCTTGTCAGGGTGGGTGGCGAGACCTACCTGAAGCGGATCTACGCCCTGGCTGGCGAGCCCGTATGGGGTGTTGACTCGTCCGAGGTCGAGGGCTACCCGGACTGGCCGATCCAGGCCTCCGAGGCGGCTCGGATTCGCAAGGTCATCCGCCGGCTCGGCGGGGACAGCCGGGTCGTCGAGTTGCGTGTGCCCCAGGGTCACGTATTCGTTGTCGGCGACGCCGAGGCCAGGTCATACGACAGCCGGCACTTCGGGCCCGTGCCGACAAGCGCGGTGCAGGGCCGCGTCGTGGTCTCCGATGTGAGCAAGCTGCTGCACTTCTGGCGACCGGAAGGAGCAACGGGGGTGGCCAGGGCGTCGGAGACCCGCCGGTGACAGAGGCCAGAAAGCGAAACAGGGCGACCTGGAGGCGTGGGTCGCCCTGTTCGCCGCACCGAGGCGTATCCGGCCGCGCAGTCCGTCCCCTCTACGGAAGGCGCTCCCGGAGCCGGCCTTGACACCGGCCCCTGCGGCCCTGGTCCGCACGTGGTGCGGCCGACTCCCGACAGGAGCGCGGGCCGGAGGCACCTCGGCTTCCCCCCCAAGCCCCAGCTTGTGGGACCCCGGTTCGCCAACCTCTCACCGCGGACATGGGGTCGAGCACGGCGGGGATATGCTCGACCCCGTCCGCGTGCGCGGCGGAATGGGTTCCGCCGCGCAAGGTCCGGGCGTGGTCCGCCCGCTGGCGCGCCTGCGCCGAAACGAAAGGGCCCCTGCAGCGAAGCCTCGCTCCAAGGGCCCAACGATCACTGCCGCCCCGGCTCGATTGTGGCGTGTCTGCTGCCGCGAGTTGTGCTGGCCGTCCGACGGAGGAACACTGGTGTGAATGGCCGGCAGGATCGCTCTCAGACGGGCTCGGTGCTCTGGCGCAGTCGTGGCGCCACCCTCAAGACAGAAGCCCCCTCGGCGCCAACCGCCGGGGAGGCTTCTTGACCCAACACACTGTTCGCCAGGAACAGCGCTCTCGAGGACGCAAGCATAGAGTACTGATAACCGAGTCGCCCGTCAACTAGGGCCGCGCACTCATTTGTTCACAAATCAGGACACCGAACCCGTGCTGCTATTGCCCGCGTAGACACAGCCACCATTGCGGGTCCATTCCCTCGACACGCTTCTCCGCCAGGCCCACATTGGACGCGGCGACCCAACTCCTGATGAGAGGAACGTACTCGGTGTGCAGGTCGAGAGGGTGACCGAGCAGCAGGTCCTCATCGTCGACGTGGTGTGAGAAGACAATCGCCCCCTGGCGCCGGAGCGCGCCGGCGCACGCGCGCACAACAGCGGCTACGCGCGGCGCGGCGATCTCCTCGACCTCACCGGAGCGCCAGTATGCGCGCAGCGCGCGCATCAAGTCGGGCAATCGCGTCTGCCACTGCCCCCGCTCAATCGCCATGCCCTCGCGTTCGGCGACGGCGTCCAGCACGATCCTGGGGATGGCTTGCGTCAGCGCGATAAGGTCATAGGAGTTCGGCTGCAGCGGAACCGCGGCCAGGATCGCCAACGCGTCAGCGGCCGGCCGCGGAACCGAGGCGGCCGGGGCGCCGAGCTCGGCGCTCAGGTACCAACAGCCGGGGGACCACCGCGAGAGCTCATCTCGCAGCGCTCCGTCCGGCTTGCCCGCGATCTCCAGGACGCTGGCGCCGCCTCGCAGCGCCAGCGCGGCAAACCCGCTCTGCCAGGGAGAAAGCCCTTCCACCATCGACCAGCTTCCGCAGGCCCCGGGCAAGCCGCTTCGAGGCCTGCTAGCTGCACCGCGAGTAGCCGCAGGCGCGGCACACGACACAGCCCTCGGAGATCTCCAGCACCGTGCCGCAATCCGGGCACTCCGGGTTGAAGCCCACGCTCGCGAGACTGCGCTTGGCCAGAGGCCGCGAGTGGGTGCTATCGTCGTTATCCCGCGCGTCCCCGTTGCGCCCGTTCGATGACAGGTACCTCTCGATCGCCTTCGCGATCGCATCGGCGCACGACAGCGTGACGGAGCCGCGGTCCCACGAGGGCATCGGGCATCGAATGCCCTTGAGCTGCTCGACGATCGAGAGCGGATCGACGCCCGATCGGAGCGCGAGCGATATCATCCGGCTGGTCGCCTCCGACTGCGAGGCCGTGCATCCGCCGGACTTCCCGATGGTCGTGAACACCTCGCACAGGCCCTCGTCGTCCTCGTTGATCGTGATGTAGAGATTGCCACAGCCGGTGTTGATCTTTTCGGTCGTGCCCCGAGTGAGCGTCGGCCGAGGGCGCGGCGTAATCGAGGCCGCCCGCACGGTCACCGGCGCCGCCTCTTGGGCCTTCGCGACCGCAGCCTCCCCCGCCGTCAGCACCTGCGCGTCGCGGGATCCGTCGCGGTAGACCGTAACCCCCTTGCAGCCCAGCTCGTATGCCAGCAGGTACACCCGCCGGATGTCTTCGCGCGTGGCCTCGTTCCTGAAGTTCACCGTCTTGGACACTGCGTTGTCGGTGTGCTTCTGGAATTCCGCCTGCATGCGCACATGCCAGTCGGGAGAGATATCGTAGGCCGTGACGAATAGCCGCCGCACATCCTCCGGCACTTCTGTCACGTCGGCAAGCGACTTGTGTCGCGAGATCTCCTCCATCAGCTCCCGCGAATAGAAGCCGCGCTCCTTCGCGACCTGCTCGAACAGCGGGTGCACCTCCAGCAGTTGCTCGCCGTCCAGTATGCGGCGGGTGAACACCACCGCGAACAGCGGCTCGATGCCGGACGAGCATCCCGCGATGATCGAGAGCGTCCCAGTCGGTGCGATCGTGGTGACCGTTGCGTTCCGCAGCCGAGGCCCCGTCTTGGCGTAGATGCTCCGCTCGAAGTTCGGAAACACGCCGCGCTCCCGAGCGAGCTGGACAGAGGCTTCCCTGGCCTGCTCGTGCACGAACCGCATCACGCGCCCCGCGACCTGCAGGGCGGCGTCGGAGTCATAAGGGATCCCGAGCTTAAGCAGCATGTCCGCGAATCCCATCACTCCCAGGCCAATCTTTCGGTTCCCCCTGGCCATGTCGCGGATCACATCCAGCGGGTACTTGTTGACATCGATCACGTTATCCAGGAACCGCACCGACGTCCTGACGACGCGGCCCAGGCGCTCGTAGTCGACCTCCGGAGGCGGCCCCGGGAGCACGAAACGCGCCAGGTTCACGGACCCCAGGTTGCAGGCCTCGTACGGCAGCAGCGGCTGCTCCCCGCACGGGTTAGTCGACTCTATCTCGCCGAGCTCGGGGGTAGGGTTGTCGGCATTGAGGCGATCAAGGAACACGATCCCCGGCTCTCCGGTGGCCCACGCGCTGTCGACGATGAGGTCAAACACCTCGGCGGCGGGGAGCCGTCGCACTACCTTCCCGGTGCGCGGGTTGATCAGGTCGTACTCCCGCCCTTCCTGCAGGGCGCGCATGAACTCCTCTGTGAGGCCGACCGATATGTTGAAGTTCGTCAGAACCTCGGGGTCTCGCTTGACGGTGATGAAGTCCAGGATGTCGGGATGGTCGACCCGCAGGATCGCCATGTTCGCGCCCCGCCGCGTTCCTCCCTGCTTGACGGCCTCCGTCGCGGCGTTGAAGACCTTCATGAACGATATAGGCCCGGAGGCGACGCCGCCGGTGGTCCGCACGATATCGCCGGCCGGCCGAAGGCGGGAGAAGGAGAAGCCAGTGCCGCCGCCTGACTGGTGGATGAGAGCGGTGTTGCGGATGGCCTCAAAGATCGACGCCATCGAGTCCTCCACCGGCAGCACGAAGCAAGCGGAGAGCTGCTGAAGCTCGCGGCCCGCGTTCATCAGCGTCGGCGAGTTCGGCAGGAACTCCAGATCGGCCATGATGCGATAGAACTCACGCGCCTCAGCGTCGAGGTCGACAGCGGGGTCATATGAACGGCTGGCCGCCGCCACGTCCTGGGCCACCCGCCAGAACATCTCCCACGGCTCTTCGATCGGGATCCCGTCCTCGTTCTTGCGCAGGTAACGCTTCCGCAGGACGGTAAGTGCGTTCTCGCGGAGCTCGGGCAGTGGCAGACCAGAGGGCAGGCTGGACACAGTCTTGGCTCCTTAGGTGTTGTGGCCGGTGGTCCGATGAGAGGGCGCGGACCCGCGGGGCCCCTCGCCCGTTGCAGCGGACGGGGTCTTCCGTACCAGCGACTCGATCTCCTTCAGGAAGGAGTCCGCGTCCCGGAACTCCTTGTAGACCGAGGCGAAGCGCACGTACGCGACCTCGTCCATCTCCCGGAGGGCCTGCATGACGAGCGCGCCGATCTCGCTGGTCGGCATCTCCTCGGCGAGCTGATCGCGCACCGCTCGCTCGACGCCGTCCACGGCCTGCTCGATCGCCTCCCGGCTGATCGGGCGCTTCTCGCAGGCCTTCGTCATGCCCGCGATCACCTTGTTGCGGTCGAACGGCTCGCGCCGCCCGTCCTTCTTGATCACGAAAATGCGCACCTCGCCCGGCCGCTCGTACGTGGTGAAGCGCCGGGAGCACTCCGGACACTCGCGCCGGCGCCGGACGACACTCTGGTCGTCGCTGGTACGCGAGTCTATCACCCGCGTGTCGTCATGCTGGCAGAACGGGCACTTCATCGGTTCATCCCACCAGATGATGGGCAGCGAGCACTTATAACATACCATATCTAGTATGTCAAGGGCCGGCCACAGAAATTCCCGGACGAGAGAATTATAGCATACATCCGTTTGCAGGTAAAGCGGACACGAGAGCGGGTCAGGAGTTGACCAGATCGCCCCGGAGCCCCCAGAGATGACCCGACGTGATGCGCACGCGCACGAGGTAGCCCGCCAGAGAGTCGTCGCCGGCAAAGATCACCTGCTTGTTGTTCCTCGCCCGGCCCGCCAGCAACCCCTCCCCCCGCGGTGCACGGCCATCGACCAGGACCTCCACGACCCGTCCCACCTCGGTCTGGTTGCGAGCGACGGTGATCCGGTTCTGGAGATCGATCAGCCGCTGGAGGCGCTCCAGCCTCGTCTTGACCGGAACCTGGTCCTCGCGCGCGGCGGCCTGGGTCCCTGGGCGCGGCGAATAGGCGAAGGTGAACGCTCCGTCGAACTCGATCCGCTCGTAGAGCCGCAGGCTCTCCTCGAACTCGTCGTCGCTCTCGCCGGGAAACCCCACCATGATATCGGTCGTGATGGCCAGCCCCGGCACGCCCTCCCGCAGGCGATCGACAAGGTCGAGGTAGTGCGCCGTGGTGTAGCCGCGGTTCATCTCTCGCAGGATGCGGTCCGCGCCCGCCTGGATGGGCAGGTGGATGTGCTCGCACACGGATGGCACCTCGGCCATGGCAGCTACCAGGTCGTCGTCGACGTCGCGCGGGTGACACGTCGTGAAGCGGATGCGCCAGATCCGCTCCTCCCCTGCGAGTGTGCGCAGCAAGCCGGGAAACGTCAATCCGATATCGAGATCGCGCCCATATGCCAGCACGTTCTGCCCCAAGAGGGTCACCTCGCGCGTGCCCCGCGCGGCCAGCATCGCGATCTCCTCGGCGATGTCGGACACAGGGCGGCTGATCTCCGGGCCCCTCACCCGCGGCACGATGCAGTAGGTGCAGAAGTTGCTGCACCCGCGGATGACCGGAACGAAAGCGCGCAGGGGGGCGCACTCCTCGCCTTCCGCGGCGCGGCACCGCGCGGCGGAGGGGTCGTCGTGCATGTCAAGGTCAACGAGGGGCCGCTCGCCATCCCGCGCTCGCGCCGCCAGCTCTGCGATGCGATGGAAGGACCTCGTCCCGAGGATAAGGTCCGGGCGCGGCTCGCGCTCCAGCAGCGCGGGGCCCTCCTGCTGGGCGAGACATCCCACCACGGCGACAAGGGCGTCCGACCGCGGCCGCGTGTTGCGGCGCAGGTCCGCCAGCTTGCTGTAGACCTTGCGCTGCGGCCTCTCCCGCACGGTGCACGTGTTCAGGATGACGAGGTCAGCCTCGTCCTCGGACTCGCACGGCAACCAGCCGGCCCGATTGAGGACGAAGGACATGAGGCGCGAGTCCGCCTCGTTCATCTGGCAGCCGTAGGTGATGATGCAGTACTTCATGCCGACCCGACCTGCACGATGCCCAGCCGAGCCTACCCGACCGGCGCAGCGGGCCAAACCTCTGGTCGGAAGATGCGGCGCACGCTGGCGACCACCTTCTTGTCGCCATCCAGCAGATGCAGCGAGAGCACGTGCTTCCCCGCGGGGAGACCCGTGAGGTCCACAGGCAGCTCGGCCGGCGTGACCGCGGCCACGGCCACCACGTGCTCGTCGAGCGAGACCGACACGACGTAGCCCTCCGGCAGCGGGCGGTTGGAGTGCAGCGCGACCGACTCCCGGCCGGACCAGAAGCGCGGGAGCTTTGCCGATACCTCGAGGCCGTGTCCGGACAGCCGCAGCGACTTCCGCGGCGGATGGCCGCCTCGCCAGTCGAGCCCCCTCGGCGGCCGCGGCGGGTCATCGCCCGCAGGCCCAGCGGTGACGTAGACGCAGAGGACGTTCGTCAGCGCCCGGCCGGGCGACCGGATCATGCGGCCAGCACACCACATGCCTGCCGATGCCCCGCCGTCGAGGTTAACCGCGTACTGCGCGCCCAGCGCGCGCAGCGCGCCGGCGAGCTGGCCGAGCGAGGCGCCGCGGATGGTGGTCACCAACAGCAGGTGGTTGGCTTTCGTCACGGCGACCGCGGTTCGCGGCGCGGCTCGCGCGAACACGGCCGGATCGCCGAACCCCTCTCCTCCCGGCCGCGGCTTTGCAAAACCGTCCCAGACCAGCAGCGGCCCCGCGGCGAGCGCGGCCCGGTGATCCGACCAGTCAACCCGGCGGCTCTTCGGGAGCCGGATGAAATCGACGCCGTCGTGGGTGAATGCGATCGCGGTCCCCATTCCGCCGAAGTTCAGGACTTTGCCGCCGACGACGATATCGCCGACCGGACGAAGGGTGCGCTTGTCGAAGTAGGTCCCGTTGACGGCGGCCGTCGGTCTCAGGCGATGGACGAAGCTCCGCAGCGACTCGGCGCTTCCTGGGCCGCGTGCGGCCAGCGCCGGCGCGACGCGCACCCGGGCATCGTTGAGGTCAACGTCGATGACGTGCAGCCAAACGCCGGCGACAGCGCGCCGCGAGTATGTCACCGGGTCTCCGCGACAGGCCGTGGGGCCGAGCGTCGCGGCGAGAAGTGCCAGCGGCGCGATCCAGGCGCGGCGCCTCAGTCGAGGATTTCCTCCCGCCTCCACCCGAAGGCCTCGGCGAAACAGTCGCCCGAGACCATCGCGGCGGGAACCGCCTTCTCGCGCTGCGTGCACCATACCTGATCTTGGGCCAATCGATGGCCGGGGGGTGGGAAGACGCTCGCGTGCGCGCAGGTCGAGCAGGTGGCGACGGAGTCCCGCTCCTTCTGCTCCTTCGCCGGGCCTCGCAGGGCTCCGTCGCACTGGTAGCAGTACTCGCGTTTGGTCGAGTTCTGTGCCCCGCAGTGGGGGCAGCTCATCATCTCCACGCCTGATGCGCCTCCTTCCTGGCAAGGGGCCGCAGCCAGGGCCCGCGCCACAGCTAGCGCGGGTCCGCCTCCTCAACCGCTGCCGCGGTCCCCTCGAGAACGCGGCGGACCAGCGCGACCAACTGCTCGACCGCAAAAGGCTTCGTAAGGTACGAGGTCACGCCGGAGCGCCACCCATGAGCCACGTCGGCGTCGGCCGAGCGCGCGGTCAGCATGATCACCGGTATGTCCTTCGTGTCGGCGGACTGCTGGAGAATCTCAAGCGTCTGGAACCCGTCCATGACGGGCATCATCACGTCCAGGATAATCAGGTCGGGCCGGCGGCCGTTCACCGCGAGCAGGCACTCGGCCCCGTTGGCCGCCGTCAGCGCGGCCACCCCCAGCCCCTCGACCGCGCTCTTGATGAGCTGGACGGTCGGCGGATGGTCGTCCACGATCAGAACAGTGTGCTGTTCTCCCATCCCTTCCCCCTTAGATGGTGTCTCTGTCCGACAAGCTGCTCACCCCGCCGCCGGCATTATAGCACATAGCGCGCGGGGACGCCACAAGGCCTTCCCGCAAGCCCCGCCGGGCCTGTCGCGGCCTGGCGACACGCCCCTCGCCGGAGGCAGAACAGGCCGATGTGGTATAGACATCGTGAAACCCCCGGACGACCCGCAAGGAGGAAAAGATGAGGATTCCGGCAGCGGTGCTGGCTGCGGCGATGGTCGTTGCCCTCTGCTCCCTGGCGCGCGCGGAGGAAGCGGCGGTCCCGCTTGCGCTCAAGTTCGCTGTCGGAGACGCCGCCCAGTACGAGGTGACGCTTTCCGGCTCGGGAGGCCTGCGTTCGCCCGACGGGGAGACGGCCAGCGTGTCTGTGCGGGGGAGTCTGCTGATTTCGTCGAGGGTCGTCGAGATGCTGCCGGATGGCAGCGCACGCCTCGAGGTGAGGATGCCCAGAGCCAGCATACAGGCGACCATCGGGCAGCAGGAGGCGCGGTTCTCCTACGAGAACGGGCAGCTGAGGTGGTTCGCCAACGGCAGAGAGCACACGCCGCCGGATGCCGACTCGCTGAAGCTTCCCCTGCTGGACAGCCCGGCCCTCGTTGTGGTCTCTCCGGATGGCCGGCTGACCGATGTGGGCACCGCGGACCCCCAGTTCATGGGCATGATCGCATCCCTGCCCGGCGCCAGCGGCGGGCTGGTGCACCTGGGGGGCCAGCCACTGCTGCCAGCGCAGCCGGTCAGAGTCGGTGAGACATGGCGGCAGAGCTCGCAGCTCATGCCGCTGGGGCCCTCCATGGTGGTGTCCGTGACGGCCTCGCGGACGCTGGACTCCTACGCCGAGCAGGCCGGCGTCGGGCTCGCCCGGATCGCCGGCTATAGCGAGGCCCGGGTTCGCGGGGTGCCTGCCGTGCCCGCGGAGGGCGTGAGCCTGAGCCTCCCGGAGATCCGCCAAACCATGACCTCCACCGAGTTCTTCGACACGACGCGGGGCCGGCTCCTCCGGGGCGACTACGATCTCACGCTCAGGGCCGAAGTGTCCTTCGACACGGGCAGGGAAAGAGGCTCCGGCGGCGCGGACGCGAGGATGCACATCGCGGTGCAGGCGCGCTGAGTGAGCCGTTAGCCCCTGGCGGCCGTGCGCTGGGCGACGATCTCGAGCACGCGGGAGATGACCTCTTCCTGCGTGAGGCCGGTCGTATCGAGCTGGACGGCGTCGGGGGCGGCCCGCAGCGGCGAGTCGGCCCGGGTCGAGTCCCGGTGGTCACGCTCCTGGATCTCGCGCAACACGGACTCGTAGTCTGACTCGAAACCCCGCTGCTGAAGCTCGACGTGGCGCCGGCGGGCACGCTCTTCGACCGACGCGGTCAGGAAGACCTTGACCTCCGCGTCGGGCAGGACGACTGTCTGGATGTCCCTCCCCTCCATCACGACGCCGCCATCCTTCGCCATCTCCCTCTGGAGGGCAACCATCCGGCGCCTGACGGCAGGGATCTCGGAGAGCTGGGAGGCGAGTTGGCCAATGTCCTGGCCACGAATGTCCGCGGTCACCCTCCGACCGTCGACCAGCACCTCGTTGCCGCCGCCCGGCCGGGGAGACAGCCGGATCTGTGTCTGGTCGAGAAGGGCAACGACCCGGGCCGCGTCCTGGGGCCCGATGTTTCTCTCGCGGGCCGCCCAGGCGAGGGCCCGGTACATCGCACCGGTGTCAACATACGTGTAGCCCAGCCGCGCGGCGACTGTGCGCGCGATGGTGCTCTTGCCGGCTGCGACCGGCCCGTCGATCGCGATCGACGGGCGGCGGCTCACCTTCCGTAGACCTCTTCGGGGTCGAAAACGCGCTCGGCGATCACCTCGAGCCGGTCGCCCACAAGCTTCCGGAAGAAGCACGACCGGTAGCCCTTGTGGCAAGCCGCTCCGCCCACCTGCTCGATCTTCATGACAAGCGCGTCAGCATCACAGTCCACCAGGACCTCTTTGACGAGCTGGACGTTTCCCGAGGTCTCGCCCTTCATCATCACGCGGCCGTGGGAGCGGCGGAACAGGTGCACCTTACCGGTCTCCAGGGTGCGTTCGAGCGCCTCCCGGTTCATGTACCCGAGGGTCAACACCTCGCCGGTCTCGTGGTCCTGGAAGACCACGGAGATGAGGCCCTTGTCGTCCCATTTCAGCGAATCGAGATCCACGCTGCTCTCCTCGCCCGCCTGGTGCAGCGGAAGGCGCTTACGCGCTCGCCGAACCGCGCGAGCCCGGCTAGTTGACCGTCACCATGATTCCCACGCCCGTGAAGAACCCCACAGTGATCCACAGCACCCCGCCCAGGATATCGCCCATGATGAGGCCCATCGCGAGGTGGCGGTACCGAACATAGCCGCGCAGCCCAGTATAGCGGATCGTGAGGAGCTTGAACAGCCACCCGAGAAAGAGCGAAAACCACAGGTTCAGGCTGGCCCAGGAGGTCGCCATCACGAAGCCGAGGGGATGGATGGGCCACCACACGTAGTTCAGTCGCAGCCAGGCCAGGGCGGCCACGATGCCCGCGCCGCTGACCATGGAGAGGTATTCGACCGGCGCGGGGTGCTGCGGGTTCTGGAGCCGCGAGGCCAGAATGCTCAGGAAGTTGCGCGGGTGGTAGTCGATCTCGCCCACGTTTCCCACCTGCGCGGCGCCCGGCTTGTAGAATGTCAGAAGGAACACGGGGATACTGACAAGCACGCAGATGACGAGGGCGACTGCGATGATCGGCACGAGGCGGCGGGTGGGGATGCCCTCCTGCTCGGACAGCCGGAAGGCGTTGAGGACCGAGGGCATCAGGAACTCGCGCAGGTCGAACGTCAGCGCGCAGTCGACGAACGTGAGCACGGTGAGGCTGGAGGGGCCGACCGCGGTGGTGCCGCCGAACATCAGCAAGTAGTCGGTGGGGGCGAAGCTGAGATGCACCATGAGCATCCCCGCCTCGGCGACAATCCGGGTCAGCACGAGTATGATGCAGACGAAGAAGACGAGGGCGAGGAGCGCGAATACAGGATCCATGCCGGCGGCCACCAGCCACGCGAAGGAGATGCCGATCCCGACGATGAGCCCGGGGAGTGCGAAGCGATAGCCCAGCGGCTCCGTGCGATCGTCGACGTCCGCGGCCCGGACGAAAGTCTTCCTGAAGGCGTCCCGGAACGTGCCGCGCAGGAACCAGAAAAGGACGAAGGCGACGGCGAGCAGGCCGCCCATCTGCTGGTGGTCGCCGATCTGGCTGATCACGCCTCCCCACGCGCTGGTGCCCTCATAGCCCAGGGCCGAGAGGATCACGCCCTGGAGCTTGATGTAGAGCACCGACACCCAGAAGCCCGCGGCGACCTCCAGGGACAGCAGGTAGCCGAAGCCGACGGCCGCGAAGAACAGGCCGATGTAGACGGGGACCACGGCCTCCCACGGGCGGCCCAGCGAGTAGAACTGGGAGCTGAGATCCCAGAAGACCGGGATGTTGGGCAGGGCGGGGAAGTGCCGGTGCAGGCCGTTGATCAGGTGGATGAGGAAGACCGCGCCGGCCCCGATCCACACCAGTCGGTTGCCGAAAAACGCGGCCGACGGGCCGCGCTGGTCGCTTCGCAGGACCTCGGCGGGGAACTGCACGAGGGGGAACGTCAGGCGCTCCCGGTCAACCCACTGCTTGCGGACCAGGGCCGCGAAGGAGATCATCATGAGCCAGAATGCGCCAAAGAGGATCGCCCAGTGGGACAGCGAGACGCGCCACTCGCGCCAGGGGACGTGGGCTCCGGGGGGCATTCCCTCCCAGAACCAGAAAACCCCCCGGTCGCTGCTGACGGTGAGCCAGGTGGGTATGTACTGCCAGAAGACCTGGTCCCACTTGTTGCCGGGGTTGGCGTAGTAGTAGGGCGCCGTCGAGATCGGCACCATGTAGCGCAGCAGGCCGGAGGAGGGGATCCCCGACGTCACCATGATGATGATGTAGACGACGGCCGTCTCCGCGGGGCTCAGGAAGGGCCTGCCGCGCAGCCGGTAGACGACCAGGTTGATGAGCGACAGGACCAGCAGCAGGAATACCGCGCCAACGGGGAAGTGGTTTCCGGCGATATAGGTGTTGCCGACGACGTAGTCGTTGTACGGCGTGAGGGCGCAGAGGCCGCTGGCGAGGACGAGGCCGATCAGGACGCTGCGGACGGTGATGCCGCGCTGGCTCTGCTGCAGTGCCTGTCGTCCCTCGGGAGGCGCCCGACGAGTCGTCGCGGCGCGCGGCCCTTGCTCCAAGACGCGTCTCCTGTCTCGAGGTGGAGGTTGTGCGCTCAGCCAGCCGGCGCGACGGGCCGCACGGGCACGCCGCGGTCGGCAAGGTAACGCTTTATGTCTGCTATCGGATGGGTCGAGAAGTGGGCCACGCTGGCCACCAGCGCGGCCTCGGCCCGGCCTTCGGTGAGGGCCTCGTATATGTGCTGTGGCGTCCCGGCCCCGCCCGAGGCGATGACGGGAATCGCCACGGCGTCGGCGACGGCCCGGACCAGCGGCACGTCGTAGCCGGCCATCGTGCCGTCCGCATCAATGCTGTTGAGGACGATCTCGCCGGCTCCCAGCTCCTCCCCACGGCGCGCCCATTCGACCGCGTCCAGGCCGGTCGCCACGCGGCCGCCGTTGATGTAGCACTCCCACCGCCCTTCGCCGGCCCGCTTGGCGTCGATCGACAACACCACGCACTGGCTGCCGAACCGCTCCGCGGCCTCCGTGATTAGCTGGGGGCGCTGGACCGCGGCGCTGTTGATGGACACCTTGTCGGCGCCTGTCTTCAGCACCTTCCGGAAGTCGTCGATCGTGCGGATTCCCCCGCCCACGGTGAAGGGGATGAACACTTCCTCAGCCGTCCGGGCGGCGACCTCAACCATGATGTCGCGCCCCTCGTGCGAGGCCGTGATGTCGTAGAAGGTCAGTTCGTCGGCGCCTTCTGCGTTGTACCGCGCGGCAAGCTCCACCGGGTCGCCCGCGTCGCGTGGGTCGAGGAACTTGATGCACTTCACGACCCGGCCGCGGTCCACGTCAAGGCAACAGATGACGCGCTTCGCTAGCATGCCGCCTCCATCGCCTCCCGCAGCTCGAGCCGGCCGCTGTAGAGCGCGGTGCCGATGATCGCTGCCGCGGCGCCGGCATCCCGCACGGCCCGCACGTCCTCCACCGTGCTGATGCCGCCGGAGGCGATGATCTCGGCATCCACTCCCTCCACCATCTCGCGCAGGGCCGCAATGTTGGGGCCGCGCATCATGCCGTCCTGTACAATGTCGGTGAACACGATCGATCGGATGCCGAGGCTTGCCAGCCGCCGGGCGAGATCGATCGCCTTCACGTCTGTCGTCTCCAGCCACCCGCGCACCGATACGCGTCCCTGCCGCGCGTCGATGCCCGCCATCACCCGCTCGCCGAGAGCCTCCACCATGGCGCGCACGCGGTCGGGATCAAGCGCGGCCGTGCCGATGATGACCCGCTCGACGCCAAGCTCGAGGGCCAGGCGAGCGGTCTCCAAGTCGCGGATGCCTCCGCCCAGCTCGACCTGAGCCTTCACGGCTCGCACCATCTCCCCGACCGCGTCGAGATTCCTCGGCTCTCCCTCCCTCGCACCATCCAGGTCCACGACGTGCAGCCGCCGCGCGCCCTGCCGCTCCCAGTGCACGGCCATCGCGCCGGGGTCGTCGCCATAGATAGTCTCCTGGTCGTAGCGCCCCTGCACCAGCCGCACGCACTTGCCATCCCGCAGGTCGATGGCCGGGATGATCTCCATCACCGGCTCCCCGCGCAGCGCACCAGAGCGGCGAAGTTGGCCAGCATCCCCAGCCCCACGTCTCCGCTCTTCTCGGGATGAAACTGTGAGGCGAATACGTTTCCACGACCGATTGCCGACGTGAACTCCAGGCCGTGGTCCGTCGTGACCGCGGTCCAGCCGGGGTCACCAGGCACGCAGTAGTAAGAGTGGACGAAGTAGGCCATCGCGTCCTCGGGCACCCCGTTCGTCACCGGGTGCGGGCGCACGACGCGCAGGCTGTTCCACCCCATGTGGGGCACCTTGAGCCCAGGCCGTCCGTCCCGGGCCTCGAACTGCGGGCCGCGGAACCGCACGACGCGCCCGGGCACGAGATCGAGCCCGCGCACCGGCCCAAACTCCTCGCTCTCGGTGAACAGAAGCTGAAGGCCCAGACAGATGCCCAGAAACGGCCGGTCCTGCCTCACCCAGGACGCAACAAGCTCATCGAAGCCGGCCGCTCGCAGGCGCTCCATCGCCTGCGCGAACGCGCCCACCCCGGGTAGGACCAGCCCGTCTGCCCCCTCCGCCTCGTCGGGCACGGCGATGACACGCGCGTCGGCCCCCACGCGCGCCAGCGCCTTCTCCACGCTGCGCAGGTTTCCCATGCCGTAGTCAATGATCGCGATGCGCGGCCCTGTCATCTGCGCCACCGACGACGCGCCTCCTCATACGCGTCGCCGCCATAGCAATCATTGACCACGAACGCGGGGAAATCCTCTACGAGCAGGCGTCTGACGGCCTCGGTGCCCAGGTCCTCGTACGCGACCAGCTCCACCTCCAGGATGTGCCGCGCCAGCAGTGCCCCGGCGCCCCCGATCGCGCCGAAGTACACCGCGCGGAAGCGCTGGAGCGCCTCGCGCACCTCCCCGGAGCGCGGCCCCTTGCCGATGGTTCCCTTGAGGCCCCGCGCGAGCAGCGCCGGCGTGTACGCATCCATGCGGCTCGCCGTCGTGGGGCCCGCCGCGCCGATCACCCGCCCCGGGGGCGCCGGGGTCGGCCCGACGTAGTAGATCACCTGGCCCGCCAGGTCGAACGGCAACGCCTCTGCCCGGGCAAGGGCCTCCACTATCCGCCCATGCGCCGCGTCCCGGGCCGTGTACAGCGTCCCGCTGATCAGCACCGGCTGCCCCGCCCGGAGCGCGAGCACCGCCGCCTCCGTCAGAGGCGTCGTTAGCCTGACCGGCTCGCCCGGCTGCGGCGATCCAGAGGTCATGTCGTCACCACACATACTCGGCGTGCCGCGCGGCGTGGCACTGTAGGTTCACTGCGACTGGAAGGCTCGCAATGTGACACGGCCTTGTCTCTACCTTCACCGCGAGCGCCGTGATCCGCCCGCCTACGCCCATCGGACCAATGCCGGTTGCGTTCACCAGGTCAGTTAGCTCGTCCTCGAGCGCGGCCGCGCGAGCGTCTGGGCTGCGGTCGTCCAGGCGCCGCAGAAGCGCCTTCTTGGCGATGAGCGCGCACTGCTCGAAGCTCCCGCCCAGCCCCACGCCGACAACCAGGGGCGGACACGCGCTCGCGCCGGCTCGCTCCACCGTCTCGACCACAAAGCGCTTGACCGCCTCCACGCCGTCCGCGGGGACCATCATCTGCAGCCGGCTCATGTTCTCAGAGCCCGCGCCCTTGGCGGCAACGGTGATGCTCAGCCGGTCCCCCGGGACGAGCTCGACATGGATCACTGGCGGAGTGTTGTCCTGGGTGTTCCTGCGGTCGAGCGGGCCCGCGACGACTGACTTCCTGAGGTACCCGCGCTCATACCCGTCCCGTACCCCCTGTGTGATGGCCTCGCGGAGGCTGCCGCCGCAGATCCTCACCCCTTCGCCCATCTCCACAAAGACGACGGCCAGACCGGTGTCCTGGCACATCGGGACGCGATCGCGGGCGGCCAGCGCGGCATTCTCCAGGAGCCTGGACAGAATGTCGCGGCCGAGCGCAGATTCCTCCCGCTCGCGCGCGGCCTGTATGGCGGCCACGACGTCCGGGGGCAGGACAGAACAGGCCCGGATGCACAGGTCAGCGACCCGGGCCGAGACATCCGCCGCAGCGACTTCTTTCACACGCGTCAGCCTCTACCCTACACAATTTGGCATTATAGCACGGCACCAGGACGGCCGCCAGCGAGCTGCGGCTGACCGGCTGGGGGCCCCCTGGGGAGCCGCTCCACGCGGGGGCGAGCAGGCGAGGCTCCAGGCGGCGAAGAAAACCTTTCACAGGCCTCGCGGGAGGAGGGCGGTGGTCGACGAGAAGGCCGACTACGGGGAGATCGCCGAGCTCTACGACCAGGCGCGCACGGGCGACGCGCACCATCTGGACTGGCGGTTCCAGCGCATCGCAGACGAGGGACACCTGGGCCCGGGGAGGCGGTTGCTCGATCTGGGATGCGGCGCCGGCCGCTGGACGATCCCATTGGTGCAGCGGAGCGGACGTGAGGAAGTCGGGCTCGACAGGTCGGCGGCGATGCCAAAGAAGGTCCGCGCGAAGGACGCCACAGGCCGCGTGACTTGGCGACTCGGCGATGCGGAGCACCTCGACCCGGAGCCGGACAGCCTCGACTGCGTCCACATGTGCCTGCTCCTCCACCATCTCACCGACTCCCTGCTGCGCATGATCGATGAGCAGGCATACGAGGCGGGGGTGCGCCGACTCGATGACCACCTGGCTCGCCGCCCGGAAGACCCCTGGCTCCGGGAGGACATCTTCACCCGGTGCTCGGCCAGAAAGCCCGTATGAGAGCATACCGCGCGGTCATCCTCGACCTCTACTACACGCTCCTGCACGAGGCGAGCACAGATGCGCACGAGGCTGTGCTGGAGCTGGTCGACTCCCTGGGAGTGTCGCGCGGGGCCTGGAGAGCCGCCTGGCAAGCGACGCTGGACGCGGCGGATCGAGGTGACTTCGGCAGCATCGTGGGCCGCGTCCGCGCCGTTCTTTCGACCGTCGGAATTGCCAACCCCGACCCCGCGCTGGTCGATCGGATTGCGGGCCTGCGGCTCGGCAGCTCATACCCGGTTATCTACCCGGATACCCGGCCGGCTCTCGCAGAGTTGCGGAAACGGGGCTACAGGCTCGGCCTCATCAGCAACATCGCCTCCTACCGAGCCCACTATCTCGCGGAGCTCGAGTTCGATCAGGCGCTCGACGCCGTGATCCTGTCGTTCGACCTGCGAATCCTAAAGCCCGACCCGCGAATCTACCTCGCCGCCACCGAGAAGCTCGGCGTAAGTCCGAGCGAGTGTGTCTTCGTTGACGATCAGCCGAAGTACCTCGCGGGCGCCGCGGCGCTCGGCATGACGCCCGTGCTCATCAACCGCCCGAACCGGGACCGGGCAGCCCGCGAGGAGCCCGCGGGCGTGCTGTCGGTCGAGACGCTGCAAGAGCTGCTCGCGTGGCTGCCGGATCGCGCGGGGGCCGGATAGCGCGCCCGTCGTCTACGCGGCGTAGTTGCCCTCTCTGCGCCACACGTCGAGCATCAACTCGTAGCGAGACAGCCGCATCCCTGTGTAGATGCAGTTGCTGGTAGAGAACACGTATCCCCCGCCGGGCATCCCGTGCCGCAGCGCGTAGCGGGCCGACTCGATGACCTGCTCCTCGGTGCCCGTGTCGAGCAGGGCGCAGTTGACGTTGCCGATCAGGCAGATCCGGTCGCCGCACAGACGCTTGACCTCGGCGATGTCCACGCCGGCCTGGGGATCGAGCGAGTGCAGGGCATGCGGGCGGGCCTGGAGGAGCTGGTCGAGGATCGGCATGATGTTGCCGTCGGTGTGTTTGATGACATAGAAGCCAAGGTCGCGGTATCCCTGCACCAGGTCGGCGAGGTAGGGAGCGACGAACTCCGAGAACTGCCCGGGACTCAAGAAGGGGCCGGAGTTGAAGCAGTAATCGGCGCAGAGCGCGAAGCCGTCGAGTCCGCCGTGGTCGCGCAGCCGCTCCGCCCTCGCCAGCGCGTGTGCGACCATGTCGGCGGCGTCCCGCTTCACCTTCTGGGGCTCCTCGACCAGCCTGCAGGCGAAGTCCGCCATGTGCGCGCCGTCGGGAATCGAGTAGGTGGCATCGCCGGGCAGCATGAGGAAGTATCGGTCTCCGGACCGCTCCCGGATCAGGTCAATGAGGCGGAACGTCTCGTCCTCCCGGTCCGGGTTCGGCTGCAGGTGGATGGCGCTGTGCTCGTACCGCTCGGCGGTCAGCAGGTAGGTCTCGGCCATGTCCCGGCGGTGGAGCTGCCGTTCCTTCTCCTCCATCTGGTCCCACTGGGCATAGCGCCTGTGCTCCGGGTGAAGCCGCCCGAAGGCCTCCATAGTGAGGTAGAAGACCAGCTCGAAGTGCGGCACGCGGCCGCTCAGCGGCCGCCGCTCGAGCGCGGCGATAAAGCGTTCTCTCGGTGTCACGATTGGCCTTCTCTCTCGGCGCAGGCATCAGACGCCTTGCGCCAGTCGCTGATGTCGGGGAAAGAGGGCGCGCCCGCGTGGTTGATCGCCCGCCGCCGCGGCAGGCCATCCCCGGCGGGTTTGCCTGGCAGCGCCCAGAGGGGGGCTTTCGGCGGCGTCCGGCGCCGCGCTGTCTCGCCTTCGTCCCCCTGCGCTGTCCGTCGCAACGGGCGGGACCAGCGGACAGGCCCGCTGGCCCCGTGACAGCATGCTCCAGCATTCCCCTAGGCAGCCGGCTCGGCGATCTCCGGGAGTTCCTTGAGCGCCTCCTCGATCTTCTCGCGGGGGTACTCGTAATCCTGAAGCTGCCCGGCGAAGTATCGCTCGTAGGCCGCCAGGTCGAAGAAGCCGTGGCCGCTGTAGCCAATCAGGATGCACTTCTCCTCGCCGGTATCCTTGCACTTGAGCGCCTCATCGATGGCGGCGCGGATGCAGTGCGCCGTCTCCGGCGCGGGCAGGGATCCCTCGGTGCGAGCGAAGGTGACGGCCGCCTCAAACGTCGTCAGTTGGTGATAGGCCCGCGCCTCGATCACTTTCTGGTTCACGAGCAGCGAGAGCTGGGGCGAATCGCCGTGGTATCGCAGGCCGCCCGCGTGGATGGGTGCCGGCACGAAGGTGTGCCCGAGCGTGTACATCTTGAGCAGCGGGGTGAGCTGGGCGGTGTCGCCGTAGTCGTAGCGGTAGAGCCCGCGCGTAAGAGTCGGACAGGACTCCGGCTCGCACGCGATGATCTGGATATCCTTGCCGTCCAGCTTATCCTTGACGAACGGGAAGGACAGGCCGGCGAAGTTCGACCCGCCGCCGACACACCCGACGATGATGTCCGGCTCCTCGCCGGCCAGCTTCAGTTGCGCCTTGGCCTCCTGGCCAACGATAGTCTGGTGCAGCAGCACGTGGTTCAGGACGCTTCCGAGCGAGTATTTCGTGTCATCGTGGGTTGCGGCGTCCTCGACGGCCTCGGAGATCGCGATCCCAAGGCTCCCGGGCGAGTCCGGGTCCTTCTCCAGGATCATCCGGCCGGCCTTCGTGAGCCTCGTCGGGGAGGCATGGACAGTGGCGCCCCACGTTTCCATGAGGATGCGGCGATAGGGCTTCTGCTCGTAGCTCACCCGCACCATATAGACCGTGCACTCCAGCCCGAAGAGCCGACAGCCCAGCGCGAGCGCGCTGCCCCACTGCCCTGCCCCGGTCTCGGTCGCGATCCGCTTCACGCCCTCCAGCTTGTTGTAGTAGGCCTGCGCCACCGCGGTGTTGGGTTTGTGGCTGCCGGGCGGGCTGAAGCTCTCGTTCTTATAGTAGATGCGCGCCGGGGTCTTCAGGTGCTTCTCCAGCCGGCGCGCCCGGTAGAGCGGGGTGGGCCGCCACAGCTTGTAGACATCCATCACCTCGTCCGGGATCTCGATCCGCGGCTCCATGCTGACTTCCTGCTTGATCAGCTCCATCGGGAAGATGGGAGCCAGGTCCTCGGGCGCCAGCGGCTTCCCGGTCCGCGGGTTGATGGGCGGCGCGAGGGGCGCGGGAAGGTCGGGGTTGATGTTGTACCAGTGCTGGGGCAGCTCGCTTTCCCTCAGCAGGATCTTCGTCTCGTCCGTCGGCATGGCAGCCATCCTCCTATTCTGGATGTGGGAAGTCCGGACGGCGGACCCGGCGCCGCCGCGCTCTCCCCTCTGGCAGGAGAGGAGACAACGTCAGCTACTTCCGCCGCGCCCCTGCCTTCTCCTTCCGACCCCCCGGCCGGCTCCAGGGGCTCAATCGGCCGTCCAGGGAGGGCTGCTCTCCATGATGGCGTCGCGCAGCTTCATGGTCTTCAGCGCATCAGCGAGGTTCGTGTCGGGCTGCTTGCCCTGCCTGATGCAGTCCACGAAGTGGCGGCTCTCCTGGTAGAAGCCGATCCGGAACATCTCGGAGCCGCCGGCCAGCTCGGCAGCGCTGACCCGCTCGGCGAGCTTTCCGTCCGAGTAGATCAGCGCCTCCTCCTCCGGCGCCACGAGGCAGGAAATCCGGTCTCCGTGAATCTCGAAACGCAGTTGCCGGCCGCCAACGCGGAAGTTAGATTGCAAGTACGCCACGGCGCCGTTGGCGAAACGGATGAACGCGTTGAAAGCCGTCGCATAGTCGGTGCCGTGAGCCTTGACGTCGCTGTGGACATCCACCGGCTCGGAGCCAGCCATCCAGCGCACGCTGTCCACGAGGTGGATCACATCGGAGGTCAGGATGTCCACGGCCCCGCCCACGTACGGCCCGCCGTCGTACCACTTCATGAAGCTGGCCACCACCTGGTAGACCGGGCCCCGCTCCAACACCCGGCTGAGGCAGTGCACGGTTATCGGGGTGAAGCGGCGCTGGAAACCGACCATTGCGACCACGCCCATGCGCGCCGCGGTGTGCATGAGCTGGCGCGTCTGCTCGGTCGTGATGCCCGGAGGCTTCTCGATGAACACGTGCTTGCCCGCGCGCATGGCGAAGCTGGCCACGTCGTATGTGACATGCGGCGGCACGAGGACATAGACCGCCTCCGGATCGGTTTCCTGAATCATCGAGCAGTAGTCAGTGTACGTCGCCGGGATGGCGAACCTGGCCGCGGTGTTCCGCGCTGCGGCCTCCCGCAGGTCACAGATCGCGACCACCTCGACGTCGTCCATCTCGGCGAGCGCCGGCGCGTGCGCGCTGTTCGTGATGTATCCGGCGCCGACAAGCGCGAGCCTCAGCTTCTTCATCGACGCGTCCTCCCCGCCTCCCCGGCCGCGACGCGCCCCTGCGCGCTCGCGCCGGGTCCTGGCGATCGCTAGCCCGATTCGCCCGCGTTGGAGTCATGCTCGGTCGGCGCCGGATGGTGGGCCCGGTCCGGCCGAATGCCGCCCTCGAACTCGGGCTTGTGCGTCTCGGTCTGGGCACAGCGAACCTTCTCCCCTATCACGTCCTGCACGAAGGAGAATGCCTCGTCCTTGTCTCCGTCCATGAGGATCCGCTGTAAACGGATAAGATCGTCCGGGTCAAGCGTTACCACCGTGCGCACGGCCTTTAACGCCATCCTCGGTCAACCTCCTGTCACGCGCGGCCGCGAGCCGGCAGGACAGCCCGCCGGTCGAGCGAATCAGGCCACAGTTTACACACTGCGGCGGAGGTATCCTCGTGATCACGGGCATGGATCATGTCGCCGTCGTCACCAGCGACGTCGCGCGGGCGGCCGAGTTCTACACCAATGTCCTGGGGTTTCGGGAGGTGCAGCGCCTGGAGACGACCCACAGCGGAACCCTGATCTTCGTCGCCCTGGGCACCGCTGTGCTTGAGCTCTTCGGCGGCGGCCAGCCGAGGGAGCCGAACGCGCCCAACCGCGTCGGCTACCGGCATATCTGCCTTTCGGTCGACGATGTGGACGCGGAGGTGGCGCGGCTGAAGGGGAGGGGCGTGCAGTTCGACATGGAACCCGCCACGGTCGACGCGGGGCTTCGGATCGCGTTTTTCCACGATCCGGATGGCAACTCCATTGAGCTGATGCAGCGGCCGCGGTAGCGGGTGAGGAGCGTGCCAATGAAGGTGGTTCAGTTCGAGAGCGAGAGCGGCCGCGGCGTCGGTCTGCTGGAGCGCGATCGCGTGCTGAACTTCACTCGGGCGCACGCGCTGTGGTGTGTGGCCCGTGCGGAGCGGGCGCGCTTTGCAGGGAACTCGATCCTCCAGATGCTCCGGCTCGGCCTCTTCACCGTCGATACGTTCCGCGCGGTCAGGAGCTTCGCGGCCGAGCACGGCCTGCTCGAGGAGCTGACGGTCGCGGATGCGAAGCTCCTCGCGCCGATCACCCGCCCGCCCCGCATCGTGGCCCTCGGGCTCAACTACGCAGCCCACGCCCGGGAGACTGGCAAGGAGCCGCCCAAGGAGCCGATCTTCTTCATCAAGGCATCCACGGCGGTGATCGGCCCCGAGGACCAGGTCGTGTGTCCTCGCGGCGTGGGCCGCATCGACCATGAGGTGGAACTCGCGGTCGTCATCGGGCGGGGCGGCCGGCGCATCCCCCGCGCGCGAGCGATGGAGCACGTAGCCGGCTACACGATCCTGAACGATGTCACCGCCCGGGATATGCAGTCGCGGGACATGGCCGCGTCTCGCCCGTGGTTCCTCAGCAAGAGCTTCGACACCTTCGCACCGATGGGCCCGTGCATTACGCTGCCCGACGAGATCGACGATCCCGGCACCCTCTCGCTATCCCTCTCCGTGAACGGCAAGGTGCG
>Ga0123519_10001808_pt1 | contig 36549 bp, 26 predicted proteins | sample YelNatPaOPRAMG02_FD_87396 | JGI IMG/M metagenome (GOLD analysis project Ga0123519, IMG submission 87396) | Hot spring microbial communities from Yellowstone National Park - Yellowstone National Park OP-RAMG-02 (version 2) | ecosystem: Environmental > Aquatic > Thermal springs > Hot (42-90C) ... | reverse complement strand
GCAGCCGGGCCGCCCGCGGGCGGCCCGGCTGCAGGCAACCCGCCCAATCCCCCCTCCCGGGTCAGAGCCGGGCAGGCGCACAGCACCTTTGCCGGCTGTTACCGGGAGCCGGCTGGATCAAGTACGGTTGCAGTACTAACACGAGCCCGAAGCATGGCGCGGGGCTCAAGCCGCCGCGCTGAGAATGCCAGCCCCCTTGAGGGGGCTGGCCAGCCCGCAGGGCTTTGTATTCTCAGCCTGATGGCTTCAGGATACTGTTGGTCAATTCGGCTGTGCCCGAGCGAGGCCGCCCGGGGCTAAAAGCCGCCGGGCTTGAAAGCGTAAAGCCCTCCGGACTCGTGTAGGGGAAACCTGGCTTGCACAGCGAGATCGGCTCTTGCACAAGCCCTGAAGGGGCTTTGCCGCTCAAAGCCCGATGGCCTCGGCCTCGAGCGGCCTCGCTCAAGCGCCCGACTGAGTTTACCAACAGTGTCGCTTTCAGCCTCGGGCGGCCTCGGTCAAACACTCAACCGAGTCTATAACGTTTGGTGTGAAATGGATACGGTGCTCTCGGTCAGTGTCGTAGTGGCGACCTTGGTCGCTCGTCTCCGCCTCGCGCAAGGGGAGACGAACGGCTAAAGTCGTCACTGCGACAGACGAGGGCTCTGCGCCCATTTCACACCCGACGTTATAGCCGTATTGCTTCCAGCTTCGAACCCTTCTTTGTGTCTTTGTGGTGAAACCGTCCTCTCGATACTGATAGGGAGATTGCCAGTGTACGAGCTCAAAGTAGCCGTGGCCAAGGTGCTGGGCGTCTGCACGGCGGACCCGGCCATGAAGCCGGGCGACTATTTCACCGTGCGCAATGGCGACCTGCGCATCCCGGAGGGGGGCTTTGTCTGCCTGTGGGCGCTGCAGAGCCTCATGCCCGTGCTCACGACCAAGGAGCGCAAGATCGGCGAGAAGAAGAGCGACGACTGGGTGTGGCGCGTGAAGCACGTGCAGTGCCCCGACCCCAAGGGCCGGGTGATCTGGCGCATCGTGCGCTCGAACGAAAAGGCGGACCTGCTCCCCTTTACCCCCGCTCCCCCACCCAACGAGCCACCCAACCCTATGCGCAGCGACCTGCGCGTGGTGGTGGAGGAAGTGCGGGGCAAGTGCACCTCGGGCATGCAGCCGGGCGACTATATCCTGCTGCGTAGCGGGCGCCTCTACATCCCGCCCGAGCGGCACTTTTGCCTCTACGCCCTGCAGGCGGTGCTGCCCTTCCTGCCGGCCAAGCAGCGCCCCCTGCCGGAAGGGGATTGGCTGCGCGAAGAGTCACACATCATCTGCCCCGATCCGGCGGGCAATGTGATCCTGCGCATCGAGCGCCTCTGAGTCAGAGGACGCTCGCTGCCGACTCTGGCTTGAGGCCGGGTTGGGCGCTTGGCCGCCATCCGGCGACCTCCCACAGAACTCTTTGACCTGGCTGCCTCTGAATGCTATATTGATGTAAAGTCTATTCTCTATGGGATGGTGAGCCTTGGCAACCATACTGGGCAGTGGCGACTTTGTCTACGAGGAACTGGCCGACTGGGCGCAGCTCCCGGCCGGATGGAGCCTGAAGGAGGTGCCCGACGTCGCAGTCGGCCCCGACGACCGGGTCTATGTGTTCAGCCGGGGCACGCACCCGATGATCGTGTTCGACCGGGAGGGCCGGTTCATCACCTCGTGGGGCGAGGGGGTTTTCACACGGCCGCACGGCCTCACCTTTGGGCCCGACGGTATGCTCTATTGCGTCGACGACGCAGCGCATTGCATCCGCAAATGCACCCCCGAGGGCCAGGTGCTGGCGACCTTCGGCACGCCGGGGCAGCCGGCGCCGCGGCACAGCGGGCAGCCCTTCTGCCAGCCGACCAAGGTGGCCTTTGACCCGCGCACCGGCGACCTCTATATCTCAGACGGCTATGGCAACGCCCGCGTGCACAAGTTCTCGCCCGACGGCAGGCACCTCTTCTCGTGGGGCGAGTACGGCACGGACCCGGGGCAATTCAACCTGGTGCACAGCGTCTGCACCGACGCCGAGGGCAAGGTCTATATCGCTGACCGCGAAAATCACCGGGTGCAGGTGTTCGACGACCAGGGTCGCTACTTGGGCCAGTGGAACAACCTGTTCCGGCCCTGCGGCCTGCTGATTAAGGATGGGCTGGCCTACATCGGCCAACTGCACACCAGCCTGCCGGTGAACTCGACCTACCCCTATATCGGCGCCTGCGTCAGCATCCACGACCTGAGCGGCCGCCGCCTGGCCCGCCTCGGCGACCCGCACCAGGGCCTGGGGCCGGGGCAGTTCATCGCCCCCCACGGCCTTGCGGTCGACTCGCGGGGCGACATTTACGTGGGTGAGGTCTCGTGGGCCGAGTACGGCAGCAAGCAGAATCCGCCCGTGGAGGTGCGCTGCCTGCGCAAGCTGGTGCGCAAGGCCTAGACGCTGCGGATGGTGCCAACTCCTCCCGCGTCAATTGCACCCTATCACCTGGGTACGCGCGGCGCCTCGTGCGAGATACTTGAGAACAGGGCTTCCCTGGCCACTGCCTTCCTGTTCCTCTCAATTTGACATAACCATTGGCCTTATGTATACTTACGACCATCAACGGCGGCGGCCGCACTGGGCGCCGCCGCTGGCTTTTGCCAGCAAACAGAACTTATTGGAAGGTATTGTTACCAGTTATCATGAAGCGTTTCTCGCAGTACTTTGCGACTGCAGCAGTGTCGGTCGGCCTGCTGACCGCAACGTTTACCGGGACGGCACGGGCAGCGCAACCGAACCCATTGACGGCAGCGCCACAGAGGAGCGAGGCTTCGATCCAGACGATTACCGGGCAGACAATCAGGCCGTTGCTCACCTTCGGCCCGGTGCAGAACCAGCCCCAGGCGCAGCCGCAGAAAGCGCCCGCGGGCGGCAACCCGACGCCGCAGGCGCCGCAGCCCAACGGCAAAACGATCTTCATCGACCCTGGCCACGGCTCGACAGACACGGGGGCCGTGCACAAGGACGCCAACGGCAACGTCGACCTGACCGAGGCCGATGTTAACCTGGCCATCTCCCTGAAGCTGGCCGACATGCTGCGCCAGAACGGCTACAATGTCGTCATGTCGCGCACCGACAACCACGCGCCGGCGATGGACCAGGGCACGGCCGCAGACCTGCAGGCCCGTATCGATGAGGCCAATGCCGCCGGTGCGGATCTCTTCATCTGCGTCCATAACAACGCCACCGGCAGCCCGAATGCAGAAGGTACCGAGGTGTACTATTGCAGCAACCGGTCCTTCAGCGCCGACAATATCCGCCTGGCTAAGCTGGTCGATCAGGGCATCGTGAACAGCCTGCATCAGGCTGGCTACAACGCCAAGGATGAGGGCGCCCAGGACGACGCCTCGTTCGGTCACTTTGCGGTGCTGGCGCCGAGCAACACGGACCGCCCGACCAAGATGCCGGGTATCATCGGCGAATCGCTCTATATGACGAACGATCAGGATGCGGCCAAGTTGCATCAACCCCAGATTCAGCAGGCTATCGCCCAGGGCTACCTGCAGGGCATCCAGGCGTATTTCAATAACAGCAATGCCTAAGGCAACAGTTGCACGACTGAGATGAGTGTTCAGCAGGGCAGTACCCTCTCGCGAGAGGGTACTGCCCTTTTTGTCTCTGGCCGCCTCAGGCTGCCCCGCAACCTGGAGAGTCAGAGCGGGTTATCTCAATAGAGGAGAACCGGCGAGCGCGGCACGGGTAACCCCGGCTCCACAGGAGACAACATGGCAACACTGGCACGGCCTATGGTAAACGACCGGCGTGAGATCTTTGGCTGGGCGATGTACGACTGGGCCAATTCGGCCTTTAGCACGACCGTCGTGACGGTCTTCCTGGGGCCATACCTCACCAGCATCACCAAGGCAGCGGCCGATGCCCAGGGCCTGATCCATCTGTTGGGCGTCCCCATCCGCTTCGATTCCTATTTCACCTACCTGATCTCCGCCTCTGTCCTCATGCAAGTGACCTTTCTGCCCATCCTGGGCGCCCTGGCGGACTATTCGCATCTGCGCAAGCAACTGCTGCAGTTCTTCGCCACCCTGGGCGCCGCATCGACGATCCTGATGTACCTTATCCGGCCCGGCGGGCACTGGCTTGCCGGACTGCTCTTTATCGTCGCCAACCTGGCGTTCGGCGCGAGCATCGTTTTCTACAATTCGTACCTGCCCAACATCGCCAGCGAGGAAAAGCGCGACTATGTCTCGTCCTATGGTTGGGCGCTGGGCTACCTTGGCGGCGGCCTCCTCCTGTTGATCAACCTGGCCATGTATCTCTTTGCCGGCAAGATCGGCCTGGATAGCGCCATGGTCGCCCGCATCAGCCTGGCATCGGCCGGGGTGTGGTGGCTGGGCTTTTCATTCTTTACCTTCAGCAGCCTGCGCCCCCGCCATGCAGTGCGAGCGCTGCCGGCGGGCGAGACCTACCTCACAGTCGGCTTTAAGCAGCTGGCAGCCCTGATGGACATTCCGCAAGGGTTGATCACCCTGTTGATGCTGCTGCCGCTCTTGATCCCGATCCTGATTCTCTTGCGCGTGCCCGTGCAGTGGGCCTTGCTGCCCGGCGCCGGGCCGATTGCCGTGCTGATCATTTTTATCGTGCGCAAGAGTCGCACCCTGCCCGAGGCCATGAAATACCTGACGGCCTACCTGCTCTACAACGACGGTGTGCAGACCGTGATCAGTGTTTCGGCCATCTTTGCCGCCAATGAGTTGGGGATGAGCTCGACGCAGCTGATCCTGGTCATCCTGATGATCCAATTCGTGGCCTTTGGCGGCGCATTGGGCTTTAACTGGGTGGCCGGCAAGGTGGGCACCAAGCGCACCATCATCGCCAGCCTTGTGCTCTGGAGTGCGGTGACGATCTATGCGTTTGCTGGCATGAAGGGCACCGCTCTCGTGCTGGGAATGGAAGAACGCCAGCTCGAGTTCTGGGTGCTGGGCTTCGTGATCGCCCTGGTCATGGGCGGCAGCCAGGCCCTGAGCCGCAGCCTGTTCGCGCAGATGATCCCACAGGGCCAGGAGGCCGAGTTCTACTCCTTCTATGAGATCAGCGAGCGCGGCACCTCGTGGCTGGGCACCTTTGCTTTTGGCCTGGTCAACCAGCTCTTCAGCAGTCTGCGCTTGGGTATCCTCTCGGTGATCTTTTTCTTCATCAGCGGGCTGGTTATCCTGCCGTTCGTCAATGTAGCGCGGGCCATGAAGGAAGCAAAAACCGACCACTGACCTGAACAGCAGGTTGCTCAGCCGATACGAGAAGAGTGCAGGTCCATCAGCACACGGATAAGGTCGGCCTCGGTCAGCGCTGCCGAAGCGGTGCGCCCGCCAACGCGGCAGAGGAAGCGGGAAGGCTGGCCGTCATCGCCAAAGTCAAGATCGACCTCGACCAGCGGCCTTTTGCGCGCGGCCACCCTATCCCAATCGCCAATGCACCAGCGCTCCTCACCCGGCCAGCGGTACAGAGGACGCAGCGACAGGTAACCGGCCAACCGGAGACCCTCGAGGACGCCTTCTACCATCGCATTGTAGCGAGCATACGCAAGCTCACGAGCCTGATTGCCCTGTCCGCCGCAGTGAGGTCTGCCCATTTGGGGCTTGGGGACGAGCCGCATCCGGCTGCCCTGGTTGGGAACCTTGCAACAATCCTTCCCGCGCATGGCCGCCTCCTGACCCCCAGGAATCGAGTATCTCTACTTTAATTTTGACGCCTGGAGGCAGCCTAGTCAAGGGCGGCCGCGTGGGCAGCATATCAGTCAATGGGCAGGGCCCAGGGCCTGCTGCCGCCACTCCTTCACCCGCTGAGCAACCTGCACCATCGGCGCCACCCAGATCTCATTGCGTCGGCGGTCGAGGTGCCGGCAGAGCTCCCGCAGCGCCGCCTCGGTGATGGAGAGGCCGCCCCTGTCGATGCCGTGCAGGGTAAAGATGACCCAGCGGCCCAGGGCGACGGCCTGTTCGGCCAGGCCCACCAGCATGGGGCCACTGAGACCCTCGACGTTCCAGGACCAGAGATAGGCCAGGTCGCAGGTCGCCGGGTGATTGTGCCCAAACTCCCCCCGCCCTCTGGCGGCGATAAAGTGCCGGGCGACGACGGGCACATAGCTCTGCCGGGTCAGCCCTTCCCCTATATAATCCAGATAGCAGGGATAGCAGAACGTAAAGTCCTTTTGCTCGGGGATGCCGATGCGTATGCGTCGCGAGGCTTCCAGGATATCCTCCTCCATCTCCTGCAGGGTCATGCGCTCCAGGCAGACGATATCCGGGTTATCCTGCAGGCTCTTGCTGCAGATGTGCCTGATCGTGTGATTCCCGATCTCGTGGCCGCGCTTCGCCAGCTCTCGCCAGGGCGCCAGGTCATTCACGGGGTCCTCGCCGCGCGGGTTGAGGTAAAAGGTCGCGCGCAGGCCGAGATCCTCGAGGACAGGCACGGCCTTCTCCAATTGGTTGGCCGTGCCATCATCGAAGGTCAGGGAAAGCGCGCCCTTGCACCCGGCCGGCCAGGGAGATGATGCCCACGTTGCCATGTTGTCATTGCTCCTTGATGGCACAGTGTAATGGCGGCTGGCGCTTGCCTGAGGCGCCAGTCGCCTTTCAGCATGATGATAGCAGGTGTTTTGCCAGCCCTCAATGATCGCTGACCAGGCCTTCGCGGCCGCCATCCAGCAGGTAGTAGGCCGTATCGATTCAGACTTTGGAATAGCTCTCCTGACCTGCGGGCCGTGAACCGTTTGCCAGTTGAGCCGCTATCCTTTGAGCCCTGTGAGGGCGATCCCTTGCACAAAGTAGCGCTGGCCGGCGAAGAAAAGCACCAGGCAGGGGATCAGGACGATCACCGAGGCCGCCATGAGCAGGTTCCAGTAGGTTGTGCCACGCACGCTGACAAAGAACTCCAGGCCCAGGGGTAGAGTAAACTTGTTCATGCTGTTCAGGTAGATCAAGGGTCCCAGGAGGTCATTCCAGTTGCCGTAGAAGCTAAAGATGCCTACGGTCGCCAGGGCAGGCTTGGAGAGAGGCAGAACCAGCCGCCAGTAGATGCCGAAGAACCCGCAGCCATCGATTTTGGCCGCGTCATCCAGTTCCATGGGAAGCCCCATAAAGAACTGGCGGAGCATAAAGACGTAAAAGGCGCTGCCCCCCAGCCACTGCGGCACGATCAGCGGAGCGTAGGTGTCCAACCAGTGCAGGGAGCGGAAAAGTAGATAGACTGGCACCAGGGTGACCACGTAAGGGAGCATCATGGTCGCCAGGAGCACAATGAACAAAAAGTCCTTGCCCGGGGCGCGCAGGCGTGCAAAGGCGTAAGCTACCATCGAGGAGGTCAGGGCCGAGCCCACCACCCCAAAGGCCGTCACAAACACGCTATTGCGAAAATAGAGGCCAAAATCGACCGCATGCACCGCATCTGGGTAGTTGCTAAAGAGAATCTCGTGCGGTATCCAGCGGATGGGCAGCAGGAAGATTTCGCCCATGCTCATGAGCGACGTGCGCACCATCCAGGCAAAGGGGATCAGGAAGATGACGGCCCCGATCACAATCAACGTGGTCGACACGACCCTCTGTATCAGCCGTTGAGTCCGCTTGCTAGAGCGCCAGCCGACTCGCTGTGGCTGCGCAGGTACGGCCCGTGGCGGCCGCTTGGCTTGTTCCCATCCTACACTCATGCCGCTACCCCCGCATCTCGCCCTCATAATAGACCCACAGCGGCGAGGAACGAAGTACCAGCCCGCTGAGGGCCAGGATGATCACCAGGAGCAGCCAGGCCATGGCGCTGCCGTAGCCCATCTTAAAGTAGGTCATGGCATTCCGGTAGAGGTAGAGCACGTAGAACAAGCTTGCGTTGGCAGGGCCGCCCTGGGTCATGACAAAGGCCTGGGTGAAGGTCTGCATGGAGCCGATGATGCTCATGACCAGGTTGAAGAGGATCACCGGCGAGATCATCGGCAGCGTTACGTTCAGAAGCTTGGTAAGCGCCCCCGCCCCATCCAACTCGGCCGCCTCGTACAGGTGCTGCGGAATGCCCTGCAGCGAGGCCAGGAAGATGACCATGCCGCCGCCGATGCCCCACAGGCTCATGATGATAAAGGCGGGGATCACCCAATTCGGGTCGAAGAGCCACTGCGGCCCCTGGATGCCGAAGAAGCGCAGGGCCGTGTTCAGGATGCCAAACTCGGGGTTGAAAATCCACATCCACAGGAGCGCCACCGGCACGCCGGAGATCGATGACGGAAGGTAGTAGATCGTGCGGAAGATATAGATGCCGGGGATCTGCTGGTTCATCAGCAGGGCCACGAAAAATGCGGCAATCATCCCGATCACGACCGAGCCTACGGCATACAGGGCCGTCACCTTGAGCGACTGCCAGATCAGCGCGTCGTGAAACAACAGGGTGTCATAGTTGGCCAGGCCAATGAATACCGGCGGCGTGATCACCTCATAGCGCATAAAGCTGATCACGATCGAATACAGCATGGGCCCCAGGGTGAAAACGAGAAAACCAATGATCCATGGACTGGCAAGGATATAAAAGGCGATCGCCTCGCGGTGCCGGAACTTGAGTTTGAGCCCAGGCAAAGCGGCAGCCATTTCTTTGGCCATCCAAACCTCCTTAGGCAGCCAGATCACGGACCGCACAGGCCTCCCGGACCTGTCCGGTCCGTGCTTCTGCACGATCCACAAACCTGACTGGTCTCAGAAACCTGCCACATCGATTCCTCTAATGGGATAACAACTGGCAAAAACCTGTTGCCTGGCTGGCGCCGGGTTACGGGCTACGCAGCCGCCCGGCATTGGGCCTTTTTGGGGTGTGGGTGGTTGTTGCTGTCCGTTTTGCCGCGCTGCGGCAAAACGGACAGCAACAACCACCCACACCCCAAAAAGGAGGCTGCCGGTTAGTGGTGAAGCAGATTGCCCGGCATTTACAAGTCCGGTTAGGCTTTTTGCCAAAGGATTGGTGTGGATTGCTCGCCCTGGAAATCGGTGTGCCAGGTTCGTGCTGTCACGACTTGGGATTCGTCTCGGCAATGATGCGGTTGACGTCAGTCTCCATCTGCTTAACAGCCGCCTCGGGGGCCATCTTGCCGACGAACACCGCCTCGAACGGGGGTTGGATGCCCTTGGTGTACAACTCCTCAAAGGCGACAAAGGCATGCGACTCGCTGGCGATCTGGAAGCCCGCCCCGTCGAAGATGACCTTCATCGCCGCGTCGGACACCTTCCATTGATCCTTGATGCCCTTGACCCAGTCGCCCTCGGCTACCGACTTGCGCGCCGGCATGGCGCCAGTCGCCTGACCCCAGCCCAACAGGCCCTCCGGCGAAGCCAGTTCCTTAAGGAGGTCCCAGGCCGCATCGGGCGCGAGGCACCCTCTCATGATGAACCACTGATCAGGGTACATAAAGTTGAACCGTTCGAGCTCCCGCGACCCAAATTTGGGATAGGGCACCACGGCCACATCCCACTGGAAATCCTTGATATCCTTGTAGGTGCCAAAGCTCCACATAAAGTCAAGGCCCATGCCCAGTTTTCCGGTCATGAACAGGCTGGGAGCGCCGGCTTGCATAGCCTGCGTCTGTGCCGGGGTGGGGGCCACGCCCAGCGGCTCGATCATACTGTACATGAACTTGAGGGCATCAAGGAACTCGGGAGTATTGAGAAACTTTTCCGGGTAGCCCTTGTCGAAATCTGCTTTGGCAAAATAGGACTGCCCGAAATGCCGGAACGCCATACGATCGGGACCCGGGTCCGTGATGCCGAACTGACTGTTCTGGTCCCCCGTCTTCTTGGTCAGGGCCTTGGCCCGATTTATGCACTCATCCCAGTCCCAGGTTTTGTCGTTCCAGTCCTGCGTAGGATAGGGGACTTTCTCCTGGTCAAACAGGGTCTTGTTGTAGACGAAGAAGCTGGGCCAGATATCCATGGGAAGGCCCACCCAGTGATCCTGCCACTTGCAGAGCTGGAGGGTGCCGGCGTAGAAATCGGAAAAGTCATAGTTGTCCTTCTCGACAAAGGGGTCAAGGACCATGAAGAGGTTGCGTGATGCATAATAGCGCCCGCCACGCTGGGCCATGGGTCCCCACAAGCAGGGCGGTGTGCCGGCTGCGATCAGGAGGTCCGTCTTGTTGTCATATTGGTCCCAGCTCGTATAGGTCTCCTGGATATCGACGTTGGGGTGCGTTTCCTTGAACTTGGCAAAGATGCTCTTGAGGAAATTGATCTCTGTCTCGGTGGTGCGCCAGTGGATGAGCAAGGGCTGCTTCTGGCCGGGGGCCAACGTCGCGACCGTCTGGACCGTCTCTTTCACCTGGACGGTTTCTTTGACCACAACCGTCGATTCCTTGACGACCTCTTTCTCCACCACCTTGGGGGCACAAGCCATCATAGCTCCGCCAAGCGCCATGCCCGCGGTGAGGCGGATGAACTGTCGGCGATTCATCGGTGCCTTCATTCCTGTTCGCTCCTTTTGCATGCCCTGAAGATGTCTGGATCCGGTAGGATACTGGCAGTGTCGCTTGTTCTTACATGGCCACCACCTTCCTGCCACGGGCCGGGCCATCTCTAGCGTCAGTGAAAGCTCGTCATGGGTGGATCGGCTGCGCAACTCGAGCCCATGGGTGTGAACGCCCCGCAGCCCGGCTCCTTGAGAACAGAAGCTCACAGATAAGCACGAATAAGGTTGGCCAGCTTTGGCCTTTACACTATAATGGTAACATGCAAAGGAGAGCCACGCAATAGCTTTTCGCCGTCTACCTGCCGTCTCCCTGACATGAGCGAAATCAGGCGACGATCCAGGCAGAGCAGACCGCCTGATTTCGCGCTTGGCGTTTTTGGGAGGGATCATGAGCCAGCCGGATGAGTCGTTCACAGGCCAGGTGCACGACATACTCGCTCACCTCTATGATAACTCTTATCTGCAGTCCCATGCCCTGGCCGAGCAACTGGCCCCCAATAACCGCTTTTCGCCGCGCGAGCGCCTGCGTTTCCTGCGCACGACCGTCCTGGAGGCGATTGAAGAGCTGAACCCCGGCGCCGGCATCCCCCTGCGCGAGCTGCGTGCGCGCTCCTACAATATCCTCAGCCTGCACTATGTAGAGGGCATGGCAGTCACTGAGGTCGCCACTCAGCTCGCCATCTCCGAGCGGCAGGTCTACCGCGATCTGCGCAAGGCTGAGCAGGATTTGGCCGCCCTGCTCTGGGCGCGTCGGCGAGGGTCGCCCGATGGGGCTCAAGGCCCGGCGCGCGCCGAGCTGGTACGCGAGGAGGCGGGCCGCCTGGCTTCTCGCGCTGAGCCCGTGGATCTGCGGGGTGTGCTCGACGGTGCGCTGTCGGCCGTGGCGCTGTTGGGCCAGAAATGCGGCGTGCGCATCGAGGCAGAGGCGGGCGCCGAGGATATCGTTGTCCACGCTGACCGCTCGCTGGCCCGGCAGGCGCTGATCAGCGCCTTGAGCGGGATCGTGCAGAATGCCCAGGCCAATACAGCCGTCACTGTGCTGGCCCGGCCGGGCGACATGGGAGCAGAGGTCGAGGTCCGCTATACGCCCGCTCCCGGCGCACCGGGCGAGCCCGCGCTGCCCGTAGCTGCTCAGCAATTGATCCGCTGTCTGGGGGCAAGCTGGGCCGTCGAGGCGAGGCCCGGCGGGCAGGCCGCACTCATCCTGCATGTGGGCCAGCCCGCCCAGAAGCGAGTGCTGGTGATCGACGACAATGCGGGCCTGTGGGACCTCTTCCGGCGCTACCTGGCCGACCAGCCCTACCAGCTGTTGGCAGCGCAGAATGGCGCTGAGGGCCTCCGCCTGGCCGCCGAGCAGCAGCCGGATATCGTCGTGCTTGACGTCATGATGCCCGAGCGCGACGGCTGGGAGGTGCTGCAGCTCTTGCGCAGTGACGGAAAGACCAGGTCTATACCCGTCATCGTCTGCTCAGTGCTCGATGATCCCCAACTGGCGCTGGCCCTGGGCGCAGTCGAGTACCTGGCCAAACCCGTCAGCCGGACGCATCTGCTGCAGGCCCTGGCCAGGCACCGTTGACGGGCGCGAGCACGCCCAGCAGCGCCTGCAGGCACTTGATCGCCTCGCCGGTGCTGAGCCCGCCTTTGACGCCCAGGGCGAGGCCGCCCGCCCGCTGCGCGGCGAGGGTATCGCCCTGATCAGTGGCCGTGACAATCAGCACGGGTATCGTGGCTGCTTCTGGGTCAGCGCGCAGCCGGTCCAGCATCTCGGCGCCACCCATCCCCGGCATCGCCATATCCAGCAGGATGAGGTCCGGCCGCCGCGCCGCGATTTTGGCCAATCCCTCCTCACCTTCCATGGCCCACGAGATCTCATAACCGGCGCCCTCCAGAAGGCGCCGCACGTACTGCACAAAGCCCCGGTCGTCGTCAACCACCAGCAGGTGCTTCGCTGCCGGCGCCGCACTGAGCGCCTGCAGCAACGGGTCGCGCGCGATGGGCTTGCTCAGGATGCCCAACACAGAGTCTCCCGCGGCCAGCCAGCTCCGGCTGGGCAATGAGCAAGCTAATGCCGGCATCCGATCGGGCAGGAGCGCGAACAGATCCTGCAGGCTGTACAGCGCATCGCTTCCAGGCGCCACATTCAGGATTGCCGCCTGTGGGTGCTGCTCGCCGACCAGTTGCGGGACCTCGCCCAGCTCGCGCACTGGCAACACCTGGCAATTCGCCAGATGTCGGCCCACCAGCGCGCTGACCTCCGGGTCTCTATCAATCACCAACACCGTGGGCTGCCCAAGCCCAACGGGCGGGGCGATGCGGGTGCTCGCGGCCAGGGGGCGCAGGGAGGTGCTGGAGGAGAGAGGGAGCGAGAAATGAAAGGTGCTGCCCACGCCCAGCTGGCTCTCGACCCAGATGCGGCCGCCATGCAGCTCCACAAAGCGCTTGCTGATGGCCAGACCCAGCCCGGCGCCCTCTCGGCGCCGGCGCAGCGACATGTCGACCTGGTAGAACTCGTCAAAGATGCGGGGCAGCTCCTCGGGTGCAATACCGGCGCCGGTATCGGCGACGCTGACGACCAGCTCCCGCTCTCCCTTCTCGATGGTGACCGTGACGGCGCCCGCCTCGGTAAAGCGGATCGCGTTGTTGAGCAGGTTGAGGAGCACCTGCCGGATGCGCGCCCGGTCGAGCTCCAGGGGCGGGATGGCGGCGGGCGCCTGCACGCGCAGTTCCAGGCCCGGCGTGCGGACGAGGCCCTGCACCATCGAGACCGTCTCCTGCACGATGGCAATGAGGTCCGAAGGCTCTTTGTGGACGGGCATCTGGGCCACATCGATGCGCGCCAGGTCAATGACATCATTGACCAGGTCCAGCAGCTGCCGGCTGCTCTGGTAGATCTGCCGCACATCGCTGCGCAGGGCCTGGGGCCAGGGCAGGTCGCCATAGGTCTCGGGGGTAAAGTACATGATCTCGGCAAAGCCCAGGATCAGGTTGAGAGGTGTGCGCAGCTCGTGGCTGATATTGGCGGCAAACTGCTCTTTCAGCCGGCGGGCCTCATCGGCGCGCACGCGGGCTACCGCCAGCTCATAGCCCGTCCGCTGCAAGCGGCGGGTCGCTTCGGTGAGGGCGTCGACCGTGCGCCGCAGCTCAGCGCGGCGCTCACGGAGCTCTTCCAGCAGGGCGCCGGCCCGCTGCTGGCTGCTCCAGGCCCAGTGCAGGGCAGTGCGGGTGCTGTGGGAAGAGATCCATAGGGTAGCGGCGCCGAGCCAGAGCAGCAGCAAGGAGACGAAGACATTCTGAGAGGAGGAGCTGAGGAACAGGATGGGAAAGGTGTTCAGAACGGCGGCGACGATGCCGAGCGGGGGGCTGATGGCGGCGTTGGCGATCACCGCCAGCAGGGCAAAGCCGGGCACCAGAGGATACTGCGGGAACACGTGCAGGGCCAGAGCCAGGCTCAGCGCAGGCCCACAGAGGAGGATGAGGCGAGCCAGAATCCGGCTCCGCGAGCACAGGATATAGATGGCAATCCCTTCGACGAAGAGCGACATGAAGACCAGGAAGCGATCAACCCGGAAGTCCGCTCCCGGGGTCACCAGCAGCCAGGCCAGCGCGCTGACGATGATGAGGGCCGCTGCCAGCAGTGAGATGACGCGATCGCTCAGTTCTTCGACGTCGAACTGGGCGCTGCCGGCGCCCGGCGCGGCTTGTTCGGCCATGGTCTCTCCTTGACAGGCGTTCGGGCTGCCATCGGGTGTGAGTGGGGCACGGCATTCGGTTGCTGCCCCCTCCGGAGGGGGCAGCAACCGAATGCCGTGCCCCACCCCCATCTGGCTAGCCCATCACCTCCAGAGCGCCCCGCAGGGCAATGGAGGCGGATGAACCCCCAACCATGATCTCGAACGTTCCCGGCTCCACCACCCAATGCATGTCCCGGTCGAGCAGGGCCAGGTCCTCCGGCGCCAGTGTGAATGTGACCGTCTTGACCTCGCCCGGCTCCAGGGCCACCTTGCGGAACCCTCGCAGCTGCTGCACCGGGGTCGTGACCGTGGCGAGGACGTCTCGGATGTAGAGCTGTGCGACCTCCTCACCCGCACGCCCGCCGGTGTTCTCAATATCCACAGAGATCTGCGCGCGGCCCCCGGGCCTGATCTGCGCCGGCTCGACGCGCAGGTTGCTGTAGCGGAAGGTGGTATAGCTGAGCCCGTGGCCGAATGCATAGAGGGGGGTCGTATCCATATCGACATAGCCCCCCGTGTGGCGGCGCACGTACTCGTGCGCAGGCTTGGCATTATAAAAGACGGGCAACTGCCCCGCATGTCGCGGGATGGTGACCGGCAATCGCCCACTGGGGTTCTGATCGCCGAAGAGCACCTCCGCGATGGCCTCACCGCCGCGCTCGCCCGGCTCCCAGGCCTCAAGGATGGCCGGCACGTGCTCCGCCGTCCAGCGTGTGGAGAGCGGACGGCCGTTGATGAGCACGACAACGGTTGGCGTGCCGGTCTCGTAGATGGCCCGGATCAGCTCTTCCTGCACACCGGTCAGATCGGTGCTGGCCACATCCGACATCTCACCCACGGTCGCCCGGGCGGCGTTGTCGGCCGGCCCCATCACGCCCTGTTTCTCGCCGACGACCACGAGCGCGATATCGGCCTGCCGGGCGGCCTGCACGGCCTCGACAAAGCCGCTCCGGTCCTCGCCGACGACCTCGCAACCCCGGGCATAGGTAATCCGAGTTTCCGGCCCCGGCCTGCTTGATGCCGGCGACCCAGGGGGGCAGAAAGACCTCGCGCAGCATACGCTCGGAGATCTCCATGGCGCCCCGCTCCAGGCCGCTCGCCGGCTGGCTCTGGCCCGGGAAGTGGCACAGCGCGGCGATCACGCGGTCCGCCGCCGAGATATCATCCCCCTGCGTCCCGGCCACGATCGCTTGCGCATAGCGCGCGCAAAAGTAGGGGTCCTCGCTATAGCCCTCGCAGTTACGGCCCAGGCGCGGGTCGCGGTTGGGCTCGACCACCAGCGTGCAGAGCTGGTGTATGCCCATGGCGCGCGCCTCCGCGGCGGCGGCAGCATAGACCGCCTGCACCAGGCCCACATCCCAGGCGCTGCCGAGGGCCGCTCCTTCGGGAAAGATCGTAGCGCCAGGGACCATGGCGCCATGGGTGCCCTCTTCCGTCATGAGTAGGGGTATGCCCAGGCGCGTCTCTTCCACAGCGAGGGCCTGCAGCCGGTTCGCCAGTGCGGTCTGCTCGCGGACGCCCATGCTCAGCCGCACATGCTCGCCCAGGCCAAAAAAGCCGCCCACAGGGCCAATGTCGCCGGTATACGCGCCCACGGCCAGCTGCTCGCAGTCCTCGGGCGTGCAGGGCATGGGGCGGCCCAACTCTTCCGAAGCCCCGGGCGGCCACGGGATGGGCATGTTGAGCTGGCCAATCTTCTCTGCCAGCGTCATGCGGCTGAGGAGGTCCTCCACACGCCGATGGATGGGCTGCGCCGGGTCCCGGTAGATCCAAAGATCTGTTGCCATAGTTACCCTCCGCTGGGGATCCCCTTACCACCAAAACAAAGCCACAAAGGCGCACAGAACCGAGGACGTATCCTTGCCAGCTCTTTGTGTCCTTTGTGGCTTTGTGGTTCGCAGATCGCTATCTCAAGAGATCAGCCTAGCGCATCCAATACCTTGTTCAGCCCCTCGATGGTCTCTTCCACATCCTCGTTTGTCAGGAGGGGGCTCACATCCACGTTCACGGCGCGGCCCAGGAGATTCAGGGTGCGAGGGCACATGTCGGGGCTGTACTTGATCTCCCGCTTGGCCCAACACCACGGGGCGCCGGCCTGGTTCCAGGAGCGCTGCTCCATGATCGGCACCCAGTGCCGGTAGACGTGATAGTCGCTATGATCGGGGTCATACAGATGCCAACCGCCGACGCCTTCGGCCCCCAGGGCCTCGGTAACGCGCCCGGCTGTGGCGGCATCCTTGGCGAAGAAGATGAAAGCAACACCGGTATCGCCTTCCGGATCGGTAAGCTCGCGGAAGGTGACGCCCTTGCGCGCTGCCACCTCCTCTATTCCCGCCTTGAGCATGCGCTTGCGCGCCCGCATGGCATCGAGGATGCCATCCAGCCGCTGCAGCTGCACCAGCATCACCGCCGCCAGCAGCTCCGGCATGCGGAAGTTGATGCCCCACAGGACCTCCTGCGGCGGCACGTGCGCCCGGCTGCCCGCGCCGACGTCGTGGAACATCATGGCGCGCTTCCACACCTGGTCGTCGCTGGTGATCACCATGCCGCCTTCGCCGGCAGTAAGGATCTTGTTGAACTGCAGGCTGAAACAGCCGACATCACCGATCGAGCCCAATCGCCGCCCCTTGAACGAGCCGCCGTCGGCCTGAGCGGAATCCTCCACAACCTTGAGCCCATGGCGGCGGGCCACATCCATGATCGCATCCATGCGGGCGGGCGCGCCGCGCATGTGCACCGGCAGAATGGCCTTGGTGAAAGGAGTGATCTTGCGCTCGGCATCCTCCGGGTCGAGGGTGAGGGACTCATCAACCTCAGCCATGATGGGAATGCCGCCGACGGCCAGCACGGCGGTCGCCGAGGCAATCCAGGTGTAGGCAGGCACGATCACCTCATCGCCCGGACCCACACCCACGCCCTGCAGGCCGCAGATGAGAGAGGCGGTGCCCGAGGTAACGGCCAGGGCATGGGCGGCGCCCATGCGGGCAGCGAAAGCCTCCTCGAGCTGGGCAGCCTTGGAGGGACCCTTTTCTGGCCCATAGTAGCGGAAGAGGCGCTTGGCGCGCAGCACTTCCAGTACCGACTGCTCTTCTTCTGCGCCGATCATCATGCCGCCAGGGTACATGGGCGGGTTCTGGCGCGTGCGGGCGGGGGTGCCGCCATCGATAGCGAGCTTGCGATCAGAAGCCATGGGTTTCTCCTTATCCAACCGATACTTGTGCTCGGGGGAACTCATGGGAGCTCGTGGGAACTGAAAGGCCCCCTGCTCCGAGTTCCCATGAGTTACTGCGAGCTACACTACCCCTTGATACCCGTCAGGGCGATACCCTGCACAAAGTGTTTCTGGGCAGCCAGGAAGACGATCACCGTGGGTATGGTGGCGATCGTCGTTCCGGCCATGAGCACACCCCAGTCGACGTTGTGCTGAGAATGGAAGAGGGTGAGCCCCAGTTGTATGGTGCGCATGCGGTCACTCTGCACGATGACCAGCGGCCAGAGAAAATCGTTCCAGGAGCCCTGGAAATTAAAGATGGCCACGACGGCCAGCACAGGCCGTGAGAGGGGCAGGATGATGCGCGAGTAGATGGTAAACTCGCTGCAGCCATCGATGCGCGCCGCATCCTCCAGCTCTTTGGGCAGGGTCATGAAGAACTGGCGCAACAGAAAGACCGTAAAGCCGCCGCCCAGGGAGGGGACGATGAGCCCCGGGTAGCTATCCAGCCAGCCCGTGCCGCCCTGCCCCAGCCAGTTGTTGCCCCCGGCAAAGGGCGTGCCTTTGACAATGAGAAAAGTGGGGATGAGGGCGATCAGCCCGGGCAGCATCATCACGGCCAACACGACCATGAACAAGAACTCACGCCCCCGCCATAGCAGGCGAGAAAAGGCGTACCCGGCCATAGAGGTGATCAAGACGTTCAACACGGTCGACGTGCCCGAGACGATCAGGCTGTTGGCAAAGTAGAGGTTGAAATTCCCTCGCGTCAGGGCCCGCACAAAGTTCTCGATCGTATAGCTGGTCGTAAAGATCACCGGCGGCATCTGGAAGACCTCGTTCCGGGGCTTGAACGAGGTAAAGACCATCCACAGGAAAGGAACCAGCATGGAGATAGCCGTGGCCGCAAGCACCAGGTAGAGCAAGGTCATGCCTAATGCGCGGCCCGCTCGCCTCGACTTGCGCACAGTACTCCGTAAGCTCTTGGCGGCAGTGGTAGCGCTCATGGTCACTCCCCCCTCAAGCCTTGCGTCATCAGCTGCAGGTTCACGATCGAGAGCCCCAGCAACAGGATGAACAACACCCACGATTGGGCGGCCGCGTAGCCCATACTAAAGTAGCGGAAGCCATTGATATAAATCTGGTGTACAATCGTGGTGGTGGCGAAGGCCGGGCCGCCGTCGGTCATGGCATAGATGGGGCCAAAGATCTGGAACGAGCCAATGATGGACGTGACCAGCACGTAGAGGGTCACCGGCTGCAGCGAGGGCAGGGTAATGTACCAGAAACTCTGCCAACTGTCAGCACCATCTACCTGGGCCGCCTCATAGATCTGGTCCGGAATGCCCTGCAACCCCGCCAGATAGATGATCATCGTGCCGCCAACCCCACTCCACACGCTCATCAGGATAATGGATGGCATAGCCTGGGTCGTGCTCTGCAGCCACTGCTGGGGCGGCACACCAAAGATGTGCAGAAAGGCGTTCAGCAGCCCATAGTTCGGGTCAAAGAGCCACAGCCACACCATGGAAAGGGCGATGGTCGAGGTGACGAGGGGCAGGTAGTAGACCACACGGAAAAAGTTGCGGAAACGGATGCCCGCGTTCACCGCCAGCGCCAGCAGCAACCCGGCTATCATGTTGAGGGGGATACTGCCCACCGTGAAATAGGCCGAATTCAGGAGCGAGCGCCAGAAAAGCGGGTCGTTCGCCATCTTGACGAAGTTCGCCAGACCCACCCATTTGGTCTCCATGACCACACTATAGTTGGTCAGGCTATAGTAGAGTGAGGACAGCGAGGGGATAATCCAATAGATGGTCATCGGCACCATCAGCGGCAGCACGAAGAGGATCGCCGCCCTCTCCTGGCGAGTCAGCCGCCAGGGTGAGCGACGCCGCGACGTCGCCAGGGCCTGAGTTTGCATCATACTTTGCTCTCCGATCGGTCGTGATCCGTGATGCGCGATGCGTGATACGTGAGATCGGCGCGGCCATGTCTCGCTGCTGCAACATCAGGCCGGCATGATCGCTTCTTAGGGCAACGCGACCTTGCCCTGCAAGACCTCACGTATCACGCGTCACGTTCACGCCTTATTGCTGCGACTGGGCCGACTCCTCGATCTTCTGCGCCACATCCGCGGCCGCCTTGTCGAGCGCAGCCTGGATAGTCATCTGATCGCGGAGGGCAGCCTGGACATAGTTACCGACAATATAGTTCATCGGCGCGTCCATGGCCTGCGGCGTGGTGGTGCCCCAGCCCTTGTCGGGGATGGCCTGGAAGGCCTGCAGCATGGGGTCCTTCATATAGTCGGCATCGGCGGCGATGGACTTGCGTGGCGGGCTTGACGCATCCGGAGAGAGCATGCCGGTCATGACATCCTTAGACACCATGTATTTCATCAGTGCCCAGGCCTGATCGGGATGCTTGGTGTTGGAGCCAATGGTGTACACGTTGGGGCACACATAGTTCTTGCGCGTCTTCTTCATCAGCGGCACACCGATGCCCAGATTGGCGATCTTGTCGGGCTGGTACTGTCTCCAGTTGCCGATCTCCCAGGAGCCGTTGAAGGCCATCGAGGCCACACCCGCGGCCACAGGCGAGAGGTCGGGGTTCTTGCTGGTCATGCCGGTGAGCGGGGTAACCTTGTACTTGTTGATCAGGTCATAGAGGAACTGGAGCGCCTCTACGCCCTCGGGGCTATTGATCTTGATGTCTTTGGTGTCCCAGCTGCCCCAGGGCACGATAAAGTTGGAACCGTTCTCAACCAGGTGATACCAGTACTCGAAAAAGGCATCGCCCGGGGTGCCGCAGCTGGCCATATACCCGGCCCGGGTGATATTGCCCGAAGAGTCCCTCTGTACCAGCTTGGTGGCGTAAGCTACCAGATCGTCCCAGGTCTGAGGCGGTTTTTCGGGGTCGAGGCCAACTTCCTGGAACTGGTCCTTGCGATAGGTCATGGTGCGGATATCCAGGATGTAGGGCAGCCCCATCAACTGGCCCTGGTAGACGGAGATATCGACCATGTCTTTGTAGAAATCGCCAATCTCATCCTGGTAGTCTTTGCTGATGTAATCATCGATAGGCAGGAACTGCTTGCGCTTGGCGTAAGGGCCTACCCAGTCGGAGCCCGTCTCGATGAGGTCCACCGGCAGGTTGCCGGCGAAGCTGGTCATGAGCTTCTCTCCCAGGTGGTCCCAGTCGCTCATATCCACTGTGACAGTCATGTTGGGGTTGGCTTTCTGGAAGCCGGGGATGGCCGTGTCGTTGAAATAACTGGACACGGGGTCCGACATGGAGAGCTTGATAAAGCGCAGATTGACCTTTTCGCCCGACGAGGCCGGCACAGCCGTTGCGGCCGGCGCCTTGGTCGCCTCGGCAGCGGGCGCCGTGGTCGCCTCGGCAGCGGGCGCTGCGGTCGGCTGAGCAGCCGGCGCACAGGCGGCCAGCGCCATGCTGGCGCCAGCGGCAGCCGCAGCGAGGCCAAGGAACTGGCGACGCGACAACTTGCTCTTTTCCATGACTCGAATTCCTCCTGGGTTGTAACAGCATGCCAATATGGGCGCCGATACACGGGATGGCTCAGACGATGCCGAATCACCCCCTTCCCTTTTTGCGGACTGAGGCACGACGTGGTATAGTCGGTGCGACAAGGCCGTAGATCAGACTCCAGGGTGCATTCCATTATACCATAAAGTGCCCGATTTGAGGCTTGTATTTGGTCAGCCAGCGGCCCTGGAGGAGACAAGGGGTGGACATGAAGCGGACAGTGAGGGGACATGGGCGGGGATGATCTGGCCCTGGCAAGGCTTGTCGAGGAACTGCACAGGGCCCTGCACTATCTGTACGAACCGGCCGAGCTGCGGCGCAGCCCATTGGTGGGGATGTTCGCATTGCAAGGGGCCAAAGACCCGGCTGCCGCCCTGCGCCGCATTCTGACGGAGGCCATCGAGGCGCTCAAGCCCGGCGATGAGGTGCCCCTGCAGGCCGGCGCCTGGCGCATCTACCACGTCTTGTTCCAACGCTACACGGAGCAATTCACGCAGCGCGAGGTGGCCGGGGACCTGGGCCTGAGCAGCCGGCAGCTGCGTCGCCTGGAGAACACCGCTATCGAGCTCTTGGCCGAGCACCTCCGCGCCCACTATGACCTCTCCTTGCCTGCACCGGCCCGCCAGGAGGCCACCCCGGCAGCCCCGACGGAGGCGGGCACGCCCAGCCGCGAGCAGGAGCTGGCCTGGCTCTGCCGCTCGTTGCCCAGCGACCCGGTGGACCTGGGGCAACTCCTGGCCGCGGCGCTCCGTGTGGTGACGCCGCTGACGCAGTCGCTCGGGGTGCAGGTTGACTGCACCGTCCCGGCTTCATTGCCTCACCTGGCGGTGCCCGAGGCGCTGCTGCGCCAGGCCCTGCTCAATGGGCTCATGGCGGCCATCCGCTGCACACCGGGGGGCCGGGTCAAGATGGAGGCGCACCTGGAACATGGGCGCGTCGCATTGCGCATCGCGCCGCGGGCGGCCGAGCCTGTGGAGACGGCCAGCCCGCAAGCAGGCGATTTGCCCGTCTCTACAGCAGGAAGAGGTGAGGCAGGGGAGGACCCGGCGGAGAACCTGGCCATGGCGCGCCAGCTGATTGAGCCGGTGGGGGGCACAATGGAGATCCTGCCCGGCGAAGGAGAGGGCTCACCTTTCAGCGCACGCCTGCTTCTGCCCGCCGTCCCCGAGGCCACTGTGCTGGTCATCGACGATAACGCTGATACGCTGCAATTGCTGGAGCGCTACCTCGTCGGCAGTTGCTATCGCTTTAGCGCCGTGGCCGATCCGCAACGGGCGCTGGCTGCAGCCGAGGCAGAAGCGCCGGAGATCATTGTGCTCGATGTGATGCTGCCCGGCATCGACGGCTGGGAACTATTGGGGCGCCTGCGTGAGCACCCGGCAACGCGCGACGTGCCGATCCTCGTCTGCACAATCCTGCCCCAGGAGCACCTGGCGCTTGGCCTGGGGGCAGCAGGGTTTATCCGCAAGCCGGTCAGCCGGGAGGACTTTTTGGCCGCCCTCGATGCGCAGACGTGGGGGAATTGGGGGGACCAACGGAAATGAGGAAAAACTGAAAGTTGTAGGAGATCAACAGAACTCCAAGCGATACACGCTACACTCCCACTGCCGATAAGGCCTCGAATCACTGCGCGTTCCGTCAGTTCCCCTGGTTCCTCCGCGTCTCTGGCTTGTCAGGCGAGAGAATCCGTGTCAGTGCGGCAATCATCTCCAAAAGTTGGGGCATGGAAAGCCCACCGCCCCGGGTCACCGCCAGGGCATTGCTCAGGACCGGCTGGCCATTGGGATCGCGCGCCGAGAGCACAATGGCCGGGATATCGCGCAGGGCGGGATCAGCATTTTTGGCTGCGAGCAACTGAAAGCCATCCATATCGGGCATCTCCAGGTCGAGCAGGATTGCATCGGGGCGCTCACGCGCCAGCACTTCCAGCGCCTGACGCCCGTTCTGCGCGCGCAGCACCCGGTAGCTTTTTCCCCCGGAAGAGAGCATGCGCCGGAAGAGCCGCAGGGCCTCTGGCTCATCGTCCACGACCAGCACCGTATCCCCTTGTAGCGGCATGCGTTCCAGCGCCCCCAACAGCATCTCGCGTGAGATCGGCTTGATCAGGTAATCCGCCACCCCCAGTGCCCCTGCCGCCTCCAGCTCGCCCGGAAGAGAGCAGAGGATCGCCGGCGTGCCATAGGGCAGGTTTGTCTCCTGGAGCACCTGGTGCAAGCTATCGCTGACCGAGTCGCCATTTACCAGCAGGGCCGTGGCCGGCAGACGGCCCAACTCCTCCACAGCTTGCTCCAGGCTGGCTACAGAGGCGATCTCGGCCCCATCCAGATAGCGCCTGAGCAGCCGGGAGAGCAAGCTGCCGCTCTCCAACACGACAAACCGCGGCCGCACGACCGGATGCGGGACCTCCGGGCGGCGAGGGTGCTCCTCGTACTCCCAGTTGGCGCTGATCCAGCGTGCAGCGCCAGACGCAATGGGCGCCGGCGGGTCGATGGGCAGGCTCACGTAAAAGGTCGTGCCCACATTGATCTCGCTCTCGCACCACATGCGGCCGCCATGCAGTTCCACAAAACTCTTGCTGATGGCCAGGCCCAACCCCGTGCCGCCATAGCGCCGGCGCACCGAGCCATCGACCTGCTGGAAGGGGCGAAAGAGCTTATCCTGATCGGCCACGGCAATGCCGGGGCCGGTGTCGGCCACAGCAATCAGCACGTCGCCGCCCTGGCGCGCGGCACGCACGCGTACGCCGCCTCGCTCTGTAAAGCGGCCAGCGTTAGAGAGCAGGTTGAGGATCACCTCGCGAATGCGTGTCCGATCACAATAAACCTCCAGGTCCGGAATCGTCTCCACCTGCAGGCTCAGGCCCTTGGAAGCGTAGAGCGGGCGCACGGCCACTGCCGCCGCCTCGATGATCTCGACCAGAGAGGCGCGCTCGCGGGTGAGCGCCATCTGCCCGGCCTCGATCTGGCTGAGATCCAGCACGTCATCAATCAGACTGGAGAGGTGCTGGCTGTTGCGCAGGATCACGCTCAGGTCGGCCAGCAGCGCCGGGGGCAGGGGCTCGCCGTAAGTTTCAGGGGCGGCTACGATCATCTCGCTGAAGCCGACGATCATGTTGAGCGGCGTGCGCAGCTCGTGGCTGACGTTGGCCACGAATTGTTCCTTGGCGCGCCGCGCTTCCTCCGCCGCCTGCCGCAGCGATTGGGTCAGCCGGTTCAGGCGCGTGAGCTGCAGGTTGGCCTCAGCCAGGTCAGCCAGAGTCTGTTTAAGGCGCACCTGGTAATCGCGCGCCTCTTCCAAGAGCTTGCGGCTCGCCTGATAACTGGACCATGACCCCTCCCAGGCCGCCACGAGGGGGCGCAAGGTGAGCGCCACGAGCCCACAGGTGCCCCAAAGCCCCAGCCCGGCTGTCCAGCGCGAGATACTATCCGCAGGCAGCAGCCAGGGTGGGGCCACGCTCAGCAGGATGGTACAGCCTACCGCCAGCGCCGCCCCGGCTGGGGCGCTCACAAAGAGCGTCGCCAGGCCCACCGGCAGGGCCAGCAGAGAGAGGACCGGCGCCAGTTGGGCGCTGGCGGCCACCCAGAGGTCACTCAACAGGCAACCGGCCACCAGCAGCCAGGCCGACCCCAGATAATTCGTGCCGCGCCATGCCCACACAACCACAGCGATAGTCACCAGAGCCAAGCCGGGCAGGCCGAGCATGGCCGGCGGATCAAAGGAGCGCGACGCCGCCGCCAGCAGCAGCAGGCCACACCCCAGGATTGCAGGCAGGGCAAGCACAATCGCTTCAGACTGTAGCTCGTGGAGCATACTGCGCATATCGGCAGTGTGGGGAGGGGTCGTCACAACACTCATGGACATCTCCATCGATGTAATAAATAAGCCGTAACAAGTAAGGTCACCGTTTCGGTGGTCCAGATGCTACGCGCAGTGCTGAGACGGGTGATCTGAACAGCAGCCCATGCTCCACCCTGGCATCCTTACTCATTACTGTTAACTTATTACGACTCACGCATTACGTATAACGAACCTGAACCGTGCATCCTCCCCATACCACATAGGGAAATTGGTGCCCCACAGGTTGTTGTAGAGGTTGAAATGCATCCCGGAATGCAGAGGAGGACGGCGGTTGTCGAAATCCAAGAGCGAGCGCTCGCCCGGGGCCACGAGGGGTGCATCCAGGGTCTCAATGGTCAGGCTGCCGCGCCTGTCGGCATAGCGGACGCCCTGCCCCACGGCGTGCAGATGGCGGTTGCCATTGCGCACTATGTCGAGAGGTGAGAGCCATTGCCCCATTTTCTCCATCGTCCAGCCGCGGGCGCGCACGATAGGTGGGCAGAAGGAGAGCCAGAGCGCCTCGGGCAAACGGCAGGCCGGCTTGTCGAACCATTGCAGGTCGAGGTACAGGGCCGGCTCGGCATCGGGAAGGTAGATCGTGAGATACGCCTCGCGCGGGCAGCCGTAGAGGGCAGATGCCTCCTCGGGCAGGGCCATCTGCGTCAGAAAGCGCACGCCCGCTGCCTCGGGCCGCCAATAGAGCGCCTGCAGGCGGGGAAGCCAGTCGCGGCTCTCCGCGCCCGCCCCGTCCATGCCCGGCTTGGTGAAATCGCCCAGGGCCCAGAGCAGCGTTTCGTGCTTGTTGTGGATATACTGCCGGAAAAAGCGATCGTAATCGGCCTGGGAAAAGGTCTGGTAGCGCAGCAGGGCGAGCGGATGCGCCGGATTGGCCCACAGGCGCCCTCCCTCCTGCTGCCTCAGGTAGGCCAGCGCCCCCCGGATGTCAAAGGCCAGGGTAAAGTGAGGGGTCTCAAAGAGCTCGCCCGGGTCGTCCAGCAGCTCATAGGTCGATAGCGCGGGCCGCACGGGTTCGAGCCCAGCCAGCGCCGCCTGCGCCTCGGCGGCCAGGGGCGAATCGCCCAGCGCTGCCAGCGCGCTGTCGATGTAAGCGCGCTGCTCGGCCCATGAAGCCTCCAGCTTGCGATAGTTGGGCTCGTTGCGCTGGGCCTGGAACTCGGCCGTGCGGAAATGTTCGGGGTCGCCCAGGTGAGTCTTGACGTCGAGCCCCCAGGTGTGCTCGGGCACCAGGAGCAGCGAGCGGCTGAACATCTCCGGCAGCTCCTGCCCCGCAGCCTGCCACCGTCGCCGCAGCCGCAGCAGCTCGCGGTAGCGCGCCACCTTCTTGGGGTCCGTGCCGCCGCCGTGAATCCAGGTGTCGCCGATCTCCTGTGTCACAACGGGCAAAGAGCCCCGGACGCGCACCAACGCCGCCGCGTAAGCATCCAGCGTGGAGGCCGTCACCTCGGCCCCCGGGAAGCGCCGGCGCGTTTCGCGGTAGATGGCCCGGACCTCATCCGCCGTCTGCGGGCCCAGGTTATCGCCCGTGTGGGCGAACAGGATAGCCTCATCCAGGCCCGGCACCAACATCAAGTCGCCATAGCTGCCCTTGTGATACATCACCATGATCTCGGCGCCGGAGGCTGGGTCGCGCCAGCGGAAGACATCGGGCACAGCAGGGGGCATCGAGGCCGCATTGACGCCAATGTGCAGGAACTGCACGCCCGCCTCAACCAGCAGCGGTACAATCCCCCGGGTGTGGCCGGGCACATCGGTCATCTTGGCGGCAATCGTCTGCCGGCCAAAGCGTATGTCAAGCTGCTGCGACAGGCTGAGCCCATAACGGAAGAGCGAGGGGTCCATCAGCTCGCTGTGGGTGGTAAAGGGCAGCGCGTGCCAGGCAATCCACCCCGCCGCAATCGCCGCCTCCAGCTGCGCCCGCTCCTGCGCATTGGCCCGCTCCAAATACTCGACGACGAGCCAGGAGCCGGTCGTCCAGGTAAAGCTCTCGGCCTTTCCCGCCTGCGCCAGCTCCCGGGCGACACGGATCGCTTTGGGGATGTAATCCTGGAGGCTGTGCTCCAGCACGCGAGCGGCAAAATCGGTATAGCCCACGTCGAGGTGAGTTTTGAAGATCAGGTGTACCTTGCGGATGGGGGTAGCCGGTGCGGCCATGGGGCATCTTCCTCCTGCGCCTGTAGTAGACGATAAGGACACCGGCCCCCATTATAATACAATCTGGCTGCAGGCAGTAGCGTGGACAGGGAAGTGTGCAGCCTCAGAGGCCCGGCTCGATCCAAGGCTTGCCGATGATCTCACATTTGCGCCGCCGGTAATACAGATAGTGCTCATACGAGACGTCGGGGGGCACGCGATGATCGGTATGGGGGATAAAACGTCCGCGCCGGATGAGCGGCAGCAGGCGTGCGAACTCGGCCTCGATGGCCTCGGGCCCGGCGATCAGTGCGCGCTTGTCGAACCCGCCCCGGATAGCTACCCGACCGGGGAACTCATCCATGATACGATAAGCATCGGTGTGCGCCGACTCGAGCGGGAACATGACGTTGATGCCGCCCTCCAGCCACAAAGGCACCAACTGATGAATGTTGCCGTCACAATCCAGCATGTTGTATTCGCAGCCGAACTCCTGGCGCAGGAAATCGGTAACACGCTTGTAGCGTGGCACCATCAATTCGCGGAAAAGGCGCGGGCTGATCAGCGGCCCATGGTTGTAGCACATGTCCTCCCACCAGCCGGAGAGGTCAACTTGCAGCCCTTTGCCGGCGAGCCGCTCCAGCACAGAGAGGGTAAGGCGCGTCAGGTGCTCCATCATCTCTTCCACCAACGGCCGGTCATCAAAGAGCATCACCGAGAGCCGCTCTACCCCCATCCAGTTGCGAATCCAGCCATAGAGGGAGCCCAGCCAGAGAGAGACGGGATAGTCGGCGCTGCGCAGGTGCTCGACCCACTCATCGATCATGGGCGAGATACGGTCCGGGTGGTCAGGGTCCAGGCGCTCGTCGCGCAGGCGTTCCCAATCCTGGCGGGTCTGGATCATGTAGCGGATGTAGCGAGGGATCGAGGCGCCGTACTCGGGCTTGAGTTGCTCGACCGTAGCGCCATCGGCATCGCGCAGTATCACGTGCGTGCCCCGATCCTCCAGCACCTCTTCCTGGATCGCAGGGCACAGTCCCACGTTCACCGGCACGCCCAGGCCATATTCGGCATCGTCCGTATGAAAGTATCTCTCCAGGGGGCCGTCATAGGTCGTGGGGCCGGGGGGCTCGATCTGCATGCCCTCCTGCCGCCAGCGCTCCAGCGTTTGCGGCCAGGCGCCAAACTCCAGATCGGGTACACGGTCTACCGGCTGGCCGCGCAGGGTGCGCCGCAGCCGCTCACGATGGCTAAGAGATTCGGTCATGAGTTTCTCCTCAAATGGCAGACAGGGCGGGGCCGCTGCCAGGGCAGAGTGTGCTGTGCCCCGGCAACGGCCCCACTTTATCTATTCCTTCACCGAGCCGAGGGTCAGGCCGGCGATAAACTGGCGCTGCATGAGCAGGAAGAGGGTGATCACAGGCAAAGAGACCAGTGTGGCGCCACCCAACAACATGCCATACTCTGTTTTGCCGCCAGTACCGATATTTTGCAGGGTCGCCAAGCCGACGGGCAAAGTATAACGCGCCACGCTGCGCAGGATGACCAGCGGCCAGAGGAAACTGTTCCAGGAGCCCAGAAAAGTGAAGACGGTCAGCGCCCCCAAGGCCGGCCGCAGGAGTGGCAATACAATGCGCCAGTAGATGCCAAACTCCTGACAGCCATCGATGCGCGCCGAGTCGAGCAATTCCGAGGGAATGCTCGCCATGAACTGCTTCATCATAAAGATGCCGAATGCCGGCGCCATAAAGGGGATAATCAGAGTCGCATATTTGTCGATGAGTCCAGCCTTGCTGATCATCACAAACAAGGGGATCAAGATCACGCCAAAGGGGATGATCATCGAGGCGATCAGGATATTAAAGAGCACCTCACGCCCCTTGAAATCGTATTTGCCAAAGCCGAACCCGGCCAGAGAGCTGAAGAAGAGCACTGCCAGGGTCGAGATGGCTGCCACCGAGATGCTGTTGCCGTACCAGTTAGCAAATTGGGTCTCGGTAAAAAGCCCCACATAGTTCCCAAAGACCCATTGTTTTGGCAGTAGCGAGGGCGGGTAGCCAAAGATGTCGGTCGTGGTCTTGAACGAGCCGAGGACCATCCACACGAATGGGATAACCGTGATGATGCCCCCGATAATCAGCAAGATATGCACAATGAGTCCACCCAGACGACCCATTATCTTCCTCACATCGCACCTTCCTTAATCCATGGCATCGTCATGAGCCGTTGCGCTGCTCCAGCCCTTCGGAGGCTCAGCGCCTGCAATGATGTAAGGCTCGCCTCTCCGGAGATCCCATAACAGATGCAGCCTGGCAAGCTCGAGTCCGCGATCCTCTTGGCAGAGTATCGAATGTCAGTCCTCCTGAAAAATCCCGAGCGAGCGCATCTGGATCCAGGAGAAGAAGAAGATGATAGCAAACATGAAGAACCCGATCGCAGAGGCATAGCCCAGGCGCAGGTACTGGTTCAGGCCCACGCGATAGAGATAGTTCGCAATGCTGAGGCTGGAATCCACCGGGCCGCCGTTCGTCAGCATGTAGGGCTCATCGAAGATCTGGGCCGAGCCGATGAGCACGATCACCGCCACAAAGAGGATCACCGGTCGCAGCATGGGGAGTGTAATATGCCAAAACAGTTGCCAACGATTGGCGCCATCAACCATGGCAGCCTCGTAGAGAGTCTGCGGGATGGTCTGCAACCCCGCCAGGAAATAGATCGCGTTGAATCCTGCCCAGCGCCAGGTCATCAGGCCCAGCACAGAGATCTTGGACCACTGCTTGCTGCTCAGCCAATTGATCCCCTGCCCCCCCAGGTGTTCGATCAGCATGTTGAGCAGGCCCACGCGCTGGTTGTAGAGGACAGTAAAGACAATAGCGATGGCAATGGTTGAGGTCACGATGGGGGTAAAGTAGATGGTACGGAAAGCATCTTTCCAGTGCACCATCTTGGCATTGAGCGCCACCGCGAGCAAGAGCGAAATAGGCGTCACGATAAAGAGGCTGGCGCCGGAGTAGAAAGCGGTGTTGCGCAGCGCTTTCAAAAAGACCTCGTCCTGCGTCAACAGTTCGGTAAAGTTGCGCAGGCCAACGAATTGCATACTGTCGATGCCGTTCCAACTATGCAGAGCCAGGAACAGTGCAAAGAGCGCCGGCCCCAGAAAAAAGACGAGGAACAGAATGTAGAACGGAGAGATAAAAAGATAGGGCGCCAGGCGCCGTTGATTGCGCTGCCACCAGGTTGGTCTATGTATCGCCACTGTGGTCATGCATGCACCACCTATTTGCTGTTGCAGAGAACCAGACTTCCAAGGTCCAAAAAGACCTTGGAAGTCTGGTTGCTGGAATGGGCCGAAGCTTACTCGCCCTTGGCGACGATAGCCTTGATGTTCTCGTCGGCCTTCTTGATCGCCTCTTCCGGGGTGAGTTCACCACTAAAGGCGGCCGTGATCTGGTTCGACATCTCGGTCATAGCCTCATTCCAGTAGGCGCTTTGCCACTGGACTGGGATATCCTGTGCCACGGAGGCAAAGACCGCGCCTACCTTCTGGCCGCCACAATAGTCATCGGCCAGGTCTACCACACCTGGATCGTTCATAGCCTCGATCATGGTGGGGAAGTAGTGGATCTTCTGGAAGCGGAGCACCTGCGATTCCTTGGTCATGTAGGTGTAGTGCAACAGGCTCCACACCAAATCGGCGTGCTTGGATTGCTTGGTGATGGCAAAGCCGGTGCCGCCCCAGGTGCTGGTGGTGTGACCACCAGCGGACCAAGTGGGCATGGTCGTGAGCCGCCATTGGCCCTTCATATCAGCCAACTGAGCCTTGAGGGTCGCATCCAGGTACCAGTCTGGCATGATGGCGCCTACCAGAGAGCCGTCCTTGTAGGCTGAGATGGTGCCAGCGCCCCAGAATTCGGAGCCCATCTTCATAAAGACCTGGTCCTTGTTGGCGCCATCGACCAGGAACTGCAGAACATCAACGGCTTCGGGGGTATTGAGCGTGACGGTGCCATCCTCCTGGAAGCAAAGGCCGCCACGCTGTTGGAACAACTCCATGAAGATGCCGTTGCTGGTATCATCAACGGGGGCCATGGCTTTCTTTTCGGCGGCCAGTTGCTTACCAGCAGCGAGGAAATCGTCCCACGTCTTGAACGGCAGGGTGATGCCCGCCTTGTCGAACGGGTCAGGCTGATACCAATACCCCACAGGGCAGAGGGCGCTCTCAACGCCATAGATCTTGCCGTTGATCATGTAGGGCGTCCAGCGGCCTTCGACGAATTTCTTGCGCTCGTCGCCGATCCACTCGGTCAAGTCCACCAGGCCCTTATCGGCGATACTGCCTTTCATAAAGCGCGAGAAGGCGCTGATCTCGATCCCCACCATATCCGGCGCGCCCGAGCCGGCGGCCAGGTTGGCCAGCACCTTGGTAAAGACGTCGTTGTACGGAATCTGCTGGAAATCGAATTTGACATCATAGTTCTGAGCAGTTGGGTCTTCTTTCGCCCAAGTCTCGCCGCGGAAGGTGAAAAAGTCCACATAGAGCTTGTCGTGGGTCCACATCGAAATGGTATAGGGCTCTTTTTGCGCGGGCGCCGCCGTCACCTCAGGGGCCTTGGTGGCCTCGGCAGCCGGAGCCTGAGTGGCCTCAGCCGGGGCCGGGGTAGGGGCTGCGGGAGCCTGGGTAGGCGCAGCAGCCGGGGCGCAGGCGGCAAGCATGGCCCCGCCCAGCGCAGCAGTCGCCAGGCGCAGGAACTGCCGGCGGTTCAAGGGCTTGCCAATGATCTCGGATGACATGTGCTTCTCCTCTCCTGGGAATACTCACCGTTGATGTGAGCTACCGGTAGGTGGCGCGCAGCGCTTCGCGCCCCCATCCATGACGGATACGCGCCTCTGACTTGTGCTGATCACGATAACTCAACAGGCATGCCTGGAAGGCAATGGGCCGTGCAATGAAGCCCATGACACGAGGGCCAATTGCGGGCCATTCCATCTTGTGGTAAAGTAGAACAATAGGGCGAACCAAGAGCTATCCTAAACACCACCAGTATAGCACACGCGGTGCGCTCTTTGGGCGCAATTCGGTCATTTCGAGGTCAAAAAAGGGTCATTGGTCATCCATGACAGATCAGCAGGCAGTCTCCCCTCTTGTGCGCCATCTACGCAGAGCGCTCCACCACCTCTACGATCCGGGCGCACTGCGCAAGAGCCCACTCGTGTCGCTTCTGGGGCTGGATGCAGAGGAGGGCGCCTCGGCCCTGCGCCGCGTCCTGCTCGCGGCCATCGACTCTCTCAAGCCGCGCGCTAATGTACCGCCGCAGGCCAAGGGCTGGCGCATCTACCGCGCCCTCTACCACCGCTATGCGGAGCAGTTCTCTCCGCACGAGGTAGCCAAGGCGCTGGGACTCAGCATCCGCCAACTGCGGCGTCAGGAGGCGGTGGCTCTGCAGGTGCTGGCCGATCAGATCTGGACGCAGTACGGCCTCTCGGCTGAAGCGATGGCAGCCCTGGGCGAGGCGGAGCCCGAGCCGGAAGAGTTGGAGGAAGAGCCCATACAGGCCCCCAGCCGGGAGCAGGAACTGGCGTGGGTGGGACAATCGCAGCCCAGCGAAACGGTTGTGGTGAATGAGGTGGTGCAGGCAGCCCTCAAAGTGGCAGCGCCGCTCCAGACGGCCCTGGGTGTGCGCATCCGCTGTGATCTGCCCACCAGCCTGCCGCGAGTAGCTGTGCAAGGCGGCACCCTGCGCCAGGCCTTGCTGAACACCCTCACTGCTGCCATCCGCGCTGCGCCGGGTGGCGAGGTCGCTATTGCCGCACAAACGGAGGGCGCGCGGGTCTGCGTGCGCATCCAGCCCTCTGGCGGCGCACGCACTCGGGGTGACTACAGCGAAAGCTTGCAGATGGCTCGCCAGCTAGCAGCGCTCTGTGGTGGCGCGCTGGAGATTGCCGACGCTCCCCCCGGCGGGCCCTTTGCAGCCCATTTCTCTCTGTTTGCAGCTACGCAAGCCACCGTGTTGGTCATCGATGACAATGCCGATACATTGCAACTCTTCCAGCGCTACCTGGGGGGCACGCCCTACCCCTTTACCGGCACCCGCGATCCTGAGCAAGGGTTGTCGCTGGCGCGCGAGCTGGCTCCCCGGGCTATCGTGCTCGATGTGATGTTGCCCGGCGTCGACGGCTGGGAGGTGCTGGGTCGCCTGCGCGAGGACCCGCAGACAACCGCGATCCCCACCATTATCTGCACAATCCTGCCCGAGGAGGAACTGGCGCTGGCGCTGGGAGCGGCCGCCTTTCTGCGCAAGCCCGTCAGCCGGCAGGATTTCCTGGCCACATTGGCGCACCTGTTACGGGCTTGAGTGCACCAACGCCTTGCGGATGGCCTCGATGCAGGCCAGGAGTTCGTGCACGGCAAGCCCTCCGCTCCGAGAGACGGCGACGCCAACCGAGACAATCGGCTGCCCTGCCGGGTCACGCGCCGAGGTCACCACCACCGGGATCTCTCGCAGGTTCGGATCCTGGCTGCGCACCTCGAGCAGGCGGAAGCCGTCCATCTCGGGCATGACCAGATCCAGCAGGATCACGGCAGGCCGTTCGTGCTGCAGGATGCGCAGGGCCTGCTCGCCATTGCTAGCGGTCAGCACCCGGTAATCCGCATCGCCGGAAGCCAGCATGCGCCAGAAGAGTCGCAACGCCTCGGGCTCATCATCGACGATGAGCACCGTCTTGCCCTGCAGCGGCAGGCGCGCCAGAGTGGCCAGCAAGTGCTCACGCGCTATCGGCTTGACCAAATAGTCGGAGACGCCCAACGCCCCCGCGGCATCCAACGTCCCCGGCAGCGAGCAGATGATAGCCGGCACTTCCGGCGGTAAGGCTACATTGCCAAAGCGCTGCAGGCCGGCAGCCACCGAAGCATCGTTCACCAGCAGGGCTTGAGAGGGTGCCTGCGCGAGCCGTTGCAAGGCCTCTTCCTCATTCTCGACCGCCACGATTTCCACGCCATGTAGATAGCGCGCCAGCAAATGGTGCAGTGAGCCGCCCGGGTCCAGCACGACCAGCCGCGGGAGCACTACGGGCGCGGGCGCTAATGGCCTCTGCGTGCGCTGCTCATATTCCCACTCTGGGTTGAGCCAGCGGGCAGCAGAAGCTTCGACCGGAGTAGGCGCCTCAACGGGCAGACGGAAACAAAAGGTTGTACCGACACCCTTGACGCTCTCCACCCACATACGGCCGCCGTGCATCTCCACAAAGCTCTTGCTGATGGCCAACCCCAGCCCGGTGCCCCCATAGCGGCGGCGCACCGAACCATCGAGTTGCTGGAAGGGCCGAAAGAGCTTTTCCTGGTCCGCAGCGGCGATGCCGGGGCCGGTATCGGTCACCGAAATCAGCACGTCACGCTCATCACGGCAGGCGCGGACGGTCACACCGCCCTGCTCAGTAAAACGCCCAGCGTTGGAAAGCAGGTTGAGGATCACTTCACGGATGCGCGTGCGGTCGCAAAACGCGGAGAGCCCTGGCTGCACATCCAGATGGAGAGAGAGACCCTTGGAGTCGAAAAGGGGGCGCACGGCGACCGTTGCCGCCTCGATCACCTCACCGAGGTCGACATGCTCGCGGGTGAGTGCCATGCGGCCGGCTTCGATCTGGCTCAGATCCAGCACATCATCCACCAAGCCAGCCAGGTGACGGCTGTTGCGCAGGATGATGGCCAGGTCAGCCAGGAGGGCGGGGGGAATCCGATCGCCGTAGGCTTCGGGCGTCTGGGTAATCATCTCGCTGAAACCGATGATCATGTTCAGGGGGGTGCGCAGCTCGTGAGAGACGTTGGCCACGAACTGCTCTTTCGCCTGGCGGGCCTCCTCGGCCACGCGGCGCAGGCTATCCGCCAGGCGGTTCAGGCGCGTGAGCTGCAGATTGGCCTCAGCCAAATCCTTGAGGGTCTGTTTGAGCTGCACCTGATAGTCGCGGGCGCACTCCAGCAGGCGGTGGCTCTCCTCATAGCTGGACCAGGACCACTCGAGGGCTGTCAGCAGGGGCCGCAGAGTGAGCCACACCAGCCCCAAGTTTCCCCACACCGCCATGAGGGCCACAACGCGCAGCACCGCATCACCCGGTAGCAGGGAGAGCGGCGCCCACAGAAGCAGCCCTGTGCATCCCAGGGCGACCACAATACCCGCCGGTGCGCTCACGGTGACCACAGCCAGGGCAGCCGGCACGCTGAGCAGATAAACGGCGGGGCCCAGGCGTGCCCAGGTCGTGGCCAAAAGCACGGCGCCCAGGTAGCCCAACACCAGGGCCCAGCCTCCGAGCAGCACGTGCAGCCGGCGCAGCGCCCAGACGGCCCCGGCCATGCCCCACAGAATCATGCCTAACCATTCGGCGCGCACCGGTTGGCCAAAAGGCTCGGGGAAACCCAGTATCAGTGTGCCCAGAAGCAGCAGGGGCAACAGCGCCAGCGTGATGGTCTGGTCCTGCAACTGGCGCAGCAGCCACTTGAGCTCGGGCATGCCGGCGGGCGATGCGGGCAACTCAGCGACGGACATGCGTTACCTCCGGGGAGATGAGCACAATCCGTGCTCCGTGGGGCTGTCGTGGGACATAATAAGTAAACCGTAATAAGTAAGGTCGCCATTTCGGTGTACCGGATGCTTCGCACAGGCTTTGCCGAGGCGAACGGCGCGAAAAACAGTACGCGCCCGCCGTGCCAGCGTTACTTATTACGGTTTACTTATTACATCTCATGGTAACCCCGATTACGCCTCAGACTATTCTCTCATTCCGCCGCCTGCACCCTCTTCACCCTGCCCCGGGCGAGCGAGGCGAAGACGCCCAGCGTGCAGAGGCCGGCAAAGGTGGCGAACACGATGCGGGCGCTGCCGACAAAGCTGCCGAACACTTCAGAGGTGATTTCCGTGCGGCCGATGTAGAGGGAAAAAACCAGCATCACGGTACCCATACTGAACATCTGGCCGACAACGCGCATGGTGCCCAGCGTGCCGGAAGCCACACCATAGAGCCGCTTCTCGACCGAGCTCATGACCGCATTGGTGTTGGGTGAGGAGAAGAGGGCAAAGCCAAAGCCCAGAAGCAGCAGACTCGCGATGATGAACGGCAGCGACGTGTCGTGGCCGAGCAGCACCAGCAGGAGCAACCCCAACACGTTCAGCCCCATGCCCGCCGAAGCCACGACCCGCGGCTCGAGACGATCCGAGAGCCGGCCGGCCAGCGGCGAGAAGAGGGCCTGTACCAGGGGCTGGGCAACCAGCACCAGCCCCGCCTGCTGCGGGCTCAACGCTTTGATGTACTGCAGGTAGAGGCTCATCATAAACGTGACGGCAAAGGTGGCGCTATAGTTCAAAAGCGCGGCCAGGTTCGACATGGCAAAGACGGTATTGTCGCGGAAGAGGTGCACGCTCAAGAGCGGGTGCCGGGTGCGCGCTTCCCAGGCGACAAAGCCGCCGAGCGCGGCCAGGCCGACGACCAACAGAACGAACCCCAGCAGCGCCGGCAGCCGTGAAAAGCCCAACATGATCGTGAGTAGGGCCAGGCCATAGACCACTGCACCGGTCATATCAAAGTCCTCG
>Ga0123519_10001802_pt1 | contig 36619 bp, 37 predicted proteins | sample YelNatPaOPRAMG02_FD_87396 | JGI IMG/M metagenome (GOLD analysis project Ga0123519, IMG submission 87396) | Hot spring microbial communities from Yellowstone National Park - Yellowstone National Park OP-RAMG-02 (version 2) | ecosystem: Environmental > Aquatic > Thermal springs > Hot (42-90C) ... | reverse complement strand
TTTCTTGATTTTGCTGATATGATAGTAAACAGTCCTTAACGGTATTTTTAATTTCTTTGAAATCTCATACGCCGATAGATCCGATTTGTAAAGCATAAAAATATTGTCTTGATTAACTTTTGTTTTTGGACCTCGTTTTAATTTAATGACTTCTATTTTGATGTTCATCTTGTTCAGTGTTGATATAGCTTTTTTTGGCAAGAAATTAAATGCACCTTGACTTATTCTTATTCTTTTAACTGGGTATGGTCGATTTAAGATATGAATTATATCGCTTAATGAGACCTTTCTTTTTATAATCTCATCCTCATTCATATATACCTAACCTCAATATAGAAAGCAAGAATAAAAAATAAAAAAGAAGGCAAAAGAACACGGATACCTATTGATTTATTAATTATTATCTCTTGTTTACTTCTTCTTTATCAAATCCAAGAACTCTTTTGCTTGTGGAGATAATGACTTGAGATATGGCATTAATTTATTCTTTGCTTCATCTAACTCAGCAGAAGAAATTTTGAATTTTTCCATACACCACTCTTTAGATTTACCTGAATTCAACAAAATAACAGCTGAAAGCTCTCTACTCGAGGTTGGAACTAATGATTCTAATTCAATCTTTTCTTTTAATAACTTTATTGGATTATTTAGATTCATTCTATTAAGGAATTCAAACCTTTCATCGATATCTCCAGAAATTCCTTTAAAGAGCGGATAGGTGTTCCTTGTCTTTCTCGATTCATTCATAAAGAAGTAGAACACATCTTCTGCAAGCAATTGCTCTGCTTGCTTAATTGTTTCACGATTAAATCTTTTTCTATTCTTTGTAATTGCATTCACCACATCGGGATCAAGGATTTTTATTTGATTCAGTTCAGAAAGAAGCTTGTGAGAGTATAATTCATCTTCCAACTCATCTCTATCTTCTATTAAATCCACTCTTGTTTCTGGCGACAAACCATACTTTGCAAGTATCGATGAATAAAGTTGATATTTATCATTCATAATCATCGGCTTTCTAATTAACTTTTCATATACGATTTTAGCTGCAAGCTGTGCATAAGCTGCTGCTATCGCAACCCTATTGCTTCTACCATTAACAAGAGGCTTCTCAGTTTTTCTCTTTGTAATACTGAGAATAATTGCTCCTTCGCCATATACTCTCTTTACTCTTTCTCCAAGATTGATATTGGAATCTAGTTTAAGCGTCTGTTTTTTTCCATCCACTGAAATTACTACTGTATACTCTCCGCTTTTTTCTTCTTTCTTTTGTGAGAGTATGACGTTTATTGCATTATATGCCCTTATTGCAGGTTCGCCTAGAAAAACAAGGTTATAAAGATACTCTCCATTATAAGGGAGATAATTTGCAAATTCGTAAATCGTTCCTCTTTGAAGCATGTTTAAAAAAATATTATGTGATGCGATTGCGATTTTAACTCTGTTGAATGTATATCTTTTGAGATTTGCAAATTCTCTAAGAGTTCTTAGTTGCTTAGGAAGATCTGAAGATATTTCATCATCACTTAGTTCTGCTTTAATATCAACCATTAATTCTGGAAATGTTGCATTAAATCCTGCATCAAGCATTTCATCTTTTATACGTGAAAGTGAGCTTAAGTTTGTTTCTGTTTCCTTAAGTGTCCTTGGTCGCTCTAAGCGATCAAGAAATGCATTTGCCTCTGCAATAAGCAAAGTTGAATCACGGAAAGAATGTATGGCCATAACATATTAACAAATCTGAATTTTAAAAATCTTTCTTTTACAACCCTTAAAAACAACCTTAAACGTAAAAGACACATACAATATAATTATATGAAAAAAAATAATTTAAAGCACAAATAATTGTATACATACGTAAAAACAGAAAAAAGAAACAAAAGAAACAATATTGCAAAAAATTACTTGATAAAAGTAAAAAAAGGAAAGCAAAAAACGAAAATAAACACTAAAAAGATATAAAATAAAAGGTAAAGTAAAGAGACAAAGATAAAGAATCAGTGCAGGAAAAGTTTCTTTTCTATTTTCTCTCTTAGATATTCACCTACAAAAGTGAGACGCGGACCTTGCAGTGCGTCCTGCTCGATCTTCTTCTTAGTGTCGAGCACAGTCTTTAATTCCTTAACCCAGTCTTCATATTTGTTTATCCATGGATAAGAAAGTAGTTCCTCTGCACGCTTGATGTCCACTTCCTTTGCATTTATTGTAAGCTTCTTAAGAAAGTCGTATCTCTCTATGTCTGACATAGTCACTCCTATAAATTTTGCTTCAGGGGTGGCTATATTCTTTCCAAGGTATGCAAGATTCATACTACCTGTCTTGATTGTCCAGTAGATGTACCAACCCCATGCATCACAGTCCATGAAGCAGTAAATTGGCAATCCCCTATCTGCTAATTTCCTTATCAATCTCCTGCACCCTCTTGATGCCTGACCCTTAGGTGTGATTATGAGACAGTTTTCCTTCTTCCAAAACTTATCCTCATTGAGACGCTGCCATAGTGCATCCTTCTCTATTACCAGTACGTAATCGACATCGACATCTATGAATTCCATGCCGTTATCTACGTCAGAAGGAATCATCCAGCCAGAACGTCCCTGTTTAGTACAATCTATTTCTATCTCCTCTCCTCCGAACTTATCTTTCAAGATAAGATTTCCTGCAACTACTCCCTTTCTGTCAGTACTGAGATTCAAATCCTCACGCTTGAGATTTAATGCTACTTCAAGATCTTCCACTAGCTCGTTGCTTTCGCTTTGCTCTTCGAATAGTTCCTCGTCTATATCTTCCCCAAGGGTGAACTTCAACTGATAGAAAAGACCTCTGATTGAGGTGTGAAGATTCTCTTCCTTAAATTTCTTACATTTGGCTGCAACTGCGACTGTCTGCATAAACTTCTTTGCTTGTGCAACATTAAGGAATACTCTCTTCTCTTTTTTGTCCCCGAGGTATAGATAACCCTCCTCTCCATGAAGAATATTGCTTCTTGCCCTAAGCACCGTCTCAAACTGTGGAGACTGCCCTTGCTCGATTTCTTTAATAAGGTTCTTTCCAAGCTCCTCTAATTTCTGTTTGACCAATAAATCTTCTTTTGTAAGCGGTGAGTTTGATTTTTCAACTGATTTTTCAATCAATTCCTTTGAAACATCCTTTTTTCTTGCCATTTTATCACCTTAATATCTTAACTGATAAAACAAATCAAAACAATAAAACCAAACAATGTTAAACAAAGTCACTACTCCTCAAGGTCCTCGGCTGCATTCTCTATGTCCTTCTTTATTTTCTTTTCCTCATCCTGACTCAACCTTCCTTTTTCAAATATCTTGGAGTACTTCGACTCAATTATCTGTATAAGCTTCTTTTCAAGTTCCTCAGGTGTCTTTTCTCCTGCGAGATAAGGTAAATCAGAAGCGAGCTGCTTCACATACCTTAAAATCGCTTTCTTCCTAGCCTCTCTCTGTTCATCTCTTATCTTTCCTGAAATATATCTATCAAGGTCCCTTGCCACCTCCATTATCGCATACCTGAACTCTTCGACTATTTCCTCTTCCGGTGATATTGCTTGCTTGCCAGCACTGGTATATGGAACGTGAACTGAAACAAGGTTCATGAACAACGTGACAGGCATGTTTTCTATATCCTTCAAACCATACCTTCCCCAGTCAATAGTCTTAACTGCCTCCATGGTTGCACAGCCACCAGCATCAAACAACAGCGGCGCCCTGTTTGCAAATCTCTTGACATCCAATCCGACTGTACCGTCTGCCTTCTGTCTTCCTGCCTTTCCCTTGTATGCGATTCCGACCTCTACCAGGAATGGAACTCCACCCCTGAATACCTTGGGCGAACGCTCTGAAACAGAAATAAATTCTGGCTGCAACACATTCTTCAATGCCTTCTCTATCTGCTCCTTTCCTATTGGCCTTAATGGGTCTGCAGATGGAGCAATCCATTTGATTTGCTTGAATGCATTAACAAGTGCTTCAGCCTCCTCCCATTTCAGCTCCCTTGGCATTTTGTCAAAGTTGATTGAAGGGCAGAGCTTCTTTAACTCCTCTATCTTCGCATCTGAAACCCTTGCAAAGTTGGTGGTAAGGAAGGATGAAAGCTTTCTTTCCTTTGAATGGTGAGAATAGTTAATCAGATCATCTGTGGTTACTCCTAAAGGATGAGGCTGGGCAGGCTTTGGACGATCTGGAACCTCACTGTGTGCCCTCTGAAAAACTGTCCTCTCCCCATTTGGCTCGACCATGGTTATCTGGGCATGTGGGTTTGCTAGTGCAGTAGCCTTTAAGTATTCAAACGGGCTGTATTCACTCTTGTCGTATTTAACCTCTCCAAATTCTCCTATCACTGTAAGGCCACGATACTTGCCCGTATATTCGACCATGTTGGATATCTTGGGTGAATTGGTCTTAAGGTCAACTGCAATATCACACTCGTAAATATTGTTGTCTCCAGTACTGGATCTTACATGCACTGGCTTGCCTGTGGTTATTTGGGCATACATGGTACATCCTGCTGCTCCTATACCCTGCTGGCCTCTCTGCTGAACAAATCTATGAAACTTTGTACCAGCAAGCATCTGACCAAGTGCCTTGCCTATGAACTGCTTTGGTATGCCTGGTCCATTATCTTCGACATACAGCCTCAGATGACCATCTGGCAAGGTGTCGATTTTCACATAAATATTCGGCAAAATTTTTGCCTCCTCACATGCGTCCAAGGAGTTTGTCACATACTCGTGCACCAGGGTTGTCAAAGATCTTACCTTGCCTGAAAAACCAAGCATCTGCCTGTTCTTCTTGAAGAACTCTGCTACAGAATGCTCACGAAACTCTGAAAATATCTCCTGACTTTTTACTTCCTCAACTCCTGCTGTGATTGCTGTTGACTTTGCTTCAGCATTCTGCACTGGCTCTTTTGGAACTGCTGCATTTGCCTCTGACATAATATTTAAGCTTAAATCTTTCTTGTCTTCCATAATAACACCTTGGCCGCTGTAAACAAAATAGAGTTTATTCAAAATAGATGCTCTATCATTTGTTTATATGATGCTTATCCTACATATACATTGTAAGAAAAACATTAAAAAGATATTCAGAGTAGTGTTCGTAAAACCCATGCAGAATAGAAAAATGAGTTTATAACAAGATCATAACTGCCTTTCTAGTTTTTTTCTTTCCTTCTGCAAAAATAGATAAACTGTACCATGGTTTACTCCATTTATAAGCATGTTCGTAGCCTCAACTGCAATTGCTACTTCTTCTGGTTTGCCTATAAAACCTATTGTATTGCCATATATGCAGACATAAGCTCCACTTACTTCCTCTATTGTAGCCCTTGTCTTTCCTTTTGTGCCTATGATTCTTGATTTGATTCTGATCCTCTGCTTCTCCTTTGAGAACACATCCTTCAAATTTATAAGATGAAACACATAATCGTCACTGAATAGATTTGCTGCAAGATAGGGATCGAATCCTCTTCCTATCGCCTTTATTACATTTATTGCTTTCCATTCTGCTATCGGATCTGCTGATTCTATTTTAATACCCTCCTCATTTGACAGTGATAGATGAATGTCTCCTTTTTCCTCTAGCATTCTTGCATTAGACATCAAAACCTTAACTCTTTCAGCTGGAATCTTTACAAATTGCATTTTAACCACTTACAACATCTTAAATATAATGATATAACTTAATATACCATAAATATAACATAACCCATATAAAAATTTAACTCTTAAGTTATGCAATGCATAGATAAATTCAATAGAATTATTCAATCTGTTTCAAGAAGGATTTTAAGTCCTTTACTATATCCTTTCCTGCCTTGACTGGATTTCTAAGAAGTTTGGAGGATGAAACTACTGTTGATTCTGCGAAAAGAATACCAAGCTCAACCTCTGAAAGAATTCCCTTTATTGGATAGACTGTTATTGTTTTAAGGAAGAATGATAATGAGTTTACCTGCATCTTCTTTGTTATCCTTGGAAGAGCTAACGCAGCTACTATGAACCTCAAGATACCTGAAATAAGGAATATGATTTGAATACCTGCAATGAAACCAAGTGATAATGAATCTACAAAATATATCATGAAACTTCCGATAAGCATACCTAAGAAAGTCAGAAATGTAATCAGGCTATTGTAGAGCGATGAATAAACATGAGTCTTATTATTTGGGGATATTTTGAGAAGCATGTTGAAAACAGCAAGGTCGAATCCTGCCCAAACAACACCAGAATAAAACTGGATGAGGATTACATATGAAAGATCTGCTGCAGGAATCCAAAGCAATGGAATAAAAGGGATGAGAAGTGTTGTTGAAAACAAAACAGGCCTTGTCCCATACCTATCGATCAGCTTACCCCAATATGGTTGAGAAATCAATGTTGCAAGAGTAGATGCAATAGTCGCTATTGTAAAATCGAGATAACTGAAGTGCAGATCTCTAAGCATGAATATTGCGAAGAACGGACCTGCGATATTTGTAGCGAATAGCATTCCTCCTCCAAGCATGATCAGATTGCGAAGATATTTGTCTTTTATGTATAGAATGTCTCCGATCTTAGGCTTGTAAGAGTCTAAGTGTTTTTTCGGTTCCCAGTGCTTGAGTATTAATCTTGACGATACAAAACGAAAGAATGCTGCAGCTATGAAGATGAAACTAAAACCGATTATAGGATTATTGGTAAAGAAAGTGAGTATTGCTCCTGCGACTAGCGAACCGCTAAGCTCAAAGAAGCCAGTAATCTTGTTTCTTGTGCCGAAGTATGAACCTCTCTCTTGCCTTAACACAACCTGGCCCATTAATGATGTCCATATCGGAGAGACAAGCGAACCTAAGAACAGAAACACAGAATAAATTATTATCAGCGGAATTGATTTATCAAAAGGAAGAATGATCAAGACTGGAAATAGCAAAAGTATGTATGCTTGATATAAGACATATTTTGAAATAAACTCCTTTCTCTTCTCGTTCATGTTGTAAAGCCAATTTGCTGAATAAAATCCTATTCCTGAAAAAAGAGTGGATATTGAACGCAATATTCCAATTGCAAAATTAGATAAGCCAAGAAATACTGCAAATGGAGTTATAAAATATTGTGCAAATCCTACCATCAATGAATAAAAGCTACCTTCAATTACTGAAAGCTGCATTGTTTGTTTCCTTTTTTTAAGATCTTGTTGATTCATGTTTCATCACTTTTAGAGCAATGGAAGAAATGAATTAAACCAAACCCATCTGCACGGAGGAAATTAGAATGATATACGCGATGTACACCAAAAAAAGAACTAAACCATCTTTCTTTACTAACTTATTGGATGTCAAAAGTTTGAAAACTACATAACCAGAGGAAATGAAAATAAAACTGAAAATCGCTGTTGCAATCTCTATATTTGGAATGAAAGGATTGATTACAACGTTTAGACCCGGGAGTAGAGTTATGTTAACCACATTGCTTCCTATCAAATCACCCAATGAAATGTTATTGTTGTGAGTTGCAGATGAAAAAATAGCTATAGAAAGCTCTGGAAGACTTGTTAATAAAGATATCAAAATGAACCATATAGCAAGTTTACTGAATCCAAAGTAAGAAGCAAGCTTCTCAGCACTCTCAAGAACTATCTTAGATGAGTATGATAATGCGAGCAAAGATATTACAAGCAACAAAAACGACAATAATAATTCAAGCATAACAATATATATTCTGATAAAGATTAATAAACATTAACAAGAAAATGTATAAAATATATGAGAAAAAAAATATATGCTATATATTTTATAAAATCATAATGAAAAATATAAAGGTGAAAGAATGATAAAGAAACCTGATTTCACAAAGATTAATGATACATTATGGGAGATTTCTACTTCATACAAAGAAGGAATGAATGTGCCTGTTAGAGTTTATGCTACAAAAAAGATTCTTGACAGCATGGATCTGGCTGTTTTTGACCAGGCTTCAAATGTTGCAACCCTACCTGGAATACAAAAATATTCATATGTAATGCCGGATGGACATTCTGGTTATGGTTTCCCGATTGGAGGAGTGGCTGCATTCGATTTAAATGAGGGTGTAATCTCTCCAGGAGGGGTCGGCTTCGATATTAACTGCCTAGTTGGAGACAGCGAAATATTAACAGAACATGGGTATAGATTGAAAATCAAAGACATGGTCGATGGAAGAATCAAAGTCTCGCTACCTGTTCTTACTAAGAAAAAAGCACATAATGCAGAAATCTTACTGTACTTGAGGAGAAAAGCAAGAGACGATGTTTATGAAATTACAACTGAAACAGGACATGTAATAAAAGCAACATTAGACCATCCGCTCCTAACTCCAACTGGAATGAAAGAGATAAAACACCTTGAAAAAGATGAACTGATTGCATTATATCCATTTAAAGGGGTAGAATACACTGAACCAAATGATGATGAAATAATTTCACCTGAGTTATTAAGAGAAGTGATGAAAAAAATAGGACTTTCAGATCAAAGCATTAAATCGATAATGAATGAATTAAAGAAAAGAAATCTTCATGAGATAAAAAGAAACTCTCCACTTCTTTCAACCCTGATAAAATTATTAGCATACAGCATAGGAAATGGAACTGTTTATATGACTGAAAAAAGGGTTTCATCAGCATTTTGGGGAAGAAGAGAAGATTTATTGACAATAAAAAAGGATATAGAAAAACTCGGATTTTCAGCTAACATATACAAACGCGATAGAAGACATCGCATCTCTACTAGGTATGGAGAAGTAAGATTCGAAATTACTGAATACAGTCTTCATGTTCCTGCTCGTGCATTTGCAGTGCTTCTGGTTGCACTCGGATGCCCGATTGGAAATAAAGCAAACCAGGTTTTCCAAATTCCAAATTGGATTAAAGAATCACCTAAGTGGCATAAAAGATTATTTTTAGCCTCTTATTTCGGAGCAGAAATGAGCTCGCCAAAAGAAATGAATAAGCATCCTTACAACTTTTATATGGCGAGTGTGTCAGTTAATAAGACATCTAGATTCATAGAATCTGGATTGAAATTCATGTATGAGATAAAAGAAATTCTAAGTGAATTTGGAATAAAATCTACTATTGCCAATCCAGAAAAAGAATATTCAGGCAGGCATGGCGACACATACAGAATAAGATTACATGTTTTGTCAAATCCTGAAAATCTAATTCAACTTTACCAAACAATAGGATTCGAGTACAATATAGAAAAAACCAAGAGAGCGAATGCTGTAATTGTTTATCTCCTTATTAAAGAGAACATGATCAAAGAACGAACAATGATAGCACAACTGGCAAAAGAAAAGTATAAATCAGGAACAAGTACTATACAAATAATAAAAGAAATTATGGAAGAAACTAAAGGAGAATATGTCAATCCAAGATTCGTGATAAGATCTATATATGAAGGAAGAAAGACGATGCCTAGAATACCGACCAAGTACAACAATTTCAAAGAATTCTATAAGGATTCGACTAAGAATTTAAACAATGGCGCAGTCTGGGTAAAAATAAGAAATAAAGAAAAAGTAAAGTATGATGGATATGTTTATGATTTCACAATGAATCACCATGCGCATAACTTTATAGCAAATGGATTTGTGGTTTCAAATTGCGGAATGAGATTGGTGAGAACAGATCTTACTTTTGACGAAGTCAAACCTAAACTGAAAGAACTAATTGAAAAATTGTTTAAGAAAGTTCCATCTGGAGTAGGAGCTACTGGATTTGTAAAGATAAGCAAGGACGAATTCAAGAAAGTGGTAGAGGAAGGAAGCAGGTGGGCTGTTGAACATGGCTATGGATGGGAAGAGGATTTGAAAAGAACAGAAGAGAATGGATGCATGGAAGGAGCTGATGTAAATAAGATAAGCCAGCGTGCGATCACAAGAGGATATGATCAGATAGGGACACTTGGTTCAGGCAATCACTATCTTGAAATACAGGTTGTAAAAGAAGAAAATATTTTTGATAAAGAAGCTGCTAAGAAGCTTGGTATATTTCCCAATCAGGTAGTAGTAATGTTCCATTGTGGTTCAAGAGGATTTGGTCATCAGATAGCAACTGACTCTCTAAATGTATTTTTGAACGTTATGGAATCAAAATACAAAATAAAGATAAGAGATAAAGAACTTGCATGCGCGCCATTCAATTCACCTGAGGGCCAAACTTATTTCTCCGCAATGAAATGCGGGATGAACATGGCATTTGCAAACAGGCAGGTGATCCTGCACAGAATAAGAGAAGTATTCAGCGAGGTATTCAAATCAGATCCTGAAAAACTTGGAATGCATCAGATATATGATGTCACACACAATACTGCAAAGGTAGAAAAATACTTAATCGACGGAAATTGGAAAGAAGTGATTGTACACAGGAAGGGAGCAACACGAGCATTTGGTCCTGAAAACCAAGAAATGAAAGGTGAATACTATAAGTTAGGACAACCAGTTATAATCGGAGGATCCATGGAAACTGGAAGCTATCTGCTACTTGGCACAAAGAAGGCCGAGGAAGAGACATTCGGAAGCACTGCGCATGGAAGCGGAAGAACAATGTCACGAGCACAGGCAAAGCACCAATTCCGCGGAGACCAACTTCAAAAAGACATGGAAAAGAGAGGCATCATAGTGAAGACAGATAGCTTGTCCGGATTGGCTGAGGAAGCTGGCGCAGCATACAAGAACATAGATGATGTTGTTGAAGCAATTGACAAAGCAGGAATATCTAAGAAAGTAGTAAGATTCGTGCCTGTTGCAAATATAAAGGGATAAAAATGTATAGATATATTGATGAACTAACATCTGCAGATGTTGCTTTTGAAGCAATAGGAAAAACTAGAGAGGAAATGTTCAGTGAAGCAGGAATCGCTCTTTTAGGAGTAATGGTAAGGGATCCTAAAAAAATTGAACCAAAGAAAAAAACAAGGATAAGAAAGAAAGCTGAAAGCGTGGAAAAACTTCTCTTTGACTTCCTTGATGAACTAGTATTTCTGAAGGATGCAAAACAGATGTTCTACAGCAAATTCGAAGTGAACATAAAGGAAAAAAAGGAAAAAGAAAAAACAGTGCTTGAACTCGATGCTTTTGCATACGGAGAAAAGATAGATCCGAAAAAGCATGATATAGTAATAGATGCAAAGGCAGTGACTATGCACCATTTCAAAGTTGAAAAAACCGATAAGGGATGGAGATGCCAAGTCGTTATAGATGTTTAACTGGCATTTGTATCTTCTTTATTTGATTATTTATATCCTTACTCTTCTCCAAGCATGAACTGCTTAAAGAACTTTTCCTGCAGCTCTTTTGACATCATTATAGGAGTCCATTGCGGATCGAAAACAATATTTATCTCTACATTTTTTACTCCTTTTATCTTCTTGACATTTTCTTCTGCATTCGATGCGAGATAATTCGACATCGGGCAAAAAGGAGAAGTCAATGTCATATCTATTTTTACACTACTTAAATCATCAGAAACATAAATGTTGTAAATAAAACCTATATCTACGATGTTCGCTCCGATTTCTGGATCTATTGTCTTTGACAACGCCTTTACTACTTTTAATATCAATTTTGACTTTAATGAAAACTCTTTCTTTCTCTTTTTTAATTGATTCATATCCTTAATCTGATTTGAAACAGAAGATATTCTCCTTATAATAGACTCTATCTCATCATCCTTTGTCTTGACGTCTCCTCTATGTATGATATTTCCTTTTTGATTCATGCCAACACCCTTCTTCAATCTGCTTTTTTTCTTTTATTTCTCTCTCCAACAGAGATCAATCTATTTATTATAGGTATCATATAAAAAGGTATTATAATCCCTGCAATGCTGCCAGTTACAATCCTAATCTCATTCGTACTTTCTCTTAAACCAAAAAGTTGCGTTAGCCCATCTACTGCCATAGGGGTAATAAATAAAATCAACCATATGATATCTGGAATTTTTGTCTCATCTTTCTTTTTTAGGACGACAACTAAAAATCCACCTATTAGCATTGCTAAGTAAAAGCTTATGTCTCTTGAACATACTGGAAACTGATAAATAAAATTAGATGCAACATCGCAGTTTCCAAGTTGATAGTTCTGATTTAAACATAGCGAGCGTTCAAATTTTTGATGACAGAAAAACGAGAAAAATGAAAACAATGGTTTCCATGAATCTGAGTTCTGCATCTGAAGAATAGGTGTCAAAACGATGAGAAAAACAAAGATAACCATTATTGTCAGATAATAATAAACCGTATTGAAGCTTTTATTCTCTTTATTCTTAAAATGCGCTTGTTCAATTGAGATATTGAAAGCCTGATTCTTTTCCTGTTTCTTTTCATTTTTCTTTTCCTTATTTTTCTTCATGCTATCTTAAACATATAGAAACAAATATTTATGAATATTTATATACAATACTTTTATTGTCTATTGTAAAAATTATGAAAAGTAAGTGCTAATGATATTTAATTTTTAGCTGGTGATAGAATGGTAGTAGAAAGGATAAAGGAAAAATTGAGCCAAAAAAGCAAAAAACAGCTAGTGCTTATAGCAATGGGGTTCGGACTGCTTGTTGGCTTAATACTTGGATACATTGGCGTTGCTTATCTTTTAAGCAATGCATGGGATCTGCCATTCGTTTCATTCGCAAAGCCAAAGTATGGAATTGAAATGAGCATGGCGGATTTGAACAGCAAGGTGAAGACATACCTTGACAAGAACTTCCTGCAGGCATATTCAGCAACTGCAGAGATAACAAACTCTACAAAACTCAGTGGAATAACTGTTATGAAGATTGCAATAATGCAAAACGGAACAAAGGTGAGCGATGGAGAAGTCTATGTGACAAACGACGGGGAGCTTCTTCTCGTTGGTGCTGCTTACAACATGAGTGTAAGCCTTCCAACTCAAACTCCTCAGCAAACCAAGCCAGCTCAGACGCAGGTGCCTAAGACAGATAAACCGAATGTAAAACTGTTCATAATGTCTTATTGTCCATATGGACAACAGGCAGAAACTGCAATGTGGCCAGTACTGGATTTATTAGGAGATAAGATAAACTTTGAATTACATTATGTTATATATCCAGCACAGTATTATTCTGGGCAGGAAGATGCATACTGCATTAACAAGACTTATTGTTCAATGCATGGAGTTGCTGAAGTACATGAAGACATCAGACAGATGTGCATCATGAAATCATATAACTATTCTGTATGGAGCGACTATATCAAAACAGTAAGCACAAGCTGCAACTATCAAAATGTAGACAGCTGCTGGGAGAATGTAGCAAAGTCAAAGGGAATAGACACTGAGGCAGTAAAGAAATGCTTTGATGAAAACGCAATGAAGTATGCAGAAGAGGAATACCAACTGAATCAACAGTATGGTGTTCAGGGATCACCGACCTTGTTCATAAACGATGTTGAATACAGTGGTGGCAGAACACCAGAAGCATACAAAACAACCATATGCAGTGCATTTAAGCAGGAACCAAGCAGCTGTTCAAACCAGCTTAGCAGCACAAGTGGAACAGTGAGTGGAAGCTGTGGCTGAACTATAATTTTTTTATATTCTTTTTTATTTTTATTTTGATTTTTATTTCCATTTTTCTTATTTATTTTTTAATTTTTAGTTTTATTTTCGAAAATAATATATCTTATTGAATAACTTGAAATTTTGCAATATTGTTTCCAAAGTAGTATTACCTGCATATAAGTAGGGCAAAACAATCTTATTTTATGGTGTGTCTGAAAACTATCTTATTTTATTATATTAGTATATCTATCTATTTGCTATAATTGATATAGTATTGCAATGTATAATATTGCAATTACTCTATTTTATATAATTGCATCAGCTAGGATAACAAACTAAAGAACCCTGTCACAACAATAGATGTCAAAATGGCAGATAATAAAACACCAATTACTGAAGCAAAAAGAAGATTTCTTCTCTTTATGCCTAACAGCTCACCTAAAAGAGTAGCAATATACACCCCAGTAGCTGGAAGAGGAATGCCGATGAATAAAATTAATGCGATTATTCCATATTTTTCATATTCCTTTCCAAGTTTAAGAAGTTTCGATTCCAGTGACTTTCCAAGGATCAAGGAACCTAATTTCGGGATGTTGATTACTTTCCAAAGCAACAAAATGAGAGGACAAACAAGAATATTAGAAATTATTGCAGGCAATATCAGCCATGGCCGAGATATGGAAAACGCATAAATTACTGCACCCCTGACTTCCGAGACAGGAAATGCACCCAAGATTATGGAGACTAGAATAGGATCATTGATTACATTTGAAAACCATGAAATATAATCAAGCATATACAAACCCTTGAAACACAAAATCACATGAAATAACTATTAACTTAAAAACACATGATAAAGGACATAAAAAACTAAATTAAATGCAAAAATCAAAAATAATAAAAGAGAATAAAATAAAAAGTAGATTAAACTTTATAGCAGCTTCTGGATACAAATGAACACTTGTAACCTGCTGAACAGTCAGAATCTGTCATACAATACAGATTATAGCAGCGATGTATGGTGGTATCACATCCTTGACCTGAAGAACAATCGCTGTTTGAATTGCAGTATCCTGACTTTGCAACACATGTCCTTGTCTGCAGGTTGCACGTCTCCCATTCCTTGCAATCTGAATCTGCTGCACATTTTCCTGCAACAAGCTTACAAGTGTGTGAGGATATATCGCAGAACTCATAACCTGCTGGTCCACCTACACAATCACTTGTAGTAGAACAGAAACCCTTCCTTGCAACACAAGTATGAGAAGATTGACTGCAGTACTGCCAGGAATCACAATCTGAATCTACACCACAGAAACCAGTTGCTGTGATACATCTGTGTGTTGATAAATCACAAGACTGCCATTTCTGACAGCTTGCATCATTTGCACAGTATCCTTCCCTGAGCTTGCACTTGTTTGTCCTATCATCACAGTCCTCCCATGGGTTGCAGTCCAACTTGCTCATGCAGTATCCCTGCCTTGCATAGCAGGTGTTGGTTGTAGTATTGCAAAGCTGCCATCCTTCACAGTCATAATCAGTATTACATTTTCCTTGTTTTGGAACGCATTTGTGAGTAGTAGAATCGCATACTTCATAGTCTCTCGTACAATAAGTGCTGTCTATGCAAAATCCAACTTTGACTCTGCATTCATGAGATGCGACATCACATTCCTGCCAGTCTGGACAGTCAGCATTTGTGTTACACATACCTGTTTTTACAGTACAAGTATGGGTCTTTGAATTGCATTGCTCATATGATTGACAATCGCTGCTGGTATCACAAAAACCAGGACCAGCTACACATTTAGATGCATTACAGACTTGCCATTTTGCACAATCTGTATCTACCTTACACTTCTTTGTCGAGGTGCATCCTGACAGAAAAAGCATTCCTACAAATAAAGCTGCAAATAACAAAATCATTCCTTTTTTATTCACAGTATCACCAGTTATAAGTATAGACATCTTGATTAATAGTCTATTTAAAGATATAAAGTATATATAACAACAAAATATAAATATTTAACCTTAATTATGATTAAAAGTACTTATGATTAAAAATGCATGATCATAATGTGACGCGTATGAAAATTATTAGATTTGACCAAAGAAACAATGAAATGAAAATCGAACCTGAAAATTTCGAAGATTTATGGCACCTAATGAAGATAATAGACCCTGGAGATATAGTCATAGGTAAAACAATACGCAGATTTAGGTCTGAAGGTCAAAAAGGAGAATCTGGCGAGAAAAAAGAAGTAACAATTGAATTAAAAGTTGAAAGAGCTGAATTACACAAAAACGCGAACATACTAAGAGTTATCGGAGTGATACTTTCTGGAACACCAGAAGAATATGTACAAAAAGGAAGCCATCATACAATAGATATTGAAATCGGTTATACATATAAAATAAAAAAAGAGAAATGGAATAGCTATCATCTAGATAGAATAGAAGATGCAAAGAAGAGCGGTAAACGCCCAATACTTAGGATTGTGGTACTGGATGACAAGCTTGCAAACGTTGCAACTTTAAGGAGTTACGGTGTTGAATTCGAATTCGAATTGGAGAGCAGGACGTCAAAAAGAGACGATGCATATGAAGAGAAAATACAGAAATTTTTTGCAGAACTAACCAAGATAATAGAGAAGTCGAACAAGGTACTTGTAGCAGGACCAGGATTCACTGCAGAGGCATTTAGAAACTATATTAAGAACAAACATCCTGAGCTGCTTAAGAATATAGTTATCGAGCATACAAGCACTGCTGAAAAGAGTGGAATATATGAATTGATAAAGAGCGGCACTGTCAAAAAGATAATAAAGGAAGACAGAGTAACCTTGGAATTTGAAAAGATAGAGAAGGTAATGACAGAGCTTGGAAGAAACAGCGGACTAGTAGTAAAAGGAATAGAAGAAATAAAGGAAGCCAACAGCTACAATGCACTTGGTGAGATGTTAATACTTGATGAATTCGCAAGAACGCACCCTGAAATCTTGGATGAAGTAGCTGAAAAAGGAGTTGAAATAACTGTCTTCACTTCTGGAGAAGAACCCTGGAAGAAGCTTCAAAAGCTTGGCGGAGTAGTGGGTATATTGCGATTTAAGTATAAGTAAATAATTAGATAGACAGAAATGAAAAAGAAAAAATGAAAAATAAATTTAACAACAAAAAATCAGATTATAACGCTTATTGTTTTACGTAAATTTGAAGGTTCTGTGGTTTCCTGAAAACATTGCCCATTTTTATTCCTGCTAATGTTTTGATGTTAATAGTTTCAGTAAGATCTACCAATCTCTGTGTTATTATTCCATCAAGTATCACTATTGAGACGTTCTTTGCCTCCTGTAGTGCCTTGGTTACATCCCTAACAGGAACTTCTTCTATTAAATTCATTTTCTCGTCATAAAACCTCGCCTTAAGAGAACCCTCTAAAGAAGAAAGCTCAGATTTTATTATCTCTGGAATTGACTCCACTGGTTCGTTAGATTGTTCTTCAGTTCTTTCACTGATCGGTTGGACTGGTTGACTATGTTCTATATTGGTAGTCTCAATCGCATGTGACTCTGCCCTTTGTGAAGGAGATTGTTCAACCTCCCTTGATTTTACTGCTTGTTCTCTCTTTACTGCAGCATAATACTGTTGCTCGAAAACTCCTTCTTCTTTTCTTCTCTTCAATGTATCAGCTTGTTCAACTGGAACTCTTGATCTGAGAGATTTGAGAATTTCTTTCCTTGTCAATTCCTCAACCTCTGTCCCTGATGGTGCTTTTGCTACATAATCAACTTCACAAGAGTTTAATACCTCCTTCATTATTATGTCTCCACCTCTATCTCCATCAACAAACAATGTTACTTCTTTCTTCTTACAGAGGTCTATAATCGTCTTAGGCACATTTGCACCACCTATAGCAATTACATTGTTAATGTCATTCTTAAGAAGATTTATGACATCAGCTCTTCCCTCTACAAGAATTATAGAATCTGCAGCATCTATATTTGGACCTGCTGGAAGCTTTTCTGGACCATAAGAAGAAATTTCTGCGGTCTTAACTTCAGACCTCACCAATTCTGATAATTCTTTTCTCTCTGGAATTTCGGTTGTAAGCATTTTCTTTACTAATTCCTTTGCTCTTTCTATTACTTTCTTTCTCTTTATGTTTCTTGTATCTTCCACTCTCTCAACCTGGATCGACGCTTCGCAAGGACCTACTCTATCAACAGTTTCAAGAGCTGAAGCGATTATACATGTTTCTATCAAATCTAAACTGGAAGGAATTTCAATAGAACCGACTGATTTATTTCCTTTCGGTTGCAAATTTACTTCAATCCTTCCAATTCTGCCATTTTTTTGAAGCTCTCTTAAATCAAGCTCTTCTCCAAGAAGACCTTCTGTCTGTCCAAATATAGCACCAACTACATCTGGTTTTTCAACCAATCCAGTTATCTCTACATTAGCATGGATGACATATTTTACTGTGTCTATATATATCTTTCCCATACTCTCACCGTATTGTATTTTAATTTATATTTAACAGAGATAAAAGCAAATGTTAATTGTATAACACTTACCTAGTTTAGCCTAAAACAAATGACTAAACTTTTCTGTTTAACATCGCAACTTCTTGTTTATTTTCAAGAAACTGCAATATATCCTCGCTCAAGCATAGCTCATGCTTTTCGCAAGAGATTTGCGCAATAAAATCAGCATAAGCAGTTGAAAGTTCCTCGATTGTATTCAATCCAAGAATCCAGCGCAGTGTCTTTCTTGTAGTGATATCGACTTTGATGTTATTTGCTGATAGTTCATCAGCAAATTTTTGAAGAAGCTGTTCGCCGGTTTCATCATAGTCTGTCAATATCACTACCGTCTTATTGATACCAAAGAGACGCTGTGCTAGTTCATAAGGCTTTTTGTTAGAGATCTGAATAATTTCGCCATTGTAGAAGTTGGAATTTTTAAGCGCATGAGCATCACGTTTGCCTTCAACTAGAACAATTAATCTCTCGGTTTTAAGGTATTCGAGCACTCTTTTGAGGCTCTTAATTTTTTGTTTTATAATTATAGATTTCATGTTTCTGAATTCTTGAATATGCCGACAATCGAGATCAACTGGCATATACTGACTATTATATATAGATTAAGTGGTACCTCTTTTTAAAGCTTTCGTTTTAATGCCTGAAAATAGAGCAAAAGATAGAAAGAACAGGAAAAAATTGAGAGAAATAAATTTTTGAAAAAAGTAAAAACAGAAATAAACAGCACAGTTGTTTATTCACGATTAGTTATTCAGTTTCATATTGCTCAGATTCCTGCTCTCTGCACTCCTCACAGAGCAGTTCTCCATTCACATACTGCAGGGTGTCTGAATACATGCCACACTTATGGCAGATTCCTGAAGCGAAGGTCTCTTCATTTATTCTTCTGAATTCTCTTGCTTCGTTGATTATATCTAGCATACCTGGCACAGCACGAGTGATATCAGTGTCTGTAACTATTCCAACCAGCCTGCCCTTGTCATCGACCACCACAAGCTTCTTTATCTTGTACTTCTTCATGGCCAGGACTGCTTCCTGAACATCGTCGCTTGGCTTGGCTACTCTCAAAGGTGATGACATTATCTGCTTTAATTTAATTGTAGGCTTCTTTTTCAATGCAACCACTCTTCTCACTATATCTCTCTCAGTTACTATACCTACGGCCTTACCTTTCTCAACCACTACTACAGAACCGATTTTATTCTTTTCCATGACTTTTGCTGCATCTAAAGCAGACTTCGAAGATTCTAAAACCACCACTCCCTTCTGCATTACCTCTTGTAGAGGAACTGAAGGCCTTTCGCCTCTCAAAATTGTGAATAATCTCTTTATAGGAGACTTATTTTCTGTCATAATATCCCTCTTAACATCAACAATATCGAAATATTGAGACCTAATTTAATTATATTTAAACTGAATAATTTATAAAGCTCTCTAATTAAAAATAAATCATGCACAGATATAAAAAAGGGGCAAGAAATGAAAGAGAGCTTATACATCTTTTCGAAGAAAAGGGTTACAATGTTGTAAGATCTGCAGGAAGCGGTGTAAATGCCGTAAGCCCTGATATTCTTGTCTTTAGAAGAGGAAAACAGTATGCGATTGAATGTAAGGCATGGGATAGTGATAGAGTTGCAATCGACCATGAAAAATACAATGCTCTTTTAAGTTGGGAGGAGAATACAGGTATAACCACTCTACTTGCTTGGAAGATGCCATATGAAGGATGGTATTTTGCATATCTATCTGAGCTTGAAAAGAATGAAAAATCATATTCGATAACAAAAAAAAGAATGATTGAAATCAACAGAAGATTCGATGAGCTTGTTTGAAACTGACAGAAGACTAAATACAAAAATTTCAAACAATAAGAATTTAAATTCTGCCATATAATATTATTATACAAAATTACATACAAAATTTCAAATATCTATTAATTTCTATGCCGTGGTAGCTCAATTGGGAGAGCATTCGGCTGAAGACCGAAAGGTTGGTGGTTCAAATCCGCCCCACGGCACTCACAAAGAATGAAAACATAATACGACAAAGCAAACAACAGTAAACTGTTTTGATAAAAACAAAGGTTAAATAAATTTACATTCTAATTTTGAATATGCAGAAACAAATTGCAGAAAATAGGACTAAAACGTTTCAGAATACGTTTCAGAATACTGTCCTGCTCTTAACTTTGATTCTGATCAGTACAATAAACGCTAGGCCTACTTCTGCATTACTAAATGTAACTATAAACTGGGATGTGATAGCTGACGGAATACTGAACAACGTTTCATTGGATGTAAATATACCAACTAACAGCCAGAACCAGCAGATAATCTCCATGAATTTCTCAGACCCTTACACTCTAGTAGCAGATACGGAATCAAAGATAAGGTTCGAATTCGAAAACGTACGGGCGAAAAGGATAACTGGAAACTTCATAATTAAAACAGATTACCTAGAACGAAGCAATTCCACAGGCAATGAAAGAAATAGCAATGAATACCTTGGAAATACTACTTATATAATAATAGATGACAAGATAGAAAAAATCACTGAGAATTTTACGCAGGAAAAACCATATGATTTGTATGAGATGATGAACTGGGTATATAAGAACGTTAAATACAACGCATCTTTTACAGACGTAGAAATATCTGATATAACTCAGTCTACAAGAAATTCAAGTTGGGTGCTAGAAAACAAGGTAGGAGTCTGTGATGAGTTTACAAACTTGTTTGCAGCACTCTCAAGGGCAAAGGGATATCCAACTAGGACCATAATTGGATATGTATATGTTGACAAAAAATGGATCCCACACGCCTGGGCAGAAGCTTATTATCCACAATATGGATGGATTGAGATAGATCCCACTCATAACCAGTTCATGAACCTTAATGCACTACGAGTCAGGACAGGAACATCCAGCGACATAAGCAAATTGCAAGATAGCATAAGCGCAAGTTCAACAAGCGCAAAAACAGTCAATCTTGAAACCAGCACCAGCATACAAATAATCAATTATAGCGAAGAAAAACCAATTGAAGAGGATGTGTTTTTCTCTCCTCAGCCACCTTTGGATATAAATCAACCAACAATAGTTCAGATTAAAAACAAAATGAATTCACCTGTTTTTGTAAATGCAATATTCATACCTCCAGTATCTGTAGAATGCGAAAACTGCAGCAGATACATGATAATCGGACCCAATAAGACAGAAGAAATCCATCTAAACCTTAAACTACCGGCCATGCTTCCGAATGTAAAGTATATCTATCCAAATACTCTACTTACAGAATATGGAACAAAGGAAGTGCAATTCGAGAGAGAATATATTGAACAGACTATTGAGGAGAAGTATCAGAACCTTCAGGACATCCCTGACAACTTTAAGTTATTTATAGGATTATTTATTGTAGCTGCGGTTGCACTCGTTGCCATCGCCATACTCCTTGGGTTATAATTGGATTTGTAAAAACATTCAAACAGGAAATAAAGAAAATATTTTAAATTGTATTAAACAATATATAGTTATAGATAACGCTTTTTATAGCAATTAATAATCATATATCAAATATGCTAATACATGCGGCAGTAGTCTAGCCTGGTTAGGACGCGGCCTTGCCAAGGCTGCAACTCGGGTTCAAATCCCGACTGCCGCATTCCGCATCTAATTCTCCAATTATTCCTCTGCTTTTTAGATTTTTCTGATTTGTCTTTCCTACTTTTTTTCCATCCGTCTTCCAACATACTGAAAGTGTTTAATGTTTTTAAACTTTATATAGAAATATTAAGTTGGAAGTTTAAGAGGTGGATGAATGAAAAAAGTACTAATGATTTTAGCGCCCGTGGACTTTAGAGATGAGGAATGCATGGAACCTAAAAAGGTATTCGAGGAAAAAGGATTTCAGGTCACTATTGCATCTGACCTAAATCCAGGTGATGAAGCAAAAGGGATGCTAGGTGGAAGAATAATCGCTGACATAAACATCAAGGACATCAAGACAGACCAATATGATGCTATTGTTTTTGTTGGTGGTAGTGGAAGTGCGGTTTATTTTAGCAATAAGGTCGCACTTAAAATTGCAAAAGATGCTTATGAAAAAGGAATGATCATCGGTGCGATTTGCATTGCCCCCTCCATACTTGCAAATGCAGGAGTGTTAAAAGGAAAACGAGCGACATCATATCCTTCAGAGAGACAGAATCTTGCCAAGAAAGGTGCAATATATATTGAAGAGCCAGTGGTTGTCGATGGAAATGTGGTTACTGCAAATGGTCCAAAATCTGCAACTAGTTTTGGAAAAGAGATAGCTAAATTGATTGAAAAGAAACAAGAGTGAAAGAATGAGATTCGAACCTGAAATAGAAGAAAAGTACTCCAAGCTGATTGAAAAGCTAAAAGATAAAGAGGTTGACGAGAATGCAATAAGAAAGGCATTTGAATTCGCAGCAACAGCGCATAAGAACCAATACAGACTGTCTGGAGAACCTTACATAATGCACTGTCTTGAAGTTGCAGAGATAGTGTCTGATTATATCTATGACACTCCGTCAATCCAGGCAGCGATTCTTCATGATGTATGCAGAGACGTTGGAGTTCCTATATCCAGCATAGAAAATCAATTTGGAAAAAAAACCGCGGAGATCGTAGATGGACTAACTAAAATAGGAAAGATTCCTTTTCTTAAGCTTGAACAGGCAGAAGCTGAAAACATCAGGAAGATGCTCCTTATTCTCAGCAAGGATGTAAGAATAATATTGATAAAACTTGCAGATAGACTTCACAACATGAGAACGATACAGTACCTGCCAGAACACAAGCAGAAGAGAATGGCAGAAGAAACAATCCAAATATATGTCCCAATAGCACACAAGCTGAATGTTACTAAAATAAAGAATGAACTGGAGGATTTGTATCTTTCAGTTGTTGAACCTGAAGCATATAATGCAATACGAAAAGCATTGGAAGAAAAAAAGAAGGAGAAGTACAAGGAGATAGAAGAAATAAGAAAAGAAATAGAAAGCCTGATAAAATCAAAAGGAATAGATGTTGTTGTCAAGAGCAGGGAGAAGCACATCTATTCAATATACCAGAAAATGAAGAAAAAAGAATTGACGTTCGAGCAGCTAATGGATCTCTTTGCAGTAAGAATAATCACAAAAAGAGTAAACGACTGCTACAGAATATTGGACATAATAAGTGAAAACTACAATATAATTCCTGGAACCCTCGATGACTACATCGCAGCTCCGAAATCCAACATGTACCAATCAATACATGTAAACTTCCTTATGAAACATGGGCAGAATATAGAGGCGCAGATACGAACAGAAGAGATGGACAAAATCGCAGAAAGTGGAATTGCTGCGCACTGGAAGTATAAGGGGCATGAGGAAGAGGAATATGACAAGAAAATTGAATGGATGAAGAACCTTCTGAACTGGCAGAAGCAGATCAAAGAGGAAAAGGAGTATATCGATGGAATCAAGATTGAACTTTTCGAACGTGGAATAGTCGTATTCACACCGAAAGGAGACATGATAGAGCTACCCAACGGCGCAACTGCCCTGGATTTTGCTTTCGCACTGCATACTGCAATAGGATTGAATGCAGATAAAATAAAGGTGAATGGAAAACTTGTTTCTTTTGACCATCAGCTCACTGATGGAGACATGGTTGAAGTAATAACCTCCCCAGTACAGAGGGTCAATATAAACTGGTTGAAGATAGTGAAGACGCCTAAGGCAAAGGCTAAGATAAGGGCTGCATTGAATATAACTGGGCCAAAGAAACCAGGAAGCAAAGAGAAAGAAACCGTAGAACAAGTAAAAGAACAACTAAAGGGAGAGAAGGCAAAGATACAGGATGGAGTTCTGATTGCTGAGATAAATTCACCAAATATAAGACTAGCAAAATGCTGCAATCCAACAATAAAGGATGAAATTATCACTTACCCTCCGAAAGATGGAAAGTATACCTTGCACAAAAAAGAATGCAGCATATTCAAAAACACTCCCGAATATAAGAAAAAGATCGAGGCGAGATGGAGAGAGACTGATGGAATATATTTACAGAAGATAAATATAATCTGCGATGACAGACCTAAACTACTGTCAGACATAATAAAGGTTGTGATGACAAAGGGATTAAAGATCCAAAAGATAAACATTGCAGACACCAAGGATGATAAAGTAATGATAAACGTAATACTAGTATACAAGACCAAGGAAGAGATGGAAGAAATAAAACAAGAATTAAAAAAGATACAAGGTGTGAAAGAGGTTTACCTAGTAACCTAACTAATTAAAGAAAAAGAAATTATAAATGAATCCGACTTAACCAAACTTAAAGTTTATCAAACTATAATATTTATAAATTCTTTCAACCTAATATATACATCTAATTATGTGTAAGTGCGGTTATGCGTAGGTTATAGCTTGCGTATTGCCGTATAAAACGCTACCAAGTATGCTATGAGCATACTCTATGAATTAAGAGGAATGAGAGTATGGCAAGTTATGTAAAATTTGAAGTACCAAAGGAACTATCAGATAAGATTATCAATGCTGTGAGCGTTGCTAAAGATACTGGAAAAATAAGAAAGGGAGCAAATGAAACAACCAAGTCAATAGAATCAGGAAAGGCAAAGGTTGTAGTTATCGCTTCGGATGTTAATCCAGAAGAAATAGTTATGCATCTTCCTATATTATGTGAAGAAAAAGGTATTCCTTTTGTATATGTTCCAACAAAATTAGATTTAGGAAGAGCTGTTGGACTCAATGTTGGTTGCGCTGCAGTTGCAATAGAAGAGCTTGGCGGTGCAAAGGGAGAAATTGAGGATGTTGTAGTTAAGTTAGGTCAAAAAATGCCTGAAGGAGCAAAAGCAGAAACGAAAAAAGAAGAAAAAAAGCCAACAAATCTAGTAAAGGAAAAGAAGAAGAAAAAATGAGTAAAGTAAGGTGATTAAATGGCAGAAGAAAAGAAAGCTGCTAAGAAAAATGAAGCTCAGCAAAAGCAATATGAAGAGAAGAAAGAGGCAGCGCAAGAGGAAACAATTAATGGTTATAGAGCAGAAGTAATAGAACTAATAGGAAAGACGGGTACTTGCGGTGAGGTAAGACAAGTAATGTGCAGAGTGCTTGATGGAAGAGATAAAGGAAGAATACTTAGAAGAAATGTAAAGGGACAAATCAAAGTAGGGGATATACTTCTGCTTGTTGATACTGAAAGAGAAGCAAGGCAAATAAAGAGTAAATAATAAATAATCAAAGGCAAAAACTAAAAGAATAAAAAGCTAAAATAAATAATAAAACTGGTGTTGATATGAAGTGTTCGTTTTGTAACAAAGAAATACCAAAAGGAAAAGGAATAATATATGTTAAGACAGACGGAACGATGTTTTACTTTGATTCTGGAAAATGCCAGAAAAACATGCTCGAGCTTAAAAGAAAACCATCAAAACTGAAGTGGACAAGAGCAAAGAGAGAAGTAAAAACAACTAAAAAAGCGTAAATTAGTTTTTGATTTTTTTTTATTTGAATTCCGCATTGAGTCTTCAGTTTACTATCTTTCCAGCCCCTGCAAGCCTCCACCTTTGATTTACTCTTCTAGAAATAGCGACCTTACTGCCTATCGGTGCGCACACTGGTCTTTTAAGCAATACTTTCATCTTGTTCTTTTTAACATGCTGTGCCATTCCGACTGTAGTGGATGTACCAACAGATATTACAATTGCTTCTCCTTCCTTTATGCTAGTATTTTCAAAATCTACTCTATTCAATAATGAGTATTCAATTTCTAACTCAGTATGTAAAGGTGGAAGATTACCAACAGTACTTATTACATTACCTACTAATCCATCCGCCTTTGCTATCGAAGGATCAAGGGTTGTTTGAATTGCAATCAATCCTCCTGGCTTTGCTTCCTGCACCTTCTCAGACCCTGCCATCATTCCAATTATCTTTGTCTTTATTATCTCTGGATTTGACTTTCCGATTCTTATTATACCTGGTGCAATCTGGATCTCGTCTCCAACCTTGAAACTACCTGATACCACTGAACCTCCGATTACTCCACCTACAAGTTTATCGATTGGGGTACCTGGTTTATTGACGTCAAATGAACGCGCAACAAAGAACAATGGCTTATCTGTTTCCTCCCTCTTCGGTGTCGGAATGTACTCCTCTATGGCCCTAAGAAGGACATCAAGGTTTGCATTATAGTTTGCAGAGATGGGTATTATTGGTGCATTCTCGTAAATCGAACCCTTCAAGAATTCTTTGATCTGATTGTAGTGCTCCTTTGCTTTCTCTTTGGATACAAGGTCAATCTTGTTTTGGACTACCACGATGTTCTTGACGCCCAGTATCTCCAAAACCATCTTATGCTCCTTGGTCTGTGGCTGGGGACATGGCTCGTTTGCAGCAATTATCAAAAGCGCACCGTCAAGAATAGATGATGCAGCAATCACAGTGGCCATCAAGGTTTCATGGCCTGGCGCATCCACAAAAGAAATCTTCCTAAGTTCCTTTGTTTCTCCGCCGCATTTTGGACATTTTTTAGAAGTAGTGTACAAATCGCACTTTTTACACTTTCTCATGTTCATTTCAGCGTAACCTAGCTTTATTGTGATCCCTCTTTTGACTTCCATGCTGTGCACGTCTGTCCATGTGCCGGTTAGCATCTTTGTGACACTAGTCTTTCCATGATCTACATGTCCCAATAAACCAATATTGAGTTCAGCCTGCATCTATACACCGAATAAACTAATGGTCAGAAACTACGACCAATAAACTCAAAACAATAATGAAATTCAAAAACCAAAAATGAAAATAAATACGAAACAAATATGTTATGAAAATTAATCCTTACTTCTTTTCCTCTTTCTTCTCCTCTTTCTTTTCTTTTCTTGGGAAAAGCTGTTCAAGAGGTGTTGGCCCTTCTGTCTCCACTACTGTATTGAGCTGTGCAATGGATTCAGATACTGTGTTTCCTCTTACTAATCTTCTTACTCTTTCTCCTTTCTTTCCCTTTGGAAATCCAACCCCTTTTGAAAGAAGTATGCTCTTTCTTCCTCCTCCAAGGAGATCTGCTTTCATTGGGAATCCGTCCTTGTCTGATCCGCCGGTTATCTTCAATGTGTATCCTGCTGCACCTATGAGCGAACCATCGAACTTGTCCCCTATCTTAAGACCATAAAGATGGACTTCTCTGTCCTTAGGTACCTCTACTTGGTACGACAAATCCTTGTGTGAGATAACAATTTTCATATAAACACCTTGCCTTGTTCTTCTGTTTGGTTTAAAACAAAACTTAGATAATATATATTAATCGAAAAGATATAAAAAGCATTATATTAGAGGAAAACATTGAAAACTTAATGAATTACTTAAAATTATGCAAAGTTATCTGCGGTAGGAGTAATACAGATTTATTCCGTTTAAAATAAAGGAAATCAAATTCAACCCGAGAAAAACGTAATCTGAAATGGATAAAGAATACAGAACAAGAAACAAACAGCCGAAAAGATAAAGCCAGAGAAACTTCTTCTCTATTCCGACCCTCTTTGTCCTGATTGTACGCATAGTCTGAGGTATCCATGCCAAAACAACGAATATCATCCCTAGAATTCCGAATAATTCCCACATTTTAGCCACCGTATTGTATGAACAAATATATTACTCTTTATCTTTTATTTACTCTCGTTTATTTTCTTTTTTATCGAGAAGAGAGTGGTTCTTCCTCTTGGTTCTACCTTTATTTCTTGACTTTCAATCATACCAGACTCCTCAAGCTTGTGAAGGTAGACATGAATCATTCTTTGGCTTATGCCAAGATCTGAAAGCTTCTCGTTTATCTCTCCAGTTGTCATTGGACCTGTTAATAACAGATTGATTATTCTTTTTTCAGGCTCTGAAAGCGAGTCGAAATGGCGAGAGATGTAATCTGTTTCTTCCAACACCTCTTGTATTGCAAGCTTGACGTGCTTGATTAAAATCTTTTTTGAATTATCTCTTTCTGCATTCAATCCTGCCTGGTAAAGGAGAGAGATCCCTATTCTTGCATCTCCACCATTCTTCGCAGCATTTGCAGCTGCCAATGCTACAATTTCTTCGCTTATTGCATGCGAAAAGAAAGCAAGCTTTGCTCTCTCATTCAGTATCCTTTTCAACTCGTATGCAGTGTACCTTTCAAAAGTCATTCTTGCTTCCAGCAAAGACGACCTTATCCTCTCTTCTAACTTAGATGGTAACTCCTTATCATTTGTGATAGCAATGACTGAAATCTTCTGAGCTGCAAGTTCATCTCCCCTACTTAAATAATATAAAACATCCATGGAGTTATTTGGAATAAGCCTGTCTACCTCATCCAAAACAACTATCAGAATTTTGTTGTTTTTTACAAGCGTCTCTTTTATTTTTTCAAATATCTCATCGAAAGAAACACCTCTCCTCGGAAGTGCAAGATTAAGCCTTTCTCCTATTTCTGAAACAATAGAAAGAGGAGTGGAATAATTCCAGCAGTTTATATATACTGGGATTACAGAGTGTGAGAATTCTGAAAGCTGATTCAGCACGAATTTAACACAGCTGGTCTTTCCTGTTCCTGGCGGACCGGTTATTAAAATATTTCTAGCCCTTCTTCCCCGTGTGACTGAGCTGAGGATAGTTGCAAGTTCTTTAAGCTGTGCTTCTCTTCCAGGCATTTCAGGAGGAATATACTCCAAGCTCAATGCGTTTTCATTCTTAAATATTTCTGAATTGCTTTCATAAAAAAGCTTCATGATTATAATGAATAGACATAATATTTAATAAACTTAACTATAAATATATTTTATGACAAAACAAACAATAAGTACTCCAGCAGGTTCTGCAGGTATATTCAGGTTTTATGAAGCAGAAGGTGGAGGAATAAAACTTAAACCAGGCGTAGTGATTGCGATAACAGCTATATTCATAATAGGAATACTAATTTTAAGATACGTCACTACTGGAAAGATATAAACAATGCAACTTAATCAGTCTATTCTAGCAGCATAAATACTCCCTTCCTTTTTTCCAGTATCTCGCCTTCTTCTCTTAAAACAGTGAGCAATGCATTTATTGCTTCTTGGTCCATCTCTAGCTCTGCTGCAATCTTATCAGAAGAAAGAGGACCGTGCTTCAAAACAGATTTTATCTTAGACTGGTGCTTTAGTATAAATGAATTCTTTACAATATAGTATTTTTTATCGAATCCCCTTATTCCTGTGATTTGGTTCTTTTTAATTTTGTCTGCAAGCAATTCAGACATTTCTTTTGCTTCTGATTCTGAATTAAGAACAAGATATCCCTGCTTGTTAAGCAATTTAAGTGCACTCTCCTCCTCTGCTTCAGCCTTTTCTTCTTTTTCCTCTTTTTTTCTATCTTCCTGCTCTTTTTTTTCTGCTTTTACTTCTGCCTTGCTTTGAACCTTCCTTTCAGTCTCTTTAATTTGGATTTGCGGCTTCTGCTCTGTTTTTACCTCTATCGATTGAGTTTTCTCAATTATTTGCTGGAATATTGAAGGTGGAACATGATAAACTCCGCTATGCGAATATTTGCCTCCATAATAGATTTGTACTACATTTCTTTTCGTCAGACTGTTCAACATCTCCTGTTCAGACTGTGAAAGTGAGGAGTTAACTTTTTCCGGTGTCCTTTCTTCGAATTTTATCTGTAGAATCTTCTTAATTAATTTTATTTCTTCATCTGATAAATTTACTGGTCTGAACTTTTCAATCGCAATAGTCCCCGGGGTGATTTCATAAACTCTCACTTGAGTATTTGGTTTTAGATTTAGTTTTTTTATGATGTCTTCTGGGAGTATAACAGCAAGATCATTTCCATACTTAACTATCTTAGGAATATTATCACCTTGATTCTAACACTATACATAATTTAGAAAAGATTTAAATATATTACTCACATAATATATATTGTCAGCGGCCATAGGAACTGGGAAACGCCCGATCCCATCCCGAACTCGGAAGCTAAGCCAGTTCACGATGCCATTTGTACTCTCCTGTCGGAGGGGAAGATGCATTGCTGCTGACATTATCATACTTCTTATTATCAAACATTGTGTACCCTCATTCTAATTTTTATAATTTGGATAAAAACAAATGATTAAAATTATTTTCGAATAATAAATATAACAATAGCTATAAACTTAGTATACAGTAATCAAAAGACATAAAACAATCGAGAATTAATAGACAGGATGATTTTATGGAGATAGAAAAAAAAGATTTAACTGATGTTTTGAATATGTTGATAATTGTAATTGGAACGTATCTTATTTTGAGTCTTGTCCAAAGCCAGACTGTAGAAAGTTATGGACGATTGGCAGTATTAAAATCCCAGAATGTGGATTTAAATCTTGTGCACCTGATTCCAATTGTTCTTGGAGTTTTGCTGGCTGGAATAATGTACTTGATATCAAGAATAGTCTTCAAGCAGGACAGACTGTCCATACTAATATCATCATTGCTTATGATCACCACCCCTGGATTTATAAATAATTTTTCATATGGAACAGTTTCTGATTTGACTTTTGCATTATTCGGAAACATTACTGTTCCTTCATTCGACTTCATGAAGATAGAGCAAGTTATTTCATTGCTACCTCTTTCATTGATCTCGCTCTATGTGTTGTACACCAAAAAGAAAAATGCATACCTGTTTACAGGAATAGTAGGAATTATTGTTGCGTTCTTCTTCCCCTTGCTTTCTTTGCCAATACTATTTATATTAACTACCGATGGAGTAAGCAAGATTAACCATATAAAAGACAAAAGCACCATCAGTGCAATTGCAGGGGGAGTTATAGCTGCAGGAATAACTCTATTAATATTGAATTTGAATGCAGCCACATTCGCGCTTTCTTTGCTTGTTGCACTTGTAATCGGAATAGTAGTGATTTCATTCGAAAACAAAAGAACCCTCCTCTATCTCTTGACCATAGCCATGATAATGATTTCAATAGAAGCAGGACTTGGATATTACCTTGGAATTCAAAGAGTTGACAACGAACTGATTCAGATACTTGGCCAAGTCAAAGATGTAGATGGAAAGATTGGGATTGCTTCTTACTACAAAGGGAATGTAACAAATATCGCATTTGTTGAAATAAACAAGAATGTGGTTTCAGACGATGCATTCATGTTCTTGTTCACAAATAAAACTCCGAACCTTGATTACCTGGTTCTTGACACTATTATATTAGATAATCCTAAAGAGTATACCAGATTAGTCAATGCATCAGTAACTTTTGAAACCTTCATGCCGGTAGGTATGCAGAAACAGAGCGAAGACTATTATTACATGGTATATGTAAATTATAAGAATGAACCTTTGCTCATCCCTGTGACCAAGAATGGAAACCTGATAGGAAACAATGTAATAATAAACGGAATAAGCGACTCTTACTTTAAGCTTGTCTCTCTTAATGCAACAGATCCAAAGTTGGAAAGAATGATACATCCAAGGTCTGACTCTGAAAAGAATATATTCAAGGTTCTTTTCCCAGACCAATTCGGAGAAATAAAGGGATACTCAGTAAAAGAAATAGCACAATCAAATTCTTCAAGATATAGATTATATCAGATTGTCAAGACTGAATGATTATTTTTCAAACTGATGTTTATTCAGGTGCATTTTCTTTTTTATTTTTCTTGACGTTTTATTCTTTCTTTACAAATAGCTTCCACTCTTTATCTGTAGATTTTGAATAGAGAACGCGATTCAAAACTAATTTATGATCTTTTAACAAACTAAGCATCGCTTCTTTGTTTAAATTGGTCTCTACAAATAAAACTCCATTCTGCTTTAGAACCCGTTCTATTTCATTAATATTATGGTGAAATATCCTTAAATCATCACCGATAAACGAGGCCATTCCTTTTGATGGAGCTTCAAACAATGCTGACTTTGAAATCACCATATCAAATACTTCACTTAGATATGGAAGTTTGAAAAGATAACTGAAACCATCCTTAGTTTCTAGTTTAATCGGATAATAAATATTTTCAATGTTAAAAAATGAACCTATTTTAATCGCATTTTCATCGATATCCAGTCCAAATGATTCTATCCCAAAATTCTTATTAAGTAAGTATCCAAACCAGCCGACTCCACATCCATAATCAAGAACCTTCTTGCTTTCTGAAGAATAAAGAATCTCTTTCAGTAACTCTGACTCTTTTGTAAAACTGATTATATCTCTAATTAGCGATTCCTGAATTTTAGGATTTTCATATACTTTGAGTCCATGAAGAGTATAAATAAGATATCCACTCGGTTTTAAAAGAGAATTAATGTCAATTGAAAGATGATATTTTTGAATTAGATTTGAAATTCTTTTTATTTTATGTTCTTTAACCTTCCCTCTACTTATATCTTCTAGTATATCAATTGTCAATTTAAGAAATTCCTTCCTTTCTTCTCTATTCTTTATGCTCTTAAAATCATTTACTCCAATAGTTGGCTTTTTGATATTAGTATCACCCTGGAATAAATATCTATCATGATTCCTTTCAAAACTCTTGAATGCATCATAATACATAAAATTAAGAAGCATGTGAAATATTTAAATCTAATGGAGATAACAGCTGTGTGTATTATCCCGAAATAAGTTCCTCTCGGTAAAAAAAGAAAAGATATATGCAAGAATACAATAAAGAAATATATATAAATTATACCTTATAAATATTAACGGCGATGATGAGACTGTCCCAGTCTGAAATATGATGATCGAAGTAACTGCTGAGCCAAATTTTGTGATAAAAATCAAAAATAAAATAGAACCAATCTTTTTTAAATTTCAAAGAAAAGATAGAAAAACTATTTAATCTTTTTCTAACAATGTTTAATATAGCGTGATTTTATGGAAGATGTACTCAAACCAAATGGCACCGTTCTATTATTAGGAGATGAGGCGATTGTAAGAGGAGCATTGGAAGCAGGAGTGTCTTTATCTGCGACCTATCCTGGAACTCCTGTTTCAGAAGTTGGTGACTTATTCTGTAAGATCTCAAAAGAGACAGGCGTACATTTTGAATACAGTACGAATGAAAAAATAGCTGCTGAGACAGCTGCAGGCGCCGCTTTCTCTGGATTAAGATCTATGGTCTCATTCAAACACTTTGGATTTAATGTTGCTTCAGATAGTATATTTCCTTTAGCCTACCATGGAGTAAAGGCTGGAATGGTGATTGTTTTTTCAGACGATCCAAACTGTTGGAGTTCAGGCCAGAGCGAGCAGGACACGAGATATTATGCAAAGATCGGTCACATGCCAATGCTTGAACCATCTGATTCACAGGAGGCAAAGGATTTCACTAAATATGCATTCGATTTATCAGAGGAAATAGGAATACCTGTAATAGTAAGATTGACAACTAGAGTTGCATACGGAAGATCACCAGTAAAACTAGGAAAGATAAAGAAACCGAAGCCGATTGGCGAAGGAAGCTTTGAAAAGACAGAGAAATGGAATACTATGCCTCCAAAGATAATTGATAGACATAAAGAACTACATGAATTAATGAATAAACTGGAGGAGAAGAGTGAAAAATCAGAGCTCCATAAGACAATAGATGGAGATAAAAACCTTGGATTTGGAATCATATCGTGCGGGGCATCATTCAACTACTCTCTAGAAGCAAGAAACATTGTCAAGAAAGAGATACCTATTCTTAAGATTTCATTTTATCCATATCCAAAGAACAGGATCAAAGAATTTGTAGAAAAGTATAATATAAAGAGGGTACTTGTTGTAGAGGAAATAGAGGATTTCCTTGGCCAGCATGTAAAAGCTGTTGCAAATGAACTAAAACTAGATATAGAGGTGCATGGCACAGATTTAATTCCACCTGTTGGAGAAATGAGAACTGAAAAGATAGTCAATGCAATAGGTACTTTACTCAAGATAGAGGTGCCTGAAGAGAAGAAAACCCCTGTTGATGTGTTCAAGCGTGACCCTATTCTTTGTCCTGGATGTCCACACCGTGCAAGCTTTTGGAATACCAAGGAAGTTATGGGCAGGAACGTGACATATGGAGGGGATATAGGTTGTTATATTCTTGGTATCTACAACCCGATAGACATGCAGGATTACATCATCGCAATGGGTGCAGGAACCGGAATAGCACATGGAATACACAAAGCAACTGGAAAAACCACGGTTGCGTTCATGGGTGATTCTACCTTTTTCCACTCTGGACTTTCTGAAATAGCAAACGCAATCTACAACGAATCTGACATGATAATCATAATTCTAGACAACGGAACCACAGCTATGACAGGGCAGCAGCCACATCCAGGAACTGGAAACAAGTGCGGAGAGAGCGCGCCGAAGATATCAATAGAAGAGGTTTGTAGAGCAATGGGCGCGTATGTCACAGTTGTGAACCCATTTGACACTAGAAAAATGCAGGAAGTGATGAAGGAAGTGAAAGAAAAGAAAGGAGTTAGAGTTGTTATTTCAAGGCAGCCATGCAGACTCATGTTCATGAGAAATGCAAGGAAGAATAAGATAAATGTTCCAACATACTATATAGACCAAGATGTGTGCAAGAAGTGCGGAAAATGCATGGAATACGGATGTCCAGCAATACATCACGATAAGAAGAAGAATGTCTATTATATTGATGAAAATATGTGCTGGGGATGTACAGTATGTTCTCAGATTTGTCCATTTGGCGCGATTAAGGTAAACATAAAAAAGAGTGAAGAAGAAAAGAAATGAGATTGGATTTGAACATTAAAGAGAGGGATGAAGATGGCAGGGAAGAAAAACAAAAAGATTGAAAATGAAGGAGAGAACAAGGAAAACAAAAAAGTGAACGTCAAAGAGAATGATCAATTCAATGTTATTATTACTGGAGTAGGGGGACAGGGTGTTATGACTCTCGGTAGTCTTCTGGCTTTGGCAGGACACGAAGAAGGAAAAAATGTCATGACAAGTGAATTGCACGGACTTGCGAAGAGATTTGGACACACTGAATTCCATTTCAGGATGGGGAATGTTACGACAACGATAGTTCCAAATAAATCAGCTGACTTAATAATTGCATTGGAGCCATTGGAATCACTGCCGCTTGCTAAATACTGCGACAAGGAAAAAACAATTGCTTACATCGACACCATCCAAATAAAACCAACAAGAATGGACATAGAAGGAACAAACTATCCTGATATCGAAGAAATAAAGAATAGATTGAAATCGCATTGTAAAGAGGTAATAGTGGTGAACGCAAGCAGCGAGGCAAAAAGAATCACTGGATCAAGCACCTATTCAAACATATACATTCTTGGAAAGATAATAAAGAACAAACACATAGGAATAAAGCAAAGCACAATAATAAAAATCCTTGAAGAACAGTTCGGAAAGGACAACATAAACATAACAGTTCTAAAGGAAGCGATGAAAGAATGAAATGAAAGAATTAAAAATATTTTAGCATAAATTAAAAAGATCAAATAGATATATTCTAAAATAAGAGGTGTAAAGATGGCAAAAATAATACATGATAGAGATGCATGCATAGGATGTGGAACATGCGCAGCTGTATGCTCTAAATACTGGAAGATGGGCAAAGATGGAAAATCTGAACTCATAGGTGCAAAGAAGAACGGAAACATGTATGAACTGGAAGTGAATTCAATTGAATGCAACCAGGATGCTGCTGAGGCATGCCCTGTAAACTGTATTCACATAGAAGAAAAAGGAAAAAGGAAGATATGAAACTGAAATATGAGTATATATAAAATGATATATCTTCTCACAGTTCTATTAGTTATCGATTGAATTTTTCTATTTTTTATCTTCTTTTTTATATGAACGAATTAAAAACGGCGTGCTTTAAATGAAAATATATTGCTTCGGAAACAGATTTGTAAAAAACGACAAAACCGCTCTGGAAATTATCCCATTCCTGCAGAAAAAATTTCCAAAACTTGAATTTATAGAAGCAACAACAGATGACATAGAAGGGATTCCTGAATTAGTGATAATAGATGTTGCTGACATGATAGATAAGGTAACTGTTTTTACTGAAAAGGAAATAGACATCTTGTGTGGAAGCAGAAGCTGCAGCCTTCATGACTTCGATTTAGGAATGACTCTGAAGATATTGAACAAGATGGGTCAGATAAAAAAGCTAAGAATAATTGGAATACCTATGAATTATGAAAAAGAAAAGGCTGAAAAAGAAGTAGAGAAAAAGCTGAAAGAAGTTTTAGAGGAAAACAAAAAAAATGAGAAACAGCGGCGGGCATAAAAAAGTTGGAAAAAATATACTAAGAGAAATAAAAAGTGAAAAAGCAGAAAATAAAAAACCAGAAAAAATTAAAAAGCAATCGCAAGAAAAAATGAAAAAACAAATCAGAAAAAAGTGAATAGATAAACCTATACTATGTCATATTTTCAAGATCCAATTAAATCATGATTCAACCCATTTAAGCTTCAAAAAGTGACTTGCACAAGACATGCATGGATCATAGG
>Ga0123519_10001801_pt1 | contig 36628 bp, 42 predicted proteins | sample YelNatPaOPRAMG02_FD_87396 | JGI IMG/M metagenome (GOLD analysis project Ga0123519, IMG submission 87396) | Hot spring microbial communities from Yellowstone National Park - Yellowstone National Park OP-RAMG-02 (version 2) | ecosystem: Environmental > Aquatic > Thermal springs > Hot (42-90C) ... | reverse complement strand
CCTGTTAACCTGGCATAGTATTGACCTTGCCGTTTCTCTACAATTACTCTGGCAAATATTCGCCGACTATCATCGTTGGTGATTTTGTCCTCAAATATCGCTTCGATTGTAGGTTTCGCGAGATTCTTTTTGCCCATCATTTTAAGTATAGAAGGCCGTACAAACAACTCATAATTTACCATGCAGCTAACTGCATTGCCTGCCAGTCCCAGGTGAGGCAAATCCCTGGTACGATTGCCCTGATCCACTCTTTTGATTGTGCCAAACGCCAGCGGTTTTCCAGGCTTGGACCTGACTTTCCAGAATACAATCTCCCCCTGTTTAGCCAGCACATTTTTCACGACGTCGTAATCACCCATGGAAACACCACCGATGGTTACCAGTAAATCGGCATCCAGTGCCTGATTGATTTTATTAACCACGGATGCTTCGTTATCCAGAGCAATTCCCAGAACCCTGGGAATGCCACCATCCCTCATTACCTGTGCAGCAATACTGTAGGTATTGCTGTTATAGATTTTACCTTCAGGTAACGGTTCTCCAAGGCTGGCAAGTTCGTCTCCGGTTGCCAGGATAGCAACTACCGGTCGGCGGATTACCTTTACTCTGGCGCGTCCCATGGAAGCCAGTACTCCAATCTCAGATGGTCGAATTACCGTTCCTTTTATGAGTACAGAAGTTCCTTTACGGACGCTTTCTCCTGCTCGGCGGATATTAGCACCGGATTTTTCTTCAACAAAAATACCGATTTCCCCTGGTATTCCTCTTTCTCCTGAAGCCCTTTCAGTTTCATCGGTATCCTCGAATGCCACCACTGCATCCGCACCCTGAGGGATCGGAGCTCCTGTCATGATTCGAATTGCAGTACCCGGCTCAACTGCTTTTTTGGGCGAACCGCCGGCAACCACCATGTCTATCACCTTCAATATGCGCGGTTTTTGCTTGCTGGCGCCCTTGATATCCTCGGAGCGCACAGCATATCCATCCATCGCCGAATTATCTGATGGGGGAACATTGATATCTGCCAATACATCCTCTGCCAGTACCTGCCCCAGACATTCCAATAATGGACGCTCCTCCTCCCCCAGTACATTAATATTGGCGAGGACTTTTTCCAGGGCCTGTTCAACACTTATCACGGTGTATTCCCTCTCTTCCTGCAATCTCTCTACCTTCTCTTAACTCATTTTCAGTATTGATATTAAAAAAACTTAACTTTTGGGGATCAAATCTTCCAATTTCAGAATCATCTAAATATTTTACTTTTATCAATGGATACAATTCGATGATTCTGAAAACATTATTTTTAATTAAACGCTCCAGCGGATCAATACAGTTTTTGGAATAAACTGCATGTAATGGTTCATAAATTTCCCCTTTAATTCTCGGAACCACCACATCGAAACCCTTGCTCACAGTTATCATGTATTTCAGTAAATCCGGGTTTAAAAATGGCATATCACAAGCTATTACCAGATTATAGAAAGAATTGGAGGTAACCAATCCGGTATATATGCCACCGATTGATCCTTTTCCCGGGAATATATCCTTGACTATTTTAACATCTGGATAATCACCAAGCTGGGGCAGATCAGAATCTTTAGCGGTAACCAGGATTATCTCACCCTTCAAACAGGCCAGGATATCGATGACTCTTTCTAATAAGCTTTTCTCTCCTATTCTTTCTGCCAGTTTATTTCTTCCAAGACGCGTGCTCTTACCGCCAGCAAGAGCTATACAGCTTATATCCAAATCAGAACGCGGAAACCTCCATAGCTTATGTAATTTTACATTATCTATTTTACCATAGTAGTCAACAGACTACATTAGGTATTTTGATTTACCTGGCTGTTGAAAAAGCTTGCCCACCTCGATGCCTGCTAATACAAATTGTCCCCTGGTTTTATTTCAAGGGGACTAATCTGTTATTTCTAAAATTATCTTTCTATTCTTTAATCTTTCTGACGTAAACCTTTATCTCTTCACCCGCTTCTTCCATCCCCAAGCACTCGTTACCAGTAGCCTTACACCAGGCTGGCATATCCTGCTTGATCCCTTTATCGGTTGAAATCACCTCCAGTACCTGCCCCACCTTTAACTGCTTCATCTTCTGTGCAGTTTTGATTATCGGCATCGGACAGCGCAGACCATAACAATCCAGAGATTCATCAGCCTTCATGAGATTCTCCTCAAGGTTCAAAGCTAAATAAATAACGTGATTTTTGATTCCCGGGCTTCTTTTAAGAAGAAGGCAGCTCCTGCCTGATCCAGAATACCGCTTCTAAAGGCATTATCAGGTAAACCGAGAACTCCACAGGATGTTGAGCAGGAAATCATTTTTACGCCCATCTCCTGTGCCATCTTGATAAATTCATCTATCGAGGGAACATTTGAGTCACGCATCAGCTTTTTCATCATCCATGTTCCCAATCCCAGCATATTAAACCGGGATAGCTTTAATCGCTTCGCTCCTCCCCGGTTAAGGACGTTAAGCATTTTACGCATAAATCCTTTAGCCTGAATGCTGCCTTCATTACGTTTGATCACATTTAATCCCCAGAAAGTAAAGAACATGGTGACATCCATTCCCATGCTGGCGGCGGTAGTTGCCAGAATAAAAGCAGCTAGTGCCTTATCAAGGTCTCCACTGAACAACACGATCGTAAATTTTTCTTTTTCAGGGATATCAGCCATCTTTCCCCCATTTTAAGTATTTTCAGGTTTCATCTTTGCACCGCATTCAGGGCAGATTTTCTTGCGTCTAGGCACCACCTTTCCACATCCCGGACAATGGAATACCGTTAACTTGCAGGGCTGACAGTACGGTAGCTGGGAGTTCACCAATTCGTCATCGCAATAGGGGCACCAGACATCCTGCTCTTTTTCCTCACGTTTCACTTTCATCTTCTCCTCCACACTTTTACTTCTTCTTGCTCAGATAATCATCAATAGCTTTGTTTAGAGCCTGGGCTCCCAGATTTGAACAATGATATTTTTGTTTCGGTAAACCCTCTAGCTCATCTGCAACCAGTTGAGGGGTAATCTTGCGAGCTTCCTCAATCGTTTTCCCCTTTGCCATTTCGCTGACCATGCTGGATACCGCAATCGCTGCTCCACAGCCGAAAGTCTTGAACTTAACATCTTCAATCACGTTATCCTTTACCTTGATATAGAAGGTCATCATATCACCACAGACCGGATTCCCAACCTCACCAACGCCGTCTGGATTCTCAATTTCCCCCACGTTTCTGGGATGCATAAAATGATCCATGACTTTTTCGCTGTATACTGGCATAGCGTTACTCTCCTTTCCCAGCTTTGACATATTTCGCGTACAATGGAGACATCTCCCTTAGCCTTTTCACTATTGGAGGCATTATTTCAAGGATATAATCTATATCTTCTGTCTGATTGCCCACTCCAAGGGTAAACAATATGGATCCCTGCGCCACCTCATGCGATAAACCCATGGCAAGAAGCACATGAGAGGCTTTGAGTGCCCTGGAAGTACAGGAAGATCCGCTTGAAACTCCGACACCCTGGCTGTTGAGAAGCATGAGCATTGATTCGCCTTCAATAAACTCCACACAAAAACTGGCGTGACCCGGCAGTCTCTTTTGAGGATGGCCTGTGACCACCACATGCCCAACTTTCTCTGGCAATTCTTTCAGTAATTTATCCCTCAATGGAATCAGCTTTTGCATGCGGCTGTTTAAATCCTTCAGGGCGATCTCAGCCGCTTTGCCCAAACCGACGATTGCCGGCACATCCTCGGTTCCCGCCCGCCATCCACCTTCCTGAATCCCCCCGTCAATCAGTGGTATCAAACGCACCCCCCGCCTTACCCAGAGTGCCCCGCTGCCCTTGGGGCCGTAGAATTGATTGCCCGCCAGGCTCAATGCATCCACACCCAGCTCTTTTACATTCACCGGGAAATTGCCACAGGTAGCCACGGCATCGGTATGAAAAACAATCCTGTTTTCTTTAGCAATCTCAGATATCTCTTTAATCGGCTGGATGGTGCCTACCTCTCCATTGGCATGCATTACCGAGATTAACACCGTATCTTTTCGTATGGCTTTGCGTACATCTTCAGGATTGACCATCCCGTATTTATCAACCGGCACCAGGCTGATCTCAAACCCGGCTTTTTCCATCGCTCTGGCGGAATAAAGAACTGAAAAATGTTCGATAGCAGAAATAACGATATGTTTTCCTTTGTTCTGCTGAGCCTGCGCCAGACCTTTAATTGCCAGATTGTTACTTTCGCTCCCGGAGGCAGTAAAAATAATCTCTTCTGGTTCTTCTACCCCGATCAACCTGGCAACCTGCTCTCTGGCATTCTCTACTGCCTCACGAGCAGGATCTCCCCAGTCGTGCAGAGAGGAAGGATTTCCAAAAACATCCGCTAGATAAGGTAACATTGCTTCCCTTACCTCGGGAAGCAACCGAGTGGCAGCAGCATGATCCATATATACCCGTTTCATCTTTTTCCTCCGGGTCAATTCTTTTTGCGGTAGGCGCTTATCTCGAAAATTCAGGGAAACACCTGAGAGCCACTGTCGTCTTCCAGAATGATTGCCTGCACAGGGCAACTTTCGGCAGCACTCAATAGTACATCTTCAGCGACTGACTCAGGGTTGAGTACCACGGCTTTATTTTCACTGTCCAGCTTAAATACAGAAGGAGCAATCGTCACACAATTTCCAACCCCCACACAGGTATTCCTGTCAACCCTGACCTTCATATTCTATCCTCAACCTTTATCCTAATTTTTGCTGAGTTCCAGCATCCTGTTTACTGCCTGCCAGGCTCTGACCCTGACATGCTCAGGGACTTTTATTTCAGGTTGCATTTCTTCCAGTGACCAGAGAATTTTCTCCAAAGTTATTAGCTTCATACGGGGACAAATTGCCTGTTCGGATGCCGGAATGAACACCTTATCCGGTCTCTCCTTGCGTAAACGATATATAAATCCCACTTCAGTTCCAACGATGATCTTTTTTGCCTGCGTCTCCCTGACAAATCTAACCATCCCACCTGTGCTTAAAACCTGGTCTGCCAGTGCAATTACTTCAGGACGACACTCAGGATGAACCACTACCACAGCATCCGGATGCTCGGATTTGGCTCTATTTATATCCTCAGGCAGAATACGAGCATGAGTTGGGCAATAACCTGCCCAGTAATGCATTTTTTTGCCTGTTCGAGTTGAGACGTAATTACCAAGATATTGATCGGGAACAAACAGAATTTCAGGAGCCTCGATACGCTCAACAATCCTGACAGCATTAGCTGAAGTACAGCAAATATCTGATTCGGCTTTCACCTCTGCGGAAGAGTTCACATAGCAGACTACTGTTACACCAGGCAGTTCCTGCTTTCTTTTTATTAGTTGCGGTGCAGTAATCATGTTAGCCATCGGGCAACCAGCATTAATATCTGGCAGGAGCACAGTCTTATCCGGACACAGGATTGAGGCTGTCTCTGCCATAAAATGAACCCCACAAAAAACGATTACAATGGCATCGGTGCCAGCCGCTTTCTGACTTAATTCAAGTGAATCACCAACGAAATCCGCAATATCCTGCACCTCACCGAGCTGATAATTGTGAGCAAGGATAATTGCTTTCCGTTTTTCCTTTAATTCGAGGATCCTCTTTCTCAGAACCTGGTTGATATCTTCTACCATTAATTGAGCCTCCGGATTACTGCCACGATCAACTGTGTACAATATTATTTTACTTCTATTACCTTGATAGAATCACCTGATTTGACCTCTCCTCCCCTGATCACTCTTGCAAAGATTCCTTCTCTGGGCATTATACACTTGCCAGTTTGCTGAAAAATGGCACAGCCGGTATGGCACTCTTTTCCAATCTGGCTTATTTCCAGAATAATATTTTCTCCAATCAATAATCTGGTTCCCACCGGTAACGAAACGAGTTCAATACCTTCACAGGTGAGGTTTTCAGCAAAATCACCCGGACCGACCTCAAGCCCCAGTTTTTTCATCTTCTCAATGCTTTCTACCGCTAGCAGGCTCACCTGACGATGCCAGCTTGAATCTGCATGGGCATCACCTTCCAACCCATAATTCTCCCTCAGAATACCACTACAAATATTCTCTTTCCTGGTTCCTTTTTCCTTACTGCTACAAACAGCTACAACTTTTGCCATTTTAACCTCTTTCATTCACCAGGCAGTGACTCAGAAAAAACTGACGTTAAACAATAATCCTGTTTAATGCTGAATTAATTCTTTCCAGGCGCAAGGCGGAACAACAGTATTCCACCGATCAGAAGGGCGATTGCAGCCACCACCATAAACGCTCCTGCTCCAAGCGCCATCTGGACAACTCCAAAGCTCAAAACGCCCAGGTACAGATAGTTCTCAAGGTTCATTGCCTGAGCATATGTTAACTGTTTAGGGTCGGTTGGGTCAAACTGCTTTCCACCCAATACATCTTCATAGGTTGGTGCGATTGTATGCCGATGCTGTCTAACCGTATCTCCAGCTTTCTGCAGTTCGCTGGCAGTTGTTAACACCTTCCCAGCTGCAATCTCTTCCTGAGATAAGCCAAGAGTGATTTTTTCCTGTTTAATGTTCTCTACCAGCCACTGGTTTTTGGTAAATCCCTGATAGAGGAAAATACCACCAACCGCCAGACAGATAAGGCTAAGAGCAATCACCACCAGAGCCAGCAAGCGATACATTGTTTCATCCTCCAGAATATCTTTAATATCATTATAGTCTTTACCTTTATTTCCTTGCTGTATCGCCAAATATTCTGGCATGCTCTTTATACATGCACTTGTCCATTACCACCTTTAAGCCAGCTTTTTGAGCTCGTGAAGCTGCTTCCCTGTTAATAACCCCTTCCTGCATCCAGATTGCTCTGGCTTTAATCTTGATCGCATCTTCAACTACCTGAGGTACCTCCTCTGACCGGCGGAAAATATCCACAACATCAACCTCGTCAGGGATCGAAAGCAAATCTGGATAACATTTTTCTCCCAGGATAACCTTCGTAGCTGGATTCACTGGTATAATCCTGTATCCCTGCGATTGTAAATATGCCGCAACATGATTGCTCGGTCTTGATTCGTTGGGTGAGAGCCCCACTATCGCGATTGTCTTACAGCTTTCCAGGATTTCTTTTTCAACACTCACAACCCCACCTCCTTCCTATTTCTATGATTTAAATTTCTCCAGAGCACCGTAAAAGGCTCTCCAGAATGGATCCACAATTGGATGTTCAAGAGGCATTTCTTTCCCGTTTTTTACCAGAATCATACCTGCTTCAGGTCTGGTCAATTCTCCTACAATCGAAGCTTTGATTCCCTTCTGGTTTAATGCTGATACAACAGCCTCTGCTTTATGGGCACGTGAAGTTATAACCAGAGTACCTTCGCTGATGGAAGAATATGGATCTATTCCAAAAAAATCGCAAATCTCTCTTACCCCATCCTCAACCACGATTTTTTCCTGTTCCACTCTTACCCCACAATTCGAAGCTCGTCCTATCTCGAACAGAGCTCCCCATATTCCGCACTCAGTGGCATCATGCATGGCGGTTACTCCGTTCTCTCTTCTACCCACACTAACCGCAGTCATGCCATCCTCAACCACCGACATTTTATAAAAGATTCCCTGAGCTTTCTGACTGAATTCTCTGCCGAATTTTTCCTCCAGTAAACCAGGAAACATCGTGGCCAAAATTCCTGAAGCTTCAATAGCCGGTCCCTTAGTAATAATTATCAGATCTCCCGGCTTCGCCAGTCTGGGTGTAACGTATTCATCCAGATCGCCAACTCCAACAATCGTAGCACCACCTACCATAGGATAATGACAGTTTTCATATCTGGCAGTATGACCGGTTATTACGTTTATACCCATTTTTACGCATTCCTGATGAATCACATCCCAGACCATCTCCAGTTGATCTCTGGTCATTTCCATGGGTAAATTCAGATCAATTGAAAGATAGGTCGGCGGTAAACCGCTGGTAACCGAATCCGAGGCGATAATATGAATAGCAAACCAGGCAGCTCTCTCCCAGCCGTATTCAGGAACTATAAACACGGGATCGCATGTGAAAGAAACCGCCTGATTGCCTATTTTGACAATCCCCACATCAACTCCGTGCTGGGGGCCGACGATCACATTCTCATTTTTAGCCCCCAGACGGGGAAAAATGAGATCATTGAATATTTCCGGTGAAATTTTCCCTATTTCTGGCATTTCACTCATTTGGCTCGAACATCCTTTCTAATTTTTATTTTCTGACTGTACAGGGGTGACACACTGCGCAGCCTGCCGACTATTTCAGGCAGAACCTGCAGAACCCGATCAACCTCTTCCTCCGTCGTCCACTTACCCAGGGTAAATCTAAGCGAACAGCGGGCCTGTTCAGGTGGTACCTGCATGGCAGTCAGGACATGCGAGGGTTCCAGACTTTCTGAACTGCAGGCTGATCCCGTCGAGGCGCAGATCCCTTCGAGATCAAGACTCACCAGAGTCGCTTCACCTTCGACAAACTCGATGCTTACGTTCACATTATTGGGTAATCTCTTCTCGGGATGCCCGTTTAGATGGATGTAGTCAATTCTTTCGAACAGGCCGCTGATGAGGCGGTTCCGCAGATTAATCAATCTTTGAGCTTCATCCGCCATCTCAACCTGAGCAATCTCAACGGCTTTACCCAGGCCAACGATCCCTGGTACATTATAGGTACTGCCTCGCCTCCCTTCCTCCTGCCCACCACCATGCATCACAGGTGCAATCCGGGTTCCCTTCCTGATGTAAATAGCACCTACCCCCTTGGGACCATATATTTTATGGCCCGATATCGACAGTAAATCTACATTAAGCTCATTCACATTAACTGGAATATGTCCGAAAGTCTGCACTGCATCCGTATGAAAGTATACCCCTGCTTCTCTGGTAATTCTCCCTATTTCAACAATCGGTTCGATAGTACCCACTTCGTTACTGGCATGCATGATAGATACCAGAATCGTTTTAGGCGTGATGGCTTTCCTGACATCATCCGGGTTTATCAGTCCGTAATGATCCACCGGGAGGTAAGTGATCTCGAACCCATATTTTTGCAAAAACCGGCAGGGTTCCAGAACGGCATGGTGCTCTATTGAGCTGATGATAATATGATTTCCTTTGCCCTCATTAGCATAGGCAACTCCTTTAATAGCGAAGTTATCCGACTCGGTGCCTCCACTGGTAAAGACGATTTCTTCAGGATGAGCTCCGATAAAATCCGCCAGCTTCAATCTTGAGGATTCCACTACTGCTCTAGCTTCCTGACCAATCGAATGAATACTTGAAGGATTGCCGAAGATTTCGGAGAAATATGGCAGCATCGCTTGTACTACCTGTGGATGTACCGGCGTGGTTGCAGCATAATCCAGATAAATCTTTTTCATCTAAAATCAACCCCCTGGTTAAGGAATTCGGTGTTAATGACAAACATCGGCAGTTACCTTTTACTCGATATATCACTGCTGATCAAAAATATTCCCAGCAAAGCCCTTAAATTTGGCAACAATCTGATTCTCCCTCTGTTTCCGAGATAAAAGGCTTGCTCAATCCCGATCTCTTTTTTCCGGCAATAAGTTACAAAATCAGCAATACTGAGAAAATGTACATTGGGTGTATTATACCATTCATATGGTAGAGAACGTGTAATCGGGGCTCTCCCTTTGATTGCGAGCTGGTACCGGGCAGAATAATGGGCAAAATTTGGAAAGCTAACGATGACCTTTTCCCCAACTCTCAGTGCTTCCTGAATAACCGTGTCCGGCTTTTTTACCTGCTGGAAGGTCTGATTTAATATCACATAATTGAATGAACCTGTGCCGTATTCCGGCAAACCACTATCAATGTCACCGTGAACAACGCTGATCCCTTTCGCCACACAACGGTAAATAGCCTTCTCATCTATTTCGATCCCCTGGGCTCTGACAAGATGTTTCTTTTCCTGTAACAGTGCGAGCAGATCACCATCACCGCAACCCAGATCGAGTACTGAAGCGCCCTCATGGATTAATTCAAAGATGATGCAAAATTCCGGGCGTGTCTGATCAGAGGATGTCATGGTTACTGAGTACTCTACCATGCTGGACCCTCTCAAGGAAATATTTCACCAGATGCGTTTGTTCTTCTACCTCAACCAGAAAGGCGTCATGCCCGTAACTGGATTCGATCTCACAGTACGTCACATCCAGTCCCGCCTGTTTACACAACCGTGCGATCTCCTGTGTCTGATAAGGAGGATATAGCCAATCGCTTTTGAAGGCAATAACCAGCACCTTTAAATCTCTGCCTCTCAGGATTTCTCCCGGATTTCTGTCTCTGGAAGCATCATAATTATCCATGGCTTTTGTGATATACAGGTAGGAATTTGCATCAAACCTGTCCACAAAGCTCTTTCCCCGGTAATGCAGGTATCCTTCAACCTCAAAATCCGGCGTAAATTTAAAATCCTGCCGCTCTCCCTTTATTCTCCTGCCAAATTTGGCTTCCATCGATTTGTCGCTCATGTAGGTGATATGTCCCACCATCCTAGCGACAGCCAGTCCCCGGGCAGGAACCCGGGAACCGTAATAATTACCATTCTGCCAGTTAGGATCTGCCATGATAGCCTGCCTGCCTACTTCATTAAAGGCTATTTGCTGAGGCGAGTGGCGCATGGCAGTCGAAATCGGGATTGCACTTTTAATCCTCTCCGGATAGGCAAACATCCATTCCAGCACCTGCATCCCACCCATTGAACCACCGGCTACAGATAATAATTTCCGGATTCCCAGATGTTCGATTAATTGAAGCTGGGCTTTGACCATATCGCCGATTGTAATCAGCGGAAAATCAAGTCCATAAGGTTTGCCGGTGGCAGGATTAATGGAAGAGGGCCCAGTTGAACCCTTGCAGCCGCCGATAATATTAGAACAAATCACAAAATATTTCCCGGTATCAAATGCCTTTCCCGGCCCCACCATATTATCCCACCATCCGGGGTTTTTATCGCCTTTATGGTATCCGGCAACATGGGCATCACCGGTCAGGGCATGTAAGACGAGGATTGCATTAGATTTATCAGCATTAAGCTCACCATAAGTTTCATAAGCCAGTGTTACTGGTCCCAGTTTTTCGCCGTTCTCAAGAACCAGCTCACTGGGAGGCTGGGCAAAGGTATAATACCGGGTTTCTACTATCCCTATTCCTCTGTTTTCGGTCACAGTTTTAACACTCATCAATTCACCTGAAAAAGTCTTGATTAAGCCACCAACCGGCAAAATTTACCGAACCGCCTCTCTCAAAGCCTGATCAATATCCTCCGTGATATCCTGAACATCCTCCAACCCGATTGAAAGCCGGATGAAGTCGTCGGTTACGCCGGTAGCCTTTCTCTCCGAGGGAGTTAATTGTTGATGGGTCGTGGAAGCCGGGTGGATTACCAGGCTCTTGGCATCTCCGATGTTGGCCAGATGAGAAAGCAGTTTAACTGACTCGATGAAACGTTTGCCGGCTTCCAGACCGCCCTTTATACCAAAACCTATCAGCGCTCCATAATACCCTTTCAGGTATTTTTGAGCCAGCTTATGACAGGGATGATCCGGTAAACCCGGATAATTAACCCATGACACCAGCGGATGGTTTCTGAGAAACTCCGCCACCTTCATGGCATTCTCTGAATGTCGCCTGATCCGCAGGGGCAACGTTTCAATACCCTGCAAAAGCAAAAAGGCATTAAAAGGACTCAAAGTTGCTCCCAGATCCCTCATCCACTGGACTCTGGCTTTTACAATGAATGCCTGATTGCCAAAGGATTCCCAGTATTTTATGCCGTGATAGCTGGGGTCAGATTCGGTAAACTCCGGAAATTTCCCGTTCGCCCAGTTAAATCGCCCAGAATCCACGATTACTCCGCCCAGGGTGGTTCCATGCCCTCCCACAAACTTGGTAGCTGAAATCGTAACTATATCGGCTCCATATTCAATCGGGCGAACCAGACCTACTCCAGCAGTATTATCAACAATGAATGGTATCCCATTTTCGTGGGCAATTGCCGCAATCTTCTCAAAATCCGGAATATCCAGTTTGGGATTACCAATTGTCTCTGCATACAGAGCGCGAGTCCTAGGCGTAATTGCATTTCTAAAGGCTTCCGGCTTATCCGAATCTACAAAGATTGTTTCTCTACCCAGTTTATGAAACATATAATGCAGTTGCTGGTATGTACCTCCATAAAGGTTGTTGGCGGAAACAATCTCGTCTCCTAGCCTTGTTATGTTTAGCAAAGCGATCGCCTGGGCAGCCTGTCCGCAGGATGCAGCCAGTGCACCGATACCCCCCTCGATTGCCGCCATTCTTTTTTCAAAAACATCAGTCGTCGGATTCATGATCCTGGTATAAATATTGCCGAATTCCTTCAAAGCAAAAAGATTGGCTGCATGTTCGGTGCTTTTAAAAACATATGATGTTGTTTGGTATATCGGCACCGCCCTTGAACCGGTTGCCGGATCCGGGCTTTCCTGGCCCGCGTGTAAAGCAATCGTTTCTAATCTGTAATCATGCGAATCACCAGATGCCATCTTCTTCTCCTGTTTACCCTTTATTTTGAGGTGATAAGTTCTGCGGCTTAAATGTAATACATAGCCTCTGACTTATTTCCTTTATTTTTTTGTCGGTCAACCAGATCCTGCAAAGTCGTGGATGCCAGAACCTTTTCCATTGCCTTACCCATTTCATCCCAGATATCCTGTGTGGCACAATAACCCGACCTGGGACAACTGGTTCTATCCCTTAAACAATCTACCGGTGCCAGCGGGCCTTCCAGCACCTCCATAATCATTTTTAAACTGATCTGATCGGGTGATTTTGCCAGTTTGATGCCACCTTTTGCTCCCCTAACACTCTTCACAAAACCAGCAGCAATCAGAGGTATTATCAGATGCTCCAGATAAGACAAAGAAATCTGCTGTCTTTCCGCTATTTCCTTCAATTGCACTGTCTCTCCGGCTCCATTTAATGCCAGATCAACCAGCGCCCGCATTCCGTATCTCGTTCTGGTGGAAAGTTTCATAGATTCTCCTTGTTTACTATTTCTATCATATTAGTCATGTTATAATAAAAGCCCTCCCCCTGTCAATTCCTCGGGGAAAACTAAAAATAGAGCTGAAACTAAGCAGAATTGAGGCATCCAATCAACCGCAAAGAAAACAGGTGGAACTCTCAATCCATAAGGTTAAAACTCAACATAATTGCCTCAAGGACTCCCCCGGAAATAGCCCTCATGGTTCCCCGGATGGAGAAACAATCCTGTGGTTTGATTGCAGGATCAATTTCCGCCAGCCGGGTGTTTGCCAGGACTTTGACATCACTCCTGAGAATCCCGCGCAGAACGCCAGCTACAGAAGCTTTTACGGGTAAATCTCCCAGTCTCCCGATAATTTCTTCAGCATTAACTTTTTCGCCGATATTCCGGTTGGTGGTAAAAACCCCCGCATCGGCAGAATAGACTACCTGTCCCTGACAAAAAGTGGCCGTCTGGTTATCTTCTTCGCCGGCACAACCTTCGAAAATCAATTTGCCAAGATCATTGCCCGGAACCGATTCTACCACCAGATGAACATCCTCCCCCGCAATAAATCCCGGTCCGATACCAATCACCAGCGGTGCATCTGTAATTGTGGCACTGGTCTTACGTTTCAACATCATAGCATGTACCAGTACATCTGGTTTAAGCAGGGCTTTGACATGGATTTCAGGATCCACCACGATGGGAATTCTCTGGTTTCTCCAAACCCGGTAAATGCCCTCAAGTGATGGCAAAGTCCTTTCTGCTGTAACATCCTCAATCGTCTTGGTAATATCATAGATTGCCTCTGAGAAACATGTTCCCCGGCTAACTGCCAGCGGTGAGGAGATTTCTGTGATACAGACCCGGAAATGGCTGCGAAACAGCCTGTGCGCGATCGCACTGCCAACCTCTCCCCCTCCCCTGACTAGCACTATCATTTCTGCCAGATTCCTCATGGTTGCTCCTTACTGTATTCAGAATTTAGACTGCCCCAAGTCAATTTCCCGGTAAAACACACGGCGTAAAATTTCTCATCACCCGTGAAAACACTGCCATCAATGTGGTTCGATAACCACGTTTTCCAGAGCCACCAATCCGAGAGGATTTAACCGGTATCCCTTAACGTAAGGTTTCACCAGATAATAATTTTTCCCAAAGGTAAGCGGCAGGCAGGCAGCGTCATCAACAATCTTCTGCTCGGCCTGCTGGTAAAACGCGAAGCTTTTGTTGGTGTTGGCTTCCCGGTTGGCAGCTTCAATTAACGCATCTACTTCCTGATTTGAATAGCCTCCATAATTATTCTCTGCATTGCTATGGAAAAGTATATCTATGAAATCCTGAGGATGAGCATAATCAGCGATCCAGCCACCGATATCAAAAATTTCATCAATCTCATTCCGGATATTATAATAAAAACTCTCCGGTTCAAGTTGTCTGATTTTAACATCCACCCCCAGGTTCTGCTTCCATTGATAAACCAGGGCTTCCAGTACGGGAGATACTGCACCTCCATATCCTGAGGTTGTGAGGGTAATTGGCGGCAAACTGGCAGCATCCGGATAAGCAGCAAGCCTCAAGTATTCCCTGGCTTTGGCCACATCGAACCCCAAACCTTTTAACCCGGGGTTGTATCCGGGAATGTCAGGTGGTAAGATACCGTCTGCTTTTTGAACCATATCACGATAAATCAGGTAAATAATTTTATCTTTATCTACTGCCAAACTGAAAGCGCGACGAACGTTAACATCATTGAAAGGAGGCCTGGTGCAGTTAAATCCCAGATAAGAAAAACTTAATTCGGGACTGATCTTCAGGTCCGGATAAAAAGGTCCGGATTTATCCATTACCTTATCAATATATGGTGTTGATACGTAAGTTACATCAATCTGCCCTTTTTCGTAAAGATCAACCGGTAATCCGCTGTAAAACTGATACCTGACCTGACTTATCGCGGGTTTTTCCCCGTAGTATGCGTCATTTCTTTCCAGAATTAAAGCCTGGTTCTGAATCCATTGTTTCAATTTAAATGGACCCGTTCCAACCGGATTGCGCCACCAGCCGGATCCGGAGGAAACATTATTTTTATCAACCACAAAAGAAGTTGGATATGTCAATTTATACAGGAAATAAGATTTGGGAGCATCTATTTTAACTTCCAGGGTGTAATCATCAATCACCCTTACGCCGCTGATGTCTCTCACTTTCCCTGCCAGTACATCTTTCACACCGACAATATCACCGAGGTAAGTAGCAGCCGTCTGGGAACCTGTCCGGGGATCAGCAGCTCTCTCCCACGAGTATTTGAAATCAGATGCAGTTACTTTCCTGCCATTGTGAAAAGTGACGTCATGTCTCAAATGGAACGTGTAGGTTAATCCATCTGGGCTGATTTCTGGCATGCCTGTTGCGATATCGGGCACCAGTTCAAGATTATCCCCTGTTTTTAACAGCCCGGAATAAATCTGAGAAATGTATTCATGGGAAGACATCTCACTGGCAATCGCTGGATCCAGCGTAAACGGATCAATGCTGTATAGGTTCAGCACACCCTGCCCCGTTTGCCCAGCCGGAGCAGATGTTGCCTGCTTGAAGATACAGCCTGACAGGATCAAAGTAACCGTTAACGCCAGTGCCAGATAGATAATAACCCTTTTCAAATTAAACCTTCCCTTTTCAAACTGCAAAAACTGTCATCGGTAATAATTATGTGATCAATCACTTCAATTCCAATCAACTTACCTGCATCAATCAACCTCTTCGATAGCTCAATATCTTCACGGGAAGCCTCCGGATTACCAGAAGGATGGTTGTGGGCAATAATAATAGAAGAAGCACTGGCTGCAATAGCCTCCTTAAAAAGCTCCCTCGGATGAACGATACTGGTATCCAGGCTACCCACCGAGATTTCTACCGATTTAATTACATTGTTTCTGGTGTCCAGTAAAATCGCCCAGAAATGTTCCTTCTTTTCTCCCCTTGCAACGCCGCTCAGTTCTTCGTACGCCGCTTCTGGATTGCGAATAACTAGCCTCTTTTCATTTCTGGTAGACTTCTTCATCCGGTTGATCAGCTCAAAAGCTGCCACAATCTGGCAGGCTTTCGCCAGCCCTATCCCTCTGACTTTCATCAGTTCCTCAAGGGGAGCCCGGGAAAGGTTATGAATACCACCAAATGTGTCCAGTAACCTTCCTGCGGTCTCCAGTATCGATTCACCTGAGACTCCCTGCCGCAGGATCAAAGCCAGGATTTCCGGCGTAGATAATGCCTCCGGTCCCAGCCGTTGAAGGCGTTCACGGGGACGCTCTGTATCCGGCAGTTTCCTGATAGTAAATGTTGATCTGCTCTGGCTATCCTTGATTTTTCCGCTTCCTGCAGCCATTAACGAATTCTCTTTACCCGTTATAAAGCCTGGTTATCCACGCTTTCCAGATTTCATTTAAGCCGTCCATGTCAAAACCATATGCTTTCTGCAGAGCTCCATCATATGTACTTCCCTCCCGGAAAGTCTCCAGAAGCTGTAACATTTTATCTGATCCGTATTGTGTAATGAGAAATTCTATCAAAGTGTAACTTTCGGCATAAGACAGCAGGCTCTTCTCAGTGGTTGCTGAGAAAGGGCTCGCGAGGCTACGCACAGAGATCAATTTGTTCCCGTTAACCGCCTCTTTAAGCAACGAGGAGTATTGCGGCTCCAGCAATCCCTGAGAATACATCGCCAGACCTTCATTTAACCAGACAGGAAGTCCGCTGTATGGATTGGCCGTCATCTGCGAGATTACAATGTGGGTTAGCTCATGGGTCATTGCACCCTGCCCCCAGGCAAGATTATCGGGAGAAATACCGATAGCAATAATGTTGAACTGGGTAAAAGCTGCTCCTCCAGTCCATTCTTGAGGAAACACCATGGAACCCTGTAAATCCTGAGTGCTGGCATAGATATAAATATTGATCAGGCTATCCGGGGTTGCTCCTGTATCCTGCTCAAGCTTTACGAGCGATTGCTGGGCTGTTGACATGAGAGTCTGGGCAAATGAATTGCTTCCCTGATACCAGTAAATGCTGATTTTGCCCTCGGTCAGATTACGCCATTGATAGCGACTATCGGTGACATGAAATAACACCGGCTGGGATTCCAGTATTTTTCCTCCAGCATTTTTTACCAGCCACCAGTATTTGACATCGGTTCCGGGAGGCACTCCGCCAATTTTACGCATATCCAGAGTGTATCTGGCATTTATATTAGTGCTCCTGTTAAAAGTCACGACTGCCTCGCTGGTGATATCTGCAAAACTGATTTGCTGGATCTGGTATCTCAGGCGGATATCGGAGATAGCGGCATTACTATTAATTTGAGCAGAAAAATTCAGGCTCAAAGGAAAATCCATTTGCGCAGAACTGTTCGTAACCGATATTGTATCCTGTCCATGGATGGAAACCGGACTCAATATCGCCAGTAAAACAACCAGTACTAATAACAGACCCCCAATCCGTTTAATCATATTCTCTCCCAATCCCGGAACGGAGATAGGCGATGATAAAATCATCAAGTTCACCATCCAGTACCGCCTCCGGATTACCGGTTTGATATTCGGTACGATGATCCTTGACCATTTTATAAGGATGCAGCACATAGCTGCGGATTTGATTCCCCCACCCGGCTTCGATTCTTTTCCCTTTTAAACGGGCTTTTTCTTCTGCCTGTCGTTGCAACTCCCTTTCCAGGAGTCTGGATTCAAGTATTTTCAAAGCGATTGTCTTGTTCTGCAACTGTGACCTTTCGCTCTGACTGGTAACCACTATCCCGGTTGGAATATGGGTAATCCGGATGGCGGTACTGCTTTTTTGCATGTGCTGCCCGCCGGGCCCGCTGGAACGAAAAGCCTCAATTTTAAGATCCTCCGGTTGAATCCTGACATCTATATCGCTTTCCGCCTCGGGAATTACTTCAACCAGAGCAAAGGAAGTGTGGCGAGCATGATCTGCATCAAAAGGTGAAAGCCTCACCAGCCGATGAACGCCGTGTTCGGATTTCAGATACCCGTAAGCATGGTCTCCGGATATGGATAATATCGCACTTTTGATACCGGCTTCTTCTCCCGGAGATATATCCAGTATTTCCGCCCTGTAGTCTTTGCGCTCCGCCCAGCGCATATACATCCTGAGCAGCATGTTGGCCCAATCCTGGGATTCCGTCCCTCCGGCGCCTGCGTGGATAGAGAGAATGGCATTGCGGGAATCATAAGGTCCACGGAAAGCGAGCTCCATCTCCAGTTCGTCAAGCTGACCGGAAAGTTGCTCTATTTCCCTTTGCACTTCGTTCCCAAGTGCGCTATCCCGCTCTTCTTCAGCCAGTGCGAATAATTCCTCCACGTCCTTAACCCGCTTTTCCAGCGCCCGCCACCTTTCCACCATCCTGCGGTCCTCGGCTAACTGACGCATTACAGACTGGGCTTTCACCTGATCCTGCCAGAATTCCGGTGACGAGGACTGCTTTTCCAGTTCGTTGATCTCTTTTTCTTTACCATCTATATCAAAGACGCACCAGTGCGGACGACACTCGAGCCTTTATATCCTCAATTTGAACCTTAAGTTCCTGCATAACGAACCAACCTTCTCCCTGAAGAATTTTTACCCGAGTTGCACAGAATTATTAATCAGCAGCCCGACTTGCAAGATGTGCCAGCCGGGTCGGCTCGGGCAATCGGTAACCAATACAACATTTTAACACCCATTCAATGGCTTGTGAAAGGCTGATCCTGTGACCGATGGAAACGATCAATGGTTTTGATTTCATTCTTGTCCGTACTGCTGCCCCGATCACCTCTCCATCCTCAATATGGATCTCGCTGTAAGATCCCGGATTTTCTCCGACTTCAGCATACGAGCCGATTAGCGGTGACTTAGCACAACCTATGGACGGCAGGTCAAGTAATACACCGAGATGGCAGGCCAGCCCGAATCTCCTTGGATGCGCAATTCCCTGCCCATCAACCATAATTAAATCGGGTTTCAATTTTAGTTTTCTACATGCTGCCAGAACAAGGGGAACTTCCCTGAAGGATAGCAGACCGGGAATATACGGAAATTCTGCATTGCCTTTTACAGTTACTCTTTCCACGAGCTTTAGATCCGGATAACTCAAAGTTACGGCTGCTGCCCTCGCTTCATTTGCCCTGTTCACGGAAACATCAAATCCAGAAACCAACTTTACCTCTTGAATGCTCCCCTCTTTCTGAACCAGTTGGGAGAGTTTCTTTTGAATCTCGAGCGCAGCAGGAATATTCAAGTCCCATGGATGCAGTTCTTTGATAAACACCCTTTCATTATAAACGCGGGCCAGCCCCATCTCAAATCAATACGATAAATGCACCGAAGTTGATGATACTTGTGATTTTTCATCATTTATTGTAATAATATATATTAGTGCAGTAAAATAAAGCCGTTTGATATGTACGGGTTTACCTGATTATAATCCTTGACAGATCATCTCTGAAATAAGGTAAACCTTTTTTGTTTATTTGACATTCTACTGTACGATATTGCATAATTAGCCTATACTGATATAGGGGTGTGAGACTAAAATATGGTCAAGATCAAATTACGCAGAGTTGGAGCAACTAAACAGCCCAGCTACCGGATAGTAGTTGCTGATTCGAGATCATCCCGGGATGGGAAGTTCATCGGCGTTATCGGGCATTACAACCCGCGCACTCAACCCGAACACCTTGTAATCGATGAACAAAAAGCTCTGGACTGGCTTAGACAGGGTGCCCAACCAACAGCTACCGCTGCAAGATTGCTGAATAAAGCTGGAATCCTGGAGAAGTTTAACGAAATCAAGGAGAAACCATGAGAGAGCTACTGGAGTACATCGTCAAAGCCATCGTTGATGCACCTGACAAGGTTGTTATCACTGAAGAAACGGGAGAGCAGGGAGTAACTTTTAAGTTACAGGTCGCCGATGAAGATAAAGGTAGAGTCATCGGAAAGCAGGGACGTATTGTCGAAGCTATGAGAACTCTGCTCAGAGTAAAAGCCGCCAAGTTAGGCACACGGGCTACCCTTCAAATTTTGTAAACTAATTCGAAATCTGGATCTATTTCAAAATATAAATACGAGTTGAAACCGGGCAGTTGTACTTAGTTTCAACTCGTATTCTTTTTTGCAAGTCTGCAGCAACTTTTAGCCAGTCGATTGCTGTTTACGTCTCCTGCGGCGGTCAGCAACCTCAATTCTTGCCAAAGCCCGTCGCAGGGCAGCTTCCGCTGCAGCAGCCTCAACCGCTGAAGCAGAACGAACCAGTTGCTCCTGTGCCCGCTTCTTGGCTGCCTCTGCTCTGGCTATGTCAATTTCTTCAGCCCTTTCTGCGGCATCCGCCAGAACAATAACCCTTTCAGGTCTGACCTCGATGAAACCACCGCTGATCGCCATGCTGTATTCCTCTCCATTCTTGCGGGCAATCAGCGCGCCGGGTACAAGCGTCGTCATCAGTGGGGCATGATGTGGTAATATCCCCAATTCGCCACTTGCGCCGGGAGCAATCACCAAATCCACCTCATCAGCAAAGACAACCCTTTCTGCTGTTACTATTTCCAATCTAATCGGCATTTTTATACCGTCACTTCAGTTTGCTCGCCGCTTCCACGGCTTCGTCAATTGTGCCAACCATAAAGAAAGCCTGTTCTGGCAGGTCGTCATATTTACCGTCCAGAATCTCTTTAAATCCCCTCACCGTTTCTTTAATTGGTACATATCTACCAGGTCTGCCGGTGAAGACTTCACTGACAAACATTGGCTGGGAAAGGAATCTTTGAACCTTGCGGGCTCTGGCTACAGTCAGCTTATCCTCCTCGCTCAATTCCTCCATGCCGAGAATACTGATAATATCCTGAAGGTCCTTGTACCTCTGAAGCACCTGTTTAACCCTGATCGCAGTGTTGTAATGTTCCTCTCCCACTATACGCGGATCAAGAATACGTGAGGAAGATGCCAGTGGATCGACCGCAGGATAAAGACCCTGTTCTGCGATTGACCTTTCCAGGGCTACCACGGCATCGAGATGACCGAATGTCGTCGCGACACCGGGATCAGTGTAATCATCTGCCGGTACGTAAACCGCCTGGAATGATGTAATTGAACCGTTTCTCGTTGAGGTAATTCGCTCTTCCAGTTCGCCTACCTCGGTTGCGAGGGTAGGCTGATAACCTACTGCTGAAGGCATTCTGCCCAGCAGAGCGGAAACCTCCATTCCGGCAAGGGTATAACGGTAAATATTGTCAATAAAAAGCAGCACGTCCATGTGCATCACATCACGGAAATACTCTGCCATGGTCAGCCCTGTGAGACCAACCCTCAGCCTGACACCGGGTGGTTCGTTCATCTGCCCAAAGACCATGACCGTCTTGTCTATCACTCCTGAGGATTTCATCTCGTTCCAGAGATCGTTACCTTCCCTTGAGCGTTCGCCTATGCCTGTGAAAACCGAATAACCCCCATGTGCAGTTGCAATATTGCGGATCAATTCCTGGATGATAACCGTTTTGCCTACACCTGCACCGCCATAGGCTCCGATCTTACCTCCCTTAGTGAAGGGTGTAATCAAATCCAGCGCCTTCAAACCGGTTTCCAGTATTTCTGTTGTGGTTGACTGGTCTTCAAACGATGGAGGTGGACGATGGATTGGCCATTTCTCCTCGGCTTTAACCTCTCCCAAACCATCAATGGGTTCTCCCAGCACGTTGAAAAGTCTGCCAAGTGTTGCTCTGCCTACCGGCACCTTCAATGAAGTTCCGGTATCAATCGCTTCTGCACCGCGTTGCAGCCCTTCAGTTGGCGAGAGGGACACACACCTGATCCAATCGTTGGGCAGGTGCTCTTCTGCTTCCAGAACAATCTTCCCTTTTTCAGTGGGTATTTCAATTGCATTGTATAAAGCCGGTAGCTGATCAGGTGGAAATTCCACATCCACCACAGTACCAATCACCTGGACTACCTTCCCTCTTGCCATAAGTTCCTCCTGCTTCTAGCTGATGGCTGACGCTCCACCGACAATATCAAGTAATTCGGCAGTAATGGACTCCTGCCTCGCTTTATAATAGGCTAAAGTTAATGATTGGATAAGTTCATTGGCACTTTCAGTTGCATTGCGCATGGCGACCATGCGTGCTGATTGCTCACTGGCAATAGATTCGAGTATTGCATGATATACCTCGGATTCAACAAACCTGGGGAGCAGTAAATCCAGCACTGCATGGTGATCGGGTTCAAATATATAATCCACATTTTCCGCTTTAGGTATCTGCGCCGGAATAACAGGCAATATCTGGCGAATAACCGGGGTCTGCTTTAAAGTGTTCACGAACTGAGCGTAAGCAATATAAGCCATATCAATTAACCCGTTTGTGTAATCTTCGATAATAATTCTGGAAATCGGCAGAGTATCCAGCAAACCTGGATTATCTCCCAGTTTGCTGAACTCAGCTCGTATATCTCTACCATAACGCCTCATATACTCAATACCACGCCTGCCAACTAAAATCAGCGTAACCGGTACGGTTTGCTGCAGAATGAAGCTGGCAGTCTTGCGATTTAAATTAGCATCCATCCCTCCTGTCAATCCCCTATCAGGAGTGATGTGTATGATGGCAATTTTCTTAACAGGTCTTCTCTGCAGTAAAGCATGTAATTCCTCTTCCGGATGAGGTAAAGTCGCCAGATCGGCAATTACCTGTTCGATCTTCTCTGTGTAAGGTCTCCCTGCCAATCCCCTCTCCTGTGCCTTCCTCATTTTAGAACTGGCTACCATTTCCATGGCACGGGTTATTTTTGCGGTATTCTGGATACCTTTGATTCTTCTTCTGATTAGACGAGTATTCGCCATCTGCGCAAACCACGCCCAATTTTATTATTACAGTGTCAAACCCTGTTTGAATTCTTGAATAGCCTTTCTGAGAGCATTTTCCAGGTCAGTGGTCAATTCCTTTTTCTTGGCAATTTCCTTCATTATCTCTGAATGTGCAGTCTCCATATACAGTTCAAATCTACTTTCAAAATCTTTGATTTTGTTCAACGGAATATCATCAAGATAACCGTTAACCACTGCAAAGATGATTACCGCCTGCTTTTCCAGTGCAACCGGAGCAAATGCCGGTTGTTTTAAGATTTCGATAATTCTCTGACCCCGATTTATCTGATCGCGGGTAGCTTTATCCAGCTCAGCTCCACCGAATTGTGCAAAAGCTTCCAGTGCCCTGAATTGCGATAATTCTATCCTCAATCTACCGGCAACCTGCTTCATTATCCTAGTCTGGGCCGAACTTCCAACCCTGGATACGGAGTTTCCTACGTTGATAGCCGGGCGGATATTGGCATTAAATAGATCTGATTCCAGGTAGATTTGCCCGTCGGTAATTGAAATTACGTTGGTGGGAATGTAAGCGGAAAGATCGCCTGCCTGAGTCTCAATAATGGGTAAAGCAGTTAAAGACCCCCCACCATATTGAGGTGCCAGCTTGGCGGCCCTTTCAAGCAAACGACTGTGCAGATAGAAGACATCTCCAGGATAAGCTTCTCTTCCCGGCGGACGCCTCAGTAAAAGCGAAAGCTGACGGTATGCCCAGGCGTGTTTTGAGAGATCGTCATAAACTACCAGAGCATCTTTCCCGTTATCCAGAAACTCTTCTCCCATGGCGCATCCAGCATAAGGAGCCAGATACTGCATGGCGGCTGAATCGGAGGCATTGGCAACCACCACAATAGTATGCTCCATGGCTCCGTACTGCTCCAGTGCTGCCACAACCTGTCTCACTTTCGAAGCTTTCTGCCCAATGGCAACATAAATGCAGATTAAATTTTGCCCCTTCTGATTAATAATGGTATCCAGTGTAATCTGGGTTTTTCCGGTAGAGCGATCGCCAATAATCAGTTCCCTTTGCCCGCGTCCGATCGGAATCATGCTGTCAACAGCTTTCAATCCAGTCTGAACCGGCGTATTAACCGCAGCCCGGATTGCCACATTTGGAGCAATCCGCTCTACAGGGCGAGTTCTGGTGGTTTTGATCGGCCCCTTGCCATCGAGAGGTCTCCCAAGGGGATCAACCACTCTACCGATGAGTGCTTCGCCAACCGGAACTTCGGCAATTCTACCGGTTGTTTTCACCTGATCGCCCTCTTTAACCTTCGAATAATCACCCAGAATGATTGCAGAAACGCTATCCTCTTCCAGGTTTAGCGCCATTCCAATGATATCGTTTGGAAATTCAAGTAATTCACTGTATCTGCAGCCGGCTAATCCGTGGATCCTGGCAATTCCATCACCCACTTCAACCACAGTGCCTGTTTCTGCAACTGTTATACCTGCCCCAAATTGCTCTATTTGCTGTTTTAAAATCGAAACAATATCCTGTCCTTTCGTTGCCATACATCCACCTCTTAGCCTAGATTATTCCCTCCCCTGTGCGGGACAGGGGAGGGAATTGTTTTAAAAACTACTGTCTGCCCTTGATCAGGCTTTCTACCACCGAAGGATCAGCCAGAGTGCTTGTATCACCAAGATTACTGGTATCCCCGGCGGCAATTTTAACCAGGATTCTTCTCATGATCTTGCCGCTTCTGGTCTTGGGTAAAGCATCGGTAAACTGAATCTTATCAGGACTGGCAATCGGACCGATTACCTTCCGAACATGAGAAATCAGCTCTTTTTTCAAATCCTCGGTTCCCTGTACCCCAGCTTTGAGAGTTACGTAGGCATAAATACCCTCACCTTTAATGCTGTGCGGCATACCGACCACGGCAGCCTCTGCCACCGAGGGATGGGAGACCAAAGCACTTTCTACTTCTGCCGTGCCAATACGGTGCCCGGAAACCTTGATCACATCATCAATTCTACCCATCAGCCAGTAGTAACCATCCTCATCTACTCTGGCACCATCGCCTACGGTATAAACTCCGGGGAACTGGGTGAAATATTTTTCATAGAAAAGCTTGGGGTTGTCTTTATCGTCTCCCCAGATGCGACGCATCAATCCCGGCCAGGGTCGCTTGATCACCAGATAACCACCTTCATTCACATCTGCCGGAGACCCATCCTGCCTGAGAATTGCTGGCAGACATCCGGGAAATGGTACGGTAGCGGAACCCGGTTTCTGGGGTACTGCACCGGGCAATGGCGAGATCATAATACCACCTGTTTCGGTCTGCCACCAGGTATCCACCAGTGGACATCTGCTTTTGCCGATGTTCTCATAATACCAGATCCAGACCTCAGGATTAATTGGCTCACCCACACTGCCCAGCAGTCTTAACGAAGAGAGATCATGAGAATTGATATAATCAAGGCTCTCTCTCATCAGAGAACGAATGACAGTTGGCGCAGTATAGAAGATATTTACCTTATATTTCTCGATGATCTCCCAGAATCTATCAGGTTTGGGATAAGTCGGCACACTTTCAAACATCAGGGTAGTAGCCCCATTCGCCAACGGGCCATAAACAATGTAGGTATGCCCAGTGATCCATCCGATATCAGCAGTGCACCAGTGGATATCCTCATCCTTAAGATCAAATATCCATTTGGCAGTTTGATAAGCATACAGCAGGTAGCCGGCCTGAGTGTGAACAACTCCCTTGGGCTTGCCGGTGCTTCCGCTAGTATAGAGGATGAAAAGAGGATCTTCGGAATCCATTACCTCTGGCTCGCATTCACCCTTGATATCGGGTGCACTCATCAAATCATGCCACCAGAGATCGCGTCCTTCCTTCATATTAACTTCAACATTAGCTCTTTTGACGACGATGGCATGTTTGATACTGGGATTGCTCTCCATTGCCGTATCGGCGCTGGCTTTGCTGGCAACTGTCTTGCCACTTCTGTAATAGCCATCGGCACAAATCAAAACCGACGCCTGGCTATCCTGAATTCTGTCACGCAATGCTTCTGCACTGAACCCTCCAAAAACTACGGTATGGATGGCACCGATCCGGGCACAGGCCAGCATGGCAATTGGCAACTCAGGTATCATGGGTAGGTAAATACAGACTCTATCACCCTTTTTCACTCCCAGCTTCTTCAAAACATTACCGAATTTATTTACCTCATGATACAGTTGCTGATAAGTCAGTGTCCGGCTTTCATTCAAAGGTTCACCCTGCCAGATGATAGCAGCTTTGTTTCTTCTCCAGGTTTTGCAATGCCTGTCAACGCAATTGTAGCTAACATTAATCTTGCCACCAATAAACCAGGAATGCTTTGCGTTGGCAAAATCCTCTACGAGAACCTTATTCCATTTTTTATACCAGTCGAGCTGTTCTGCCATCTCGCCCCAGAACCCTTCAGGATCATCAATGGAGCGCTTGTAAATCTTCTTGTACTCTTCAAAACTTTTAATATAGGCTTTTTTGGCGAATTCCTTGGGAGGATAAAAAATTCTCTTTTCCTCCATCATTGAAGTAATCGTATTTTCTGGCATTAATGACCTCCTTAAGTCTTCCAGTATCTCAATTTTTTATTTTTTACGAGTGTATGTGTATGAACTGTTATCTCTCCTGTTTCATCACCTCTCTCATTGAATATTAGCCTTTCACTCCGGCTAACTCTTTCTTTAAAGCAGCTAGTTGGGTTGCAGTGCTACCATCAATTAATTTACCACCAACTCTGATTATGATCCCGCCGATCAATGCTGGATCAGTTTTCCGAAGCAGTTTTATTTTTTTCTCTGTCAGACTCTCTAGATTGTTTCTGATTAATTCGACCTCTGACTCACTTAATTCAACAGCAGTGGTTACTTCTGCCTCTTCTATTCCGTTGTACTCGTCCAGAAGCCTCTGATACTCTTTGAGTACATCTCCGATCATGCTGAATTTGGCTTTTCCGATCAGCAGTCTTAAAAAGTTGAGAGCCAGTGGATTTAAGTCTGAGATTAGTTCTGAGACAAGTTTAATCCTGGTTTCTACAGAGAACCGCGGATTCTCCATGAAGGAAACCACTTCATCCAGCTTAGCTAGCTCATTAACCTTCTGTAAATCGCTTAACCAGCGTTCGAAATCGCTATGTTCCCTGGCGATTTCAAAAATTGCTCTGGCAAACCTCTTTGCCTGCAAGGTTACTTCTCCTGATACTGATTATCCGGTTACCGACCCTTTTTTAACAACTCACTTTGTTGCAGTACTTTTTGAATTAATTCACGATGTGCTTCCTTATCCAGAGTTTTACCGATTACTTTGCCGGCTGCCCTGATCGTCAGGTCTGCAAATTCAGCCCTTAAAGCATCTATAGCTTCGTCCCTCTCCTGTTTTATTTCGTTACGGGCTCTCAGAAGCAGGGCTTCAGCTTCCTGTTTAGCCTGTTCCTGGGCTTTCTGGCGAATTTCTTCACCAGCTTTATTGGCTCTTTCAATTATCTCCTGACTTTGCTGGCTGGCTGCCTGCAACTGCTTCTTAATCTGCTCTTCGGCTCTGGAAGATTGTTCCTTAATTGCTTCTGCCTGTTCAAGGCTTTCTTTGACTCTTCTCGAGCGTTCGTCAAGAATGCTCAAAATCCTCTTATAGGCGATAAAGTACAATACCACAAACAGTATCAAAAAGCTGACAAACTGTGATATCAGTACCGGTAAGTTGATACCTAATCCAGCCACATTTCCCTCCTGGTTCAAGCCTCCAGCAGGCTCATTAATCCTCCCCCTGACAAATTGCAATCATAACCTGAAAAGCCATCTGTTGCAAAAAGCCTAGCCGAGCAATGCCAAAATAATAGCAATAATCAGCGCGTAAATTGCTACCGCTTCAGCGAAGGCAATTCCCAGAATCATGTTCGTTTGTATTGCGCCTCTGGCTTCGGGATTACGTCCGAGAGCCTGCATCGCTCCATATCCGAGGATACCGATACCAATACCAGGTCCCAAAGCTCCCAAGCCGATTGCCAAACCGGCAGCCAGTAATCTCATCGCTTCTGGAGTCATGATTTAATTTACCCTCCTGTCAATATTTTCATCTATTTATATCAGGGAAAATACGTATCAGTGATCTTCACCATGACCGCTGACCGCAACGGTCATGAATACCAGAGTTAATCCACCAAAGATCAATGCCTGTACGAAACTAAAGAGAAACTCCAGCCCGTAGAAAGGAATGGCAAATACCATCGGAATTAAGAAAGCAGTAACCAGCAAAAGGATTTCCCCAGCGAGCATGTTTCCAAAAAGACGGAAGCTGAAACTAACAATCCTGATAAATTCGCTCAAAGTTTCCAGCAAACCAACTATGAAATCTATTGCACCAAAAAACAAGGTACCCAGAGCGGACTTCACTTTACCCTTAAACAATTGAACTATACCCTGTTTAATCTGTCTAACCCGGATAAACTTTGATAGATAGCCTGCCAGCCCGAGATCTTTGATTCCATAAAACTCAATACATATGAAAGAAAAAAGAGCCAGCGCAAGAGTAAGATTCAAATCGGTATTGGCACCTCTAAATACGGGTACCTCACTTCCGTTTATGTGTCTAAGAATCGCATCTCCATAAAAAGGTAGTAAGCTAATCCAGGCATTCACCAGGACAAAAATAAAGATTGTTGACACCACGGGGAAAAAACGCCTGCCGTTCTTCTCACCCGCCACACTCTGGCAGAAATCCAGCAGCGATCCAAAAACATACTCCATTACTGCCTGTAAACCGGAGGGTACCATCTTGGGACGCCTGAAGGCAAAAAAGGAAAGCCCAATAATCAGCAGAATAGAGATCCATGCAGTAAGCATGGTATTGGTTACACCGAAGCCACCGATATGGAAAATTACTCCCGGTGGCAACTGTGGTTCGGGATTTGGTACGCGTAGCCAGGAAGGACCGATGTCGCCAAAAATACTTCTACCTATTGAGCCGCTGATAAAACCGAGGATGGTCAATACAACCAGGATAATGCCGATACCAATAATAAGAGGGAAAGAACAACCCAGACATCCCCTCTTTCTCACCTGTTATCTCCTTTCCTTCTTATCAGATATTATTGGTAACAGCATTTGATATACTCCCCAGAAAACCAGTATCAGACCCAGGATAATACCTGCTAATAGAAAAATTGGCCGGGTATTGAATTTGCTGTCCAGCCAGTTTCCCCCAACTACCCCGCCAATTAGGCAGATAACAACGTAAAAACCGACCCCGATCAACTGGAGGGCATGCCCCCACTTCTCCATCTGCTATACGATAACGCCCGATTAGGTTCGTGAATCTTAATTGAATTAACCAGACGCCTCTCTGAAGGTTGTACGTCCATTATGATACAGATATCAGGATTTTCTTTTATCAAAATCTTCCAGATCGAGCGTATTGATAAAGTCATAAAAAGCAGACATCTTCTTCATTTCGTCTTCACTGACCCTGGATTCGGCATCCGTGCCGCCTGTCCCCTCAGGTGAAGCTACTGGTTTACCAGTTTCTCGATCCAGTAAAATCCCAGCTTTATCCAGCACCGATTCTTCGGCATAGATGGGCACTTCTGCCCTGACCGCCAGTGCCAGCGCATCACTCGGTCTAGAATCAATCTCCATCTGTTCTCCATCGATGCTCAAAAGGATCTTGGCATAAAAGGTATCGTTTTTCAAATCACTGACGACAATAGAATTAATAGTGGCGCCCAGCGCATCAATGATAGAGCACATCAGGTCATGGGTTAAAGGTCTGGGAACACTAACACCTTGGAGTTTGACAGCTATTGCATCTGCTTCTGAAGGACCGATCCAGATGGGAAGATATCTTTCTGCGGTTTTTTCCTTCAAAATTACCACACGCTGGTAATTCATCAGGCTAACACGAATGCTATCAACCGTCATCTCAATCATAGCCATTCCTCCTCTGTTTACCAACCGCCATGCTGAATTCTACTCTATCCCGCTATACCTGTCAACTATATTTTACTTCAATTTGCCTCAGAATTATGGCTTATTATACAATATCAGATGAATTCCGGGAGGTGAGGTTTTTATGCCTATCTATGAATATGAGTGTGATAGTTGTCGCAAACGCCTTGAAAAATTCCAGAGATTTTTTGATGTACCTGTAACAGAGTGCCCTCACTGCCAGGGTAAAATGCACAGGGTGATCAGCGTGGGAGCAGTTATCTATAAGGGTACCGGTTTTTATATTACGGATACCCGTAAAGAAAAGGAAATTGAAAACATCGGCAAACCAGATAAAGAAACCGCAGAAAAATTCCCCCAATTTTCCGGACTGGATAAATAAAAATCTGTGAAAGTGCTAATACAGAGGGTTACCAGAGGTTCTGTTTCGGTCTCCGGTCAGACTGTGGGCAGTATCAGCAGAGGTCTGGTCGTACTACTGGGTGTAGCAGCCGGAGATACAGAGAAAGATGTCGAATATCTGGCACAAAAAACCGCGGGATTGCGCATTTTCCCTGATCAGGATGGGAAATTTAATCTTTCTGTTCAGGATATTCGTGGAGAATTGCTGATTATCAGCCAGTTCACTCTTCTTGCCGATACGCGGAAAGGTCGCCGCCCAGCCTTCACCGGGGCAGCTCCTCCAGATGAGGCAGAACGCCTTTATAATTATTATGTAAACTTGATGCGTGATACCGGCTTAAAAGTTGAGACTGGACAATTTCAACAGCATATGCTGGTTGAAATAATCAATGACGGACCGGTGACCATTCTGCTGGATAGCCGGGAGAAATATACTTTAGACTGACCTGAAAGATTGAGTATCGATTTCCATGCTGATATCCATTGATTTGTAAGAGTGCGTGAGAGCACCAACCGAAATAAAATCCACCCCGGTCTCTGCGGCAGCCCTGATGCTTTCAAGCCTGAAATTGCCAGAAGCTTCTATTTCTACCCGACCACCGATCTGGCGCACAGATTCTTTCATTTCTTCGATATCCATGTTATCCAGCATGACAATATCTGCTCCGGCTTCAACGGCTGCCAGTGCTTCTTCAATATTGGTTGCTTCGGCTTCCACCTTCATTTCCGGTGGTGCAGACTCCCTGGCTTTCGCCACGATTTCCCGATAACTCATACCCAGTGATCTTAATGCAGCGAAATGGTTATCTTTGATCAGGACTCCGTCACCCAGATCCATCCTGTGATTTCTGCCACCACCCAGCTTTACGGCGTATTTCTCAAGTATTCTCAATCCGGGTGTGGTTTTTCTTGTATCAGCAATCTCAACCCCCAAATCGCTTACCTTTTCCACATAACGGGCAGTTGTGGTTGCGATACCGCTCAATCTCTGCAGAAAATTCAGGGCTACCCGCTCCGCTTTCAACAGGCTTCTGATACTCCCTGCTATCCTCATAACAATATCTCCGGCTTTTACGCGGACACCATCCTCACAAATAGGCTCTATCTGCAAGCCCGGATCTATCTTTTGAAAAACCCTGACTGCCACCTCTATGCCAGCTATCACCCCATCCTCCTTTACCATTATGTAAGCTGAGCCTTCGAGATTACAGGGTATCAGGATTTCACTGGTAATATCACCTCTTCCGGTATCCTCTTCCAGTGCTTTTTCGACTATCCTGTCAACAATTTCAACCGGAAGCAATTTTTTAGCCATATTCTTTGCCTTTAATTGTTGATTATTTTTCAAACTGCAACAAAAGTGATGTGCTTTTCCCACTCGGGTGAATGAACCGGATAATCAGAGCGAAAATGGGCACCCCGGCTTTCCTGCCGCATTAAAGCCGCCTCCGCGACCAGTCTTCCGGTTAGAACCAGATTGCTTAACTCAAATCCCGGGCGATCAGCCGGCTCAGGCAGGCTCTTTTGCCAGGCTGCCAGAGTCTCAACCGCAGAGGTGAGTCCCTTTTCATCCCGGATGATACCTACCTGGTGCCACATAATTTCCTGTAATGCACGCCGGTTTACTGGCGAGTTCACCCGCTCAACCTGCCTTTCTGGCAGGGCAACCCGTGTCTCTTTTCTCTTCACAGGGGATTTGTCAGCCGACCCCCCGGAAGTCCTTTCAACGATCCTCTTGCTAAAAACCAGTACTTCCAGCATTGAATTCGAGGCCAGGCGGTTTGCTCCATGTACTCCCGTACAAGCAACCTCTCCAGCAGCGAACAACCCGGAAATGCTGGTTTCACCCCAGGTATTGGTTTTTACGCCTCCAATCATGTAGTGGGCAGCCGGAGCAACCGGGATTAAACCACGCGTTATATCCAATCCGTGATCAAGGCAAAACTTATAAATATTTGGGAAACGAGTAGTAACCAGTTTGGATGGCAAATGGGTTACATCCAGAAAAACACAATCCGAACCGGTTTTACGCATCTCGAATATAATGCTGCGGGCAACAACATCACGTGGAGCAAGTTCCCCTTCAGGAGTATAATCCTGCATAAAACGGTAGCCATCTACGTTGCGCAGGATACCCCCTTCTCCCCTGACGGCTTCGGAAATTAAAAATGGAGGAACACCGGGCAACCGCAAAGCAGTCGGGTGGAACTGGAAAAATTCCATATCTGTGATCTCTGCTCCCGCCTTAAATGCAAGGGCCACACCATCCCCGGTTGCTACGTCAGGATTAGTGGTATATTTATAAAGATGCCCGGCTCCCCCGGAGGCCAGAACCAGAAATCGGCAGGGAAATTCCAGGATAAAACCGGAACGCAAATCAAGCGCCTGAATTCCCGTTACCTTCCCTTCTGTGACCCTGATTTCAGTCACCAGACAATATTCAAGTACCTTGATTTTCGAATCTCGAACACGTCTGCTTAAAGTTGCCTCTATATACGAGCCTGTTGCGTCGCCTCCGGCATGCAAAATGCGCGGGACGCTGTGGGCAGCTTCCATGGTGAGAGCAATTGCACCGTTCATGGTATCGAAGGGTACGCCCAGACGTACCAGATCAGAAATCCGATCGGGAGCTTCGTTTACCAAAATATGAACGGCTTCCTCATCACATAAACCATCTCCCGCTTTGATCGTATCTTTGAAATGCAAATCGGGGGAATCGTTACTCCCAATTGGTGCAGCAATTCCTCCCTGGGCATGTTTTGTATTACAGTCGTCTATGCTACCCTTGGTAATTACCAGCACGCTCCCATGTTCGTTCGCAAGAAGCGCAGTGTACAGTCCCGCAATCCCACTGCCGATAATAATGTAATCGTATCCGTTCATAATTCCCCCGGTCTTCCGATTGACCTGTTTTTAATGTAACTGTCTCCCGAATGGGAAACTCAAATTAAGACAGTCAAAATCAATCCGAATTCAAACGACGTGCATACCTTGCTTTGCCTTCAACATATAAATCGCCGCCGTAAACATCATTGATTACAGTGACTGGAAAATTCTCCACTTCGAGTTTCAAAATTGCCTCTGCGCCGAGATCCGCATAAGCAACAATCTCACTCTTTTTTATACTTTTTGATATTAGCGCTCCAGCTCCTCCGATGGCACCAAAATAAACCGCTCTATATTTTATCATAGCCTGTCTGACTTCCATTGATCGGTTTCCCTTGCCAATCATCCCCTTTAAGCCCACCTCCAGCAGGCGTATTGTATAGCAATCCATTCTGCCACTCGTAGTCGGTCCCGCCGCTCCGATCACTGTTCCCGGGCGGGCGGGAGATGGACCCATATAATAAATCACCTGCCCCCGGACATCAAAGGGCAAGTTTTCACCTTTGTCCAGTGCTTCAATCATTCGTTTATGGGCAGCATCACGGGCTACATAGAGAACCCCATTTAATAATGCGTCATCTCCGGTGCGTAATTCCTCGATAGTTTTGCTGGTGAGAGGTAATCTGATGACCCTATCCATCACCTGTCAGCTCCAGACTTGATTTTAATCTTTAATCGCTACTTCTGCAAAATAGTTAACTTTTTCTTCTGACGGTTGGTGAAAAAAAATGATCCTGTTCAAAATACCTGAGTACCGGTAAATTCTCTCATTTATGAGATTAAAAACATTCTCTTTCCATATAAGAAATTAAAGGATGGCTTCAACATGGCGAGCACTATGGCAGTTCAAATTTACTGCCACCGGCAGAGAGGCAATATGGGCGGGGAATACCTCAATATTTACTGCCAGAGCGGTCGTCCTGCCGCCATAACCCATGGGACCGATACCGAGAGCGTTAATTCTTTCCAGAATCTCCTCTTCCAAAGCGGCAACTTCCGGATCGGGGTGATGTTCACCAACCTTTCTAATAAGGGCCTTTTTTGCCATCAGCATAGTTTTTTCAGCAGTCCCGCCAATGCCAACTCCCACAACTACCGGGCCACAGGGATTCGGTCCCGCTTCATCCACTGTTTTCACCACCGACTCGATAATGCCACTTCTGCCATCTGCCGGGGTTAGCATAAAAAGCCTGCTCATATTTTCCGCGCCACCGCCTTTTGGCAGAGCGATAATCCGTATATTCTCTCCCGGTACAATCTCAACGTGAATCACAGCCGGAGTGTTATCCCCGGTATTCTGCCGCATGGAAACCGGTTTTTTTACCATTGATTTACGCAAATAACCATCTCGATAAGCCTGAACAACTCCCTCGTTTACCGCCTGATTGAAATCGCCTCCGGTAACGTGAATATCCTGTCCCAGTTCAATAAATACTACCGCGATGCCGCAATCCTGACACAGGGGAATTTCTTCTCCAGCAGCAATTTCGGCATTGCGAATGATCTGCTCCAGTACTCTTCTAGCAACAGGCGATTCTTCTTTCAACAGCGACCTCTTGATTGCCTCCAGAACGTCATCCGTCAGATGATAATTTGCCCTGTAAAAGAGACTGGCAACAATCCGAGTTATCTCACAGGCACTTATCTCTCTCACCTGAACCTCTTTCTATCAACTTAAGTGATGCCTTTATATTGGTTCACTTTACAGCAGTTAATTCACCCTGTAAAGACCATGGACTGGCTCGGGTGATTTTTACCTCAACCAGCTTTCCGTAATAATCGTCCTCTGACCCCTGAAAAAATACCGGCTTATCTGTGGTGGTTCTACCCATCCATTTGCCTTTCTCTTTGTTTTCCACCAAGATTTCGACGATTTCGCCCATCAATTTATGGTTAATCTGGTCTGCTATTTCTGCCTGTAATTTCTCTACCAGATCAAGACGCTGCTTTTTGATCTCCCACGGGATGCTATCCTGCATTTCACGTGCAGCTTTTGTGCCCGGACGGGGAGAATAAGCAGCCACATGCACGACATCAAATCTGATCTCGGACAGTAAACTTACGGTGTTCCTGAACTGATCTTCCGTTTCGCCGGGGAAACCAACTATTACATCCGTGCTCAGGGCGATGGCGGGAACCCTGTTTCTGATCCGGTAGATCAATTCACGGTAGTGATCCGCTGTATAGCCGCGGTTCATCAACCTCAATATTTCATCGTCTCCTGATTGCACAGGTAAATTGATTTGTTTACAGACTTTATCCAGGCTGGCTATGGCTTCGATTAATTCGGGTTTTATATCTTTGGGATGATTGGTTAAAAAACGGATGCGCAGCAACCCTTCCAGAGAATTCAAGCGGTGCAGTAACGCTGCCAAGTCAGGTTGATCGGGCAGGTCATGACCATATGAATCCACATTCTGTCCCAGCAAAACGACCTCTTTTGTTCCCCGGCGAACAAGTTCCTTTACCTCGCAGACAATCTCTTCCAGTGGACGACTCCTCTCCCTTCCCCTGCGATAAGGCACTATACAGTATGAACAAAAGTTGTTGCATCCCTGCATGATCGGTACGAATGTTGATACCTTTGATCGAAGAGGAAGATATCCAATTGAATCGTCATCCTTCAGCCATTCAGGTATCTCGCCGGGTGAGAAAAAATAATCTATGAAGGGATATTTTTGTTTAAGAGGATCTATCTCTTGTCCTGCCAGGCAGCCGGTCAGGGCAATCCGGATCTCTGGCCTGTTATTTTTAAGTGTTTTGAGTGCTTGCAATTTATTGAGAACTTTAGTCTCAGCACTCTGACGGACGACACAGCTATTTACCAGAATCAAATCGGCTTCCCTAACCTGCGGGGTAAACTCGAACCCGCGCTTTTCTAGCAAGCTTGCAAGCCTTTCGGATTCAGCTTTATTCATCTGACAGCCAATGGTCCAGATATGATATTTAGACATCGTAACAATATTATCTGATTTCAGGATCACTTACAACGATTGTCATAGGTGGGTGAAAAGTTCACCAAGCATATGCTGATTGTGATTTTCCGGGGAGATGACTGGCGGAGGGAGTGGGATTCGAACCCACGACCCCGCTTTCGCGGGGCAAGCGCTTAGCAGGCGCCCGCACTAGACCACTATGCGATCCCTCCAGAAAAACCGGTGGGTATCGAGTTCCCACTTAATATTATCATAACAGGTAATTTTGCTCAATAAGTTGTACTCGTTCGGTACATTGGTGACACTTTAGCTCCTTTGTGTTTAGTTTATCCAGGAATTGGAGAGGGGTAAGATAACCGAGTGCCTGATGGGGGCGTTCGGTATTACAAATCATTTCCCATTGTAATAGTTTCGGTCTCAGGTCTACAAGGTCAAAGGAACTATCGGTCACT
>Ga0123519_10001796_pt1 | contig 36662 bp, 28 predicted proteins | sample YelNatPaOPRAMG02_FD_87396 | JGI IMG/M metagenome (GOLD analysis project Ga0123519, IMG submission 87396) | Hot spring microbial communities from Yellowstone National Park - Yellowstone National Park OP-RAMG-02 (version 2) | ecosystem: Environmental > Aquatic > Thermal springs > Hot (42-90C) ... | reverse complement strand
CTTCTCTCCGGTCATCTCTTCAATCAGCTCAATCAGGGCCGAAAGAAGATCCTCTTCTGCACATTTTTTGACAATCACTCCCTGGCGAAAGATAACCCCTCTCTTTCGGCCTCCTGCAATCCCCAGATCTGCCTCCCTCGCCTCTCCTGGTCCATTGACCACACAGCCCATAATGGCTATTTTCAGGGGATGGGTAAGATGGCCAACTCGCTCCCTGACCTCGGCGGCTAGCCTCTGGATATCAATTTCACAGCGGCCACAGGTAGGGCAGGAAATAATTTCCGGCCCTCGCTGCCGAATCCCCAAAGAGCGCAAAATTTCATATCCTGCACGCACTTCCCAGACTGGATCTGCGGTCAGAGACACTCGAAGCGTATCTCCGATTCCCTCGGCCAGCAAAATCCCCAATCCAACCGCAGATTTGATTCCGCCGAAAAAAGCATCTCCTGTCTCAGTAATGCCAATGTGGAGTGGATAATCTAGCTCTTTGGCTATCAGCCGATAGGCTTCAATCGTCTCTGGCACGGATGAGGATTTTACAGAGATTTTGATCCTTGAAAATCCCGCCTCTTCTAAAAGCTCGACCTTACGCCTGGCGCTTTCAACCATCGCTTCAGCACCTGCCCCTCCATATTTTTGATACAGCTCTTTTTCCAGTGAGCCGGCATTGACACCAATGCGAATAACCACTCCCCTGTCGCGAGCTACCCCGATCAACTCCCGCAAATGCGCCTGCGATCCGATGTTGCCCGGATTGATCCTAAGTCCTTCAGCCCCACCCTCCATAGCCATAATCGCCAGCCGGTAATCGAAATGGATATCGGCAATGACTGGAATCGGGCTATGTTGAACTATATAAGGAATCTGCCCGGCTGCTTCTCGATCAGGCACAGCGACGCGGATAATCTCACAGCCAGCCTGAGCTAGCCGCCTGATCTCGGCCACTGTAGCCTGGCCATCTCGAGTATCGGTTTTGGTCATAGATTGAACCGAGATCGGGGCGCCACCGCCGATTTGTACCCCCCGCAGCCATAGGGGCCTGGTTATCTTTCGCCGGATGTTCATATCAGTATACTTTTGCACTTTTGTAACTATTCAATATTGCCTGAAATCTGACCAAACTGTTCATCAATATTTATCATCAATATTTAATATTTCAGAATCAATATTTCATTGAAAAGAGCAGACCGCGAAAGCGACTCAAAAGTCTCCTTGAATTCTCCCCTTGAGCGGTGAATAACAGCCGCCGAGTGTCGATCCCGATCTGCTCCAGAACTACCCCAAGATGATCTTCGGGCAAAAGCTCTTTGATTTTATCAGCCCACTCAACCAAAGTCACTCCCTGGCCAAAGAAATACTCCTCATAGCCAAGCTCTTCAAGCTCCTGCGGGCTGGTGAGCCGATAGACATCGAAGTGATAAACTGGCAGCAGCCTTCCCTGATACTCATTAATTAGGGTAAAGGTAGGGCTGGTAAGGTAGCGGTCCTGAACCCCCAAGCCCCGCATTATGCCCTGGATCAGGCAGGTTTTCCCTGCTCCCAGATGACCAGACAGAGCAACAAGCTGGCCGCAGGACAAAGACTCTCCCAGTACCCTACCCAGGTAATGGGTTTCCTCTGGGCTCAAGCTGAACAGAATGAGTCGGTCAATTTCCTGATTTTCCATCTGGTTATAAGTTAGGCTTTTTTTCAGTTAGGCTTTTTTATTTTTATCAGTCAGGATTTTATTTTTTATTATTGTCCAGAATTTCATTATCCTGGTCGCCATCAGCCACGGCGAACTCATTCAAGGCGAAAGCTAAATGGAATAATTCCCCACTCAAGCTCTCCTTTCCCTCTACTTATCGGCTCGAACCGATACTGGCGTAAATACTCTGTGGCCACCACATCTAGCCGAGGGTCTAATTTTTGCATCGGCACCACCCGAACAACATATCCCTGGCTATCTACCCAAAACTTCAACTTGATCCGTCCCTGAGTCTGGCCCCGATAGCCTTCTGGGTAGCGTGGCGGATAGGCAGGTTTGTAAAGAATACGCCGAGGCTTCCCTGACCATTCGATATCAGGACTAAACGAAGAAGAAAGGCTAGCATCGCTCACCTCTTCTGCTGCCTCTTCATCATCACCAAAGTCAATCTCTTCCGGCTCAGGCTTTGGCAAGATATCTTCCGGTTTGATCACATCCTCCTTTTTATTCTCCCTTTTGATCGGCTCTTCAGCCAGCTTGGGGAGGGGCGGCGGCTGGGGTGCTGGCATATGACGAGGAGAAAGCTGCCTCTGCTCCTGTTGCTGGCTGGCTATCTCATCTGGCAAGGGCTGGTCTATCAGCTTATCCTCAATGGGCTTGTCCTTTTTTTTATTCTCCCTTTTGATCGGCTCTTCAGCCAGCTTGGGGAGGGGCGGCGGCTGGGGTGCTGGCATATGACGAGGAGAAAGCTGCCTCTGCTCCTGCTGCTGGCTGGCTATCTCATCTGGCAAGGGCTGGTCTATCAGCTTATCCTCAATGGGCTTGTCCCTATGCGGTAGGGGAATTGTTTCCTTCTGCTTGGGCCAAGGAGGGGCAAAGGAGGGCATCTTGATATCCCGCACAGTCTTTAGCCGCTCAAGCATCCTTGGATCTATTTCAGGAGCAGGCAGATCCCCCTGGGCCTGAGGTCTAGCCTTTTTCTTTTGGACGGACGAGGAGAGAGGGCGGCTCTGAATGAGATGGACCTGGGTGGCAGAGGATGATCCGCCGATCTGCTGCATTGGCAGATCTTGCGGCCTGAATTTTGGGATCAGCAAGATAAGAACGACATGCATCAGGAGAGAGATGGCTATAAATGTAGACAAACTTCTATTCTCCGCCATAATAATCAGCTACTTATGGTCAAAGTTACCGCCTGCTCAATGTTCGTCCTCTGGCCGAGTAGCAATGGCCAGGGTTTCAATACCGCTTTTTTTGGCGACATCCATAACTGAAACAACCAGGCCATGAGGGACGACCTCATCGGCCTTGATAATCAGAACGGATTTATTCCCCAAACTTCGGGCCTTGTCTAGCCGAGCAGGCAGCTCAGCCAGAGAGACAAGGTCTTCATTGAGGTAAATTTTCCTATCCTTGCTGATCGTTACCGTAAGCTCCTTCTCTGGCTGAAGGTCCTTAGTGCTAGCCTTGGGGAGCCTGACATCAATCCCAGTCTGAGCCATAAAGGTAGTGGTAATCATGAAAAATATTACCAGTTGCAAAGTTACGTCAATCAGGGGAGTGAGATTGATATCCAGCTTGATACCGGTATTGTCGTCATTAGAAAAATTCATCTCTCCCTCCCCCTTGCCTCACTATCCCGGTGGAAATAGCCTTTTGTGCTCTCATCCTTTTTCAGAATGTCCAGAAGCTCCATGGAGGTATTTTCCATCTCAGCAATGTATCCATGCGCCTCCTTATAGAAGTAGTTATGCGCCACCAGGGCCGGGATACCGATAATCAGACCGGCAGCCGTGGTAATCAAAGCCTCGCCGACACCTCCAGCCAGATCCTTGGGATGGCCGACACCAACAGCAGCCACGACCTCGAAAGCCTTAATCATTCCAGTTACGGTTCCCAAAAGCCCTAACAGAGGAGCCACCGTAGCTATCGTCGCCAGCGGAGCCAGGTGTTTTTGCAATTTTATTGATTCCTTTTTGCCTGCATGCTCGATAGCCTCTTTAATCTCATCCCGTGAGGCATTAATTTTCATTATACCCGCTTCAATGATTTTCGAGATGGCGAAGGAACTGTTGCCACAGATGGCAATCGCCTCATTGATCTTTCCCTCATGGAGCAGTTTTTTTATTTTGGTAACAAAATCAGGGGGATGAATCCTCGACTCCCGCAGACTGTAGAGCCTCTCAAGCACAATCGCTAACCCCAGCACCGAGCAGAAAAGAATGGGAACCATGACCCATCCTCCCTTGATAATGTAATCAATCATACCTTACTTCCTCCTTGGTTAAATAAATATTTAATACTTAGTTTTTTTCGATTTTTTCTTTGATTAATGTAATCAATCATACCTTACTTCCTCTTTGGTTAAATAAATATTTAATACTTACTTAAAAATTAAGATCTTATTTAGTTTTTTTCGATTTTTTCTTTGATTCCGAGGACAGCACCCCAATCCTGCGGAGGGCCTCTTTCTGCAATTTCTCATCACGGGCACCGTTGACCACCTTCTGATAGGCGCTCTTGGCTTCCTCGCTTTTTCCCTGCCGCTCGTATAATTCCCCTACTCGGTAGTAGACCTTGATCTTCCACTCTTCTTCCTCCGGATAGAGGTATGGAATTTTCAGAAAATCAGCTATCGCCTGGGTATAGTCTCTCAACTGGGTTCTAGCCTCCCCAAGCTGAAACAATGACTTAAGTCGCATTTCCTTATTCTGGGACTTAGCCGAATCACTGAAGGCTCGCACTGCCTCCTCGTAGCGGGCCTCATCGAAAAAGGCCTGGCCAAGCTTGAATTGAACCTCGTGAAAGAAAGGCCCTTCGGGGAATTTCTCCACAAGCTGAAGATAATCAGCCCGCGCCTTGTCTGTCTCGCCCAGCTTCTCAAAAGAAGCCCCTCGGTAGTAAAGCGCTTCATGGAGGAGAACCTCGGGTTTTTCGTACTGCAATACAGCATCGCACTCGGCAATAGTCTTTTGAACCTGCCCAAGGGAAAAGTAAGCCTTAGCCAGGCCAACGTGGATATCTATCGCCCGGCTGGTTTGGGGAGACATACCGAAAAGCTTGGTAAATTCCTCAATGGCCCGCTCATACTCGCCCGATTGCAGATGAATAGAGGCGACCTTGTACATGGCCTCATCTAGGAGTTTTCCCTTGGGAAACTTCTGAATCAGGGTCTGATAATTCTGAATAGCCTCGGGCAGATTTCCACGAGTGAAGAGGGTTTCTCCGATCTGGAACTGAAGTTGCTCGCTGATCGGGTTATCCTTATATTTTTCAATAAAATTCTTAGATGCCTCAAGGTATTGCTCGATCATCCCCAGCCGATCATAGCAAAGAATTATCCCGTATTCGGCCTCAATCCCTACCGAAGTGTCGACAAACTGAGCAGCAAGCTCCTGGTAGCGCGAGAGAGCTTGTGAATACTGCCCCAGATTATATAGACAGTCAGCTATTCTGATCTTGGCCTGATTGACAAAACGGCTCGTGGGATATTCTGCAATGAGATGCTGAAATTCTTTCAGCGCTTCTTGGAATTTGCTATCCTGGAAAAAGGTTAACCCAATGTAGTACTGACTTTGGTCGAGTAAATCGCTCTGTGGAAACCGCTTGATCAGCCGCCGAAATTGCCTGATCGCCTCTCGTCCATCACCCATCCGGGAGAAGGTCAGAGCATAGCGAAAGGTGGCTGTAGGCAGAAGAGATGAGGTGGGGAATTTAGTCATCAGCTCCTCAAGGCACTTTTGAGATTCGGCATATTTTTTAAGATTATGCAAGGATTCGGCCTGACGAAAGAGAGCATCGGGCACAAGTGAGCTGTCTGGAAAACTGGTAACCATCCGTGAAAACTCCCTAGCAGCCTGCTCCCAGTCTTCCATCCGATAATAGGCCCAGGCAATCCCATGCTGGGCAGGAGCGCTCCATTTGCCCTCCGGGTACTCATCCAGGAGCTTAGAGTAGCTTTGAATAGCTGCCCGGTAGTTTCCCTGGCGAAAATTTGATTCACCGATCCAGTAAAGCGCCTGATCGGCTAGGGCGCTGTCAGGATAGTCATTGAGGAGCTTGGTGAGATCAGAAATAGCCTGGGCATACTGCTCAAGGAGAATAGAGCAGGTGCCCAGCCGAAAATAGGCTGCTTCCGTATAATCGTTAGCTTTGGCTACAGCGGGGGGAGTCAATTTTCGATACCAGTTGGCAGCCTCAGCGTACTGCTTCTGATTGTAGAAGGTCTCAGCCAGCATGAAGATAGCAGAAATCTGCAGATGCTCATCAATTCCCTGCCGCCCCAGCAGTTCCTTCAATCTTTCGGCCGCAGTCTGATAGTCTGCGGTTTTAAACCCAACCCAAGCAATGCCAAACAGGGCCTGATTGGACACCGGGGCATTGGGATAGCTGGCTAGGAGCTGCTCGTAGGTTTTTTGCGCTCTTTGGTAGTCTTCCAGCATGAAGTAGCAGCGCCCCTGACGATATATGGCTTGGGGAATCAGGCTGCTGTTTGGGTATTTTTGTCTAAGAGCCTCAAGCTGCTTGATCGACTCATCAAATCTTGAAGTCTTAAAATATGTCCAGGCCAGGCCGTACAAGGCAGAGTCAGCCAGACTGTGAGAGGCGAACTTGGAGAGAAACTCGCTATAGAGCTTTTCACTAGTGTTAAAATCATTCAGGTTAAAAGCGCACTCTGCCTGCCAGAAGATGCCCTGGGCGAGAAAGGGGCTTTCAGGGAATTCCCTGAGCAGCTGCTGGTAGGCGCGGGCTGAGTCCTCATATTTTCCTAGGTGATAGAGGCTTGCCGCCAGAAGATAATAGGCTTTCTCACGCAAGGGGCTCAAGCCAAAAAGCTTAATTACCGACTGAAGACAGTCGCTGGACAGTCGAAACTCTCCCCTTTGAGCATGAATCCACCCCAGAGAGTAAAAGGCGTAATCAGCGTACTGAGCCTGAGTTGAGCGCTCAATAACCCGCTGGTAGAAGGATATAGCCTTATCCATCTCTTTCAGGTTGAAGTATGATTCTCCAGCCCAGTAGGCGGCCACACCCTTATAGGGGCTGTTGGGATATTTCCTGATCAGCGTCTCAAAGGCTGAGGCAGCTTGGCGGTAATTTCCCCGTGAATATTCATGCTTTCCATACTCATAATAGCCCTTGTCCTTCAGAAGGGCACGGGAGAAGGCTCCGGCGACCGGCAAACCAAAAAGGCAGCCAAAGCGGGGTTTGACCACAGGTTTCACTTTCTCATCAGCACCAATGACTGGCGCGATAGCTGATTTGGCCGATTCACTTGGAACATCCTTGACTCCTAGAGCTGAGAGAGTTGGAAGCTGCAAGTCGGTCTTATCCTCTTTAAACTTTAACTGATAATCTCCAGTAACCACAACCTCTGGCAAGGTAATGCCTGGCTTGGCTTCATCCTCCTTTATCTCAGCACCATCACTACCTGCCGCCGCCGTGGCGGCCCATGAGGGCAGCCTCAATGGAGGCAGCATTGAGCAGATTATTAGCCAGCATGATATAAGAATTATCCCCAAAATCATCCATACTTTTCTAGATAAGCTTACCTGCGGGGTCCTCAATCTCCCCTGCTGTTTTATCCGCTTCATCAAGGACTTCCATCCTCCCTTCAAAAATAATGACCTTCTGTCTCTTATGGAGCTTTTTTTATCTGAGATCGCAATTTCTCAATCCTCTGGCGAGCGGCCGATCGGAGCTGATCTTCATTTTTCCCTCGGGCCACCTTCTCGTAAAGCTCTAGGGCCTTTTCGACCCTGCCCTGATGCTCGTAGATCCCCGCGGCCCTCATTTCAGCCATAGCCGCCCAGTTGTCGATCCCATGGTACTGCTGCTGCTGGGAAAGCTGCAACCATACATGGATAGCTTGATCGTAATTTTTTTGCCCTGCCCAGGACTCCCCTAGCCAGTAGAGGGCCTCGGCAGCCACACTCCGGTCAGACGCCTTTGAGGCGCTTTCATAAGCCCTGACCGCCTCAGGAAACTGCCCGGCCTGATAGGCCATAGCCCCAAGCTGTAGCCAGGCACTAGCGCAGAGCGAGCTTTCTTTACACTCCTTGGCGATGCGGCTAAACTGCTGCTTGGCTAGATCCATCTTGCCCAGTTTTTGATTGCTTAGGGCAAGGTAATAGGAGGCTTGGGGCAGATAGTCGCTTTTTGTCCAGGTGCGAATGAATTTCTCCAGCCACTCAGCCGCCTGGGAGTAATTTTCCAGTTTAAAGTGCAAAACTCCTATCTGAAAGGTCACTGCCTCTGCTAGCTCATCTTTTGGATATTTGGCTAAGAACTGCTGATATAAAGCTATAGCCTTCGAAAATTGCTGAACCTGATAAAGGGAAAGACCTGCACCATACAAGGCTAGCCTGATCTCGGACGAATCAGGATAGTCATTGAGAATCTTCTGATAGTGCTGAGCTGCCCGATCATAATTCCCAGCTCGATATTCAATCTCCGCTATATTCAGCCAGGCGCTGGCAACCTGCTGTTTGTTTTGTGGCTTCCTGGCCGTAAATTCCTGAAAGGCTTTCAAAGCCTGGCTATCATCCTGCAATTTCAGAGCAGCCATGCCCAGCCCATAAAGGGCATCGGCAGCATAACGGTAATTTGGGTAATTCTTTACCACCTGCTGGTAGGCTTCTTTGGCCTCCTTCCATTTTCCCGCTAGGCTTTTTGACTCCGCTGACCAAAAGAGGGCATCAGCAGCCAGCCGGCTACCAGAGCAGCGATCGAGTAGGGTTTGATAGAAGCTGTCTGCCTTCTCGTATTCTTTTTTGAGAAAATATATCTGTCCCAGCCGATAGAGGGTCTTATCCAGCAGGTCGCTTTTTTGAGGATACTGATCGAGCAGTTTCTGATACCAGATAAGAGACTGATCGTAATTTTTTTGCTTAAAATACGACTCTGCAATCCGAAACTGAGCATAGGGAGCTTTGACAGAGTTTGGATATAACCGCAACAGGTGGGAAAACTGATCAATAGCCAAATCATAAAAGCCATCCTTATAGGCTCCGAGGGCAACCGAATACAGGCTATTTTCATCCGCCACCATGCCCTCCTGAGCAGCAAAGCATCGCCCTGCTGAAGAAGATGAAGCTTGAAAAAATGCACCGGCAACCATCACGGCCATCATTACGGACAGCACTAGTGAGGACATGGCGACAGAGGACAAAACCACCCTCCTCCAAGCTCTCTGAGCAGCCATAGAAGCATTATCCCTGCACATCCTTGAAGAAGAATACAGCAAAGTATACACCTTCACAAACTATGCACCTTCACAGCGCTAAATTTGTGAATTTGTGAATATTGAATTCCCCACCTTCGCGGGAGAGGCAATAGATATTTATCTTCCACAAATTAAAGAAAGTGTGAAGGCCCGCTAAACTCAAAGCTTAACTTTTTGTATTTCCATACGATAAATATTTATTCGCCAGTTATTTGAGTTTAGCATACTTTGCTTAGAAATTCAATTTTTCCTCAAGGCAAGCTAGGCTGGGCTCTCTTTTCTTTATCTTGGCGGTGGGTAAGGCCTATCTTTCTTTACGGTTTCAATGGCCCTGGGGGTTCAATAGCCTTGGGGACTGAAGAGCTTTAGGCGGCTTTTAAGGGCAGTAGTCCTCAAGGTCTAAGATTGCGGTTTCAAACCCAAGTTCTTTCAAGCCGCTTGCAATCTTTGGCCAAAGCCCAAGCCCCAGAATCCTTTTCCGATCAGCCGCCGAGGGCTGAACCCTGGCCAGTTGATTCCAAGCCGCCATTTGCCGCAGAGTCTTAGACTGCCCCTGATTTTGGCTATGGTAGCGAAGCCGGAAGCAGGATAGCCCAAGCTCCTTCAAGAATCTCTCTCCCCGATCAATGAGACTAAGTTTCTCCCTGTTCAAGGGCTCACCTTGGGGGAATCTTGTAGCCAGGCATGAGTCGGCAGGCTTATTCCAATTCGACAGGCCAAGCTCTTGAGCCAAAGCCCGCACCTCATCCTTTCGCAGTCCAGCCTCCCGCAAGGGGCTTCGGATGCCAAGCTCTTCAGAGGCCCGAAGCCCTGGCCGATGCTGCTCTAGGTCCTGAGCATTGGTGCCGTCAACCACCCAGGCCAATCCTCTCTGCGCGGCTATTTGCTTGGCCACAGAAAACATTTTCCGCTTACAGAGGTAGCATCGCTCAGCAGGATTAGCAGAAAGGCCAGGCTCTTTTAGCAGATCGAGCGGCATAATCAGATGATGAGCGGCCATCTGGTTAGCTAGCAGAGCGGCCTGCTCGATTTCCTGTCGGGAAATGAAGGGAGAATCTATGGTTATGGCCAGGCACTTATCCCCCAGAGCCTCACGGACTAGGCTCAAGAGCAGGGAGCTGTCGACTCCGGCAGAGAAGAGCAGCGCCGCACTCTCTAGGCTCCTGACTATGCCCTGGATAGCTTTAAGTTTCTCTATTAGGTATTTATCCATGATCCGCCCCATCTTCCTGCTTTCCCTTATGTACTGTAGCTTATACTATACCTTCGGTATTATACTCGTTCAAGTTAGGTTTTAATTGGCATGAATATTGATAATCACGTCAATGAATATATTTTTGAGGAGCAGGCTAAACATACATGGGAATATGCCCCTCAAGCCTTCAATAAAGGCTTTGGTTGACTCACCGAGAGAGCAAAGAGACTGCACACCAAGGTGCTGCTCGCAAGGTGCTGTTTGCCATTATGCCCCAAGATGCTGCTGCACCAGCGCGGTCAGCTCACTAGCTAGCCTTTCTGTGGTCTTAGCATCCGGCCCCTCAACCATGACCCGAACCATGAGCTGGGTTCCAGAATATCGAACCAGTACCCGCCCCTGGTTTCCAAGCTCTGCCTCAGCCCGGCTGATTGCCTCTCGAATCTGCGGAACCTGAGTTAAATCCACCCTGGCCCGCACCGGCACGCTAGTTAAAACCTGGGGATAGCGACGCATGATTTTCCCAAGCTCAGACACAGGCCCCGACTGCTCCCTAATCACCCGAAGGAGCCTTAAAGCAGCAAAAATCCCATCTCCAGTAGTTTGCTCACCATCCATGATGATGATATGCCCTGAGTCCTCTCCGCCGATAAGCGCGCCGCAGGCTTGCATCTCCTCCAGCACGTAGCGGTCTCCGACTTGGGTCTGCCGAACATTGAGCCCTAAGAGCTCGGCAGCTTTAAAAAACCCCAGATTGCTCATAACCGTAGTTACTACCAGGTTATTGGGGAGAAGTCCCTTCTCCTTGAGATAGCGGGCCAGGATTAGAAGCATCTGATCGCCGCTCAAAATCGCTCCCTGCTCATCTACACAGATCAGCCGATCTCCATCCCCATCAAAAGAAAAGCCGACCTCAGCCCCCTGCTCCAGAACCTGCCTGGCCAGGGTCTCAGGGTATAGGGCTCCGCATTGATGATTGATATTGATCCCATCAGGCTGAAAATGGATGGGATGTACCCTAGCTCCCAGCTCCTGAAAGAGAAAGGGAGCGATCGAGCTCGTGGCCCCATTAGCACAATCGAGACAAATCTTCATCCCTGACAGATCAAGATCAATAAACGTGCACTTTAGAAAATCAAAATACTGCTGGACAGCATCCCTCACCTCCAGAATACACCCGATCTGCCGTCCGGTTGGATGGGGAAATTCTTCATCTTCGGCCTGAATCCTCCTCTCCATTTCCATCTCCTGCTGATCGGTCAGTTTGAATCCATCAGGGCCAAACACCTTAATACCATTGTCTTCCATGGGATTGTGAGAGGCGGAGATCACCACTCCGGCGGCTGCTTTGAGTTTTCTGGTCAGGTAGGCAATGCCGGGCGTGGGCAAAACCCCGACTCGATAGCAGGACCTCCCGCAGGAGGTGATTCCGGCCATTAAGGCCGCCTCCAGCATATCACCAGAGCGCCGTGGGTCCTTTCCCACTACGATCCCCTTCCCTTCTGGGTCCAGAGTAACTGCAATCACCTGCCCTACCCGCACAACAGTTGAGGGAATCATGGGAGCGAGATTAGCTATTCCCCGAATCCCGTCAGTGCCGAAAAATTTCCTCATCTTCTAGTCTTCTCCTTGTCTCTTTCCCTTGATAATCAACACCTTCTCCTCAAAACCAGACGTGTATTTCAACATCAAGAATTTGACCTGCCCAGCCGGCTGCAAATAGCCTCGATGAGCGCATCATCGGATTTTAGGAAAAGCTCAGCCGTGGAAAATGGGGCCAGGAATTCATCCTGCCAGGGAATATCGAGCTCAGCCAGGGCGTCAATCAGGTCCTCATACTTGGAGCCCAGGGCGGCAACTTTAGTTTCCAGAGAGACATCTTCATCAAATCCAATGTGGAATAGGAGCACAATCTTCTGATGAACGCTCTCGCCCTGAGCAGGGATAATCAAGAGCTGGGCCTGATCAGATTTCCCAAGGCCGATGAAAACAGTGTTATTGGTAACAATGCTTCGTTTGTTGCCACGCAGCCTTGAGTCTTTTTCAACCCGTGAGGCAAGGTTTAGAGAGATTCCCCCTCGGCCGATGATTCTGATGGTCGAGTTTTCAGTGGGCCTCCCTAAATAATCTAACTGATTGACTTCATAAAGAGTATAGCCATGAATAGTTTTGATTACCGGCTGGAGCCGTCTCAAGGTAGCCAGATTGGGAGGGGAGAATTTTTCGATCGGCAGCCCGATTTGCCGAATGGTTTCGAAGATATGGCCGGTCAAAAGCTCGGGCAGGCGGCTCGTTCCGACGGTAACCGTTTTGGCCTGGTGTTTTATGGCATCAATTGGCCGGGAAAGCTCATTAATAGCCTGATCCAAAGCCTTTTGCAGGAGATTAAGGCAGCAGCTAATACCACCTTCTAGTTGAAAATCCCGGTCAAGGTCAGTGATCGGCAGCTTTCCGGCAGCATACTTCAACAGCAAGATCAAATTGGCAATGGTATTCGGTTTCATGGCTGCATTGAAGACTCCGGCGGAATTTTTCTGATGCAGGAGGAAGGCAGCCTCACTGGCCAGGTTCTGAAAATTCAGATCAAAGATAATTTCCAGCGGATTTCGGCCTGCACTTTCAAGCTCAACGATTTTCTGGTTGATCATCTGACGTGAGGTTCTCAAAAAGTTTGCCTCTTCATCAATATTCAGAGCCGCATAATATCCCCACAGATGCCCGACCAGGGTGTTGAGAATCGGCGACAGCCGCTCACTGGTGCGTGGAATCTCAATCAGAGAATCCGCACATCCTTGAAATCGCTTTTCTCCTTCATTGGCAATAACGATCGTTGTGGCCTTATGAGCTTTAAAAATAGCCACATCTTTAATAATATCCCCCAGGACCACCTCTCGGCTTCCGGCTGCACAGACCAAAACCAGGGGCTCGGCTGAAAGATCAATATGCTTTCTGTCTTCAACCACATCAGCGGGCAGGGTTTTGTAGCACAACTCGCTGAGCTTGATGCGAATCTCATCTGCGGCAACCTTATTTGGTCCGCTGCCCACTACGGCCCAGTGCCTTTTTGACAGCGCCCACTTTTTGGCTGAAGCTGCGATCTGATCCTGCTTCTCCTGAAGCACCTGACTCATCAGCCGGGGAAGCCTCTTCAGCTGCTTAACCTCCTGGATCAGGTATTCATCCGGACGAAGCCCCATAATTTGCGCAAAACGCAAACCCAGGAGATAGCCAGCCACAATCTGAGAATAGAAGGCCTTGGTTGAGGCCACCGACATTTCAATATCCCGTCCGTCACTGGTGTAGAAGACCCCATCGACCTTGTAGGTAATGTCAGAATCACGGCGGTTGACAATAGCCAGAGTGTAGGCCCCAGCCTCTTTAGCCATATCGACTGCTTTATTGGTATCGGTGGTTGTCCCTGATTGGGTAACCGCGATGACCAGGGTATTATCCATCCTGCCGTCAAGGCAAAAGCCGCTCAGCTCAGAGGCCTTCTGCTCGGCGATATGAATTCCGGAGTTGCTCAGATACTCCCGCAGCAGCATAGCGATGCCACTGGCAGCAATGCCTGCCGTGCCCTGCCCCACTAGATAGATATGCTTGATCAGCCGCTCCCGCAGAGCCTGCTCGATCCGAGAAGGTATTATCTCTTCGCCTAGATTGAATACTACCTGCCGCGGGGACTCTCCAGAATCTCCCCCCCCGACAACCACCAGGTCAGCCTTTCCTCTGATAGTCTTTTGCACTGACTGAGGAGATTCTGATATCTCCTTGAGAAAATAGTGGAAGAAGCCCCGGCGGTCAATGTCTCGAGTCGTAATCTCAGTAGACTGAATCGCTTTGTCAGAAAGAGCCAGTGGGAAACCATCATAGCCCATAGCCACAATCCCATCCAGATGTCCCGAAGTGTCGGCATCAAGGATGAAAATCTGTCCCTGGGTTTTGGGCTCACCCGCAATCCGCTCTCGCTCGCCATCCATTTTTATAAACCGGGAGGTTTCTTCAACAAATCCGTAGATCTCGGAGGCCGGAAAATACCCCTCTTCACCAATTCCAACAAAAATGGACTGGCCGCTGCCGCGCAAAGCCAAAAAAATCCGACCAGGCTCAAGCTCGCTCTGTAGGGCAATGGCATGAGAGCCCTCAAAATCATTTACCGCCCGGCGGAAGGATTCGGCCAAATCATACCCTTTCCTCAGATAGCTCTCGACCTGCAAGGGGATGATCTTGGTGTCAGTGGTAATCCTCTCGCTAAGGCACCGATTTGGATTTTCCCGCTCCCAGCAAGCCCTAAGGTGCACATAGTTATCGATGTCACCATTCAAAACAGCCTGCAAACTGCCAACTGGCCGCTGATAGTGGGGAGAGATAAAGTCAGAAATCACCTCATGGCGTTTAATTTCCCCCCCTCCTGGCTGGCCTTCAATGAGATATGAGGCGTTATTAACCGGATGGCAATTCTCTTCACTGATCATGCCAACGGATGCCCATCGGGTATGGGCAATGATATTGCTGAAAATGCCCCTCTCCTGAAGAGCAAGATGGAAGATAGGGTCCTGGGTGATGGTTCGGCGAAGGAAAGCTACGTTATCCCCCAGTTTGCCGATTTCAGCTGCCACTTTGAAGATAAAAATCATGGTCGGAGGACGACAGGCAATGTGGCCACTCAGAAGATCGCGGATTTTGGTACGCTGCTCAAACTGATCTCCCAAACCTTGGGCTTTTAGTTTGTTCAAAAATTCTTCTAAAGCCACTTGATCAGGGAAGGTGATCATGACGGAAATACCGGCTGAGTCACGGCCCCGAATCTCAAGCCGATCAAGGTTATTCAAGATGAAGTTAATCTTGCGAAGCTCCTGAATAAGCTGAGGAGAGGGAGAGCTGTCTGAACTTTGGCCGAGCAATCCCTTAACCTTGTCAAGGTTGGCCCCAACTTCATTCTCGATGCTCCAGATAATATCTTTCAGGGCAACGAGATTGTTGTTCATAAGCTCAAGAAGACTTGAAGGGATTTTGATCCCCTCTTTTTCCACAAGCCGCTCCTCGCGCTCGAGCAAGGATTTCAGATTTTGAGCCTGCTTCAAAAAGCCCGCGCAGATAGCCCCCCCCTGCATAAGATCGTAAAAAACCTCGGCCCGTTTGCTCTGTTGAACCATCTGCTTCAGCTCCCTGAGCAGTTCGGTTTGCTGATGCACCCAGGAGGGAGAGAATTCATCTGACTGGGGGCTCTGGCTACCCAGCTTTTCTACCAGCTCCTGAATCTTAGCCACAATCTGCTCAGCCTTCAGGGGCTTGCTTTTTCTTCGAAATTCCAAAATGCCCACCAGCCCGCAACACAGAAGATTAGGCCTGTAGGGAAACAGAACAATGGCCGAATGGGAGAGATATTTTGGACAACTGACCCAATAGATCCTAGGCACATATCTTTGAGCAAATCTTGTGGCGACCTTAATCATGTATCTTATCATCTACTTATCATCCCGCCTTTCGATCAGCTGTTGATCCTGTTTGACCTTGACAATGACAGAGGGAGGATAATAACCTCTCAAGGTTGCGTTCGGATAGGCCAAGACATTTGGGCTAACGATGGTGCCCGGTGCGGTTACTGTATTGCATCCGGTCTCGACTCCATCGCCTAAAATTGCCCCCATCTTCCGTAGCCCGGTCTGATATCGCTTCCCCTCCACAGTAACCGTAACTGAAGAGGAGAAAACCTTCAGGTTAGCCAGCTTAGTGCCAGCTCCAAGATTAACCTTGCCTAAGATGCTGTCTCCAATATAAGAAAAGTGCCCGGCCTTGGTATCTCCAAGGAGAATGGAGTGCTTGACCTCTGTGGTATGTCCCACCACACACCGAGACCCAACCAGGACATGACCACGAATGTAGGCTCCCTGGCGAACCTCGGTAAAGTCGCCAATAATGGTTGGTCCCATGATCAGAGCACCAGGCTCAACTACGGTCCCCTGGCCGATATAGATATTTGGGTCCATGATGATCGATCCGGCATACAGAATACTTGCCTCAGGGCACAAGTTGTTCTCAAAAATGACCCGAGGAGAACTACCACTAGATCGGTCAAGGTGAAACCCTCGATCGAATAATTTCCCCTGGTAGATAATATATGTTTTCGACAGCACCCCAAGGGGAAGATCGGCAAGATTAGGATGAAGATGGTCTGAAATAAAATCTTTTAGCTTTTTCAATGGATTCCAGACTTCCTCTTCTGGTGAGAAAAGGTCTGGAAATGGAAAATTTGCTAAATTAAAAAAATTTTTTGCTTCTACCATAGATCATGTAAAGGAATTGTGCCGATAAAATAGTGTAGGCTGTTACTATCCTTTTCGGCACAAGGAAAGGTTTTGATCCCAAAATAACTCCTTAAGCCTGAAAATATCCTGGAAAAAATAACCAATTATAAAAAAGAAGCTTTTTGATTTCTTCTAACGGGTCAAATCATATAATTTTTCTTTATATCTGTCAAAAAAAACATGTAAAAGAGAGCGCGAGAGCCCTTTTTAAGCCGAAATTAAAGACTAGACCCTAATTTTTTCCTAATCAAGGATTTTTAAACTAATCTATTGACTTTTGAGGTTATAATCACTATGATGAACAAGTTTATATGTTATTATAAACAACCGCATATCTTAGGGGGATGGACTCTATGAGAATTGCCATATTTTCCTGGGAATCCCTGCACTCGATCAGTGTGGGAGGGGTAGGGAACCACGTGACAGAGTTGGGAGCGGCTTTAGAAAGAAAAAAACATGAAGTCCACATCTTCACTAGAATGGGACACAACCAGCCTCACTATGAAAAAATCCATGGAGTTCACTACCATCGCTGTCCTTTTTCACTCAACCCTAACTTTATCGAAGAAGTAAAGGAAATGTGCCGGTCTTTCGTTTACCATTTTCTGCAAACCGAGGATTACATCGGACATTTCGATATCATTCATGCTCATGATTGGTTGGCCTCAAACAGCATGATCTGGTTGAAAGCTGGCAAAGGGGTTGGGAAAAAGATGATCTTTACCCTCCATTCAACTGAATATGGACGATGTGGCAATCACTTCTGGGGAGGAAACTCAGCCATTATCCGGGAGCAGGAACGCCAGGCAGTTCATGCTGCTGATCGGGTGATCACGGTTTCCAATCAATTAAAGAATGAAGTCATGTGGATGTATAACGTTCCAGACTGGAAGATTTCTGTCATCTATAACGGAATCAATGTCCATAATTTTGATGGCTGGGTCGATCCTGGCGAGGTCAAAAGACAGTATGGAATCGGCCCTCTTGATCCCACCGTTCTCTTTGTCGGAAGAATGACCTATCAGAAGGCCCCCGATCTTCTGGTTGAGGCTATTCCCTATGTTTTACGCTACTACCCGGCAGCCAAGTTCGTCTTCGTTGGAGACGGAGACATGAAAATGGGTCTCGAACGCCGCGTCCACCAGATCGGAGTAGCCCACGCTACCCGCTTTTTGGGATACCGCTGCGGGACCGAACTCTACAACCTCTATAAGGCCTGCGATTGTGTCTGCATTCCAAGCAGAAATGAGCCCTTTGGCATCGTCATCCTTGAGGCTTGGGGAGCAGGAAAGCCGGTCATCACCACGGTCAACGGAGGCCCCTCCGAGTTCATCTGGCACGATGTAACCGGATTGAAGATCTACGATAACCCTGATTCTATCGCCTGGGGAATCGGAACCCTGTTTGCTGACTTCGAACATGCCCGCTGGATGGGGAAAAACGGAAGAATTGCCGCCGAGAAGGGATTCTCCTGGGACACCATTGCTGATAAAGTGATCGAAGTCTACAATAGCTGATATTGCTGATGGCTTGAGGGATGGATTGGTTTTACGCCTAATGGCCTCATGAACGATATCTCTCCTTGACCCAGGGAGCCGCCTTATGTTAAGCAGGGGCCTCCCTCCTTTAAGAGAGGCTCGAAGGAATATCACAGGGGTCTAAAAGCTTCAGACTTTCGCCTGGGTCAAGGGGAGATCCTGCTGATAGCTCTTATTCTCCTTTTTCCGGTCTTTTGGCTGAAGGAAGTTTGACATTATTGCAGATATAGACACAGACAAAACTCATTAAAGCAGGCAGGAAAAAATAGACAAAGTCCAAGCGGTCAAGGTAATGCATGGTAAGCCCTCCCTCGATGAATGAATCAAGTTGCTAAACACTTCCCCTAAAGGGTGGAAAAACGTGATGTGATCACGTCTTACCACTGCTTGAAAAAACACTTCCCCTAAAGTGTGGAAAAAAACTTTATATTAAAATATAAAGCAATTTCTGTGCCAATCTTGAGTAGGCAGCAAAGTCTTTTTCAGAACGCTTTTTGATTACTGAATCAATGAGTTTCACTGGGGCTTGGCTTAGCAGGTAATGAGATTTGATCAGCGGACTTGTTCCAGAGTGAAATAAATAGGCAAAGTATGAGGGTTTATAAAATTATAATTCAAATAGTTAACCAAAGGAGATTTGGCTTGCAATATCTTTCATACCTGGTTTTTTGAGGAAGAGATCTTAAAATATCCATAGAATTCTGGCAATATTTCCATATTCAAAGACTTAACACTAGCTGGACAATGATTCTCCGGCCCTTTATCTCATTTTGAGATCAGAGCCAAAAACTGCTTATGGTCAGCAAGGTTTGGCAAGAGATAATCAGGCTGACAGCAGGCCAAATCCTCCCACGGGCAAGACCCCGTGGCTACTGCTATCGCCCTAACGCCAGCAGCCCTGGCGCAGCGGATGTCATGGGGAGTGTCGCCGATAACAAAAATTCGATCCTCACCGATCCACTCACCCGCATATTCCCTCCCCCGCTGGACAGCCAGTCTGGCTATTTCAGCTCGATCTTCGGCATCCGACCCAAACCCTCCGAAAGGGAAAAATCGTCTCAAGTTCGAACGATCTAGCTTAATCCTAGCTCCCTCCTCCCAGTTGCCGGTCAACAATCCCAGGATTAGGTCAGACCTTTGGCTGCCCTCCTCCAACAGATGAAGGATGCCGGGCAGGAGACGGTAGCCTGAAGATGCCTTGACCTCAGCCAGCAAATAGCGCAAGTACACCCTTTTCAATTCCTCAATCTCAGTGAAGGCAGGCTCCCGATGCAGCTTTTTTCGAAAAACTTCCCGAACGATAGCCGGATCGGTTTTGCCGTCAGGGGTAATTGACTCCATAGCCTGGCTAATCTGATACTTTTCCTGAAAGGCTCGGTTCAGAGCCCGATTGCCTGCGCCTCCGGAAAGGAGGAGTGTGCCGTCAATATCGAATAAGAGGATAGTTTTTGAACTGTTCATTTATTTACTGTTCATTTTATATGCTGATGCTGATCAAAAAATGACCCATCATCGCCCGGCTTGCTCCTTGCAGGAAGCTCACCTCCCCTGACTGATCTGCTCCTTGACCCTCTCATATACCTGGTAAAATTTGGTATAATTTAAAATCTCCTGCTCCAGGACAGCCCCCAGTCTCTCATCTTCCCGCACTCTCCCCTTATCCAGCAAGAGATTGGCGCTCAGGGAAAAGGCCGCCATCGGATCAAGGTGTTTTCCCCCTCGGGCCAGCAAAATCACAAAGGTCTGGCGCCGCAGGCTCATTGGCATCTGGGCTAGCTCTTGCCAGATCAGGCTCTCAGGCCAAGGCAGCCCTCCTTCAAAGCCCTCTTCTAGGATAATTACTCGGTAGGCCGTAGCCTTGATCTGCTCGACGGCCTTCTCAGCCTGTGAACAGATGGTTAGCTGGTAGCCAAGTTCTTCCAAAATTCTGGCTAGCTTTTGCTGACTGTCGCGGTCATTCACACAGAATAAAGCTTGTCCGCACTGTGCTTGGCTGATCATAGTTATCGTATCCTCTTCTCATAATCCTTGTCAAGGGAAAGTCCTTCAATATCGGTGGTTTTTTCCCCCCGAGCCCCTTTGATCGAATCGATTCCCCGTGAAACAACGCTGCGGTGAGAAGCGTAAGCCAGGGCTGTCTCTTGGCTAATAATCCCTTGTTCGTAGAGGGAGATAATGTGGCTGTCAAAGGTCTGCATTCCAAAGGCTTTGCCGTCATTGATGATCTCCTGAAAGGTTTTCCCCTCAGATTCGCCGTTTAAGATGACCTCCTTGATTCGCAGATTGCTGCCCATGATCTCAAGGGCTGCTACTCGGCCTCCTCCCACCTTGGGCAGAAGCCTTTGACAGACAATCCAGCGCACGGTTTCGGCCAGTCGGATGCGGATTTGTTTTTCCTCCTCCTGCTCGAACATGCCGATAATGCGGTTTATGGTCTGTCCGGCATCAATTGTATGCAGGGTACTGAGCACTAGATGCCCTGTTTCGGCGGCTCCAAGTCCGATCTCAACGGTTTCCCGATCGCGCATCTCGCCCACCAGAATGACCTTGGGAGCCTGCCGAAGGGCTGCCCGCAATCCACTGGCAAAGCGGTCAAAATCCATACCGAGCTCCCGCTGGTTGAAGGTGGCCTTCTTGTGGCTGTGGACAAACTCGACCGGATCTTCCAGGGTGATGATATGGACAGACTTTTGGCGGTTAATGATATCCAGCAGCGCGGCCAGGGAGGTCGATTTTCCAGACCCTGTAGCTCCAGTAACCAGAATGAGGCCGTTTTTTTCCTCAGCCATCTTGTAGAATACGGGAGGCAGCTTGAGATCTTCCACAGTCGGGATTTTAGTTTCGAGTTTTCTCAGGACAATGGAATAGGAGCCCCGCTGGGAGAAGATATTGACTCGAAAGCGAGCTACTCCTTCCAGGGAGTAGGAAAGATCGCACGAGCCTTCTCTCAGCAGGGTTTCGGTAAGCCGCCGATCCCCCTTGATCAGCATCATAGCCAGGGTTTCGGTCTGATATGGCGTCAGATGGGGCAGGGGTGGGTCAAACTCTACCGGCATCAGCTGTCCCGAAGATTCAACCTGTGGGGGTTTGCCGACTGTAAAGTTTAGGTCAGAGACATTTGGGTAGGCATTTAGCATGATGGTCAGGATTCGATCTAACTCTCGTTTGGTCACTTGCCTTATCCCTCCTTTGGTCAGGTCCGGGTTTGATGTCTTTAAGACAAGCTAAATCATCTCATCTGGCGGCGTTTTAAGAAACGGCTCAAATCTTGCTTTTTGCACACATTTCATATAGGCTTCCTCGGGACTGATCATATGTTTTTGCAGCAGGCTCATAATGGCGTCATCCATGGTCTGCATACCTAGTTGCTTGCCGGTCTGCATGACCGAGGGGAGCTGAAAGGTTTTCCCCTCGCGGATCAGATTTCCTACCGCGTAGGTACAGATCAAGATTTCCAGGGCAGCGCAGCGGCCCTTGACATCGATTCGCTTAAATAGGGTCTGAGCAACCACTGCTCTCAGGGTTTCGGAAAGAGTGGTTCTGATCTGACTCTGTTGATTGGCCGGAAAGACATCAATAATTCGATCTACGGTTTTGGCCGCACTCTGGGTATGGAGGGTTCCGAAGACCAGATGGCCGGTTGAAGCAGCCTCAAGAGCCAGAGCAATAGTTTCAAGGTCCCGCATCTCGCCCACCAGGATAATGTCTGGATCCTCGCGCAAGGCCCCGCGCAAGGCTGTAGCAAAAGACCTAGTATGGGTTCCGACTTCCCGGTGATTTACTATACACCCTTGACTCTGGTGGACAAATTCGATCGGATCTTCAATGGTAATGATGTGATCTCGACGATTCCGATTGGCATGATTAATGATTGCGGCCAGGGTGGTTGATTTTCCAGACCCTGTAGGTCCGGTAACCAGAACCAGTCCTTTATTGAGCATAGCCAGCTTCTTGACCACCGGAGGCAGTCCCAGTTGTTCGGCAGTTAAAATCGTTGAGGGAATCTCTCTGAAAACCGCGCCAATTCCATTCTTCTGCATAAAGAAATTGGCCCGATACCTAGCCAGCCCTGGGATTTCATAAGCAAAGTCAACATCTCCCGTCTCCTCGAATACTTTTATCTTCTCCTCAGGGGCGATCTCATACAGCATGGACCGCAGGGTATCATTATCCAGAACGTCGTATTTGACCCTTTCCATATCGCCCCGAATCCGCAAGATAGGCTGAGAGCCAGCAACCATGTGCAAATCCGAAGCTCCCTGCTCATGCATGAGTTTAAAAAAAGCATCGATTCTGGCCATAATTTCTCCTTTAATATAATGATATTTATTAATATAAATAATGCCATGTATATTATAATTTATTATAATGACATTGCCTAATGCTTAGGATATTCATCAAGAATGATTCGTCATCATGGGGTGCGGCCATATCTGAAGGTCTTTATATCCACCTTCTTCTATCCTATAAATCTCTTATTTTTATCTCCCTCCTATAATAGCTTTTCGAATAGCTCTTTGCTGATTCTCGGTTGACATTCGAGAATATTGGCAAATTTTTACTTCAGCAGTTTTTGAACGAAGATTCCCTGTCCCTAGCCGATCATAAAATAGAGAGACGAAAATTAGAGACATGAAAATTGGGGGAAATTAAACGCTCATCCTGCTCTTCCTTAAAAAGAATAAGTTTCACCTAACTCCAAGACCCCAAATCCGAATCTGTTTCGCCATCTTGAGCTGTTTACCACATAAGGAGCTTATTACTTATGGATATAAGTGATACCCAAAAATCTTATCTGACTACTACCCGCAGAATCTTTCTCAATATTTTTACGGGTGGAATTATCGGTGCACTTCTCAGTTGGTTTCTTTATCCGATTATTCGGTTTCTGATTCCACCACAAGAGGACTCCCAGGATCCGGATGTGGTTCAAATCAATGCTGCTGAGATTCCCGCGGGGAAATCCAAGGTTATCAATTATAAAAACACACCGACTATTGTTATTCATACCGGCCAGGAGGTGATCGCCCTCACAGCCGTCTGTACCCATTTGGGGTGTATAGTCCAGTGGGATGAGGCCAGCCAGGAGATCGTCTGCCCCTGTCATGCAGCCAAATATGATCTCAATGGGAATGTAAAATCAGGTCCTGCGCCCAAGCCGCTGACTCTTGTCAAGGCCAAAGTGGCCGATGATAAGATACTCATTGGGGAGGCATAAGGTTATGGCTACTCTGACTACTACCGAGCCAAGAGAGCAGAAGAAGATAAAGGCAGAGCCCAGGCCAAAGAAACCGAACCATACGGCAGGGTTTAAAGAGCTGATTCACTGGTTTACTCCAGAAGGATTTAGAGAGGATTTTCTCCAAAAGCGGCTTGGGATCAGCGAGAGCCTGCTTCAGACTATTGAGCGAAGCCTGCATCCCAAAAAGAAAATACACTTTAGTGCCTATACAGGTTGGTTGATTACCTTCCTCTTTGCGATGGAATGCATAAGCGGAGTTTTTTTGATGATTTACTACCATCCTACGGTGGCCGAGGCATTTGAAAACGTCCGCTATATTACCAATATTGTACCCTATGGTTGGCTGATCAGAGGAGTGCATTTCTGGGGTTCCCATCTGATGATTGGGCTGACCTTCCTGCATCTCCTGCAAACCTTCATCCGAGGGGGATATAAACCTCCAAGGGAAGTTACCTGGATATCCGGGGTAGTTTTACTTATCCTAACCCTGGCCTTTGGACTCACCGGCTATCTCCTGCCCTGGAATCAGATCTCGTACTGGGCTTCGACGGTCGTTACTGAGGTTCCTATGGCCTTTCCCTATATTGGACATTATCTTAAGGTTATTGCCCGAGGTGGGGAAAATGTCTCACAGGTAACTCTGACCCGATTTTTTACCATGCACGTTACGGTCTTGCCTGCTTTGACCACCTTCTTTCTGGTGGTCCATTTTCTGCCAATTCGCAACTACTTGATTCCCAAAGACCTTATTACCCATGCCATCGCTATTCTTCTCTGCTTTGCCCTCCTGATTTCTCTAGCCACCCTTTCGCCGGCCCCTATCCATGAGAAGGCTGATCCTTATCATACCCCCAAGAGGGTCAAAGCCGAGTGGTATTTCCTAGCCGGACAAGAGGTTCTGGAGCTAGCGGGGAATCTGGAATTCCTTGGCAGTTGGGCACCAAAATTGCTCGGGGTGCTCTTTCAGATGGCAATTATCGCTCTTCTTTTTCTCATTCCCTTCATAGACCGAAATCCGGCTCGCAACCCGAAGAAGCGGCCACTAGCCATAGCCTTAATAAGTTTAGGTTTTGTCTGTTTCATCTTTCTTACCCTTTTGGCCAAGTTCAGGTGATCTATGAGAAGATATTTCCAAAAAGCGGCAGCTATTGTTTTTGCCCCTCTGCTCATTTTCCTTACTTTTTCCCAGAGTCTGGAGAGAGTGAGTCTAGCGCAGAATACTTCGACTGCCACTTCCCAGAATGAACCTAATATGCCCAGAAAGCGAAAACGCAAGGGGAATCAAATCACCTGCATCGTCTGTCATACTCAACTTGGGCAGGATAAAGCCGAATGGGTTAAACAGTGGCAGGTAAGCGTTCATGGGAGGAACAATGTTACCTGTCCGGCCTGTCATGGAGGAGACCCCAGCTCCTTCAATAAGCCAAAGGTCGAGGGCACAGGTTTCATCGGCAAGCCCACTCGGCTTGATATACCTGAACTTTGCGGCCGCTGCCATTCGAATCCTAGCTGGATGAGGCAATATAACAAGCGGGTAGATCAACTCTCGCAGTATAGAACCAGTAAACATGGCAGGACACTGTTTGAGAAAAAGGATACTAAGGTGGCGGTCTGTGTAGATTGCCATGGGCGTCATGATATTGCCAAGGTAAGCGAGCACAATTCTCTAGCCAATCATAAAAACGTGGCTAAAACCTGCGCCAGCTGCCATTCTAATCCAGACTATATGCTCCCCTATGGCTTGCCGACCAATCAGCTCAAGGCCTACTACAACAGCTATCATGGGATGATTATCCAAAATAAGGTCGACGGGAAAAACCCTTCCCTGGTCCCATCATGTCCTGACTGTCACAGTGCCCACGGGGCCAAGCCAGCCGAGGTTTCCGAAGTCCCCAATGTGTGTGGAAACTGCCATATGAACACGGCTAAGTTTTTCTTTGAGGGGGGACATAAAAACGCCCTGGAAGAGCAAAATAAACCTCGCTGCATTGATTGCCATGATCATCATGAAATCCGCTATCCCACAACGGAGCTCTTTGCTGGGGAGTCTATCCATCATTGCGGCTTCTGTCATTTGACCAATTCCAAGGAATACCTGAGAGGAATTAGACTCAAAGAAGCCATTGAGAATACGACCCAGGAAATCAATCGAACAGAAGACCTCGTCCTGGCGCTTCAGGAAACCCCAGGGCTTGATGTCATGGACCTTAAGGAAAGCCTCCTTGAAGCTCGGCGAAGTGTCCTGGAAGCCATACCGAGAACCCACTCCCTAAATGAAGAGGAAGTAACCAAGTATACCAATCAGGGTATGGCTAAGGTTAAAGAAATCAAACGGACTGTAGATAACATGAAAGAGGAGTTTATCACCCGCAAAAAAGGGCTTTTTGCTGCCTTGATGGTTATTTTCTTCATAATATGCTTTCTCCTCTACAAACGATGGCTTCTGGAGTTGAAAGAAGAAGAAGAATTGTTATGAGAAAGAGCCGATCGCCGCAGAGTGTGAAAGTATTACTTACCCTAGTCTCCCTCCTGCATTTTGGGTTGTAATTTTATCCACAGGTCTGCTATAATCTGATTAAATTTAATATATTGAATTTCATAGCCACTTAAACTTCAGTCGCTCTTTATAATCAGACACCATAAACCCTATATCAGAACAACCATAAACCCTAGAAGGGGCTTAGCTCTTATTAGGGTTATGTCTCTCAATGGTAGCTAATAAATAATAAGAGCAACTTCAGTTAACCTATGGTGAAGTTTGAAAGGGGGTAAGCAGGGACGCAACGCTCTTGTCAAAACAGCAGGTTATACAGTAGGCTATTCAGAATGCTCTCTTTCCTGTTTCTCTTAACAATAGCAGTTGCCGAGGGAATAATTTTTTTCTCCCTACTAAAGGGACCAGACCAGCGGGATGAGGCTACTCAATCGGCGCAAGATGATATCGGCAGCTTCAGCCACCAGGAGGAGAAAAAGACTGATCTATGGCCAAGGTGGCAGCAGGCAAAAGAGGTGATAAAATCTAGCCCCCAAAATTTGCACCCCTTATCTTCTTCTGATGGCCATGCTGACGAGGGCAGGGGAAAAAAGATGCCTCTGACTAGCTCTTCCTCTGTCCATGACCTTGATGGTGAATCTCCTGCTCAAAGGTCTCGGGGGCATCTTTCTCCTGAGGTCAGTTTAGCCGAAATTGCCGACTACGATACTCTTAATCACAGCTATACGCTGAAAAAGGCAGACCTTTCCTCATCAGAGAATACCTCCTCATCTAGGCTTCTGGCTGCTCTCAAAATACTTAACCGACAGGGTATGCCCACGGATTATTTTCGCACCCCTGAGTATAAGGCGGCTTATAGTGAAATTGACCTCTTTTACCCCGACTCCTACATCTGGCCCTATTTTACCAATCCAGAAGCTAGAGCCAATTTTTTTCTATTTCTATTCACAAAATATGCGGATGATAACAAGAACTGGAGATCGTACGAAAAAAATAAGTCTGACTGCTCTCAATTTTCTCAGCGGATTTACCTGATGCTCTCACCAGATGAGATCAAGATCCAGGATGAGGAGTACTTTCGTTTTCTTTTCTCTAATCCAAAAGCTAGAGAGGAAAGAAAAAAGCTCTGCAATAAAATTCCTACGGTTTTCTATACCACACTGACTCCCTACCTCTTGAAGAAGATTCGTTCAACCTTTTTTTCTTCTTCTCCTTCCGGTCATGCCATGATTTCCTTTGCCCCACAAGGGCATCTTTCGCGAGGAGTGATTTTGGCCGAGCCCCAAAGTGGAGACTGGGAAAGCTTAGATGAAGGAAACCTGGGGAATATTCTGAATAATCTGGATATGACCCAATATCCCCTGATCTGTCAGATGGGCAAGATTTTAACTATAGAGGAAAATAGCTCACATGAGGCCAGGACGGCTGTTTCGGGAATCTATCTGATCCCACGAATTTCACCACCTGCCGATCTTAAGGAAGAAAACGGGGAAGACCCTCGCTGGGATTATAGCCGAAAACCTATCCTGATATCAGCCCAAACCTATCAGCTATTCCAACTCATCTCCTCCTACCTAAGGAGCAAGCTTAATAATCAGCCATCTGATCGGCTAGGGTTTCTTCATTCGGTGGAGGAGATGGCCCGTGGGGGAAAGCTTTATTTCTCTTCTCTGGAAAGTGATCTTGACTCTTCGGTCAACCTTATCATGCATGGCCTAATTGATTTAGAGCGGGAGGATCTGCGCTCTATTAAGGATGAATTGGAGGAGCTAGATGAGCTGGCCACTAACCAGCCTAGCCTCTCGCCGCAAATCATTGATTTTACCTCTCAGCTCAAGCATATTTTTTTACTCCGGCTTGAGCCCTTCCTAGAGTGAGCCCACCCGTATCAAAAGCAAGAAGATATCCTAGCATAGAAGCTTAAACCCAAAGAGCAGCCCAGAAATTATTAAGCCTCCCTAGATTATTAAGCCCCTAGCTAATCCGGTCTGCCCTAATCAGATTGGTACCCCCTGCCTCCTTGAGCGGCAGGCCAGCGGTAAAAACCACAGTATCACCAGGACAAACCCAGCCGCTGCTTGCGGCTATCCGCTTTGCCTGCCCAATCATATCATCCAAATCGGAAAAATCAGGCAGGAGAAAGGGATAAACACCCCAAGACAACTGGAGTGTGCGCTGGGTGGAGCCATGCCTGCTGAAGGCCAAAATAGGCACCTGAGGCCGGTATCGGGCAACCAGCCGGGCTGTTTGCCCCGATTCTGTGGGAGTAATGATGGCCCTCGCCCTGAGATAATAGGCCAGATCATTACTGGCTTGGCTTACGGCCTCTTCGATAGCCAGGGGGCCACAGCCGGTTTTCCGATCAAGATTTCTCCAAAAGGAGAAGCTCTTTTCAGCCTCCTGAATGATATTTGACATGATCTTAACAGTATCAACGGGATATTTTCCCACAGCCGTCTCCTCAGAAAGCATCAGGGCATCGGAGCCGTCAAGAACGGCATTGGCTACATCTGCCGCCTCAGCTCTAGTCGGCCGCGGAGCGTCAACCATGGATTTGAGCATTTGAGTAGCCGTAATGATCGGTTTGGCCGCCAGGTTGGCCTTTCTAATAAGCTGCTTTTGGATAGTCGGCACCTTCTCCAGCGGGATCTCGACTCCAAGGTCTCCCCTAGCGATCATAATCGCATCGGCTATCTCGATAATCTGATCGAAATTTTCAACCGCACCCCTTTTTTCAATCTTGGCAATGAGATGAACCGAAGAGCGATGCTGCTCCAGGAGCCTTTTAGCCCGATAGAGATCTTCTGCTGTGCGAATAAAAGATAAGGCTGCAAAATCCACTCCCTGCTCAATTCCCCACAGCAGATCCTCTTCGTCCTGACTGGTAAAAGCAGGAATAGATGAGCTCTCTCCCGGCAGGTTAATCCCCTTGTGTGAGGCAAGGGTTCCACCGCTTAGCACCCGGCATTCGATTTTATCCGCGCCTTTGGCTATAACCTCAAGCTGTATGCTTCCATCGGCCAAAAGCAGTGTATCGCCAATCTTAACCTCCTGGATCATCAGAGGATAATTTACCGACACCCTTTGGACAGTTCCCTCAACCGGCTCCGAGGTTAAGGTGAAAGGCTCTCCTTGCTTGAGCTGCACCTCTCCACCGACGATCGGGCCAATCCGAAGCTTCGGCCCCGGAAGATCCTGTAAGACAGCTATCGGCTTTCCAAGACGCTTTGATATCGATCGAATATCGGCTAGAGTTTGCTGGTGCTCATCCCTGGTTCCGTGAGAGAAATTGAGACGGGCAACATCCATACCTGAGCGAATCAGCTTTTCCAAAACCGCAGGCTCCCGGCTAGCAGGCCCAATGGTACAGATGATTTTGGTCTTCCTCATCATCCTCTTCTCCTTTTTTGGAAGGAACCCTTTTGAAAAAGGGTTCCTTCCAAACCATCCTCCTAAAACTTTAATTAATATTAATATTAAAGTTTTAGGGAAAGGGTATAAGGGGAAAACCCTTTTTCAAAAGGGGTTTCCCCTTGTAGTTTCATCCTGCCTTTACCTTTAAGAACTTTCTCTTTCCAACCTTGATTATTCGCTCAGTATCTGCCGAAAGTTCCAAATTTTCGTCAGCCACCCGCTCACCATCAATGCTGACACTTCCCTGTCTGATCAATCGGCGTGCTTGGCTGCTGCTGTCCACCAGACGGGAGTCAACCAGAATACGAACAATCCATACCTTGCTGCCCGCAGTGAGTCTGTATTCTGGAATCTCATCTGGGGTCTCTTTCCGTTGATGAACGGTTTCAAAATGCTCCTGGGCCTCCCTGGCTGCCTCAGAGCCATGATACTGCCTGACAATATAGGCAGCCAGCTCCTTTTTAGCATCCCGTGGGTTTAAGATCCCATCGGCCATCTTTTGCCGTAATTCTTCGATATATGAGGCCGAATAATCAGTGAGCAGACTGTAGTAGCGAATCATCAGATCATCAGAAATGGACATAATCTTGCCGTACATCTGCTCAGGCTGCTCATCAATGCCGATGTAATTGCCAAGGCTTTTGCTCATCTTCTGCACCCCATCGGTCCCTTCGAGCAGAGGCATCATCATGACTACCTGAGGGGGCTGCCCCCAGTCTCGCTGCAAATCCCTCCCTATAAGCAAGTTAAATTTTTGATCTGTTCCACCAAGCTCTACATCAGCCCGGAGTACAACCGAGTCATACCCTTGAATCAAGGGATACAGAAATTCATGGATACTGATCGGCTGACGATTGACAAAACGCTTGGAGAAATCATCCCGCTCTAGCATCCTAGCCACAGTCTGCCGGGCACAGAGCTTGATCAATCCTTCGGCATTCATCGCCGACATCCAGGTGCTGTTGAAGGCCACCGTGGTCTTTTCCCGATCCAGGATCTTGAAGATCTGGCGCTGATACGTTTGAGCATTCTCCAGCACCTCTTCCCTGGTTAGGGTTTTCCTAGTTTCCGATTTGCCAGTAGGGTCGCCGATCATACCGGTAAAATCACCGATTAGAAAGATTACCTCATGACCAAGGCGCTGGAAATCTCGTAATTTTTGCACTAAAACCGTGTGTCCCAGATGAATATCTGGAGCCGTGGGATCAAATCCAGCCTTAACTTTAAGAGGCCGCTGAGTGGCTACTGATTGCTCAAGCTTCTTGAAAAGCTCATCTTCAGAAATGATCTCCACCGCACCTTTGGTAAGTATGTCCATTTGTTCTTTTGGGCTTAGCATAGTCTCTCTATATTTAAGGATTTAAGGATTGAGGCTTTAATTAAGGCGATGGCGGGAATGTGTGGGAATCGAACCCACCGCAGACCTTGTTAGGGCCTGCCACTGGATTTGAAGTCCAGGGAAGCCACCAGTGCCCCATCCATTCCCAATGGGATATTTTAGCAACTTATACCCCTTGTGGCAAGCACTATTGCAAACCTAAAATTTTGGAAGGAACCCTTTTGAAAAAGGGTTCCTTCCAAACCATCCTCCTAAAACTTTAAACTTTTCCTTAGTCATATTCCCCAAGGGGGTTATTATAAGGTTAAGTTATTAAAAGTTTTAGGAAAGGGGTGAGAAGGGGAAAACCCTTTTGAAAAAGGGTTTTCCCCTAAGCTAATGACATTACTTCTTCATTAGATATTTTTGGAAGATAAACATAATATCGGAGGTAGTGCATTCACCATCCATATCCATATCGCAGCAGATCTCAGAGCAAGAGCCGCAGAAGGTCGTAGGGCAGGTATTTGTAGATTTCTCATAAAGACAAAGAGCATCCTGTGGGGTTATCTGCCCATCACCATTGACATCAGCCACACACGATGATACTTCTGCAGGCAAAAGACAGCCATTGGTTGCCCTCCAGCCGACTATGTCATGTTCTAAATTTTCAAAACACAGGCTGCATTCTTTTGCTTTGCGGTCAATCGGCGAAAACCGTAGGGTAAGCATTGTTCCACTGTAGCCTGCCGGGATGAGCCCTCCTCGATTAGTGGAGGCAGAAGAGGCGCTTCCGCTACAGTGAATTTGCCCAACTCTGATTTCCTGACAAGATAGAAAACCGGGGCCTTGAAAACGCTGCCCCGGCTCAAATCCAAGATATGAAGTCAAAGAAGCATTATATAAGATATCGTAGCCAAAGGAGTCTACCTGTCGGGGAGCATTCTGGATACGGATATCAACCGAGCCTCTCCCCTGGCCAATGTCCAGTGTGCCTGAGTCATCGCTAGAGCAGGCGCAGCCAACATCTTCAAGCCCTTCGATGCAGATCTTATCCAGACAAAACTGGGCCCCATCCGTTCCCCGGTAGCGGAAAGCCAGCCGAATGGGAGTATGGTCAACTTCTGGCGGCAGTCGGTACCGTACTGGAATCCAGGTCCAACTTTCATCATCGTAATCCAGGTGATCTTCTAGGATATTTTCGGTGATCAAAATGTCATCACCTACCCCTCCATCCCATTCTCCCCGAACTGCCCAGAGGCTGATCTGATAATGATGCTGAGCTACCCCCCAATAATAAGAGCCCATAAAAGCAAAGGCCACAGCCAAATCAGCTCCTTGGATGGTCTGGCTTATCAGCACTTCATCCTGGCTGCGCAATCCTGGATCGAATTCAATACTGATTGCCTTTCGGCCTTCATACACAGGAGAGGTGGAAATTTTCCAGCTATAATTGGCATTGTTAACCTTTCTTTCCCATCCTGGCGGCAAATTTTCTCCTCTACCTTCAAATCCTTCCTCCAGATCGCAATTCCAGGCTATAGGCGTAGAGTAGTAGATTAAGCTATCCTCGATTCCACATTCATTCTTCCCCATCCTGATTCGAAACCATCCTGACTCTCCCCAGTCCCTGCCCCAGCTATTTTTACAGATCCAACAGCGGTCCTTGTCATCCCAGCCCATCAGAACCACCGCATGATCTCCGATCAAATATCCTTTCACATGCTCATAGGCCCCGCGCGAGTAATACATAAAATCATCATACACGGTCATGGCTACCAAAAGAGGCCCTTTCAGCAGCTTTTGCTTGATCAGGGTTGGATTGACAACCTGAGGAAAGCCGCTGACCCAGTTCCAGTCAGGGATTTTTTCTATCTGCTCTTGCCAATCCGAGCAGCGTAGATCACAGGCTACATCCTGAGCTACATAGGGGAAGCATTCCTCCCTGGGAACACCAGTTGATTTTAAAAACGCGGCACTGCTATCCATAAACCACCCACCACAGCCCCCCTCACTGCAGGAAATCATAAACTGTTCTGAAAAGTCAAGGTCTAAATCTGGATTATCCAAACCGATTTTTATCATCGTCTCCATCACGGCAATGGATGCATGAGCCCAACAGGAGCCGCATGGCCCCTGATTTTTTATGGAAGTGGTCCAGTTTATTCGGTCCTTGCTTCGCCAGTCGAAATAGGGAGGCAAGTCTATAGCCGCCGTGGACTGACCAGTCAAGGGGGCAGCCTCATCGACCTGCTCCTGCGGCAAAGTGTATAAGGTTGAAAATGCGCTTCCTCCTCCTAGCTCTTCTAAATAAGGCTTTTGTCCGGGGTATCGTTTGGCTTTCAGATAGCCTGCTTTTAGCCGAGCTAGCCTGTTTGGGTCTTCAGGCTGCCTGCTGCCTTTGGTGGCTGACCACCTCCTTCTTATTACCCCGCACAGATTTCGCTTCTGTTCCAGAGAGAGAGAGGACTTTGAGGTCTCTCTGGCTATCCACCTTTTTTTCTTGCTCTCGATAATTTTATTCAGTGTCTCAACATCTAACTTCTCAACATCCAACTCTTTTCCTCGGAGAAGGCCGCTATAGGAGGCCAGGATCAAGGCCGTGAGCAGCCCGATAATGAGAGATTTGGAAAATAATTTTTTCATAGCTCTTCACCTGATTCCTCTGATTTTGATCAACCGATTGAATGCTCTCATCCTTATAGAAACTCATCGTCATCCTCGAAACTCGTCGTCATCCTCAAGAAAACTCAAGCTTACAGTCTCAATAAGGAAACTCTCGTCTCCCTAAACAAGGGGACATCAATTCCTCCAGCAAGTAAATCGCCCATCCGCGACTTTCCAGCCTTTCAGATCATCCACTAGATTCTGCAAGCTCAAGATAGTGTTGCGACAGTTTAGCTTTTGAAAATAAATATTAACCACTTCCCCACTTTGCCCGGCTGGAATATTTTTTACCCTGTCCGTAAATCCTCCGCACCTCAACAGGCCAGGCTTTATTTGGACACAATCAAAGAATTTATACCCTTCCGCTATTTTTCCTTTTTCATACCGTATATATTCAAGAATCTGGGGATCATAATACACCTCGAATCCGAAAGATTGAACACTGTTAGGGGTGTTTTTCACCGAAACGGTAAACATCAATGTCTCCTTCTGATTTCCTTTCTGGTTATTGATCATCAGATTCTGCCCATACCCAAACCTTGCGGCACAGAGTAGCCAGAAGATCACCAAAAAGGTAACTATCAATCTCATGGTCTGCTTTGATGAAATCATAGTCTGCTTTGATAAAACCTGAGTGGTAGCAGTCATATAATAGGCCTCCAAGTTATGGTGAAGTTTTTCTCATGTTTTGTTCTTAAACCATTTTGGGGTTTTATCGGAAATTTCTGAGGATCGAGATTACTAATTACTAAATTTAAGCGCGATTTTTAGTTAAAAATAGGAGTGAAAAAAATGAGAGGTGAGAATAAAAACTCTGTGGTCAACTATCTTATCTTCTTAACAAAAATGACCTTGTCATCGCCGGGGGCATAGAAATCCTTCAAAATCGCCTCCTCCTGATATCCACAATGATGGTAAAAGAGGCGTGTCGGCTCATAAAGTTTTCGTCCAGAGGTTTCAATATAGATCCGCTCTCCGCCTAAGTTTATAATCATCTGTTCGGTCTTGGCAAGGAGCTTTTTCCCAACTCCCTGGCCGCGAAGGTCATGGTGAACAGCGATCCAAAAAATATCGTAGCTGGCCTTAGTGCAGGCGATAGGACCAAAGCAGGTGTAGCCGAGCGCCCTATCTCCCTGCTCGGCAAAAAGAAAGTAGTAGCCACTTCTGATTCCCTTAATCAGCCGCTCATCGACCAGCTCAACCGCTGTGTCAATCTCATCGGGGAAAAAGAACCCACTGGATTCGAGTATCAGTCGAATATTTTCCTTGTCTTTTGGCTCAACATCATTACGGTAAGTGATAGAACTAATATCCAGAGATTTCATAAAAATTCCCCCTTGCGCTTGCGGGAAAGTCAGCCTAGCCGCTAAGCAACCAACCATTTGCCCACTTTACTTAGCCTTGGGGTGATGATCCTCTGGATAAGCTGATCGAAGCTCAAGCCGGCCTGTTTGGCTGCGGCGACGAATCCACTATCTGGCGAAAGACAGGGATTAGCGTTGACCTCAAGGACCCACGGGCTCCCCTCCTGATCAACCCTGAAATCGACCCTGGCATAGCCGCTCAGCTCAAAGAGCTGCCAGCATCTTTTGGCCAGCTCGCTGAGCCTCTCAAGCAGAGGGCGATCTTTGTCAGGAAAGTCAAACCTTCGATTTGTATGCTGGTATTCAAAAGATTCCTCATCCCACTTGGCCCGATAGTCTACAATCTTCCACCTGCCATCAGGGTAGTGATCAAAGCGTATTTCAGCCACTGGAAGTACCCAAGGTTCGCTGCTTTCATCCGCCAGGAGAGAAAGATTAAATTCCCGCCCATCAATATATTTTTCAGCAAAACAATCACGGCCAAAGCCTTCGCTGTAACGCTCCATCCTCTGGCAGAGGTGATGAAAGGGATCATCTAAGGCAGCAGGGTCTATGACCGAGCTTTCATCTAATCCTGCGGATGCATGTTCCCAGACCGATTTAATAATCCAGGGGCCAGATTCTGCCCACATCTTGGGCTCCTCTCCCTTCTGCTCGCCTCTGCGCCTTATCCAGGGCGGGGTGGGAATGCCTGATGCCTTGAGGATCTTTTTGGCCAAAAGCTTATTTGAGGTTAAAAAAAGCGCTTCTGTACCCGATCCAGTGTAAGGCAGCCTTAGGGAATCGAGAAGAGAAGGGGCAAGATGGATAAGCTGGCCGTACCCATTTACCATTTCCACCAGATTGAAAACCAAAGCAGGCTGCATAGCCTGTAGCCTGGCTGCTACCCGCTCAAGGTCAAGAGAGAAGGGAACTAGCGCAGTCTCACATCCCAGCCTGCTGAGAGCAGCAGCAATCGCCTCAACCTGCACCATGATATCAAGGTCATCCTTGGCTGCTCCCTGCTCCGGTATCTGACTATGTAAGATAGCAACCCTAGGGCGTCGTTGCTCGCCAAGATGCTCCAATATTAATTCTTTTCTTTTCTCAGATCTTTTCTCAGACACCTTTTAGCCTTTTCATAGCTGATTTCATAATCATGCCGATCAGCTCCTGGTAGGTAATGCCAGCCAAGGTGCAGAGAATGCAAAGATCAGAATGCACTGGATGCAAGCCAGCCAATGGGTTGACCTCGATGAAACAGGGATGGCCGCAAGGGTCGGCCCTCAAATCGATGCGGCCTGCATCCTTACAGCCAAGGCCACGCCAGGCAGCCAGAGCTACCTCCTTGGCTTCCCGGGCCGCGGCATCGTCAACTAACCGGTAGTCAACAAGCTCTTCGTATCGGGCCTTGGTTAGGTAGGAGTAAATCTTCTCCTCGGCCTTTGGCCTAAAGGTAACCTCCATACAGCCAATAGCCCAAGCCTCCTGGCCGCTGCCAACGATTCCAACTGTGAATTCCCGCCCCGGCAGAAAGGTTTCAACCAACACCGGCTGCTTATACTGAGTTAAAAGCCTTTGGCAGACCCGGCTGAGATCAGCCGCAGTCTGAATTTTAGATTCGGCACCTATTCCTTTCCCCGTTCCCTCGGCAATGGGTTTGGCAAATAAAGGGAAGGGAAGATCTACCTGTGAGATATCATCCACTGTTTCGATGACGGCAAAATCAGGTGTAGGAATGCCAAGATCTCGAATTATCCTCTTGGTCATACCCTTATGAAGGGTTAGGGAAAGAACCAGGGGATCAGAGAAGGTATAAGGTATACCATAGGTGTCGAGAAGAGCAGGGACCAGGGCCTCACGGCCAAACCCTCTCAGCCCCTCAGCGATATTGAAAACCAGATCCCATCGATCTCCTGCGGCTAGCCGCTTGACCAGGCTTTTAGCCTGACCAATGCGATCTGTTTTAAACCCCAGATTCCACAAAGCCTGTTAAATGGCCTCAATAGTGCTCAATCGGTCAAATTCAGCGGTCTCTTCCTCTCCGTATCCTTCAGCAAGGTAATCATCCCGAAGGTCGTAGGTCATACCAATTATCATCTTAATTTTGCCTTCTTGTGTTAATTTTGCCTTCTTGTGAGATTTGGTGCAGGCTGCAATGTGGCCAAAAACGAGTTAGACACAGCGTACAGCCTGCACCATGATGAATAATTCGATGAATAATAATAATT
>Ga0123519_10001791_pt1 | contig 36705 bp, 30 predicted proteins | sample YelNatPaOPRAMG02_FD_87396 | JGI IMG/M metagenome (GOLD analysis project Ga0123519, IMG submission 87396) | Hot spring microbial communities from Yellowstone National Park - Yellowstone National Park OP-RAMG-02 (version 2) | ecosystem: Environmental > Aquatic > Thermal springs > Hot (42-90C) ... | reverse complement strand
GAGATCAACCGCACCCCTCCGAAAACCCAGGCTGCGCTCCTTGAGGCGATGCAGGAGAGGCGAGTAACTGTGGATGGCGAGGAGCATATCCTGAGCCCTGTATTTACGGTGCTCGCGACCCAGAACCCGATCGAATACGAGGGCACATATCCGCTGCCCGAGGCGGAGCTCGATCGGTTTATGTTCAAGGTAATCGTGCCGTATCCCGCGTTCGAGACCGAAGTGGGGGTGCTGTCGCGCTACAACGCGGGATTCAACTCGATCCGCTTGGAGGAAGCCGGTGTAAAGCCTGTGATCGATATGCAGGAGCTCTTGGCGCTGCGTAAAACCGTCAACGCGGTGGCAGCGGAGCAGCCGATTATCGAGTATATAGCGAAGCTGGTGCGAAGAACCCGCGAGAACCGCAACCTGGTGCTGGGCGCGAGCCCGAGAGCGTCGATATGGCTGCTGCTCGGCTCAAAGGCGATGGCTGCGCTGAGGGGAAGAAACTTTGTGATCCCGGATGATGTAAAGCAGCTCGCGGCTCCGGTCCTGCGGCATCGATTGATTCTGCGGCCGGAGGCCGAGATCGAGGGAGTAAACGCGGACCGTGTAGTAGAATCGACGCTGGCTGAGGTCGAGGTGCCGAGGCAGTAGAGATGTGATGCGGAATTAACATCTTTAGAACAATCAAGTAAACAAGCACGTCTGGTATAAGGGGAAAAGCGGAGGATGTGATGAGCTCTATGATATCCAGGCGTGTTTTTGTGTTTATGGCGGCTTTGGTTGGCGTGGCGCTTATTCCAATCGGCGCCGCGTCAGGTGAACCTGCCGCGATTCCTAATGAGCTGGATGCGATTATCCAGAGCGATGAGATAGCCTCGCATAACACCTCCGATATGCCGCGCAGCTTCCGTGATACGATGTTCCAATCGTTTATCGTATCGGATAAAGAACATTCGGTGGGTAGAGTTAACTTCTGCCGTTCAAGAGAGCGGCTGTCGATGTCATTATCAATGACTAGTGGGAACATTACTCAGGCAATCTCCTTTATAACCGCCGGGTCCAGGGAGAATGACCTGAATTATGTCAAGTTTTTGCTTAGAGACAAAGCCGGAATACTCAAAGAAGAAGCCGATACGCTACGAGCAAAAGCTATGAAAGATCATATCGATCGTGTCAATCAGTTCGCGTTGGCAGACATAAGCGATCGTATAGAAAGATACCGCCAAGGTTCGGTGTTGGCCCTATACCCGATGTGGAAGTAGATGTCAAAACTAAAAGGTGCTGGAGGATTTGTGCGGGCATGCTCATCTGAAACTTGTTGCACAGTATTTCGAGCAGCGAGATACATCGGCTTATATGGAGATTAGCGGAAAGAAGAGTCTGGCGGAGACGCTTGATTTCCTGGCGATCCAATGCAACATGCTGTGGTCTTATAATGATGGTTATATCGTGATATCGAGCAGGTTCCTAGTGGATGACCTGGACTAGGAGATTCCCGCCGCTCTCTTGGCGAAATGGCGCGCGACGGCAGCGAAATCCGGTGGAAAACTTTATTTTAACGATCTGGTCGATATCGCGGCGAGTCCGGTTTCGGATGCGCAGTTAAAGCATATCCCGGGAGATTTGCGCGTTGGCCACAATCCCAGTAATTGGGAGTCATACCGGCTTTATGCGAGCCTCGGTGATAATGAGCGGAAGCTTGCAGCATCGGATAAGGGGCTGAAATGTAGACGACTCTCAGAAGTTAAAAGAAGGCTTGCGGATATTGCCGCTGGGACAACCAGTGTTCTACGGTACACTCCGATGATGAACAATGAGTATGTTCTTCTGCCACCAAAGGCTCATGTCGAAAGTCTTCGTGTTTATGTCAGTCCTGACGCCACACGATACGTTAGGATAAAATACGAATTAATGAGTATCGCATAATGATGTGATGTACTGGCGGGTCGGATCAAGCACGAAGCCTTCTGTCAGGTTGTCACTACATTACTTGAAATTCAGTAGATGACGCGACATTAGTAGAAGATATATTGGGTGAATTATCTCCCGGCACACCGACCGAAACAGCAGCTTCCGATAAACAAGGCGCATCCGTTAAAATCGAGGATCCCAAGCCCGATAACATAGTCGAATCGGTTATGGTTTTGGGCAGGTGGGCTTATGTCTCATCCGATGATACCAATAGTGATATGCAAGTAATTTTAGAGACACGAGGTCAGGATGGGAAATTGGCGCGAATAAAGACGAAGCCACATAGAGTTGTGGAAGGGTGCTCCGTTTCGAATGTGTCTACCGGGCAACTACTGAGTTTCAGGTAGTGTAGTAACAATCTGGCAGAAGGTTTCGCACATAATCTGAACTGCCAGTACGTCACATCATCATATGCAACTCATTAGACTTTAGCGTCGCTGATGCCGCAGCTCACTTCCCATGCACCCGCTCGGTTTCTCTTACCCGGCGATAAAAAAGACGCGGAATCGGCTCCGCGATCTTCCGCGGGGCCGACCCACAACATGATTTTCTACTGTTATTACGCCACCGCCGGCACTTTCTTCGAATGAATCGTGTCCAGCGCCTCGGTAACGTCCTTTGCCACCGGGACCAGGTTTTCAAGCTTAAGCAGTTTGAATGCCCTGTCGACTGGGGCCAGCATGCCGGTCACAACGAGCTTTCTGCCGTCTGTTTCCAGCTTGCGCACCTGCCTCACGATCCATCTGAATCCTGGGCTCTCGACGTAGTCGGTATGACTCAAATCGAGAATCAGGTGCTTTGCATCGAGTAGGGGTGAATTGACCAGTTTAGCCAGCGCCTCTGTTCTTGCTTCGTTGCAGGCCCCCTCGGGCCGAATTACCGCACAGCCATCCACCAGGTGATAGTGAAATCGGTGGCTGGAAATACGTGCTTCAGGCATCTACTTCTTCCTGCCGCGCCTGCGGAGTTAGCTGTCGGGCTAGGGCAGGAAGTGCCCCTCCCGGCTCTAAAGCCGAGACTCGCCCCAAAATCGGTTCCCCCGTGCTCTCTCTGAGAGCTTCGGCGCCCTTTCTGTGTCGGTGAACTTTATGAGCTTCACCCAATATCAAGACGACTGGTGGGCTCATGTAGTTCCAATAATCTATACCTCTCTTCGAGGTATTATAACTCATGTATTGCGGTTTATTTTTCACTTTTTTTGCTGCATTCGATATTCCTCCTTTCTGCAGCGTTAAAGGTTTCGGGATTGCCGGGTTGGGATGAATGCCGAGTGGGTTATGTGCCAACTCATCTCCCCAACCCTTAAATCCTAAACACTGGTAGTTCAAGATGATGTGGCATAAAATGACAAGACCCTTGCAGGCGAGGGGGTTATGTGGGTATCATCTCATGTGCAATTCATAGATGGGGGTGGAGTTATTTGCCAAGATTCAATTATCCACTGTTGCTTGAGCCGATCGCCGTACCGAAGGTATGGGGCGGGGGTCGGCTCTTCAGGATACCCGGAAGGCATGTGGACGAGTCCGGGATGCCAATCGGTGAGTCGTGGGATGTCAGCACCTGGCCCACCGCGCCTGATAATAAGGAACTCGTTACGGTCACAAAGATCACGAACGGCCCGCTCGCCGGGACCTTGCTCGATAAGGTCGTGAACGTGCCGGTGGTGGTTAAGGTGATCGATTCCGCCGAGAAGCTTTCGGTGCAGAATCACCCCGTGCTTTCGGATGTCCACAAGGACGAGATGTGGTATATCCTCGAAGCCGACCCTGATGCTTATCTCTTCCTGGGTCTTAGTGATGGCGTGAGTAAAAATGAGTTCTGCGGGCTTATTAGGTCGGAAAATCCACCTGAAGAAGCTGTCCTCGGCGCATTGGAGCGTAAGTCGAACCTGGGGCCGGGCTCTTACTTCAATGTTCCCACCGGCACGGTTCATGCGATAGGTCCGGGCTTGCTCACATTCGAAATTAGCGAACAGACTCAGGTTACTTACCGGCTTTATGATTATAACCGCGAGCGAAGCCGTGGAAAGCTCGACCTCGTTGAGGGATGCAAAGCGATTATGACCCCGCGCCCCGATCTCCCCGTGCTCGATGCGGGGCTGGAAATCGATGGGGCGGACAGTGTCGATGTGATAACTGAGTTCCCGACATTCTGCGTGGTGAAAGCGACAGGGAAGAAAATCACGATAAAATCATCGAAGCACATGCACCTGGTTACGGCAACCAGGGGAGATTGCGTGATAAGCGGTCCGAACGCGGATTGGAATGTCTCAATCGGTTATTCATTCACGAGCCTGGTTCCGCCGGCTGATGAGCCTTATACGATCGATACAGGTCAGGGCGGAGAGGTGCTGATCAGCCCGCTGAAGGGGTAGAATCGTCATTCTACGACCGATACTCTGAGGACTGCTACATCGTCGCGAAGCTCGTTTCCGCAGTAATCGATTACGTGCTTCACGAGTTCAAAAGCTGAGCTCGGACCTGAGTGCTTGAGCTCTTCGTAGACGTGCAGCAGTTCCTCAATCTCGATCAGCCCATGCGAGCACTGTGCTTCCGAGAGGCCATCGGTAGAAAGCAGGAGCTCATCGCCGCACTTCAACTGGAGTGTTTTCTCATCGTATGCGCAGTTGCGGATCATCCCGACGAGCGGTCCTGTCGGGCTGAGTATTCGTGCACAGCCTGCGGCGCTGTCCCAGAACATTGCCGGCTCGTGGCCGCCGTTCGCATAAGTTAAAGTCCTTGCTGTTATATCTATGACCCCAGCGAATATAGTGACGAAGTGCTCACCGGAAGCATCTCGTTCGAGGATGTTGTTCAACTGGGCAAGCGCCTGTGCGGGGCTCTCGGAATCATACAGCCTTCCGCGAAGGTTGCACCTCGCCATCGCAACCTGCACCGCCGCTGCCAGCCCTTTACCCGATACATCTCCGATCACTATGGCTATCTTGTTTTCGGATAGCTGGAACGTATCGTAGAAATCGCCCCCGACTCGCGCCTCGTCCAAAGCGGCTTTATAAAGGGTCTCGAACTCGAACGTGCCGATTCTCTCAGCCACATTACCCATAAGGCTGGACTGCAGTATATCCGCGATATGATGCTCGCGATCGTATTGCTGCTGGAGTAGTTTATGCGCCATCACTTGCTCGGTGGTTTCGATTACAACCGCTCCGACACCGATTATCTCGCCCTCCGCGGTGCGGACGGGATGGTATTCTATATCGAAATATCTATCGGCCTGACCCGTAAACGCGTAGGAGCGTTTTATGCTTGGTTGACCGGTCGCGAAGACGCTATCGATAGCCGCGGTGATATCTTCAGCTATCCACTCCGGTGAGGCTTCCCTGACGGTTTTGTCGATGATCTCGTCGAGAGTTTTCTCATTTATCCGCGCAAGCGCCTGATTTGCGATCACATGGCGTGTTTCACGATCATGCAGCGCGAGCCCGACCGGGACATAATACATAAAAGTCTCGAGCAGAGCGCTCTGGCGATTAACCTTTTCGACAAGGCGCTGAATACGGCGATTGGACCTTTGCATAAGCAATGTGGCAAAACCCACAATCGAGGTTCCAAGGAAGAATGCCGTTATCCTAACCCATCCTTCAGGCTTCATATCGAGTGGCCAGAGGGTGTGCACTGGTGGAACGAAAAAGTAATCGTAGACAAACAAACCGACTACAAACGCGATGATTGCCGGTCCTTCTCCGTAGAGGTAGGCAACGAGCATCATAAGCAGTACATAGGGAATCGGCAGCGAGCCGAGTGGGAAGTAAGGGAGGAGGGCGAGGAGACCGATCGTCAGCAGCGCTTCGAACAGGAGCGTGACAATATATCCCATCCATCTCTGCTTTTTACTACGAGCCGAAACAGCGCTTATGTCAGACTTTAGATCAGTTATTTGTGATGTCATCAAATGATCTGTGTGGTTCCGGCTGTGTTGCTTCAATAATGCCCCTCTCATTACAATATAATTGTATATGTGTGTAGCTGCTGTGTCAATCAGGCGGACGGGCAATAGTGACCCAATGAAATATCCCTCCATGCATGCACATGGAGGGATTGAAAAGCTAATTCATCTAATGCCGACTATCAACGCATGGTGAAATTTGCGCTCAACATGATCGTGTTATCGAAATCACCCATAAGCATGACCGCGTCAATCGCGGTGGAGCCTTTTTTAACCCCCAGGCCGAATGTGAATCCGTTGCTGGAGTGAGCGCCGATGCCGAGGTAGCCGGCGCGGATTGCGTAGTTATTATAGATATACTCGCCCCCGACACGAGCGCTCTGATCGCCTGCGTCATTGGTGAGGTCGTATCCGTCGAGAGTAAGGACCAGATTACTGGCGGGGTGATAAGCAATACCACCTCTCCAATTTCTGATATGCGTGATCGGGCTGAATCCCGCTGATGTCGTCTTGGGCTCGTTCACATCCTGAACAAGTGCTCCAAGGCTTATTTTATCGCTCACTTTGTATAAATAGCTTAAATCGAAGCTAAAATCAGTGTCCAGGTGATAACCGACCGCTTTATCATCGATCTGTTTGATGTTCAATCCCAAAACGCCATATTTAGACGTGTCATAAGCGAACGATGCCCAGTACCATTTCTCATCGTCAATGACATTGTTGTTGCCCAGGCTCATCAGTGTTTTCTGGTCGACATAAGATGCGCCGAAAGCGAAATTCGGAGCAAGCCCATTGCCATCAAACCGCATGCCCATCGCTCCAAAATCCTGGTAGTTGATTTCATCGCGGTTGCTTGATGTGTGCATCCAGGTCACCTGCCCCGCGCCCGCGGGCATTTGAATAAGTCCGGCTGGGTTCCAGTAGGTAGCGTTTGCGTCGTCAGCGAGACCGATGAATGCGCCTCCCATAGCCAGCGGACGCGCGCCCACGCATCCGAAAGTCGCTCTGGCGCAGCAGACGGTAATCGCCAGCAGTATTATCAAAATCATCCCCGTTCTCATTTAACATCCTCCCTGAAACTCATCTATAAGCCGATTGTATGGTTATCCGGCAAGACTGTCAAGCCTGATTGCTTGGTTGTGGCTGTTTGTGTTGTTTACAGACATACATTTTGCGCTTGCACGTTTCGTGAAGAGTGTGGCCTGGGTAACGAAAGTTGTGAATCAACGTAATAGAATATAGCTCAGTAAGTTAAGAGGTTATTCCATGATTAGGCGAATTGCTATGTTTGGAATCCTGCTTGTTGTAATCGCAACAGTAGCATACGCCGCAAGCAGTGTGGTTGTGGGCAATCGTGCCCCGGATTTCGGTTTGAAAGACCAGTTCGGGAAAAGCTGGACGCTGTCGGGCTTGAACGGTACGGTCACGGTCCTTGTGGTCGCAAACTCCGACTCCGGTAGGGCTATGGGTCCGTGGGTAGATGCACTTAAAGCTCGCTACAATGGCAAAGTGCAGATACTTGGACTTTTGGACCTGCACACGGTTCCCGGTATCGGCCGCGGGATCGCGAAGTCAAGGATACGTAACGAGACTAAAGATCCGCTGATGCTCGATTTTAACGGCGGCACCGGGAGCGCTTATGGAGTTACTGATAAATACCCGATCGTGGTGGTTATCGACAAGACCGGTGTGGTCCGTGCGGTGGCGAGGACTAATTACTCGCAGGATGCTTTTAGCGGAATAGCAACGGTGGTAGATAAGTCGGCTTCTTAAGCGCGGAGTTTTGGTAAACCTGCATATGGAAACAGCATGAAGTATATGGGCGGAGCAAGTGCTCCGCCCATTTGCGTAAGCCGGATTTGACTTATTCTCTATCGCACTTCGCGCCAACGGCGTAGATCGGGGACATTTCTCTTAACCGCTGGACTATTCCCGGAAGCGTATCGAGGACCTTCTCGATCTGCTCCATCGTGTTATCCTTACCGAGCGTAAGCCTGAGCGAGCCGTGAGCCTGCTCATGCTTCATCCCCAGCGCCATCAGCACATGCGAGGGATCGAGCGAACCTGATGTGCATGCCGAGCCCGAAGAGACGCAGATACCGTTCATATCGAGGAGCAGGATCATCGATTCGCCCTCAATTCCGGTGAACGAGAAGTTTACATTGTTCGGGAGCCGCTTAACACGATCGCCGTTAAGCTTCACGTCCTGTATCCGGGCTTCGATCCCGCTGATAAGGGCATCGCGAAGCTTGAGGGTCTTTTCAGTCTCCTCCGGCATTCGCTTTTTCGCCAGCTCAGCGGCTTTCCCGAGCCCGACTATAGCCTGAACGGCGTGGGTTCCGGCGCGTCGATTGTTCTCCTGCCCGCCACCTCTCATGAATTTTTCGACGCGGGAGCCCTTGCGAATATACATCGCTCCGATCCCCTTCGGACCGTAGATCTTATGCGCGGAAATCGCGAGCGAATCGACACCCATGCTCTCAACATCCACCGGGATATGCCCCACGCTCTGCACGGTGTCGCAGTGGAAGTGGATCTTGCGCTCGCGAGCGATCTTTCCGATCTCTTCGACGGGCTCGATGGTCCCAATCTCGTTATTCGCGTGCATTATGGTGATGAGGACGGTTTCATCGGTGATCGCGGCTTTCAGCTCATCGACATTCACGAACCCATTCTCATCGACCCCAAGATAAGTTACTTTATAACCCTGTTTCTCGAGCCAGTGACATGGTTCGAGAATCGCGTGGTGTTCGATTTTGCTCGTGATGATGTGCTTACCCTTGCTTGCTTTTGCCGCGGTGACTCCGAAAACGGCCCAGTTATCCGACTCTGTGCCTCCGCTGGTGAAGTAAATTTCTTCCGGGGAAGCCCCGATCAGGTCAGCAACCTTCTCACGCGCTTCTTCGACCGCTTCGCGTGCTTCTCGTCCGATTGAATACAGCGTGGATGCGCTCCCGAACTTACCCTTGAGATAAGGGAGCATTGCTGCCAGCACTTCTTCATCGACGGGAGTAGTGGCTGCGTGGTCGAGATATATAATATCGCCCATTCCTAATCCTCCTGGTCGGGCAGTAGTAAATTATTTCGTCAACTATATTGTGCTCTCTGGCACCAGGAGTGTCAAGCTCGTCAGGTAAACGCTGAGTAACATATTGCCTTGGACCGCAGCATATTACCCCTCTCTGTGGCGCATATCAGCATTATGTAATTGTGCAATTCCCGATACCGGTGCTAAGTTTCGGGAACAAGCCCTCGAAACACCAGACTCTGTTACCTATTACTTATTTTTCTATCTTTCGGGCTTTCACGTCAAAGAAGACTATAGGCGCCGATCAGACTACCGCATGACATAATAGCTTACTATTGACTTTCAGGTAATGTAGTGACAACCTGGCAGAAGGCTTCGTGCTCGATCCGACCCGCCAGTACATCACATCATTATGCGAAACTCATTAGAATCGACGGATGCCGGCGGCGACCTCTCCGGTTACAAGCTTATCCTTCACTGTGCCGGATTTATGAGCATCGAACAGCAGCGGGAATACTTCGCGGCAGATATCCAGGGTCTGCGCGATCTCCTTATCGCCATGAGAATAAGTGATAAAGATCAGGCCGCCTCTGCGCAGCAGGATTCCTCTTACAGCCATTTCCTGAAGAAGGAGAGTTATCAGATCGGTGTTCGTTTGAGCGTCTTCGTAGCCGAAAGCGAATGAGCTCATAACTGGATACCCTCTGAACTCCAGCGCGAGACCAGTTTCTTTCGCAATGCCGTTCATCCCATCTATCAATTTGCGGCCCTGCTTCCAGATATAGCCGATTACATCTTTCTCGCGGTATTCCCTGAGACATGCCACGACTGCCGCCAGCGATACGGCATCTCCGCCATAGGTCGACGAGATCAGCAGCTCCGCGGCTGTTTTCATCACATCGCGCTTGCCTGTCACCGCCGCAAGCGGCATTCCGTTCGAGATTCCCTTAGCGAAGCATGCAAGGTCGGGAATAACGTCGAAATACTCCTGCGCTCCGCCGAGCGCCACCCTGAACCCGGTCACGATCTCATCGAAGACCAGCAGCGCCCCGTGCTTATCCGCAAGCTCTCTAGCCCATTTGAGGTAACCGCCGGTTTCCATTGTGGAATAGGTTGCAGGTTCCATTACTACAGCCGCCACGTTGCCCTTATACTTCTCGAACAGCGCCTGCAGAGAATCTTCGGAATCGAAATCGCCGAATCTGAAGCCCATAATCGAATCTTTGAGCGAATTGGGAATCCCGCGGGCGGAGGGAGCGGAGCTTAGAGCGGTCCACGTATCGAGCCAGCCGTGATATCCCGAGCTGAGGATCATCTCTCTGCCCGTGTAAGCGCGTGCAATCCGAGCGGCGGCGGCTGTCGCTTCGGCTCCGGTCTTAAAGAACCTTACCATCTCCGCGCAGGGGATTATATCGATAATCGCCTGCGCGGCCTCGACCTCGAGCGGATGCATCATAGAAAATATCATCCCGTTCGAGAGCTGTTTGCGGACGGCTTCATCAACTGCGGGGTAACAGTAACCGAGCGTGATCGGACCGAGGGCGCTGATGTAGTCGATGTAGCGATTACCGTCGATGTCCCATACGTAGCAGCCTTCTCCGCGCTGGAGGTAGATAGGCATTGCTCCCATTGCGAATGCCTCGGGGCGCTTGCTCATGGTCTGTGAGCCGCCTGCTATGATGTTGACAGCTTCTTCATAGAGTTGTTTAGATTTACTTAGTTCCAGGTGCTCCATTGCACTCCTCCCGGTATTCTATATGCCGCCCAGCAGATCGATTGCGTTTCTTGTGAGTATACGTTCCTGAATATCTTGAGATATGGGCGAGTTGAGTATACGGAAGATGCCTACGTATGGATAGAGGACAGGCGCCCCGCTTCCGTATAGGACACGAGAGCTATCGATGATGTCGAGCAGCTTGGGCAGGGAATTGATCGGGTGCTGGACGTGCGATATCTCGATCCACGCGTTATTATACCTGAACGGCGCCGGATTTGCCGCAATCTCCAAATATGTGGCTCCGCTTATTACGAAGCGGATGTCGCTGTTCACCGGTATGATCGAATCGAGAGCCTCGATCACCGTGGCGGACGGGACTGCCGGCGGCATCGCTCTCGGGTCCTGCAGGCGCAGGTAGACTTGGATTATAGAACTCTTTTCCCTGGCAAGGGAGAGCAGGTCAGCCATCGCCGGAGAATCGAAATCCCAGGGGTGATAGGTTGGGTAGATGCGGATACCCTTGATAAAAGGTTCCAGGTCTAGTTGATCCTTATCGAACGCCGGGTCGATAGGAATGAAGCGGATCATATTTCCGGGAAACGGCTGGTTATTCGACTCACCGCCGAACGCCGAGGCTATTATTTTATCGACTCCGGCTGACTTTTCGATACGGGAAAGCTCCTCCACGCCGCAGCCTGCCGTCGTGCCGATTTCGCGACCATAATGCGCATTGAAATCGATGATCATGCCGCGCCTCCTGCCAATCCGAGAAGCTTCTTCGCGTTGATATGCAGTATTTTCTCGCGGTCCCCGGCGGATATATCCGCGGCCATCACCCTTCCGAGCTGACAGACGGGATCGCGGCCGGGTGCGTCGGAGCCGTATAAAACATGGTCGACTCCAAGATTCTCAACGGCATATTCGACGCTGCCGAGCTCGGGATCGAACCCGCTGGTATCGACATATATGTTCGGGCATTCCTTTACCGTGTCGACCCCCTCTTTCCACCGAAACGCCATGTGCGCCATTATCATATTCAGCTTCGGATAGCGTTTCGCCAGCTGCACTATATCCACGGGCTTTGATTCACCAGGCAGGATTTCCTTCCAGCGCAGGTAGGAATGCTGCAGGATAGGCACGTTGGAGATGATGGCCTCCTCGGCTATCGGAAATGTGCGTTCGTCGCTGCATTTTGCCGCCACCCACAGCTTTATCCCCACCATTCCATTGCGAACGCACCTGCGGACCTCCTCTACCGCGAGATGTTCGTGCTCCTGGCTGACATAGCAAAACCCGTAAGCAAGATCAGGGTGCTTTTCCATCAGATCGATGACCAGATCATTACATCGGCGACATTCATTGATGGTCGGGTTCGCTATCATGTGCCCTTCCGGTCCGAGACAGGAGACCGCGAACGGCATATTCCAATCCCTGGCGAACGCGAGGAACTCCGCATCGATCCTTTTCTCACCCATAAGATGAATATGGAAATCGAATACGGCGCGAGGCTTTATGGTTTCAGTTGTAAACACTATTTCACTCCGGGCTATCTTATAACGGGTTAACCTTTGCCGGGGTTATCTTGTTTCCCAGCGCTGCGCCCTTTTCCATATCAGTCACCCTTAAGGCAGAGTCCTTCGCGTTTTTCCAATAGCGAAGAACGAAATCGATCGAAGCAGCTTCGACCGGCTGCGATGAATCACCGGTAAGGAGCAGCCGGTTTGCAGATGATATTATCGTGCCTTTGCCCGGATTGAGCTTTGGTGATTCCTGAGCGATCAATGGATTCGATTTCGGGGTGCCGATGAGAATGAGATTGCCGGTTTGCAGCATATTTGCGGGTATATCCGCGGTGCTGCAAAGCCTGAGCGTGCGACCTGTGGCTGATTGGAGCGTGTTGAATACGATATAAGCCATCTCCATCTCTACAATCGGCGCATCGGGTCCGAATGCGACGCAGGTGGGGCGGCTCCAGTCCAGGGCATTATCGAGCCATATGCCCTGCGGGTATTCCACGAGGTCGGAGATTACCGGGTTGGGGTCGAATCGAGGGTCGGCGATGTTCGAAGCATAGCCCCAGCCGTAGGAAGCTTTGCCGGAATGCTCGGCTTTAATGAAGAAATGGTAGACTCCGGGCATCGCTCCGGGCTTGAGCGTGATCTCTACCGCGCCTGATGCCGATGCGCCGGGCTTGATTGAGCGAATGCCTGGAGGAATGACCTTACAGACCGCGTCAGCGAAACACTCCGCGCCGAGCTTTACGGTTACCGGTTTCGATGTCATATTCTTCACGGTGAACGCCGCGCGTGCTTTGCCCGACGCGAATATGGTTTCCTTTATGGTGATCGGGAGCTCGCGAATGGGAGCATCAGTGCGGGAGTAGCGCCGGATCAATTTCATCAGCTCGAATGCTTCGGGCTTAGGCCTGCGGTCGAGATAGATGGTTTCGTAGTGCCTTACTCCCTGGCGGCTGGTGCGCGGATTCACCGACATCGTCTCCTGCCACTGGAACTGCAGGAGCTCGGGAGTGGCGCGCGGTTTCAGGAGATTGCCGAAAATGAGCGCCCATTCCTTTGTCCGTGCTTCGGGTGAAAGCCTTGTCAGCATCTTCCAGTTGAACTCGGAGAGAACAGGCGCGGCGTCCCGGTCGGCGGCGCATCCGGCCGCGGCTACGGCTGCGGAATTGAGAGTCTCTTCGCCTCCAATTCCATGCCGGTAAGTATGATACCCGAGCCTGTCATAAGGGACACCGAGCCGTGTGAGCCTGTCGAACATACCCATGTTCTCGCACCCGGTAAGGAAGATATCGGTAGTGGGAGCAGCCTCTTTTGCGGCACGGTAGCAGGCGGTCCATCGCTCCGGATCACCGGGCTTGATGCCGGGGATCAAAATCTCGTTTTCGATCTCGATGCGTTTGGCGACGTCCTTGTAGCGCCCCGCGAGATATGAGAACCACTGCGGAGAGCCGGCTGTGTCGATCAGGACCTTCAAGCCGAGTTTGCGGCACTCGTTCATGTAAAAATCGATGAATGCGAGGGCGTTTTTACGGTCCATACCGGCTAAAAGTTCGAGATGGTGCATTCTCACCCACTCGAATCCCATCGATTTTATAATGCGCAGGTCGGTTCGCATCTGTGGGGCGAATGCGCGCCAGTTCTCCCACATCTTCGGCGAAAACGGCCACCAGCCCTCGCGGTCGATTCTGGGGGTGCGGTAGTAGTCGAAGTTTTCGCACATCGTGGAGTAGGGGAAGTAGCTGGTGCCGAACTCCACATAAGGCACGCCGAGGTCTACGGTTGCGGTGTTTGCGCCTGACGTAACACGGCGATACCCGGCGGACGTGAGGAACTGGCTCTCTTCCCAGGTGGGCTCGGGCGAAGGTTTGATCGCAAGCCGCCAGTGCAGCTTCACTGGTTCTCCCCGCAGTGGCTGTGTATATGCTTTGATCCCTGTGTAGCCTTCTTTCTGACCGGGGTCGGGGCCGGCTATTTCCGAGATAAAGAAAAGGCTGTTCTTATCGGCGCGCAAGTGCTCCCATACATAAAAATGGTTTGCATCGACCCACCGACCCGGTTCGCGTTCGATCGTAATACCGGGTGTGAAGCCGTTTGCGACCGTAAAAGATAAGCTGCCGGATTTCCAGGAGCACCAGTCGATGCAGTGATCGATGCCTGAGCTGCCGACGAACCTGGTCGGTTCGCTCGTGCCGGCGATGAACTGCCCGTTCCAGCGCATGTGGGGATCATTTATTTGCGTAGTTGTGATCTTGCGAATTAATCCGACATAAGCTGAATTTTTACCCGCGGAGATATTGGTTACCTCGGCGCTGACATCCATCCATCCTCCGGCATAAGGTTTAAAGGTGATCCTGAGGTCATAGCCGCCGGTTGCGGCATTGCCCTTCAGCGTTCCATCGGAGCCTTTGGTGAATGTTATATCGAGAGCCTGCGAGGGGGAGACGCCGTTGTCGATTTTTGCTGTCCTGCCGGGGATAACCGCGAGCGCAAGCCCTATACGTCCGATTTCGCTGCTATTCCAACTGAGTTTGATCTCATTTCCTTCGGGAGCAACGAATAATGGACCGGATTGCGGTTGGATTGCAGTTCTGGGCTTGAGTTCAACTCTGGACTGAGCCGCCAATGCCGCTGTGATATATGCTGTTCCGTCGGTGATGCAGCCCTGGGCTCCTTTGCCTGCGTAGATCCCGTTAGGCAGGTTTGTGTGGAATGTAATCGGACCGGAGTATGGCATTTCGTAGTTGTTTCTGACCACGATCGACTGTGCTGCTGCCGTGCAGGAGATGGCAAGAATGGCGGTTGCGAGCAGTGGGAGAATTGCGAATCGGCGGAAGTTCATGGGATGGCTCATCAGTGTCCCCTTTATGCAATTGACCTGCGGCAGTTCAGCGTGCAACTTGCTGGGTTAGCAATCATCTTATTACCGAGCAGGATCGTTGTCAATACACCACAGCCTTATATTGGAGGTAACGAAGAGCTGTGTGGGGAATGTATCATTTTGAGACATTACAGATGATGTAATAATGGTCGATAGCATGGGGGGAATGGGTGGTCAGTTTTGAGAAGCGCGGAATAGGACTGGCTGAATGTCAAAGAACAGATATGTCATTTTACTTTTGATCGTGATGGCGTTCGTGGTGTGCGGGTGCGGGCGGAATGGAGAATCTACCCGCGCTGCGGGGCCGGTGGATGTTGTATTCTGGAATGGGTTCACCGGGCCGGACGGTACGACCATGGAGCGGATCGTTCGCAGTTTCAATCATGATCACCCAAACATCCGGGTGAAAATGCAAATTATCCCCTGGGCCACTTATTATGATAAGCTCACTCTCGGGCTTGCTTATGGTGGAGCACCGGATGTATTTATTCTCCACGTGAACCGCTTCCCGGAATACGCTTACTATAACTCACTCAATTGCACCGATGATCTCGTGGCGAAGGGCGGGTTGGATGCGAACGATTTTGTGCAGGTAGCCTGGAAAGCGGGATTATGGCATGGGAAGCGCTATGCTGTCCCGCTGGACTGCCACCCCATCGGGCTCTACTACAACGTCGATCTCTTCAAGAAAGCCGGGATAGTGGATCAGAATGGGAATGCGTTACCACCCGTTAACCTCGCCGAATTCCTCCAGGATGCAAAAAAACTCACGAAAGACACCAACGGCGACGGCAGGCCTGATCAGTGGGGGTTCGCGTTCACCTGGCTTCGCACTAACTCCTACACATTCCTTGGGCAATTCGGCACGGGACTACTGGATAAGGACTCCCGACGGGCGGATATCAACAGCTCTCAAGCGAAAAAAGCGATGGGGCTTATGGCAGATTTGGTGACGAAGTATAAAGTCTGCCCTTCGCCGGAGGGCCAGGACGCGTGGATGGGATTCCAGACCGGGAAAGTCGCGATGGCGATGGAAGGAGTCTATATGCTCGCTAGCCTAGAGGACCAGAAAGGGCTGCACTTTGCCGGAGCGGTCTGCCCGATGTTCGGAAAGAAGCACGCGGTGTGGGCCGGGTCGCATCTGATGGTTATGCCAAGAAGCATCACCTCCGAGAAGCGGAAAGCGGCGTGGGAGTTTATAACTTATCTTTCTGATCACAGCATAGAGTGGGCTAAAGGCGGGCAGGTGCCGGTGAGGAAGAGTATTCTCGATTCGGCTGAATTTAAGAAGCTGCCGGTGCAATATCAATTCAGCAAGGAACTGCCCTATGTCGTATATGAGCCGCCTGTAGTGCCTTACAATCAAATCGTGCCGTTCGCCGACGCGGCTTTCGAAGCGGTGCTGATGCATGTGAAACCGGCGAATGATGCGCTCGATGAGTGCGCGCGGAGAGTGGATAAGGTGATGAACAGGCAATGAAAAAGCGAAATTCCAACCTGACTGCGGCGATGTTCCTGCTGCCTTATGGGATTCTATTCACCGTCTTCGTGCTGATTCCCGTGTTCTACGGATTTTTCGTCAGCCTGCACAAATGGCACATATTATCGACTGCCCCACAGTTCGTCGGTCTCACAAATTACCGCGATATTCTGAGCGACGATCTCTTCAGGGTTGCGTTCCTGCGGACGGCTTATTTTGTGGTGATGACGGCGCCGCTGGGAAACATGCTCTCGCTGCTGCTCGCAGTGGGACTGATGCAGGATTTCAAAGGAACACCGGTTTATAAAGTTGCATTTTATATGCCGGTGGTGATGACGGTCTCGGTGGTTGCCGTAATGTGGCGGTGGCTCTACAGCACCGAGTTCGGAATGCTCAATTATTACCTCGGGTGCTTCGCGCATTTTGGGCATGCGGTTGTGCCGGGGCTGGTGAGCGCGCAGTCCGCGCATGTCCCGTGGCTGAGCAACCCCGGGACGGCGCAGCGGGCTATCGCGCTGGTGAGTATCTGGTGGGGCGCGGGCGGAAATATGCTGATCTACCTCGCCGGATTAAAGGCGGTGCCAAGGGAACTGCTGGAGGCGGCGGAAGTCGACGGCGCTGGCCCATTGCAGAGGTTTTGGGCAGTGACGTGGCCAATGCTCCGTCCGACCACGCTCTTTTGCATGGTGATGTCGGTCATATCGGCTTCACAGGTATTCGGGCAGACATATATGCTCACCGGCGGTGGGCCGTATTATTCGACGCTGACGGTGGTCCTGTATGTGTATCAGCAGGGATTCGGGCTTTATCAGCTCGGCTATGCGTCGGCTGTTGCTTATGTGCTCTTTGTGGCGGTATTTATGTTCACACTCCTGCAGTTCAAGCTTTTGGCGGTGAAGAGATGAGTAAGGGAAAAGGACGCAAACGGGCGATTTCAGCCGGATCTATAATAGCGCAGGTGGCGATGATCCTGGGCGCGATAATAATGGTGGCGCCGATCTTGTGGATGATATCGACCTCCTTAAAACAACCGACGGCTGTGCTCACTCCGCAGCCGCACTGGGTGCCGAATCCTCCGACTCTTGAAAACTTCGCCGGGCTCTTTACCAAATCCGAAGAGTTTCCCGTGGTGCGATGGTTTATAAACAGCCTTTTTATCTCATGCACGGTGACGTTGCTGGTGCTGTTGGTGACTAGCACCGCGGCTTATGCGTTCGCGAGGCTGCAATTCAAGGGGCGCGAGGTGCTGTTCATGGTGGTGGTCGCGACAATGATCATCCCAGGGCAGGTCATTCTCATCCCGGTCTTTTTGATTGTGCAGAAGCTGGGCTGGTTCAATACTTATCTTGGGCTGATCATCCCAGGGCTTGCGAGCGCGTTCGGGGTGTTCCTGCTGCGGCAGTTCTTTATGACGATCCCGGTAGAGCTGGAAGAAGCCGCTTATGTGGACGGTGCGGGTCCGTTTACGGTCTACAGCCGCGTGATCCTGCCGGTTGCCAAGCCCGCATTGGCTACGCTCGCGATCTTCACGTTCATAGGAGCATGGAACGAGTTCGTATGGCCGTTGATCATTACAAATGATATCTCCATGAGGACCCTGCCCGTAGGTCTTATGATCTTCCAGGGCCGCTATTCGCTGGAGTATGGAACGGTGATGGCCGCGGCGGTCCTGTGCAGTCTGCCGATGGTCGTGGCGTTTCTTATATTCCAAAAGAGGATAACCGAGGGAATCGCCCTCACGGGAATCAAGGGGTAAAGGGAATGGAATTTGCAGGAAAAAGATGTAGCCCGCACGATCATTACACTCTGGACCGAGTCCGGCAGTTTCTCATTTCTTGCCGCGGGAGGAGTATGTGTTCAATGAGCACACGGTCCATGGCCCACCGGATAAAATCTTCGAAGATGCTGCTTTTATCGAGAAGTTTCGCAATATGCTGGTGGTAGAAACAGGGCAGGACCTATGGCTGGCGCGTGGAGTGCCGCGAGCCTGGCTGCAACAGGGGAAGCAAATATCAGTTACCAGCGCTCCGACTCGTTTCGGCGAGGTTTCGTATAAAATTGTTTCGGACATCGATAATAACAGGATTCGGGCAAATGTGCGAATGCCGGAACGAAAGAAACCTGATACTGTGCTGCTTCGGATCAGGCATCCTTATGGGGAACATATCAAGGCGGTCAGCGTGAACGTTTCGGCTCTGACATCATTCAGCGCCGATAATGAGACCATTGATCTACGTGGTTTTTACGGAGAAATTGGACTCGAGATCGAGTATTGATGGGAGGGGGTTGTGGCTGTGGTCTCCCCATTGAGCACCACAGCCGCAACCCTGGGGGTATCAGGAGTCTGTGACGTATCAGCCGTTCTTTCCGCGTACTTTCTCGGCGGTGTTGCGGATGCCGGTGATAGTATCCTCGATCTCCTGGTCGGAAAGCCTTGGATGCATCGGCAGGTTCATCTCCCTGCGGTAGAAGAACTTCTCGGAGAGCGGGCAGAGATTGTCGCCGTAACCAAGCCTCTTTAATCCCGTAAAGTGATAAGTCGGCTGGTAATGCAGGATCCCCTGCACCCCCTCTTCCTTGTAGAGCACTCTCAGGAAATCGTCCCGGCTCGCCCCAAGCTCTTCTTCCTCTATGCAAAGGGTGTAGAGGTGATAGATATGATCGCAGTTCGGGTCTTCGTAGACGGGAGTGACTCCCTTGATTCCCTTGATTCCCTCGCTGATCCTTCTCCCGATCTCCTGGCGCTTCTTATTAAGCATACTCAGCTTCTTGAGCTGTGCTCTGCCTACCGCTGCCTGGATCTCGTTCATGCGGTAGTTATTGCCCCACTTGCCGTTGACATCTACCACGTTGAAGTGAGAAGGAATCCAATAGTCGACCTGATCTTTCCAATGATCGAGGTTCATGCAGCGCAGTTTCTCGATCGGGTCCACCAGGTCATCTCTGTTGGTGGTGATCATGCCACCTTCACCGCAGGTGGTCATGTTCTTAAGCGAGTGGAAACTAAAGCAGCCCACATCACCAATAGAGCCCGCTTTTCTGCCCTTGTATGTTGCTCCGGGAGTATGAGCACAGTCTTCGAGGACAAACAGGCCATGCTTGCGGGCTATCTCCATTATCGGGTCCATATCGCACATCTGACCGCCGTAGTGCACGACGTAGATTGCCTTGGTTTTGGAGGTTATCTTCTTCTCGATCTCGTTCGGATCTATATTAAAGGTTTTGGGATCGATGTCGGCGTAGACGGGGACTCCGCCTTCTTTTAACACTACCAGTGAGGTCGCTATGAATGTGTTAGGAGTTACAATAACTTCGTCACCGGGCCCAATGCCGAAAGCCTGAGTGGCAACATGCATAGCTGTCGTGCAATTGGAGACTGCAAACGCATGCTTGACCTCGCACATCGCCGCAAATTCATTCTGGAAAGCTGCTACCTGCGGACCCATCGTCAGAGTGTCCTGCTGCATTGCTTCCCATGCGGCATTCTTCTCATCTTCATCGTAGATAGAGCCAAAGAAGGAATATGGCACCTTCAATACGACGCCATCATCCATTGCATAACTACTTGTAATACCACCATCGGTATCTGAACCGGTGAATTTGACTTCTTCTGTAGTTGACATAGGGGTCCCTCCTGTTTAAGAACATCCTATCAGGAGTCAGTGTAGCACTGGAAAGTCGAGGAGTCTACGGGGGAAATCAACAGTTATTACTGTTTTTTTCGAATACCGGAATTTTGATTTTCACGCTGAAGCCATCGGATGCATCCAACTCGATATCATCAATGTCTTCGAAATAGTATTTCAGCCTTCGGTTGACGCCGACAAGCCCGGTCAGCTTGCATTCCTGATCTCTGTTTTTAAGGGTGCGGCGGACCGAGGCGAGCTCTTCTGAATTAAGACCGGGGCCGTTATCGGTTACTGAAATTTCGATCATATCTTCCACTCTGCGCGCGCTCACGCTTAATCGGAACCGCTCACTGCACTTCGGCAGGCCATGCACCAGCGCATTTTCCGCAAGCGGTTGAAGAGTAAGCGCGGGAACTGTAAAGCCGTTAACATCCGGCGCAAGATCGATCCGCATATCGATCTGCTTATCGAAGCGCGCGGCGTAGATATCGACATAAGCCCTCGCGCTATTTATTTCATCCGCAATGCTGACCATATTGCCGATGCGTGTGAGTGAATTTCGCAGCAGCATTGAAAGGTTTTCGATCAGCTCGGCGGTGCGAGGCGCGTTTTCGGCAATCGAAGCGCCCAGCACCAGGTTCAACGCATTGAACAGGAAATGCGGATTAAGCTGGGCTTGAAGAAGCCGCAGCTCCATTTCCCTGAGATACCGCTCTAACCGCGCGCGCTCCTCTGCTGCTTTGCGGAGTTTGCGCTGCTTAAGGGTGAGCGATCTCTCGCTTCGCAGAGCCATTTCGCGCTCCACCAGGTGACTGCATATAACGCCCAGCAGGCCCATCGCGATCTCCAGCCGAGATTCATCCACCGGCGGTACCAGTCGATACGATTGCCAGAGTTTTTCATGATCGAGGTCGATATCCGCTAACCTTGCCCGCACATCCTGGAAATTAGACCTTGTAGGAGGCTGCAGCAGTGATTGGCCGCTGTAGAAGCATCCAATCGGTTTACCCGCTACCACCACCGGCACCACGACATCTATAAGCCCCGCATGACACATATAAGACCTTGGTTTACCATCGCGCAGCGCGGCTCTGGCAGCTTCCTGGTCGCAGGTCTGGCACCGCCGGCGCCCTTCGGGTGTGCTCTGGATCAAATGGCAGAAATCGCAGCGTTTTTCAGCGGGATAGAACAAGACTTGCCCGTTTTCATCATAAAATGAGAGCGTCATGCCTGTCGCGCGATGGAATAGTGAGCCGGCTTCTTCGAATGCGGGCAGGTTCACTATATCGCTGAGGCTTATTTTACCCATCTTCGACCTCCGCCGCGGTATTCGCTCGGTCGAATGCCGGTTTCCTGGAGAAACGCATCGCTGAAGTAATTCAGATCTTCATAACCCACGGCTTCAGCTATCTGCGATAAATTGAGGGTGTGGTCGTGCAGCAGCTCTTTTGCCCGGGCAATTCGCACGGAGCGCATGTAGGCTCTAATCGATATTCCGAACGCGGATTTGAAGATCGACCCCAGATATCCGGGACTGAGATTCACTATTCTAGCAGCATCGGTTAATGTGATTTTTTCCGAATAATGCTCATCCACGAACCGGCGGATGATCCTTGCGATGGTGGCGTTGTGGTTCTCGCCGGCCGGAGCCGCGTTCGTTACCGCGGCCGGAATCATCGATTGAAGGCGTTCTCTGAGCTGTTCGCGGTCGATCTCATCGAGCCGCTGAGCCTGGATATGATTAATTGCTCCTCGAAGGGTAGAAATAAGTTCCTTACGATTGATCGGTTTAAGAATATAGTCCACCGCTCCCAGCTTCACGGCTCTTTGAGCGTATTCGAATGTGCTGAATGCAGTCAGATAGATGATGCGAGGTGAATAATCGAGCACATGCGCTAATCTGGAAGTCAGCTCAAGGCCGTCCATTGCGTCCATTTGAATATCGAACAGGCAGATGTCTGGGCGAAGCCGGGGAATCAGATCGAGCGCTTCGGACCCGGAGCGGGCGCTTCCCACAAGCGATACGGGCAAACCCGATCCGTCTATAATACTTGCGAGCATCCTGTGTACGATAGGCTCGTCATCGACTGTGACTATCGTAAATCCTGCTGTTTGCGATCGGATCTGCTCTTTGGTCAATTGCTTGCTCCATCACTGCTGTTTATATTACGATGGCGAGGTTTTCCCAAAGTTTCTTTCGTGGATTATCAAAGGATTCCCTTTCCTGCTTTTTTCTATCAATTTGCTAAGCTATAATGATCAAGCGCTAGTTACGTACACTAATCCATATCCGGGGGGATAAAAGTAAAGGGGATGAAATTGGCTTTATTCGTATTAGCGGTTATGCTGATGTTAATCGGAACCTGCGCGATGGGCGATTCGGCTAAGCTTCGGCTCGGACCGGAGGGGGATGTGCTCGCGTGGCTGGTGGTGGGCGCACTGCCGAACCCGGGCGAGAGCCTGGAATCGTGCAAGGGGTTCGACGAAGATTACCTGACCGCAGCTGGAGGCGAAGCCCAGGCGCATCCCGTGGAGGGCAGTTCGCTCGAAGCTGCGGGAATGAAGCTTAAATGGCGCCTGGCGCTGGCTTCGGAGCGAGAGGGGCTGGATTTCTGCGCAATCTTCGCGACCCGCGAGCCCCGTGTCGCATACGCGTATACGGTGATCGAAAGCCCATCGGATCGCGAAGCCAGGCTGCTGCTCGGGAGCGATGATGGGGTTAAGGTGTGGGTGAATGGAGATTTGGTCCACACGAGCCATGCCACGCGCGGGGTGAATCGAGATGAAGATAAGGTCGATATCAAGCTGCAATCGGGGAAGAACCGGATTCTTTTCAAGGTGGACCAGCACTTCGGCGGTTGGGGAATGATGGCGAGGATTGTGAACCCCGATGGGTCGGCGGCAAAAGACCTTGTGGAGAATTTGCAGATACAACCGGCTCCGCTTGAAAAAGAACCCGCCGCGATGAAAATCTGCCGGCTCGCGGCAGGTAAGGCGGGCTCGATGGATGTTTCGGGCGCGATGGTTTATATCGATCAGAGAACCAGGGCGAAGCTCTGGATGGAGCGATTCAGCAATGATCCCGCCGACCAGGCGCGGTTCAATCATGTTCTTGAATCGGCAGTGGCTAAAATTACTTCCGCAGCTTCGTCCAATGCCGATGCGGTTTCAACGGCGATTAATGCTTCGAACAATGAGATCAAAGCCGACTGGGATTATATCCGTGGGAAGCTTGTTCGTGAGATGCAGGATCCTCCGCCTCTTGTGAAGACCGATGTGAGCCGGGAGGACTATGTGAGCGTGATGCCGGGCGGGCGTTACTTCATGCATGCGGATGGGACTCCGTTTACCCCTATCGGCTATAATCATAACCCGGACTGGACCACCCTCGAAAGGTCGAATCCAGAATCGCGTAATTATGATCCAAAAGTCACCGACGAATTTTTCGCGCATTTGCACAAGTGCGGGGTGAACCTTGTCCGGTTGATGATCGAAACACCGGGTTCGGGGCTGATCGAAGATCCGTTAGGGACTTTCAGGCCGGAGCATGTGAGATGGATCGATCACATCGTAAACGCCGCTCGCAAGAACAATATCAAGCTGATGATCACACCGTGGGATACGTTCTGGATGGTGAGGCGCTGGGAGATCAGCCCTTATAGCAGCGCGAACGGTGGTCCGGTGGTCCAGCGGATCGATTTCATCACGAATCGCGAAGCGGTCGAGGCGCAGAAGAAGCGCCTGAAGTTCCTCATTGACCGGTGGGGGAACTCGGGCTCCGTGTTCGCGTGGGAATTGCTTAATGAGGGTGAGCTCTATTGGAAAGAGACTCCGGAGCAGCTTTCGGCGTGGGAGACTGAGATGACCAGGTTCGTTCGCGAGTATGAAAAGAAGAAATGGGGCCGGAATCATCTGCTTGCTTCGTCGATTGCCCACCCAATGCCGGAAGGCGCGCTGGGGGATGTCGCATATCGACAGCCGGGCCTCGATTTCGCCACAACCCACCTCTACATCGGTGCTTCGCGCGGACCGAAAGAGCCGATCGAACCGGCGCTTAATATCAGACAGGGGGTGGAGTTCGCGCTTCGTGCTATTAAAGACAACCGCCCGTATATCGACGGCGAGGATGGACCGATAGACAAATGGATCGAGGACGGGAATCTCGATAATGCCGTGTTTCATAATATGATCTGGGCGCACCTGGCGTCGGGCGGAGCTGGGAGCGGGCTGAGATGGCCATATCGCAACCCACACCAGATCAGCGGCGGGATGATCGATGCGCTGGGGCGGATGAGGAAGTTCGCTGACGAAGCGCCGTGGGCGAAGCTCTCGGGTGCGGTATCTGATAAGCTCGATGTGCAGGCTCCGGATGGCTGGATTTACTGCCGGACCGGGACATCTCGCGCGGCTATTGTCTGGGTGAGGGCGAAGAATTGGGTGAAGCCTGTGGATGTGGCTGTGCGGGTTGTGTGGCCCGATGGTCCGGCGCTGGTGAAATACCGAACGTATGACACTCTGAGCGGGACATGGCTTGCATCGGGAGAAGCCGGGCGCAGTGGTGATGCGTTCGAGATCGAGCTCCCTTCGGCTCCGGGATCGGTCGCGATAATGATGCAGGATGACGGTAAATGATGCCTGCAAATGTTGGATGATTAATAAAGCTCGGGGCGATGGGAGTCTGAACAGGCATACCACCGCCCCGAGCTAATTTATTATCCCAGAGGTCGCAACTGCCTATTATACGCCGGCTGTCGCGGTTTTCTTACCGGACTTGCTGCCGTTCTTGCCCGGCTTCTTCTCGAAAAAGACTGGCTGACCGGTCTTGTTCGATGTGTAGATCGCTTCCAGAATTTCGGTGATCACCAGAGCCTGCTCGGGCAGGACCACTGGGTCTTTATCCTCGAGCACTGCCTCGATCCACAATCTTGCTTCCATATCGGATGCGCTCTCGCCGGTTCCGCTGTAGAACGGTACGCTGCCTGGTTCGAGCTGAGCCTTCTCGATGAAGAGCTTGCCGAAGCGCTCGCCATTGATTTGTAGCCCGTCCCACATATCCGCGCCGCCTTCGGTTCCGCAGAGGGTGCAGATAGCTTCATTGGTCTGGCGTATATTGATCGCCCAGCTCGACTCGAGGAAGACTGTCGCGCCGTTGTGGAAGCGGATAAAACCGAATGCCGAATCTTCCACCGTGAACTTCTTCGGATCCCACGAACCCCATGCGTTCGAGGAGTTCTTGCGGTTTCCGAGTTTATGATAAGTGGCGCCCACCGCATACTCCGGCTCGTAGTTATTCATCAGCCAGAGGGTGAGGTCGAGCGCGTGGGTGCCGATGTCGATGAGCGGACCGCCGCCCTGTGCTTCCTCATCCAGGAAAACACCCCACGTGGGGACTGCGCGCCTGCGCAGAGCGTGAGCCTTGGCGAAATAAATCTCGCCCAAGCCGCCATTTTCGCAATACGACTTCAAATACTGTGAATCGGTGCGATACCGGTTCTGATAACCGATGGTAAGCTTTTTGCCGGTGCGCTTCGCGGCAGCCACCATCGCGCGAGCACCTTCGGCGGTCTTCGCCATAGGCTTTTCGCACATTACATGGCAGCCGGATTCGAGCGCGGCTACGGTGATCTCGGAGTGGCTGATATTGGGCGTGCAGACATGCACGACATCCAGCTTCTCAGCTTCCAGCATCTTACGGTAATCCGTGTAAACCTTGGCGCCCTTGACGCCATACTTCTCGGCGTGCTTAACCGCGCGCTCCTCGATTATGTCGCAGAACGCAGTTAAATTCACCGCACCTAATTTCGACAAGCTGGGAAGATGCTTCCCACCCGCGATTCCACCAGTTCCGATGATACCGACGCGAAGCTCAGCTGATTTTCGCATGAGTTATACCTCCTTCGAAAATGGGAACCATTTTCATTCCCTTCGTGGCGACTCAGGCAGACTTGCGAAGCACGTCGAGAGGAGTCATGCCACGATCATTATCATTTAGTGAGAAGGGCGCTTACGCGCGTAGAGCTATTGTAGAGCAATCTGCTTCAACCTGCAAGAAGTAGAGCTGAGCTTAATTGCTCCTGATTTGCATTTATTCTCATACTGACCGTAAACCTTGGGTAAACAAAGAGTTATGAATGTCGTGCGTATGTCGATTGATTAAGGCTGTATCGAGCAGCGAAGGCAGATACATTTATGGGTGAACATTCTGGTCATCAGGCTGATTGGGAAGATATGCATGTGGATGAGTTGCCGCATTTAGCTAAATTTGCGATCGACCATGCGCCCGATGCGGTCTACTGGATCAGTGAAGACGCTCGGATTATTTACGTGAATCAGGCTGCCTGTGAATCGCTGGGTTATTCGCGTGAAGAATTGCTGCGGATGACCATACCCGAAATCGATCCCACATGGTCTGTGGATAAATGGCATGATATGTGGAGCATATTCAGGGAACATGGCTCCGCGACCTTCGAAACTGTTCATAAAAGCAAACAGGGCAAAATCTTTCCCGTTGAAATCAGAGTGAATTTCATCGAATATGGCGGGAGGAGCTTCCATTGCGCTTATGCGCGAGACATATCCAGGCGCAAGAAAACGGTAGAGACTCTTCGGCTCATTCAATATGCTCTGGACAATATAAGCGATGGAGCGCTTCTTATTTCTTCAGACGGACGTTTTGTCCAGGTTAATAGAGCGGCATGTGCTTTATTGGGCTATTCGGAAGAAGAGCTTCTCAAAATGTCGGTATCGGATATTAACCCAGACTTTCTCCCCGATATCTGGCCTGCTCACTGGGAAGAAGTCCGAAAAGAACGCCTGGCTACTCTTGAGGGCGTTTTGAAGACAAAGAGCGGGCAATTTATCCCGGTGGAGATTCACGCCAACTTTGTGGAGTTTGAAGGTAAGGAATATCACTACACGTTTTTTCGTGATATATCCGAGCGCAAGAAAGCAGAGCAGGCTCTTCGGGAGTCCTCGCAAATGTTGAAGCTGGTCCTGGATACGATCCCGGTTCCGGTCTTTTGGAAAGATCGAAACAGCGTTTATCTCGGCTGCAACTACATTTTTTTTATATATACAGGGCTGTCACCGCAGGATGAAATAATCGGCAAAACCGATCTGGATATGCCCTGGAAAAACGATGAGGCCGAGAGATACCGGGCAGATGATCGTGAGGTTATGGAGACCGGTGTTCCAAAGCTTGGTTATGAAGAAACACAAAGAAAGCCCGATGGTCAGATAGCCTGGCTGCGGACTAGTAAGGTTCCGCTGAGAAGTTTTGACGGCAGCATCATCGGTGTGCTGGGATCTTTTGAGGACATCACTGATAGCAAGCGATCCGAAGAGGCGCTTCGCAAAGCCAACCGCACCCTTGTCGCGCTTTCGCGTGTAAATGAGATATTAGTGCGTGCAACGGAAGAATCGGAGTTGCTTCGAGATGTATGCCAGGCTATAGTCGATCTTGGCGAGTATCGCATGGCATGGGTCGGCTTTGCGGAATACGATGAAGAAAGAACAGTGCATCCCGCGGCGCATGCCGGATATGAAGCTGATTATCTTCATAAGATCAGGGTGTCTTGGGGGGATAACGAGCTGGGACATGGTCCGGCCGGCATTGCCATACGGACTGGTAAGCTGCATGTAGTCCATGACTTGAACTCAGAGCCATCTTTTCAGCCATGGCGTGAAGAGGCGATTAAACGAGGTTACGAATGCGCGATTTCTATTCCCCTGACCACTGATGGCCAGACCCTGGGGGCCATAACTCTCTACGGCCCGCAGCCCGACTGCCTGGAGCCGGAAGAAGAAAAATTGCTCACTCAACTGGCATCTGACCTGACCTATGGTATCGTGTCGCTCAGGACCAGAAAAGAACGCCAGGCAGTCGAAGCTGAGAGAAGAATGTTTGAACAGCGGCTTGAAGAGCAGAAACGCAAGTTTTTCCGCGAAACGATTCTCAGCGTAACCGATGGCAAGCTTAGTATTTGCGACGCTGCCGATGTAAAGCCGTATATTTCCAACGCGCAGGTCAAAATAGACCTGAATGAAATTTCCGATATCGGACCAGCACGCAGAGAAGTCGAGGCTTTTTATTGCCGCCAGGGTTTAAGTAGCGAGGAACTGGGTTCGTTCATTGCCGGTGTGGGTGAGGCTATTACCAACGCTATCAAACACGGCATACGCGGGCGCGTCTACGCGGGCAAGACGGAAGATGAGATATGGGCGGCGGTGAAAGACCGCGGGTCGGGTATAGAATCTCTCATACTCCCTCGTGCGGTGCTGCGGCGCGGGTTCTCAACCAAACCATCTCTTGGGATAGGCTATTCGATAATGCTTGATGTAGCCGATCGCATACTCCTTAAAACAGGAGTTACAGGCACCACCGTCGTTCTGATCAAATCTCTCGGCAAGACCACCGTGCCGTTCGGCGCTCTCCTCGATCTCTGGGAGGAAAACCTCAGAGAATTAGAAGCGCCCGCGTAGAATCGGCCGGAATGCTGGTGCAGTCTCGAGTCGAAAGTTGATAGTCTAAAGTCCAAAGTTGATAGCCGAAAGTCGAAGGTCGAAACTCCGATGGGCCGGGAAATCTGTTCCCTCAGCTCTGGTTATAATCAATATTAAAGCTTTACGGGAGCATGTTTCCTGGACGATCATACTTCCGCCTTCCCTGCTGCTAACGAGTCCGGGATGACGTTCAACAGAGTAGTGGTTCTATTTGACTACCAGTTTATTATCTACCTCTTTAACCGGCAGAAACCTTGCGCGCTCCATACCGCCGCCGTTAGGAGCGTGCAGCGCGAGCATGAGCTTACCGTCGAATGTTTTGAATAGCATCCCATGGCCGCCGTCTTTATCGAAGACCAGCTTCGGCTCCTGCTTCCACGGTCCGGTTACCTTCCCCGATTCCGATCTTGCAATCGCCTGGACATAGCCGTCCTTGTTAAAGCTCGACCAGAGCATCAAAAGCTGTCCGCTCATGGTGCGATAGAGGAACGGACCGTCGGTGATGAAGCTCTTATCCGCGTCGGCATCCTTGAGCCATGGAACGTGCTTGATCCACGGCGCATCGGAGCCGTGAAAGAGCAGCACGGGCTTACCTGCGGAGTATTTCAGATCATCGGTAAGCTGCATCGCGCATATTTCGCCGTCGCGGGTCTGCTCCCACTCGTGGCAGAACACAATCCACGGCGCTCCCGCATCGTCTACGTAGAGCGTTCCGTCGAGACATTGCCATCCGAATGGTGTTACGGGGCGATCGGTGAGTGGCTTGAACGGTCCTCGCGGGCTGTTGGAGACCAGGATCTGCGTTGCCCGCATCACCCTGTTTGCGCTGAACGTGCCGAAGAGGTAGTATTTGCCCTTATAGATGTGAACCTCCGGCGCCCAGAAATCGCCTGTGCCCCAGAAATCGCCGCCCGCCTCGAATACGCGAATAGGGCCTTCCCATTGCTTTAGGTCCGAGCTTACATAGGTATCGAAACTCGCCGGGCCGCCGGCGTCGGGCATTGCGCGCATGGTGCCGTACATATAATAGAGCTTTTCCTCCGGTATGGGCAGAATGAACGGGTCCCGGATGTGGATATCCTCGGTTTTAAGCATGGGTTTGCCTCCAGATGCGAGCACAGTGCCCGCTGTGCATAGGATCAGAGCGGAAAGCAGGATTGCTGTTGCAAGTTTCATAGATAATACATATCCCCTTATAAACACTAACCCAAGCAGTTCGGAATTTCCTTCCGAGGGTATTAGTGTATAATTCGGAGTGGATAAATGGAGGCAGGCACTGATGAAAAACTCAGGATAGACCTGACTGAATCGGAAATTGCGTTGCATGGCAAAGGTGCGTTCTGAAGGTTCAAGGGTGTGCTGTAAAATTTCCAGAGCAAAAAGAGCAGTGGTTCGCGTTCAGCAATCGGCGGGTTCGGGAGCGGATGCTGAAGTGGCTGGAATCCATCGATATCGAGATTGAGGATAAACCTTCGTATGAACAAAGAGAAGATCAGGCTTGAGGAAGTTATTACTAAAGACGCGATACTGGAACTGACAAGCCAGCGCTCATTTGATCGCGGTGAAGAGTATTACAATCAGGACCGTGTAAGGTCTCTTATTCGTGACCGCGATGCTTTAGCCGCAACGGTCAGCGGCACTTATGATTATCAAGTGAAGCTGTGGGTCGAGCAGGGCAGGCTGGAATACTCGTGCTCGTGTCCTGTCGGTGAGCGCGGTGAGTTTTGCAAGCACTGTGTCGCTGTTGCTTTGGACTGGATGTATGGCGGCGAGCACTCCGCATCGACTATGGATGATGTCCGGGTCTATTTGAATGGGCGAGATAAGAGCGAGCTCATCGATATGGTTGTGAAATTCGCTATGTCGGATGATGATTTGCGGGAGAGCCTGCTGCTCAGAGCGGCTGTCTCATCTGCTCAGGCCGTGGATATCGGAACGATCCGCAAGACGCTCGATGAGGCGCTGACGGCGGATCAGAATGATTTTGATTATGAGCGTGACGAATATTACGACCCGTTCGATGAAAAGGCGATTGCAAGAGCCATAGACGCCGTGAGCGCGCTGCTTGATGCCGGACATGCCGGTGCGGTTATCGATTTAACTGAGCATGCGCTAAAAAAGATATGGGATGAGGTGGAGGAGCTTAGTTATGAATCGGCAATAGCCGAAGATGCCGTAAGCCGCCTCGAAGACATTCATCATTCCGCATGTCTTATCGCCAGGCCCGATCCCTGCGCTTTAGCCGGGAGGCTGTTGAATTGGACGGTTTCCACGGATGGCGGGCTATTCTCCGGTGCGTTCGAGGATTATGCGGATGTGCTGGGCGAAGAGGGACTGGCATGCTATCACAGGTTCGCCGAGGAGGAATGGAGACGTGCGACCGATGCGGGCGAAGTCAATGCATATTCAGCAATCACCCATATTATGAGATCTTTCGCAGAACAGGCGGGTGATAGGGAGGCTGTAGTCGATATCTTAAGAATGGATTTATCGCACTTATCCGCATATTTGAGAATCGCCTCGGTATATAAAGATGCTGGAAAGCCGGACCTTGCGCTGGAATGGTTTGAGCGAGGAGCAGAGGCGTTTCCCGATGATTGGCAGGTAAGAGAAGCCCTTATGCGGGAATACGAGCAGCGTGGTCGATATGAAGATGCGCTTAAGCAGGCGTGGAGTCTATTTATTAATTATCCTTATCTGGATAAATATCTGCAATTAAAGGCTCTTGCTGATCCGATAGGTAAATGGCCTGAAATACGCGAGAAAGCGTTGGCAATAATACGCAGGCGAGATACGAGAACCAGATCGCCATTTATATCCAGCAGAAGAAGAGATCGTTCCCTGCTTGTCGAGATATTTTTATGGGAGGGTGATCCGGAGAGCGCCCTGCGAGAAGCCGAAGAGGAAGGCTGCAGTAAGGATTTATGGCTTAGGCTCGCGGTAGCGCTAGAAGAGAAACGCCCCGATGCTGCTATCGGTATCTATAAGAAGTATATCGAGGAATATATCGAAGTCATGAATAATAGCGCATATGCCTCGGCAGTCGATCTGCTGCTTAAATTAAACCGCCTGATGTCGCGTATCGATCGGCGCGACGAGTTTTCGCGCTACCTCGAATCCCTTCGGCAAACGCACCGGCGCAGGCGCAACTTCATCAGCCGGATTAATTCAGTGCAATGGGAATGATGCCGGAATCGTAATGCCTGCCCAGGTATTCTGCATCCGAAAGGAAACAGCTTGATTAATGCCGAAATTCAAGCTGCACTTGATTGAAGTGCTGAGGTAGTAACGCGAATGAATACAATCGATCAAAGGCTTGATCTGCCATATCTCGAATCGGTCGAGACTCGCGATGCAGGACGCATCTTACCCATACTCGGCATCTGCGCGATGTATAGCTGGGTCATTTTCGCCGCGATCTACGGCTGTATCGTATACCGCGAATTCATGCCGCTCGAGGGTAGGATAGCCACCGCGATCCTGCTCGCCTGCATCGGCTGGATAGCCCTGCGCGTGCTTTTCAGCTTCACATATTTCAAAACCGACAGCGACGGCTTTACCATGCGCGGGCCTTTCCGCAGGCGCTTTATCCCCTGGATCGAGATTCAGAGCGCATCCGTGAGTATGACGAGGACGAAAGAGACGATGCTCACCCTTATAACGAAGAGGGATAAGGTGCGGGTGAACGCCAGGGGGCTCGGAGGAGGAGCCGGCATCGCGGACTGCGTTGCGGCGTCTGTGTGGCAGCATCTGCGACGAGAGGGCAGGGCTGATGGGATGATTCTCCCGGAATCCGCACTGAGGCTGTGGGATGAAATCCCCGATGATGTGCCGGCGGAGATCGACTGGGGTAAGCCTGCTTCCAAGGGAACATTATTCATTACGATATTGATGGCTGTGTTTTTTTATGGAGGTATTATTGGGATGGCAAATAGCATGGGGCTTACTATCCCACTTCTTATTATGTGCGCATCTATGGCTCTTGGCGTTACTGCTATGATGAAGATGCTCTTCTCCACAGCGCTCTGCACGGCTTCTGGAGCCAGGGTGCGAAGAGATGGAATCGAGGGCGATTTCCCATTCGGCAAGCGCTATATCCCCTGGTCGCAGGTAGCTTCGGCGTGGTGGTCTCAGAAGAACCTGGTCATAAAATCAGTAAACCCGCGTTCGGAAATCTGGGTGCCGTATAAACTTGGGAGCAGGGAATCGGAGCGGTTGATTCTCTGCATTATTCGTTATCTGAGAAGTGCCGGTAATCCGCAGGCGGTACCGCTGCCGGTGTTGATATCATCCGATTCCAGTTACTTTAAGAAAACAGCCTTCAGCAGTCAGCATATCGAAGCGATGAAGCAGGCATTCCTGAACACCCTCGATGAGCCCGCGAGACGGTGTATCAAACGGCTCGGTGCAATACAGTCTACGCTCATATTTTTCGGTTTGGCGCTGGCGCTATCTGTGATGTTTACTGACCCGGTAGGTCGCCTGGCTCATATATTTCACGCTAGTCCCGATGTCCGATACTTCTTCTGGCTGCACTCGCTGATCATCGCCGTTCCGCTGATAATTACATCTACCTTAGTTTTCAGCATTGCATCGGAGCTTATATGCGCACGCTTCGCCGGACCGTACCGTGAAATTTGGAAGGAATATAACACGCTCGGTTCTGGAAAGTTGTATAGAATTATCGCATATATAGGAGCAGTTATCGGCGTGCTCGGAGTGCTTGCGATACCGTTCATGGTCGGGTGCTACACGTCGTTCAAAGACAGCGGAATGGCAATCGGCAGGTTTGGGAGATTTCATGAGGAGTTCCACCCCTGGTCCCAGGTGCAACAGCTGGAAACCCACGCCGTCGTTGGATATAATCATGGCAGGCCCTACACTCGTAACATCTATACCATTCGCTTCTCCGATGGTTCTGATTGGTCCGTAGATGAAAATGGAATCATCGGCTGCGACCAAAGAGATGAACTAGTGCCCGCAATGCAATTCGCTGTGAGCAAATCGGGCAGGCAGATGGTATATAAATAGCGATGGCTCACGAAGTGCGGGATGCTTACCTCAAACTCCGCCCGCCGGATTATTCCGAAGAACGCTCCGGTAATTATCTGCTTATTTGGGGCGATCTGCCGCATTGGGCGGTGGTGGACTGCGAGTTGCATAATCTGCTCCTGAAGCTGGATGGAACCCGTACTCCATGCTCACTCCTCGCCACGCATCCCGAAGCCGTGCGCGAAGGCGTTATCAGCTATCTTCAGGCCATGGTAGAAGCGGGGGTGCTGCTCGACCCCGAGCAGGAGGTCCAAAGGCCCGAGTTCGATCCTCCGATGATCCAGAACATCGCGCTTAACCTCACCCGGAGATGCAACCTCAGATGCCGGTGGTGTTATAACCTCGATAAGCCTGTGAGCTCAGAGGCGCTTTCCCCTCGCGAGATCGAAAAAGTCCTCCGAGCCTCGCGCAGGCTCCTGGGCGAGCATCCGTCGCTTACGATCCTCGGAGGAGAACCGCTGCTTCGCGCCGGGGATCTGCTCGATGTAGCCGCGGCGGGAGTGCGCTGTGGGTTCACGGTTATCGTATCGACTAACGGCACGCGTGTAACCGAAGACTTCGCGCGCTGGTCTCACAGGCTCGGACTGCAGGTTCAGGTCTCGCTCGATGGTTATAACGCGGAACTGAACGATGCTGTCCGCGGTAAAGGATCTTTCGAGCACGCGATGCAGGGTATCCGCACGCTCGTAGGGAATCGCGTCCACACGATCCTCAGCATGGTCTGTCACTCCGGCAACTTCCAGTTTCTTGAGAATTATTTCGACCTCGCTACATCCCTCGGGGCAGATGAAGTGCGGTTTATCCCCCTTAAGCGCATCGGCGGCGCTCCGGGAAGTGGATTTATTCCCGTCCCCCTGAAAGATATGCTCCTTGGCGCGTATTCTCTTTTTATTCGCCGGCCCGATCTGATCAGGCTTACGGGCCGCGACGCCTTCACGATCGTCGCCAATACCTGTCGCTTTTCCACTCGCCGCGGCTCCTGCGGAACAGGGCTTCAGACATTCCTGCTCGATTCCGACGGTTCCATCTACCCCTGCCTCAATACAAACCTGCCGGAGTTCCACGTCGCAAATGTTCGGGATAAAGGGTTCGACCTCGAGCGGATGTGGGAAGAGTCGACGGTTCTCTGGAACATCCGCCGCGTCACTTCAGTCAATGAACCGGTCCAGCCCTGCTCCGTGTGCTCGGTAAGGCAGTGGTGCCTGGGCGGATGCCACGGCGAGACCTACGCGCTCACGGGTGATCTGACTCGTCTCTCGCCAAGCTGCGAGGATCTGAGAGCCGCGATCATCGAGATGCTGTGGATGCTCTCCGAGCGCCCCGACCTTGTGAAACCCGCGGAGGTCATCTGCTGAGTGGGGGTGAAGACGCTGGTATGAAAATCATAGCTCAGAGCGAAGTACCGGTGAGGCCGTCTTATCTGCATATCGCGTATGTTGCTGCGACGACCAGCGATTATCAACTTTCCGGATTCCTGGTCGTTGTGATCACAGCGCTGGTTGTCGTTTACAGGCTGATGAACAAGCGCAAGCACGTCGCATTGACGGTTACAGGCGCGGTGATAATGGCAGTGATCGGTGTTGCTCTCTTGGTGCATCCGGGCCGCTATTTATACCCTGAAATGATTACCCAAAGTCATGCTCAAGACATATACGGGGAAATAGAGTTTCATAATAAACCTGGTGGCAGGGTTCCTAAGGATGTATGGGAAGTAAAGTGAGTCTCTGATCTGGAAAGCGAACGCATGACTGATGGCTGGTACCACGAATTTCGCATCGTGAGCCATAAGGATGGCAAGAACACTGACTACCAGGTCATCAGCGCCGGTCCGGATGGCAAGTTCGGTACCATCGATGATATCGCGTATCCCAGGCAGCCGGCAGGAGGAGTGCCTGCCGTCGCGCGCTAAACTTTATTTAATGAGTTTCAGGCAATGTAGTGATAATTTGGCAGAAAGTTGCTTACGCAATTCGACATGCCGGTACGTCACATCGTATATGAACTCATTAAGCACCGGATATGGAGGACTTATAATGTCGCTTACGCCGAGAGAACGATTCATAAAAGCGTTGAATAGAGAGCCGCTAGAGGGGCGAGTGCCGCATTTCGAGCTCGTTTTCTTCCTTACTATGGAAGCCTTCGGGAGGCTGCACCCCTCCCAGAGGCACTATGGCCAGTGGGACCAGATGGAGGAAAAAGAACGGAAGCTTCACCGCAACGATATAGCCGATCTCTACATCGCCACTGCCGAGCATTTCGAGCAAAGTGCGATATTTATCCATCCGAACCCCGGCAGCACCGAGGAAACCCTGCGCCTTATCGATCTCATCAGGGAGAAATCCGGCGATAAATATTTCATTATGATGCACGGCGATGCCACCTACAGCATCCCCGACGGCAATCACATGCTCGATTTCAGCTACCGTATGGCCGATGATCCTGAGGGGATGAAAGCTCAGGCTGATGCGTGGGTGAATAACGCGATCGAGCACTCCAGGATCTATGCCAGGCATGGTGGACTCGACGGTTACGCGCTCTGCGCGGATTACTGCCTCAATACCGGCCCCTTCATGAGCCCGAATCAATTCAGCGAGTTCGTGGCTCCTTATCTAGCGAAGCTGATCGCGGGCTACAGGGACCTTGGTTTCTACACAATCAAGCACACCGACGGTAATATCATGCCGATCATCGATCAGTTAGTTCAGGCGAACCCCCACGCTCTGCATTCAATCGACCCCCAGGCGGGAGTGGACATAGCCGAAGTCAAACGACTCTACGGCGATAAGGTCTGCCTTATAGGCAACGTGAACTGTGGAATGCTCGACACCGGTACCGACGAGCAGGTCGAGGAATCCGTCCGTTACTGCCTAAAGCACGGAATGCCCGGCGGTGGTTACATCTTCTCCACCAGCAATTGTATCTACACTGGCATGCGCCTCTCCCGATACGAGATGATGCTCGATATCTGGCGGAAGGAAGGGAATTATCATTGAGTTTCAGGTAATGTAGTGACAACCTGGCAGAAGGCTTTGTGCTCGAT
>Ga0123519_10001788_pt1 | contig 36729 bp, 37 predicted proteins | sample YelNatPaOPRAMG02_FD_87396 | JGI IMG/M metagenome (GOLD analysis project Ga0123519, IMG submission 87396) | Hot spring microbial communities from Yellowstone National Park - Yellowstone National Park OP-RAMG-02 (version 2) | ecosystem: Environmental > Aquatic > Thermal springs > Hot (42-90C) ... | reverse complement strand
TCTCAACGCTTCTTTTATTTTACGAACATTTTCTACGCTTCCTTCAATTAAAAAATCATAGTCCTTGGTTGGTCTATGCTGTCTTGAAACCTTTTCAACACCGTGTAGAATAGAGGCAAATGCTCCACAAACCACATATTTAACAGCCTTCTGATTGAACCTCTGACAGATCTCTATAAAGGTCTCTAACTTCGCCTCTTCCATTCTTTGCAGACCTCCTGAAATTCCCATTCTCTTTTTTCTTCAATATTTTTAAACCGATATACTCCGGGGGTAAATTTTATGTTTAGGCGGGCATATTCATATCTATCAAACTCCCAATAGGGTAGTCTTTTCTTAAATATCTCTTGCCATTTGTAGCCTTCTGCCTCTTCAATGCTTCTAAATCTAAAAATCCTGGTTGTCATAATTTGCTCCTTTCATCTTACTTTCCCAATCCCTATATCTCTTTTTAATCTTTCAATTCCCATCTATTCTTACCAATCATACTCCCATTATTTCTATTATCCCTTCTAAATCTTGACCAGAGAGAATTTGCAAGCCCTGACCCTTCTCCTCTTAATGCATAAAGACAACGATCATAAGAGCCAAAATATATTGTCCCATCTGAACCTATCGCAGGGGAAGAATATACCCAAAAACCAGCCTTGTATCTCCATTTCAATATTGGAGAATCATTATATCCCTGTGCAAAGATAAAGAGGGAAAATATGAATAGAATGAAAATACATATTTTAATCACTTTAACATTTCTTAATCCCATAAAAACCTCCAATTTTTTTATTATTTTAATTTTATTCAAAATTAAATTTCTGTCAATTGAAATTTTTATTTGTTCCTTGACTTTTTCTCTTTATATTTATAATTCATTAAATATGAACGAAGAATACACTAAAGGTGTGAAGATACTTCTTGGAGACCCGAAGAAGGCAATCCTTAAATTATCAGGACCTATGGTGATTGCAATGCTCACACAATCTTTATACAACCTTGCAGATGCTATATGGGTTTCAGGTATAGGGACTGATGCACTTGCTGCAATTGGTCTCTTTTTCCCAATAAATATGATTATTATCTCCCTTGCATCAGGTTTGAGTGTTGGTGGAAGTTCAGCAATATCAAGGAAGATCGGCGAAAGGAATAAAAATTTAGCAAGCATTGCTGCTATGAACTCACTCTTTATAGGATTTATACTCGGGATTTTGATAACATTGCTTTTATTCCCTGTAATAAGGTTCATTCTGATAATTGTTGGTGCATCAGGTAATGTATTAAATCTAACACTTGAATATTCAAGGATAATAATCTCCTTTTCAATACCTATAGTTTTCTCAAACATTGCAGGTGGTATTTTAAGAGGTGAAGGTGATACAAAGAGGACTATGTTCGCTATGGTTACTGGTTCAGTCTTAAATGTAATTATAGACCCGATATTCATTTATGTATTCAAACTTGGGGTTGCTGGTGCAGCATACGCAACTGTTCTATCAATAATGGTATCATGTTTAATGTTATTTTATTTTCTATTTATAAAGAAAGATACCTATGTAAGTCTATCAAGGAAGGATCTAAAATTACACAGGGGATTGATAATTGAAATATTAAGGGTTGGAATACCTGCTTCTTTTGTGCAATTAACAATGTCATTATCAATATTTATCTTGAACAGACTCATTATATCACTTGGCGGTCCTCAGGGTATTGCAATATTTACGACTGCGTGGAGGATCGTCACTTTCGGTTCTATCCCTCTTTTAGGAATTGGAACAGGTGTAACTGCTGTAACAGGTGCTGCATTTGGTGCAAAGGATAAAGAGAAATTAAATACGGGTTATATGTATTCTATTAAAATAGGTCTTTTAATTGAATTATTCGTTCTTCTTTTTATATCAATCTTTGCAAGACAGATATCATTTCTTTTCACATTCTCAAAGGCATCTTCGGAAATATTAAAACCCCTTATCATTGCGATGAGAGTGCTTGTCTTCTTCCTTCCAACAACACCACTTGGTATGTTCACATCAGCAATGTTTCAGGGAATAAAACAGGGTGAGAAATCATTTGTTGTAACTTTCCTGAGAACGATTGTCTTCCAGATTTTATTCGCCTATCTTTTTGGATATTTATTAAGATTGAACCTCATCGGTGTATGGGTTGGGATTGTATTTGGTAATCTCTGTGGTTCTACATTAGGATTTATATGGGGAAGGATAACGATTAAAAAACTCACCTTTTAAATATCTCTCTAAAAAAAATAAAAAAAGAGAAGATAATTCCAGTTATTGATATTACTTTCAAATAATTTTCACTTACAATGAATAAAAACATTGATAATATGAGGATACCGAAACAGGAGACAATCCTTTCTATGCTTTTAAGATTTTTTTCTTCCTTTCTCTCCAAAAACTTTCTCATAGTCTCATCAACTCTCATAACAATTTCGGGAATAGATGTTATTGTGTTGAACATATCAATAAAAAACCATTTTTTTTCTTTCATACTATCTTTTATAGAAAGGAATGCAAGTTTATGCTCTTTTGAAAACCTTCTTATAAATTCAACAGTGTTAAATTCAGGATAAAGTTTCTTTCCAATAGATTCAATCTGGGAGAGTGCCTTCCCTAAATAAAGAAGTTCCTCAGGCATACGAACATTGTATTTCCTTATAACCTTCATAATATCCACAATAAAATCTCTCAATGATATTTCTTTTAATCTTCTTCCTTCAAATTTATCAACAATAAACAGAATATCTTCTTTTAATGAATCTTTATCTATTTCTCCTTCAAATAGTCCTATCCTCAATAATGCCCTCACAATCCTTTCGGAATCCCTTTCAGACATACCAATGATAAATTCCTGTATATTCCTTCTCATTTCAGATGAAATTCTTCCAACCATACCATAATCTATTGGTATTATTACATTACCTTCTCTAACAAAGATGTTTCCAGGATGAGGGTCTGCATGGAAGAATCCAAATATTAGTATCTGTTTCAAATACAATTCTGCACCTGATTCTGCAACCTTCTTCAAATCTATATTTTTCCCCTTCATTTTTTCTATATCATCTATTTTAATACCATCAACATACTCTTGAACAAGGACCTCTTTTGTTGTTATTTCCCTGTAAATCTTGGGGATATATATATTTTTATCTTTCTTAAATAATTCCCTGAACCTCTCAGCATTGTTTGCCTCTATATTGAAGTCAAGTTCCTTTAAAAGTGTTCTCTCAAAAGTTTCTATAACCTTATTAAGTTTTTTACCTTTAAGAAGTGGAATATTTCTTTCAAGAATAGAAAAAAGTATTTTTAATATTCCGAGGTCAACATTAACTATCTCTTCAATATGAGGTCTTCTCACCTTAACTATCACATCTTCACCTTTATATTTTGCAAGATAGACCTGTGCAATAGAAGCAGAACCAATGGGTTCTTTATTAAAATCTTCAAAGACCTTTTTTATATCACCAATCTCTCTATTTATAATTTTTTCCATCTCTCTGAAATCAACAGGTTTCACCTCATCCTGCAATTTAGATAACTCTTCTGTGTATTCTTCAGGAAGGATATCTGTCCTTGAGGCAGCAATCTGTCCTATCTTTATAAATGTTGGTCCAAGTTCTTCAAGAGCCATTCTCACCCTTTGAGGAAATCCAATTGCTTCAAACTTTCCCCTTTTGCTTAATCTTGCGAGAATGAATGCAGGATGAAAATTCCTGAAAAATCCTTCAAATCCATATTTAAATAGTATTCTATTTATTTGAATGTACCTTTTGAAATATCTTTTGAATTTAAAAGACATTAAAAATCTTTATGTCTCTTTAATATCTTTTAATCTTTTCTTAAAGGCATCAATAATGTTTGTTGTTTCAATAAAAACCTTTTTCGTTATCAATTTTGGTATTTCACATATATTATCTTCCAGATGCTCTATTCTTTCCCAATTCTTCTTCAGGAAATCACTCTCTTCTTTTTTCTTCTCACCTTCTTTCAAAAGTTCTTCATAAATACTTTTCGCCTTTTCTTTACTAACATTCATAAGACCTAAACTTAAAAGTATCGTATTTTTTATAAATCCCATACAACCTCCTTTTTAAAAATATATTATTTTTTTATTCACTTGTCAAGATATTTTATGAGCAAGTTTGGGTAGGTTAAAAAATTTAAAACTTTCTAAAATTATTTCTGGATAAGGATTATATTTTTTCTTTTCTTAAAAAATTTATGAGAAAAATGCCACCTACAATTGGACCAAGATATGCGGTGAAGAATCTCCATAATAATGTATATATTCCTAAAAAATGAACAGGTATAACTTTAAAGAATAATGCGAGAAAACCAGCCTCTGCAAATCCACTACCACCTGGGGATGGAGAGAAAAGAATTCCAAATCTTAATGCAATCTGATACAACATAACCCTTTGAACAGAAAAATCCAATTGTAATCCTTTAAGAAGAAAGACAGGGATGAAAATATAAGAAAGGTAAGATAGTGATGCAAATATGAAAGATAGAAAAAAATAGAATGGGGAACTTGAGAAATAACTAAATATGGTGTTTCTGAATCTTATAATCTCATCGTTTAATCTCTTCCACTTTATAATCTTTGATAACTTTTCAGGTTTTATAGCAAATAGGATAATGAGAAATATCCCTATTAAAATGATAAAAGAGATTACCTTGAAAGCATGCTTGAAATAAATATTTTCAAAAATACTCCCAGTATAAATTAGAACAATCGGTATAAGGAATATATAGAGAATAATATAAATCGCACTCTTTATCCCAAATATTGATAAACCCTCTCCAATCTCGTAATTTTTCTTATTCAAATAGTAGATCTGGAATGGTAAACCAAAAATACCGAAAGGTGTTGTGGTGGCAAGAAATTGTCCTGTGGTTATTAGAGTAAAACAATCGAGAAAACCTATTCTTTTTATCTTGAAAGATATGAAATAAATTGTGAGTGTATCAAATATAATAAAAAATAACCAGAAAAGAAAGGTATATAAAAGGTATAATTTTTTAAAATATTTAAAGAAATCTTTTGTCTCCTCTTCGTATGTAAAAATAAATGTGAATACAAATATAGAAAGTGTTATTAAAACAAAAATAAATAAACCTATTTTTATCTTTCTTATTAATTCTTCTCTTTTAATTTCAACCATTTTAGATATTCATTTATAAAATCATCTATTTCTCCATCAAGCACAGCCTCTGCATTAGATGTCTCGTAATCTGTTCTGTGGTCTTTCACCATCTTATATGGATGTAAGACATATGACCTTATCTGATTTCCCCAGGAAATATCGGTCTTTTTCTCCTCAAGTTTCCTCTTCTCTTCTTCCTGTTTCTCTCTTTCAAGTGCATAAAGCCTTGCTTTAAGAAGCATCATCGCTATCTTCCTGTTCTGGAATTGAGACCTTTCACTCCTTGCTGTGACAGTGATACCTGTTGGTATATGTATAAGCCTTACTGCTGTATTAACCTTATTCACATTCTGTCCTCCCGGTCCTGATGCCCTGAATGTCTCCATCTGTATTTCATCTTCTTTTATTTCAATCTGAACATCATCTTCAACAAGAGGATAAACAAATACTGATGAGAATGAAGTATGCCTCCTTTTGTTTGCATCAAAAGGTGATATACGAACAAGCCTGTGTATACCAGTTTCAGATTTTAAAAGGCCATAAGCATATTCTGATTTTATCTCAATGGAAGCATCTTTTATTCCTGCCTCTTCACCTGCCTGATAATCTATGATCTCATATTTAAAACCTTTCCTGTCAAGAAATCTAAGATACATCCTTAAAAGCATATTAGCCCAATCACAGGATTCTGTTCCACCAGCACCAGGATGTATTGTAAGTATTGCACCCCTTCTATCATCTTTATCAGATAGTAAAATCTTCGTATTTATATCCATTATCTTCTTACTCAATCTTTCAAGTTCTTTATTTATCTCATCCTCTGATTCTCCCAGTTTAATAATCTCTTCAAGAAAATTAAATTCACCTACAAGGGATTCAAACTCTTCTATCTTATCTTTTATCTCTTTCAGTTCCTTGTTTACTTCTTTAGCCTTTTCAATATCGCTCCAGAAATCCTCTTTCTGCATTATCTTTTCTATCTCTTCTTTTCTTTTCTTTTTTCCTTCTATATCAAAGTAACCTCCTAATTTCGCCAATCTTATTTCTCATTTCTTCTATGTTCATATAACCTCCTTTTTAAATAATCTATTTCGTCTTTTTTATTCTTTATATTCCCTTTCCATCTCTCTTCTATTATCTCCTTTTTTATCCTCCCGCAATCTTTTTCAGGGAATCCAAAACTTTTTATTTCTTCACCATTCAATTCTGTCTTAATCTCATTCTTTAATTTTATAAATTTCTCTATCTCTTCTTTAAATGGGAACTTTACATAAATTAATGGTAGAAAATCTTTTTCTATTTTCAAAATCCTGTTTATATCAAATCTGTTTTCAGGAAAATTCTTTATAAAATTTAAATTTCTTCTATATTCTTTTATTTTTAATCTCTCATCATTAAAAAATAGATAAAGTAATAAACTCTTTTCAGGTCTTATATTGTGCTTCCTTGAAAAATTCAAAATCTCCTCTTTATCTCTCTCATCAGGTATTTTTATATTCAATATATCGTCAATTCCATAATATTTCAACCATTTAAATCCCTTCCCTTCTTCTTCACATAAAAGAAGCAATTCCCTCAATATCCTTTCAAAAGTTATATTTTGAAGATAAACCTTATCCTCATTAAGTTTTATCTCCGTATCTTTATCAAATCTGAATCCAAATCTCCCAATAAATCTTATTCCTCTCAAAATCCTCGTTGCATCATCTTTAAAACTATCATTATGAAGTATTCTTAATAAACCATTTTTTAAATCATTTAAACCACCAACAATATCTATAACCTCACAAAAATTTTCTTTATTTAATGAGATATAAATAGCATTTATTGTGAAATCTCTTCTTCTCGCATCCTCTTCAAAACTCCCTTTTGATACTACTGGTAAACTCCCATATTCAGGATAAAATTCCTTCCTTGCAGTTGAAAAATCAATCTTCAAATCATCTATTTTCGCTGTAAGAAATTCATAAAATATTTTTATTCTTTTTTTCTTTCTTTTTGCAAATTCTTTTGCAAATCTAATTCCGTCACCCAATACCATAATATCAATATCTTTTAAAGGGAGATTTAGAATTTTATCCCTTGCAGGTCCACCTACAAGATAAACTTTTTCATTTAATTCCTCCCCAAGGGAACTTATTTCCTCAAGGAGTTCTTTCTCATCTTTTAACTGAACGAACATTCTTTATAATTAAATCTATTATATCATTAACTTTAACACCTTCAGCATTTGCAAGGAAGTTTAAAATTATCCTGTGAGAAAAGACAAGCGGAAGTGTTTTGAGAACATCATCATAAGATGGTGTTGGTCTTCCAGAAATAAAAGTTCTTGCTTTTGCACCAAGAAGTAAGTATTGTCCTCCTCTTGGGCTTACACCCCATTCAACATATTTCTTCACTTCTTGTATGCTTGTAGATTCAGGCCTCGTATCATTAACAAGTTGCATAACGAGTTCTATAATCTCTTCACTCACAGGTATTGATTCAATCTCTTTCTTCATCTTCAATATTTCTTTCTTATTTGAAATAACCTTTAATTCACTCACATCACTGATTATACCCCTTGCTATAATCATCTTCTCTTCTTCTCTCCTCGGATAAGTTATGTTTATTGAAAACATAAATCTATCAAGTTGTGCTTCTGGTAAAGGATAAGTCCCTTCCTGTTCAATCGGATTCTGTGTTGCTATCACTATGAAAGGTTCTTCAAGCGGATAATTTTTTCCTGCATAAGTAACCTTCCTTTCCTGCATCGCTTCAAGTAAAGCAGATTGTGTCTTCGGTGGAGCCCTGTTTATCTCATCAGCAAGGACAATATTTGAGAATACAGGCCCTTTTATAAATCTGAACACCTTCTCTTTTGTCTCAAGTTCCTGAATAATCTCTGTCCCTGTAATATCAGTTGGCATAAGATCTGGTGTGAACTGAATACGGGAAAATGAAAGCCCTAAAACCCTTCCTATTGCATTCACAAGGAGTGTCTTCGCAAGACCAGGTGCACCTATTATAAGTGTATGCCCTTCAACGAGTGTTGAAATAATGAGATTCTCTATAACATCTTCCTGACCTATTATTATCTTTGATATCTCTTTCTTTATCTCTTTTATCATTTTCACCTTTCCGTTTTAAATGTTTCAAGTATAATTTCAAGTTCATCAAGATAAGGCCATTTTTTAAATTGTGGAGAAAATAGATGTGCATCAATAAAATAAAGTACACCATTCTTCTTAAACATATAACTCACAAATGGTCCACCCATAACTTTGCTGTAATTCTGCCATACACCTTTTATCCTTATTGCTTTCATATTCAGAAAATCAACAGTATCAATTTTTGTATGACTCTGGAGGACTGAATCTCCTTCAAAATAGATTGTCCATAAGGAATCCCTTAATTTAATAGGTTCTCTCATCTCACCATTTATTTCATAATACAATGTTATAAGCCTGTCTGGATAATGCCTTATGTATGAGAAGATATTTCTCTCTCTCACCGAGATTTTGTATCCTAATGGTAGATCAAATGATGCACCATAAAGTTTTAACATCTCTTCAGTTTTTTTCTTTTCGTATCCATCAATATATAGGAGATTCTTAATCCTTTCTTTCTCGTCAGACCTTAAAATCTGATAAATAGTATCCCCATATTCATCAATAATCTGTTTAAGCGAATCCCTGTGTTTTCCATAGATAACAATAACTGTTTGACCCAGAACAAATAGGTCTTTTTCATGGAATACAGCACCTTTCTTCGCCTCCTCTTTCACTCTATCAGATAAAAATGTATCAATAGGTGAGCCTGGATAACCTATAAGTATAAGATTTCTCCATAACCTGTATGCCTGCATCTTTGAATAATCATAATTTATCAGTGTGTATATCTTCTCCCTTGAAGGGAGAAACTCTTCCTTCTCTATATATTTTGAGAGTAAATCACCTATATTCTCATTATCTGAGATTAATATTACTTCATCCCTTTTACCCGCAGCATGTGGTAAAGATTTATTTTCGCATCCTATAATACTTACGAGTAAGGGAATCAAGATAAGATTTTGTCTCTGTATCATAAGGATTCACCACCATGTAAAATTTTAATATTTCAATCATCAAACTCGTATCACCAAGTGCATTCGCATATCCAAATATACCGCCTAATAGTTGCTGATCCTTAAATGCCTCGGAAAGTATCGTATTAAATGTAGATGTATCACCTTTCAATAATTGTAATTTAAGATATGAATAATATATGGCAGGGTCTTTCTTTGGATCTTCCATTGCCTTTTTATAGTATGCTTCTGCATTTGAAATATCACCTATACTCCTGTAGATCTCACCTTTTAAGAACAAAAGATAAGATGAAGGATTTTCTTTCTCAAGTTTTGAAATAATCTCCATAGCATAGTCAGGTTCATTAAGAACCTTAAGTATAGCACGGAGTTCAATCATGATTGTTGCCCAGATTCTTTCATCATCAGTATAACTTAAACCTTTCAAGAAAACCTCTGTTGCCTTCTTTAATATCTCTTTCTGCTTCTCATTGGGAACAATACCCTCGTATGTTTGTGGATTCAAAACAAATGGTGCTGTGATAACCTCCATTCTCAAACTTCTGCCAAGAGTGAAGAGTAATGCACTATAATTTGAAAGGAGTCTTTGGGTATTATCATCTTTGTATACCCTTTTATCAAAAATAGACCTGTATTTAAACTTATTCATAAGGAGGTCGTATGTTTTTTCCTTATCAACCATCTCTTCTGTGCTTTCTTCTGGCAATAACTTGTAAAGGAATCCCTCAAGTTTTAAATGATTCTGATAAGCGACCCTTGATTCATATGCAACTGTTGCAGAGAAATAAAGATTTATGGATGGTTTATAAACACCTTCTTTTATATATTTTTTTACAAACACGGATTCTGGTATGAAGAAATCTTTCAATTCTGGTTTTATTCCTGAACTCGTGAGTATGATGTTTCTTATAGCAAGGTCTTTCACGAAAAGTATACTCCCATCATCCGCTTTAACAGGTGTAAGGTTGTCTATTACAAAATCTTCAAATGTCCCTTTGTATCCTTTCCATCTTGCCTTTTTGTATGCCTCTTCAAATCTCCCAACCCCCCTGAATGGTGTATCAAAATCAATAGGAACACCCCATTTTTTAAGTTGTTTTATATACCAGTTTGTATTGAGAAGTGAAAGATTCGCAAGAATAACACCTTTCTTATTTGGAAGGTCGTGTTTCCTGAATCCAACAACATACTGCATAAACCAGAGAGGGAATGTGTCGTTATCACCATTTGTGAGAACAACTGAATTATCATCTGCTGAAACAAGCATATTATAAGCATAGTCATAAGGTATATAATCACCCCTTCTATTCACATGGCTTTTTATATTACTTATAACTGGCAAAATAGGGACGAAGAAAAGAAGGAGAAAATATGGATAAATAACATATTTATAAAATTTTTTACCTTCTATATTTTCATAAAGGTAATAAAGGAATATACCAATATAAAATGCGAAGAAGAAGTAAGATGAGGCAAAGAAATAATCCCTTTCCCTCACTTCCCTTGGCTCATGTTTTGGATTTGGGTCTGATGGGCTAAATCTCAAATTTAGATAGGTGACAAGTCCAAGGGAAAGTAATATAAACAATGTGAAGAAGAGATAGAATGTTTTTTTATCCTTTTTATAATGAATATACATACCAGAAACACCCATAAATGCATATATATATGTTCCAATTATAGAAAAAATCTGGAGAATTGTATTTGTCTTCTCCCTTGGGAATGGGAAATACTGCCATGAAAAATATTTAAAATAAACCTTTATCTGCTCCCAGAATGCTGGTATAAGGCTTAAACCAGTCTCTGTTTGTGTTTTTCTTGGTAAAAGTTTCATAGGTCCATATTGCTCCCTTGTGAAAACCGCCCATAAAGCCTTCAATGTGGATGGATCTGCTTCATTTATGTAAGGATTTAATTTTGATCTTATATAAAGATATGCATAGGTTGTTGTTCCAAGTATGGCAAGGATTATACCAGATATAATAAACTTTGTATCAATGATCTCCCTCCAATCAACAAGTATAACAAATAATATAATTGGTGGAAGCATAAGTAGTGGCAAAAGATGTATACCCATAGACAAAAAGGAAATATAAATTATAAGGAGAAGTGTGTTTTTGTTACCTTTTGTCCCTCTGTTATCATACCAGTGTAGTATAAGGTACATACCTATAACAAGAAAGAGGTTAGAAGGTGAATACACCTCTGCCTCAACACAATTATCCCATACACTGAATGCAAATGCTGAAAGGAGCGCTGATGAAAATGCTATTATATGATGAATAATTCTGGTCTCTTTGCCCTTCAATATAATTCCAATTATCTTAATAATGAGCAAGTATAAAAATGCTGTTGCCAGTGCACCTGATAAACTTGAAAAGAAATTCACTCTATATCCAATATCTTTTGAAATTGGGAGCAATGAGAAAAGTCTTCCAATGAGAACATAAAATGGAGTTCCAGGTGGATGTGGAATACCAAGAATGTATGAACAGGTTATAAATTCACCACAATCCCAGAATGCAAGTGTTGGGGCAATTGTCCAGAGATAAATAAGCATGACAAATAGAAATGTTGCAAGAAAGAAAATTAACTTTAATCTTTTTTGTTTCATTTATCCTCCTTTTTGTAATTTGTTAATTATCTTTGTTTTCAGTTTTTCAGGTTCAATATTTCTCTCAATGTTTCCGCCTGAACAGAGTGAAATAGAGCCTGTTTCCTCTGATACAACGACACACATACAATCTGTTTCTTCAGTTATACCTACTGCTGCAAGATGTCTTGTCCCGAAAGAAGGTCCAAGATTTGGATTTTTTGAAAGAGGGAATATGGATTTTGCACCCACTATTGATGTCCCTCTTATTATTATTCCACCATCATGTAGTGGCGAATAAGGTGAGAATATTGAGACAATAAGATTAGCATCAACAGATGCTTCCATTTTTATTCCCCTTTCTATGTACTGGTCCAAGACATCATTTCTCTCAATAGCAATCAATGCTCCAATCCTTTTATCTGAAAGTATCTTTGCAGCATCTGATATTTCTTTTGCAAGTTTCTCCCTCTCTTCTGCAAATATGAACCTTGAAAAACCTTTTGAACCAAGAGAAAGTAAAGCCTTTCTAATCTCATTCTGGAAGAGTATAACAAATATAATGAGCCATATATTTCCAAGACCTGCAACAATAAACTTCAATGTCTTTAAATCAAATATACTTCCTGCTATCCATAATGCAAAGAGAATAAAAACGCCTGTCAATGTCAATATCGCTTTTGTCCCTTTAAAGAAATGCAGGAAAAAATAAATAAGGAAAGATACAAGAAGAATATCTATAATATCAATTATTGTGAATTGTATCATCTTCCTCCATTATCCTGTAATAAAGTTCTATCACCTGTTTGGTCTCTTTCACATCGTGAACCCTTACATATTCAACCCCTGCATCTATACTTAAAAATACGGATAAAAGTGAACCCGGTAGTCTCTCATTCACATCAGCACCTGTGAGTTTCCCTATAAATGATTTCCTTGAAGCACCTATCAATATCGGTTTTCTCAATGAATTGAATTCAAAAATATTTTTCATTATCTTTATATTATCAATCACCCTCTTACCGAACCCAATTCCAGGGTCTATAATTATCCTTTGAGGATTTACACCACTTCCTTCCGCAAATTCTATTCTCTCTTTAAGAAAATCAATTATCTCTTTCATTGTATCTTCATAATAAGGATTTTCCTGCATATTTTTAGGGGTTCCCTTCATATGCATAATGACAACATCTACATCGTTATTCTTAACGACATCAATCATATTCTTATCAAATCTCAATCCAGAAATATCATTAACAATTTTAGCACCTCTTTTTATTGCGCCTTCTGCAACACCTGATTTGTATGTATCAATAGAAATCGTTATTCCTTCTTTACTTAATGCCTCAATAACAGGGAAGACCCTGCTTTTTTCAGTCTCTTCATCAACAGGTTCTGAACCTGGTCTTGATGACTCTCCACCAACATCTATTATGTCAGCACCTTCTTCCTTCATTTTTATTCCCCTATCAATCGCTGCTTTTAAATCATTGTATCTTCCACCATCATAGAATGAATCAGGTGTAACATTCAGTATTCCCATTATCTTTGTCCTTCTCTTCTTCTCAACAAAATCTATCGTTTCCATTATCTCCTTGAAAATATTCCTTATTTTAAATGGTTGCTCCTTCATCATCTCATAGATATACTGGAATTCTTTCTTTGTTCCACCTATCAAAATATCAGAAGATGAAGGTTCACCTTTTATAACAAGTCTGTTTATCCCTGCATCAGTTCCTCTTGAAAGTGCTGATTGTTTAATAATGTTTCCGATTGCAGGTGAAACACCCTCTATAAGAAATGTATAAAATCTCATCTTTGATGAAATATGTTCCATTATAATCTTATCTGTTCCTATCCTTTCAAGTTCTCTTATTATATCTTCATTCCTGTAAAATCTTTTAATTCTTACCATTTCCCTTTATGAGATTTAATGCCTCAAGCCTTGTTGATTCCCTTTTAAATGCACCTCTTATAGCGGATGTTGTTGTGATAGTTCCTGATTTTTCAAGACCCTGCATCTCAAGGCATAATTGTCTCGCCTCAACGATAACAAGAACACCCATTGGATTAAGAACATCCATCATCATATCAGCAACTTCCTGTGTGAATCTTTCCTGTATCTGTGGCTTCCTTGATGTAATATCTATAAATTCTATGATATTTGAAAAACCTGTTATTTTATTATCCTTCGGTATATACGCAATATGAACCTTCCCAAAGAAAGGGAGAAAATGGTGTTCACAAATACTATAAAAAGGTATATCTTTAAGTATTATAATCTCATCATACTTCTCTTCTTTATAAATCTTAATACTCTTTTTAGCATCGTAGAACAAACCCTTGAATAGTTCGGCGTAAAGATTTGCAATCCTTTTTGGCGTATCTTTCAAACCTTCCCTTTCAGGGTCTTCTCCTATTGCAATAATAATCTCCCTTATTGCTCTCTCTATCTTATCAATATCAATTCTTTTTTTCATCTGTAAGTATCCTTTTCACCTCTTCACCTGTCAATGTTTCATTTTTAAGAAGTGCATCTGCAAGTTTATGAAGTAGTTCTATCTTATCCTGTATAAGTTTCTTTGCATATTCGTATGCTTCGTTCACAAATCTCATAACCTCACTATCAATTATTCTTGCGGTCTCCTCAGAGTATTCCTTTCTTATAGCAAAGTCCCTTCCTAAGAATACCTCTTCGTCAGAATATCCAAATGATATGGGACCGAGTTTCTCACTCATACCCCATTCACATACCATCCTTTTTGCAATATTTGTTGCCCTTTCAATATCATTTCCTGCACCTGTTGATATAGTTCCGAAGACAACCTCTTCTGCACTACGGCCACCCATAAGTGTTCTCAATTGAGCAACAAGATAATCCTTAGAGTATGTCCTTCTATCATCAAGGGGAAGTTGCTGCGTTGTTCCAAGTGCAAAACCCCTTGGGATTATCGTAACCTTGTGTATTGGGTCTGTATGTGGCGTGAAGAATGATACAATTGTATGACCTGCTTCATGGTATGAAATGAGTCTCTTTTCATCTTCCCTTAATAACATACTTTTCCTCTCAACTCCCATCAATATCTTGTCTTTCGCCTCTTCTATATCTTCCATAGTGACCTTCTTCTTCTTTTTCCTCGCTGCAATAAGCGCTGCCTCATTTGTAAGGTTTTGAATATCCGCACCTGTGAATCCAGGTGTTGTTCTTGCTATCACTTCAAGGTCAACATCTTTTGATAAAGGTATCTTCCTTGTATGAACCTTCAATATCTCATACCTTCCTTTCACATCCGGTAGGTCAATCACAACCCTTCTATCAAATCTTCCTGGTCTCAGAAGTGCATAATCAAGGATATCGGGTCTGTTTGTTGCTGCAAGAACTATAATCCCCTGATTTGTCTCAAATCCATCCATCTCAACAAGGAGTGCGTTTAGTGTCTGTTCCCTTTCATCGTGGCCTCCTCCAATACCTGCACCTCTCACCCTTCCAACTGCATCTATCTCATCTATGAAAATGATACAGGGACTATGTTTTTTTGCAGTATCAAAAAGGTCTCTCACCCTTGCAGCACCAACACCAACAAACATCTCAACAAAATCTGAACCAGATATTGAGAAGAAAGGAACATTTGCCTCACCTGCCACAGCCTTTGCAAGCAATGTCTTACCACATCCTGGTGGGCCAACAAGTATAACACCCTTTGGTATCCTTGCACCAAGTTTTATATATCTATCAGGATGTTTAAGAAATTCCACAACTTCTTTAAGTTCCTCTTTTGCCTCATCAACACCTGCGACATCTTTAAAAGTTATCCTTTCTTTTGATGGTGTAACAAGTTTAGCCCTGCTTTTACCAAATGAGAATGCCTGATTAGGACCTGACTGAAGTTGCCTTATCATAAGTATAAAAAATAGCAAAAAAAGAAATGCAGGAACAACCTGTATAAGAAAATTGAATATATTTATTCTAACCCTTGCAGTAACATTCACCCCTTTTTCTGAAAGTTTTTTCGGAAGTTCAGGGTCAGGGAATGGTAACTGGACAACAAATTTTCTTCCATCAGAAAGTTCACCTTGAACCTGTGTTTCATTAAAGACAGCACTTTTTACCTTCCCCTCATCAACATATTTTAGGAACTCTGTAAAACTCAAATTTATTGACCTTTCTTTATAAAAATTATTCACAAGGAGATAAACTATTCCTAAGAAAACTACCCATAGGAATATCACTCTCAATGTTCTCATCTTCTCATTTTTAGGTCCATCCATTTAAAATCCTCCTGCATTTAAACATTAAAATATCTTTAGTCTCTTTCTTTATTTTACCTCTTTCACACCTCGCAACAAAAGGAATGAAGAGGATTCCATTCCTGTCACAAACTAAAGGCCAGAAATCCCTTAAAATAACAGGTATCTTTTTATCAATAAAAAAATCTTTTATCTTTCTTTCTCTATTCTTTCTAAACCTTACCATCTTATCACCTTCCTCTCTCTTTCTTATAAAAAAGGGCGGAAATAAATCATTTAAATCAAAATATTCAACATCTTCAAATTCGTTTTTTTTATATATTAAATCATCTACTTTTTTACATTCAATATAAAAATCACCAAAAATTAAACTCTTATCAATATCTAATCTCTTTTCCTCTAACTGAACCTTCTTATGTATTATACCAAAATTTTTATTTATTTCAACTATAAAATTTTTTAATTCAAATCTTCCCTCTGATTTCTTTATATGTTCTTTTTTTAACTCAAGTTCACCAGAAAATATTGATAGTGCATTCCTCATAAAAAGAAACCTGAGGCTCTCTGGGAGTGAAAGGTATTTCCCCGAATCAAATTCAATATGATTAAGGAATCTTCTTATTTTTATATCCTTTACCATCTTATAAAAAGAGGACTTCATTGATTCTATATTATCTATTGTTTTTATAATCCCATTCAATCCCGTAGGTGATATATCTTCTATAAGGGGTATGAGTTCCATCCTTATCCTGTTTCTTAAAAAACTCCTGTCCGAATTTGAAGGGTCAATATAATATTCAATCTTTTCATTATTGAGAAAAGATACGATTTCATTTTTTCTTATATTAAGTATAGGTCTTATAATCCAATCTTCTTTCATCTTCATACCGGGAATCCCAAAACCACTACCTCTAAAAATCCTTATAAAGAAATTCTCAATAAGGTCATCAAGCGTATGAGCAAGTAATGCATAATTGTAGTTAAATTGAATAATTTTTTCGTAAAGTTTCTCCCTCCTAATAATCCTTGCACCTTCTTCAATACCAAGTTTATTCTCTTCGCAGAATCTTTTAACATCAAATCTTTCAACAAAAATCTTCCTTTTTAATTTCTCTGCAAACTCCTTTACAAATTTTTCCTCCTTATCAGCATCTTCCCTTAAAAGATGATTGAGGTAGAAGAGTTCAAATTCATATCCAATTTTATCAAGAATAAAGGATAAGAAAACGGAATCAGGACCTCCTGAAAATGAGAGAAGGTATCTTTCATTTTTATTAAGTAATCTGTTTTCATCTATAAATCTTTTTATTCTTTCAATCATAATCAATAGGAAAATATTTAAATAATGAGAAATTTTTAGACCTCACCATATCAATAAATGTATCTTTTATGTTATTATCCATAGTGAGATATATTATCTGCCAGTTATTCTTTGCAAGGTTTATCAGTGTCTCAATAAGGAATGGCCTTTTCTCCCAATCCGAATGCTGGAAAGCATCATCAAGTATTAAGAATCCTTTATCAACACCAAAAATCCTTTTTATAAATCCAATCCTTAAACCAAGCATAACCTGTTCTTTAGCACCTGTTGATATGTCCTTTAAATAAAACTCATTGTAATCGTCTCTTATCTTAATATCTTCACCCTCAATTGTAAGTTCTTTATATCTTCTTGTCGTATTGAAAATGCTCTCCTTAATCTCCTGTGAATTTAAATCCTCTATTATCCTTTCATCCTCCTCTCTTCTTAATTCTTCAATTGTTTTATGGACTAATAATTTTCCTATGATTTCAGTTTCTATATCCTTTAACTCCTTTAATATTTCATCCCTTTTTTTAAAAAGATTCTTTATGACCTTTTCCCAGTTTGAACTTATCTCATCACCTGTTATACTTGTTATTTTTGATTTTAAATTCATTATATCATCCCTTTTACCTTCTATCTTTTTCTTCATTTCATCTATCTGTTTTAAAACATTATCAAAATCTTCCTGTGAAAAATCTATATCCTGTTTTTCTCTAATGTAATCTTTCTCAGAGACACCAAGACCTTTTAATTCACCATTTAAACGATTTATCTCTTCTGATATTTTTCTATGTTTCATTCTTATCTCTTTTATCTTTCTTTCCCATTCTTCTTCATCAATTTCACATTTTAATATATATGAAAATCCTTCCTTTATCTTTTTAACGATTCCATTCAGTTTTTTTTCTAAATCTTTTATCCTATTTTTTATCAATGCCTCTTCCTCTTTTATAAAAATCATTGATTTTATCTCTGAATTAATCTCTTCAAGTCTATCTTTATTGAATTTTATATCCTGTTCTTCTTTTATATATTCGTATTCTTGAACACCCAAATTTGAAATTTCGTTTTTCAACCTAAGAATCTCTTCATTCAAATCTTCCCTTTTCTTTTTAATATCTTTAAGAAATATTTCTAATTTATCAATTTCAGAATTCATTGATAAAATTCCAAGATATGTCTTTATCTTCTCTTCAGAAGAACTTATTCTGTTTTCCAGTTCATTTTTCTCTTTCATTTTTATATCAAGGACTGAATATGCTTCTCTTTCTTTTGAAATCAACTCATCTATGTTATTTATACTTTTCAACTCAATCCCAAATCTCTCTTTGAATTCCTTCTTTAAATTTTTCATCTCTTTTCGGAAAAGATTCCACTGGAATGAGTAAAAAAACATTCCTGTGATTAAAAGAAAAATAAATAATAAAAATGGAATAATCCACATCTTAGAAAATACAACTAATATTAAGATTATGAATCCTATTATTAAATAAATGATAAAAATTATTTTTGAAAGTGAATCTGGTCTAAAAGTGAGATTATAATAATTATTCCTTGCGACCTCAAGCCATCCTAAATTCTTACATCTTTCTTTCATTACCTCAATCTCTTCTTTAATCTTATTTAATTTTGTTCTATCACTCCTTAACTCTACCATATTGTTTTGAATATTATTAATCACATCTTCAGGATATTTTTTTAACTCTTCCATCTTTTCCATTAGTTCTTTTGAATATTTATAAGCAAGGTGTCTTTTTGCAAGCAACAATCTTTCCTTCTCTTCCTGAAGTTCTCCAAGTTTCAAAGTTCTCATCATTATTTCTTTCAATTTTTCTTCATTATTTTTTATTTCCTTTTTTAAATCATTTAACTCCAATATCATCTTCTCTATCTCTTCTATCTTATCTAAAGGATATCTTTCTAATTCCCTTTCAAGTTCTTTTATCCTTTCAGAAAGCAAGAAGGCATTGTAAAGTTTTGCACGGATCAATCTATTCTTCTTCTCTTCAAGTTCTTTTTCTTTCAACTCTAACAATGATATTTCCCCCTGATCAAAATCCTTTATGAATTCTTCAATCTTTTTCTGAATATTTTCAAAATCTTTTTTCAAGTTCTCATATTCTTTCCCTATACCTTGTCTATTTATTTTAATCCCTTCATTTAATAATTCCGCACTCTTTATAGTGCTTGATATGTTTTCTTCATTATCAATCTTGTCAAGGATTCTATTCTGTGAGAGTATAGATTTTATGAACTTTTTATTAATTCCTCCAGCCACATTATTTAATATTTCAACCTCTCCTGATTTCACAACAAATAGTTTCATAGAATCTTTCGGATAATCACCTATGAAATCCTCTAAATGTTTCTTTGAATCAAATCTTAAAATTTTATTATCTATTTCAACATAAACAATTCCTTCACCAGAATTTTCCCTCAAATACCCCCATTCTTTTGAATTTCTGAAAAGTTTTTTTATAATGAATTCAATCAGGAAGGATTTACCAGATTCATTATGCCCATATATAAGATTTAATAAATCAAGTTCTATATTCATTTTTTTTATTGGGCCACAATTCCTAACATCAATTCTTTTTATCTTAATCATAACTGAATATCAATTCCATTGCTTTTTTAATTATATCATCTTTATCGCAGTAGAAAAATTTTTTATCAAGGTTTGTCTTTTCTATCATCTCTTTCACTCTCTTAAAAATCTTTATTCTCTCTTTCTCAATCACACCCTTCACATTGAATTCAATCTCATCTTTATATATTTTTATCCCTTTCTCTTTTATTCTCTCCAAAATCTCTTCTTTTGTCTTTTTTAAATCATAAGAGAATCCATTCACTTTCAGTCTAAGAATAACTTTATCAATTTTATCATCATCAATACCCCAACCCTTTATCATCTCATCAACCGCATTCTTTATATAGTTTATTTCATCAAAAGGAAAAACAAGAATGGTATGGGAAAAATATATCACATCTGTATCAACTGGATGATACTCTATCTTCCCATTTTCGGTATCATATATTAAAAATCTCCTTATCCCTTCCTCTGTAATGTCTATACTAACAGGTGAACCAGTGTAAACAACCTTCCCGAATTCAGACAACTTGTGTAAATGACCAAGAAAAACTTTTGATGGATTGAATCTATTCAAAACATTCCAGGTTAAGGGCATATACACACCTTCTTCATAAGGATTTAACTCTGTTTTCTTTGTTATATAATCACAATGCCCTATCAAACACCATCTTTCTGGTATTTCATTTTTATTGAAAAAAATTGTGAGGACCTCATCCATTGTTTTATCAGGTATATAAGGAACGAAAAGAAATTTAGTATTATCAAAAATTCTCATACTTACTTCATCTATTATAAAAACATTCTCCTCTGAAAAAAATCTCTGCTTTATTTTACTATCATGATTACCAGGTATAACATAAAAAGATATATCTTTAAATTTTGAAGAGATTTCATTAAAATCTGAATAATCCTCACTCTCTATATCAAAAAGGTCACCTGCAATAATAAGATTCTTTATATTATTTTTTTTTATTTTAATAAGTATATTTTTAAGTGCATTAAATCTTTCTTGAAAACCTTTTTTAAGATGTATATCAGAAGTAATACCTATTTTCATTTTTCGGTAAAAGTGAATACACCATCCCAGTCATCAGGAGGTGGATTTCTTTTAAATATATTTATCCTGTCTAAAAAAATACCAGCAACCCTGTCTTTTGAAAAATTGTAAATCTCAAAGAAAACTTTTTCTGCTTCCTCCCACTTCCTTTCCCTGTAATATTTCAATGCATTCTCATACTTCTCTATATAGATTCTTAATGCATCATTCCATTCAAAACCAAGTGGTTCGTATATTGTAACAGGCTCTACCTTACCTTTTACCCTTATCTTATCTATCTCCCTTAATGGTATTTTATCTCTCACATATTGTGCAGTCGATTCAGATATAAGTATTGTTGTTCCATAAAACTTATTTGCACCTTCAAGTCTTGAGGCAAGATTTACACTATCTCCTATAACAGTATAATCCATCCTCTCTTCTGTCCCGAGATTCCCAACAATCATTTTTCCTGTATTTATACCGAACCTTGTTTTTAACTTTGGGAATCCATTTTCCCACATCTTTTTTATCTCATCTTTCATCTCAAGTGCTGAAAGGACTGCCTCTAATGGATGTTCATCAAAATAATATGGTGCACCGAATATTGACATTATTGCATCACCTTCATATTTATCAACAGTTCCTTTATGTTTAAAGATAATCTTTGTCATTGAACTCAAATACTGATTTATGAGATTAACAACAACCCTTGGTTCCTTACCTTCTGAAAAACTTGTGAATCCTTCTATGTCTGTAAACATAACAGTTAATACCTTCTCTTCTCCACCAAGTTCAATTCCTTTTGGATTTTTAACAATCTCTTCAAGTATCACACCCGGGACATATTTCTGGAATACATTCTTTATATACCTTCTCTCTCTCTGAGATACAAAGATTGAATCTGTTGTTCCTACAATGTATGTGATTGTAATAACAAGGATTTCAGGGATAAGTTTTATAATTGTGTTAAAACGGATGAATAGATAAAAATTTAATGATATAATTATTATGAGAAATATAATAAATATGATACTTGTTCTTAAAGGTTTTGAATATGGAAATAGAAAAAGAAGAATAGTTAAAACAAAAAGTATTAACCATAAGAAAAGATTGTTAAATACCTTCACACTCTCATTTTTCAAAAGATTACCAATTGCCGTTGCGTGTATTTCAACACCTGGTGTTAAACCTTTCCCTGAGAAAAAAGGTGTATAGACAAAATCCCTGAATTCTTCAAGTGTCACTCCAAGAAGGACAATCTTATCTTTAAATACACCCTCATTCAATAATTCATTGAATATATTTACATCGTTTGCTGAATCTTCAATCCCTGGGACAAAAAATTCTTCATCATCAAGAACCCTATAAAATGGAACATAAGTAAATGTCCTTGAAGGACCATAGTAATAAAGATACCTTGAACCTGAAATATCAAATTCCTTTCCTAAAACCTCTGCAACCTTTAATCCAAATGATTTATACCCTCTCTTACTCCTGTAAAGATACCTTCTCAAGAAACCATCAAAATCAAGAATAGTATTCACAAAACCCGTATGTGCACATTTTCCGATAACAGGGTTAGGTTCAACGATACCATTATCAACAATCTTTGATGCAAGAACAACATTTTTAAAATCGCATATTGCATCTGAAAAAATAGAATCTTTTTCTAAAAAATAGTCTTCAATATCAAACTCAATATCAATTCCAACAACCCTTGCACCTGCCTTCTTTAAATTCCTTAAAAATTTTGCATAATAATCCCTTGGATATGGAAATCTTATACCAAGTGCCTTATATGTTGTCTCATCTATCTCAACGATAACTATATCTTCAGGCGCAGGTTTTATTCCTCTCACCCTGAACCTTGAGTCAATAAGTTTCAATTCAAGAAACCTTAAAGGTCCTGTAAAAGATAGGATGAAAGATAATATAAAAACTATGAATGAATAAATAAGTTTTTTTATCATATTTATATAATAATCAAAATCTCCCCTTTGTCAATTTTTTAAATTTACCTTGATTTTTAATAAAAGATATATCACACATCATAAATTGATAATTGGGGATTGTAGTGATTAATATTGATGATATTCTTGATTTCCCTTAAATTTATCTTGACAATTTTTCAATTTTCTTTAATTTTTCAGATATGTGGAATGCTCAAGAATTGAGAAATACATTTATAAAATTCTTCAAAGATAAGGGACATAAAGTTGTTCCTTCATCATCCCTTATTCCAGAAAAAGACCCAACTTTACTTTTCACATCTGCTGGAATGGTCCAATTTAAACCTTTCTGGTCTGGAGAGAAGGAGATTGAATATCCAAGGGCTACAAGTATACAAAAATGTTTGAGGCTCAGTGATATTGACAGGGTTGGAGATACACCAAAGCACGATACATTCTTTGAAATGCTCGGTAATTTTTCGTTTGGTGATTACTTCAAGAAAGAGGCAATCTCCTTTGCATACGAGTTTATTTTTAAGATTATGAATATTGATCTGGAAAGAATGGTAATTACAATTCATCCTGATGATGAAGAGAGTTTAAATATATGGAAAAGTCTTGGGATAAAAGAAGAAAGGATATTCAAAACAAAGGAGAACTTCTGGGGTCCTGCTGGTGGTTCAGGTCCCTGTGGACCCTGCACTGAAATGCACTTTGACCTTGGTAAAGATTATGGTGATTGTAATGTGGTTGATGAGAATTGCGAAAGGTTTATTGAGGTCTGGAACCTTGTATTTCCACAATTCAATTATCAGAATGGTGAATACCTCCCTTTAAAGAATAAAGGTGTTGATACTGGTATGGGACTTGAAAGGCTTGCTATGGTGATGCAGGAAAAGAAAAGTATCTTTGAGACAGACCTCTTCTATCCTCTCATAAAAAAGATAGAAGAGATTACGGGAAAAAATTATGATGATTTCAAGAAAGAATTTAATATATTAGCAGACCATATAAGGGCATTAACATTTGCTATATCCGATGGTGCATACCCTTCGAATGAAGGAAGGGGTTATGTTTTAAGAAGGATTTTAAGAAGAGGTGTTATAAATTTACACAAAATTGGAATGGATGAGCCTACAATGTTCAAACTCGTTCCCGAGGTTGTAAAAATAATGAAAGGACAATACCCTGAACTTGAAGATAATATAAATAAAGTTTCAATAATAATTAAGTCTGAGGAGGAGAGATTTTTACAGACATTACAGAGAGGTCTTGAAATACTTGATGAGTTCACTTCTAAGAACGATTTTCTTTCAGGTGAAAAACTCTTTCTTCTTTATGATACATATGGTTTTCCACCTGACCTCGTCCAATTACTTGTTAAAAAAGAAATAAAGATAGATTTTGATGGTTTTGAAAAAGAGATGGAGAAACAGAGGGAGAAATCAAGGAGGTTCTCTGAATTTAAAACAAAGGAAAAAGGTGAATGGATAGAATTAAAGGATGAAGAATCAAATTTTGTAGGATATGAAAAGTTGGAATTAGAAACAGAGATCATTGCATATAGATTCTCAGAAAATAAGATACATCTTATACTAAAAGAAACACCATTTTATGCTGAAAGTGGCGGTCAGATAGGTGATAAAGGGATTATAGAGGGTGAGGGTTTTAGAATAATAGTTGAAGATACACAGAAAGAAGAAAGGGGAAATGTTCATATTGGTTTATTAGAAGGTGAGATAAAAAATCCTTCTGTTTATGCATCTGTTGATAAGAAAAGAAGAAAAAATATAATGAGGAATCACACATCAACACATATTCTTCATAAAGCATTGAAGATCGTTCTCGGTGATTATGTGAAGCAGGAAGGTTCTCTTGTTTCATTTGATAGATTGAGATTTGACTTTTCACATCCTTCACCATTAAATGATGATGAGATAAAAAAGATTGAAGAGATTGTTAATGGTGTAATCTTAGATGGTAGAAAGGTTATTGTGAAGGTATTACCATTTGATGATGCTATAAAGGAAGGTGCAGTTGCAATATTTGGTGAAAAATATGGCGATATTGTTAGACTTGTTGAGGTTGATGGTTTTTCAAAAGAATTATGTGGAGGAACACATACTCACAATACGATGGAGATACTTGGATTTAAAATAGTTTCTGAAAAAGGAATAGCAGCAGGGATAAGAAGGATTGAGGCAATAACAGGTGAAGAATTTATAAAATCGTATTTTGAAAAAGATTCAAAGATTTCATTCATAAAAGAGTTGCTGAAGACAAGAGAGGAAAATCTTGTAAAGAGGATAGAAGATTTAATAAAAGAGAAGGATGAGCAGGAGAAGATTTTAAAGGAGTATGAGAAGAAATTAATTGAAATGGAGTATGAAAGGATAAAAATGAATCAGAAAGATTTTGAGAATTTAAGATATGTTGTGGATGAAGTTGGATTAACAAAGAAAGGGATGAGGGAACTCGCAAATAGATTTTTACAGGATAATTTAATATTCGGTATTCTTATGAAGAAAGAGAATGGGAATGTTTCAATAATAAGTTTTTCGGGAAAGGATGCAGCAAAAAGGATAAAGGCACAGGAAATCATAATGATAGTTTCTAAGTTAATAAATGGCGGTGGTGGTGGAAAAGATAACATCGCTGAAGGTGGTGGAAAAAATATAGAAGGAATAAAGATTGTAAAGGAGAGATTTGAAAGAATATTGCAAGAATATTTTAAGGGTAAATAGCAATTGTTCAAGATGCCTTCTCTGTTCATCTGTCTGCCCGAATGGGACTATTATTATTATGAATGAAGAAATCAAATTCAAAAAAGATTCTCTCTTTTGTGGATTATGTTTAAGTTTATGCCCGGAGGAAGCAATTGAAAAAATATGATATTATTGTTGTTGGAGCAGGAATTTCTGGTGTCTTCTTCTCAAAGTTAATATCAGAATCAGGTGCAAAGGTTCTTGTTATTGAGAGAAAAAAAAGGATTGGTGAAGATATACATTGTGCTGAAGGTGTATCAAAGAAATCAATAAGTGATTTGTTAGAAATTAAAGATAAATGGATATCATCAAAAATAGAAGGTTCAATTATGTGTGGACCTGATAACACATGTTTTAAGACACATTTTCCTGATGTTGGATGGATACTTGACAGGAGCAGGATGGAAGAGGATATTTTGCTTGATGCTGTTAAAAATGGTGTTGATGTTATAACAAGAAGAGAGGTTGTTGATATTTCGGAATATGAAAATGGGAGAACAGTAATATTGAATAATGGTGCGTCATTTCTTTGTGAACTTGTTGTTGGTGCGGATGGTATCTCATCATTTGTGGGAAGAAGGACAGGGATTTTAAAACCTTTGAGAAAAGATGAGTTCCACATAACTTATCAGTATTTTGCATACACTAATAAGAATGACAATTATGCAGAATTCTATTTTTCATTTATGGATGTTCCTGGAGGATATTTCTGGAATTTTCCAAAAGGTGAAGGTTTCTCAAAAGTTGGGCTCGGAATTGACCCATCACTCACAGATAAAAAACCAAAGGAATTCCTTGATAATATAATAAAAAAAAGATTTGATGTTTTTAAACCTGTTTATGGATTTGGTTCTGGTGTTCCAACAACATATAATGATAAACTTGTTAAAGATGGTGTTGCATTGATAGGTGATGGCGGAAGACTTACAGATCCAATCACAGGTGGTGGAATTGCAAACGCTTTAAGGAGTGCCATGTTACTTGCACAAACAATAAAGAATGGAGACCTTTCTTTGAGAAATCTAAGAAAATATGAAGAGAAATGGAATAGAACTTATGGAAAAAACAATAAATGGGGATGGTCTGCGAAGAATATCTTCAGGAGTATGAGGGATGATGAGATAAAAAAAATAGCAGAATTTGGTATAAAGGTTTTTCATAACAGGACAATAAATGATGTGAAACATTATGAAATTATAAAAGGGATAATAAAGGAGTATCCAGAGTTTATAAAATGGGGAATAAAATTATTAAAAGGGAGATTTGATTGATGATTTACAATAAATTTTTAAAATTATACAATAGTAAAAAGAAAGGGATAGCAGTGCTTATAGACCCTGATTCAGAAAACACAAAAAATTTGAAGAAAAAGATAAAGATGATAAATGAAAGTTCTGTTGATTTTATATTCGTTGGTGGTAGCACACTTTTTCTTAAAGAACTTGATACATTCTTGAAAAAGATAAAATCACTTTCAGAAAAACCTGTGATTATCTTCCCTGGTTCTGCATTACAGGTTAGCAGATATTGTGATGCTATACTATTTCTTTCATTGATAAGTGGAAGGAATCCTCAATTCCTTATTGGAGAACAGGTTTCATCAGCAATGAGAATAAAGAAACTTGGTATTGAAGCAATACCAACAGGTTACATACTTATCGAATCAGGGAGAACAACATCTGTTGAATTTATAAGCAACACAAGGGCTATACCAAGGGATAAACATAATATTGTTTTATCACATGCGGTTTGTGGAGAATTACTTGGTTTTAAATCAATTTATCTTGATGGAGGTAGTGGTGCAATATATCCTGTTCCTGATGATTTAATAAAGAAAGTGAAAAAGGAGATAAAGATTCCTTTAATTGTTGGAGGTGGAATAAGGAGTATTGATGAGATAAAAAGAAAACAGGATGCTGGTGCTGATATCGTTGTTATAGGGAACATATTAGAGAAAGATATGAGTTTATTAAAAAATCTGAAAGGAGGATAATATGAAAGGATTGATACTTGCAGGTGGTCTTGGTAAAAGGTTGTATCCTTTGACAAAGATAACAAATAAGCATCTTCTTCCAGTTTATGACAGACCTATGATATTCTTCCCTCTACTCACACTTGTAAAGGCGGGGATAAAAGAGATTATGATAATAACTGGTGGAAATAATGCTGGGGATTTTATAAGGCTTTTAGGTAATGGAAAATCTTTTGGCCTTTCACATCTCCATTACGGGTATCAGGAGAAAGAACTTGGGATAGCGAATGCAATTGAGATTGCAGAAGATTTTATCGGAGAAGACCTTTTCACAGTTATACTCGGTGATAATATTATAGAAGATGATATTTCAGGATATGTTAAGGAATTTGAAAAAATTGGTGAAGGTGCAATGATATTTTTAAAAAAGGTCTCAAATCCTAAAGAATATGGTATTGCATATATTGAGAAAAATAAGATTAAAAAGATTGTTGAGAAACCAAAAGAACCAAAATCAGACCTTGCAGTTGTAGGTCTTTATATGTATGACAGGGAAATATTTAAAGAGATAAAAAGACTTACACCTTCAAAAAGGGGAGAATACGAGATAACGGATATAAATAATTATTACTTGAAGAAAAATAAACTCTATTATAGAGAAATTAAAGGTTTCTGGGGTGATGCAGGTGAAAATATAGATAGGTTGCTTGAAGTGAATAATTATGTTGCTGAAAAAATAAAAAAAGATAAGGAACACTGGTGGAATACGAAGACATTTTAAAAATCATAGAAGAAAATAAAAAATTACTTGATCATTTGAAAGAGAATTTCCCGATAATAAAATCAATTGGTGAGATCTGTTCAGAAACTATAAAAAATGGTGGTAAAATAATTGTTATAGGGAATGGAGGAAGTGCAGCACAGGCACAGCATTTCTCCTGCGAACTTATTGTAAAAATGGACAGGGAAAGAGAGGCAATGCCCTGTATTGCATTGACCTCGGATTCCTCTATCATCACCGCTATCTCAAATGACAAGGATTTTAAGTATGTATTCTCAAGACAGATTGAGGGATTAGGGAAAAAAGGTGATGTTCTTTTTATATTGAGCACAAGTGGAAATTCTGAAAATCTGATTGAATCAGCAAAAAAGGCAAAGATGAAGGGTATTAAGATTCTTTCTTTATTAGGTAAGGATGGGGGTAAAGTAAAAGAACTTTCAGATATAAAATATATAGTCCCATCAGTTAATACACAGAGGATTCAGGAAATACATAATCTTATACTTCATATCATTGTTCAGGTAATAGAAGATGAATTCTTTAGAAATTAAATCTTATGCAAAGATAAATCTTTTCCTTGATATCGTTGGAAAAAGAGAAGATGGATATCATAATATTTTAACAATATTTCAGATGATCAGTTTCCATGATAATATAAAAATAAGTATTAAAAATGGGAAAGGGATAAAGGTTATAACGAGCAATAAAAATATTCCTGATGATGATAGAAATCTTGCATATAAGGCTGCATTATATTTCCTTATCGAAACAAAGATTTATAAAGGGATTGAGATTCGCATAAAAAAGAATATCCCAACAGGTGGTGGTCTTGGTGGTGGAAGTTCAAATGCCTCAGCAACACTTCTCGGGCTTAATAAATTATTTAAAAAACCGCTTGATATAAAAAGATTGAAAGAAATTTCAGAAAAGATAGGTTCTGATTGCCCATTCTTCCTTGTGGGTGGGACTGTTCTTGCAGAAGAAAAGGGGAATAAATTTAAGGAATTTCTTCCAACTCCAAAACTTTATATTCTCGTATTTTATCCAGGTTTTGAGGTAAAAACCGAATATGCTTATAAAAATTTTTTAAATCACTTGACAAAAAAGAATATTGATGTATCTTTAATAATAAATGCAATTAAGGGAAAAAGGGATATTGAGATTGGTAAATATCTTTATAATGCTTTTGAAGATGGTTATTTTAAAGAACATAAAGATATTTACCAATTATTTAATATCCTGAAAAATGGAAAGTGTTTAGGCGGAGGTGTTGCTGGAAGTGGTTCTTGTATTTATACAATTTACAGGAAGAAAGGTGATCTTTTAGAGGATTTTAACTATTTGAAGAATTATGGTGATGTGTGGATTGCAAGAACCGTCTCTTCCAGTGAATATTTAAAAACTTTCAACCTATTGGAGGATGAATTATGCAGATTACTGAAGTAAAAGTTATGGTCAAGAGCGAACCTAAACTTAAGGGTTTCGCAAATGTAACATTTGACAATGAGTTTGTTGTGAGAGGTATAAAGATTATTGAGGGACAGAAAGGGCTTTTCATCTCAATGCCTTCAAAAAGAGGTAAGGATGGGAAGTTCAGGGACATTGCACATCCAATTAACAACGAAGCGAGGGAGAAAATACAAAAAGCGATACTTGAAGAGTATAATAATATTATTGCTAAGAAAAATTCTGAAAATAGTAAACAGGAAGGAACTTAATCTTCTTGGGGTGTCGCCAAGCTGGCAAGGCACGGGATTTTGGATCCCGCATTCGGAGGTTCGAATCCTCCCACCCCAGAGTTGAAAGATTAAAATATGGATGAGATGAAGATTTTTTCAGGTAATTCAAATAGACAACTTGCAGAGAAGATATGTGAGTATATAGGGGTTCAGTTAGGAGAGATATTTGTAAGTAGATTCATTGATGGCGAAATATGTGTGAAGATTCTTGAGAATGTGAGGGGTAAAGATACTTTTGTTATACAATCCACACATCCACCTGCTGAAAACCTTCTTGAACTCCTTATAATCCTTGATGCATTAAAAAGGGCTTCCGCCAAAAGAATAACCGTTGTGATACCATATTATGGATATGCGAGACAGGACAAAAAAGATGAGCCAAGAACACCTATAAGTGCTAAACTTGTTGCTGATCTGATTACAACGGCAGGTGCACACAGGATACTCTCAATGGATTTGCATGCTGAACAGATACAGGGATTTTTCAACCTTCCATTTGACCATCTTTATGCTGCACCTGTTATAATTGAACATATAAATTCAATGAATTTTGATCTCTCGGAACTTGTTATTGTCTCCCCTGACCCTGGAAGGGCAAAAAGGGCAAGGGGAATTGCTAAAAGGATTGGTAATATGCCTATCGCAATCGTTGATAAAAGAAGACCATCACCGAACCAATCAGAGGTTATGAACATTGTTGGTGATGTGAAGAATAAAACTGTAATATTGATAGATGATATCATTGATACAGGTGGAACACTTGCAGGTGCTGCGAAGGCTCTGAAGGAAAACGGAGCAAAGAGGATATTCTCATATGTTACACATCCTTTGTTATCTGGTGATTGCCTGAAAAAGATTGAGGATTCTCCCATTGAGAAACTCGTTATTACTGATACAATTCCATTGAAAAATAAAAACTCCCAGAAAATAGAGGTTATCTCTGTTGCAAAGTTGCTTGGTGAGGCAATAATAAGAATACATGAAGAAAGATCAGTAAGCACACTTTTCATATAGGAGGTGAAGATGTTAAAGATTGAAGCATTTGAGAGAAATGAAATAGGAAAAACAGGTGTTAAGAAGATTTTAAAGGAAGGATACATACCTGCTGTAGCGTATGGGCACAATGAAAAGACAATCCACCTTATGATAAAATATCAGGATTTAAAAAATCTTATACACGATCTACCTTCTGAATCTGCTACCATTGAACTTTCTATTGGTGGAAAGAAATTTATAACAGTGATAAAAGAACTCACAAGGCATTACAGGACACACGACATTCATCATATTGACTTCCAAATATTACACAAGGATGAAATGGTAAAAATAAAAGTCCCTATAGAACTTGTTGGGGAATGCGAAGGGGTAAAAGAAGGTGGAATTATAGACTTTGTTGTAAGGGATGTTGAGATAACATGCTTACCCGATAACATACCTGAAAAGATAGTTCTTGATATAACACATCTCAAAATAGGTCATTCAATCCACATAGGAGATATAAAAACAGAGGGGAAATTCAAGATAAATCTTCCACCTCATACACCTGTTGTGTCAATTGTTGTTCCTAAGAAATTAGAAGCAATCACTCCAACACCAACTGCTGAAGCAGGAATTGTTGAAGTACCTAAAGAACCCGAAGTGATATCCAAGAAGAAAGAAGAAAAAGAAGAAGAGAAAGAGGAAGAAAAAGAGGAAAAACCAAAAGAGGAGAAGAAGAAATAAAGTGTATAATAAAGTTATAGTAGGACTTGGGAATCCAGGAAGTGAATATGAATACACGAGACACAATATTGGTTTTATAACAATAGAAAAAATTGCTGAAAAATTTAATGTTTATTTTGAACCATCAAAAGGTGATTATCTATTTGCAAAAAGAGATAATATTTTCCTTATTAAACCTTTGACATTTATGAATAATTCAGGTATTGCAATATCCCAATTCCTTGAGATTTACCCTGATTTTGATATATCAAATATGCTTGTTATTCATGATGATATGGACCTTCCTTTTGGTTACATAAGGATTAGGAAAGATGGTTCAAGCGGTGGACACAAAGGTGTTGAATCTATAATATATCATATTCAAAACAAAGATTTCTGTAGATTGAGGATTGGTATAGGAAAGGATAAAGATGCAATTGAATGGGTTCTTTCAAATTTCACAGAGGATGAAAAGAAGAAATTACCTGAAATAATTGATGAAGCAATCTCTGCTACATTAGTTTGGTTAGAAGAAGGGATTGAAAAAGCAATGAATAGATTTAACAAAAAGGTGAAGGAGGTTATATGAGAAGATATGAAGGTCTAATAATAATAGACCCACGGCTTGAAGAAGAAAAGATAAAGAAGAGAATAGATGAGATTAAGAATATGATTGAAGAAAAAGGGAAGATTGAAAAATTTGAAGAATGGGGAAAGAAGAAACTTGCATATCCAATAAACAAATCTGATGATGGTTATTATGTTCTCTTTGAATTTCAGGGGGAGGGTTCACTCGTGGAAGAATTGAAAAAACACCTCATAATAGGAACAGATTATATGAGGTTTATGTTTATCAGGAGATAATATGCCGAATTACAGGGTACCTGAGATAAATAGGGTTTTCTTAATAGGAAGGGCAACACAGGATGCAAGATTACAGATTTCAGCAAAAAATGAACTCCCTTTCTGTATGATAACAGTTGCAAACAACAGGAGATATAAAAATAAAAATACAGGGGAATGGCAGAAAGAAACAAATTTCATATCTGTCCAAATAACAGGTAAAATTGCAGAAAGACTCTGTGACAGGATAAAGAAAGGGACACTTCTTTACATTGAAGGTATTATTAGAACTTATAAGAAAGAGACGGAAGGAAAGAATATTACGAATACACTCGTAAGAGCGACTAACGCACAGATACTTTCAACTGAAGAAGAGTATCAACAAGAAGAGGAAGAATTCGCACCACCTATTGGTAATGACTTACCTCCAATAGGAGATGAAGATGAAGAACTACCATTTTAAGGAGGTTATATGAAGAATAAAGATTGTTATTTTTGTTCAAATAACATTAATTACATTGATTATAAAAATGTGGATTTGCTTAAAAAGTTTATAAGTGAAAGTGGGAAAATCCTCGCAGGAAGGACAACAGGAACCTGTGCAAAACACCAGAGAAAATTGAAAAAGGCAATTAAGAGAGCAAGGATTATGGCATTACTACCATTTGTCGCAAGGATAACAAGGTGAGGTGAAAATGGAGGTTATCCTCATAAAGGATGTTCCAAATTTAGGGAATAAAGGGGAAAGAAAGAATGTGAAAGATGGTTATGCAAGGAATTATCTTATTCCAAGAGGTCTCGCAATACCTTTCACAGAAGCAAATCTAAGAAGATTTGAGAGTGAATTTAAATTGAAAAAGAGTGCTGAGGTGAAAAAAGAAGAGGAAGCATTAAAGATACAGAAAGAACTTTCAAATATGACATTTACTATTAAAAGAAAAATTGGAAAAGATGGAAAATTATTTGGTGCAATCACATCAAGCGACATCGCAGAAGCAATAAAAGAAACTTCAAAGTATGAATTTGATAAAAAGGAAATCATCCTTGAAGAACCTATCAAGTCAAAAGGGATATTTGATATAAAGATAAAGATATTTAAAGATATTTATGCAAATATAAAATTATGGGTTATAAGTGAGGAAGAATGAAAGAGGTATTTGTATCTGGTTTTGGTCAGGATGAAAAGGGTGATATAATAATTATTCTTTCAGAAAAAACACCCGGGAAGAAGGTTCTTCCAATATGGATAGGAGATTATGAAGCACAGGCAATAGCAAGGGGTCTACAGAAGATTACTCCCCCAAGGCCTTTAACACACGAACTCCTTTTAAGTATACTTTCAGGTTTAAATTATGTGATTGATAAGGTTGTGATAACCGATCTAAAAGATAACACATTTTATGCAGTAATATGGCTTAAAAAAGATAATAATATTTATCATATAGATGCAAGGCCTTCTGATGCAATCGCACTTTCAATAATGGCAGGTGCCCCAATTTATGTGAATGAAGATGTTCTTGAAAGAGGTGGTATTAATATTGAATCATCTGAAAAGAATGCGCAGGATATAAAAAAATACCTTCTTTCTATGAAACCTGAAGATTTCGGCAAGATGGAACTTAAATGAGATGCGTTATACAGAGGGTGAAAGAGGCATCTGTAATTGTTGAAAATAAAGAGATTTCTTCAATAAAGAAAGGTCTTCTCATATTACTCGGTGTTCAGGTTGATGATAAAGAAGAGGATGCAATAAATCTTGCAAAGAAGATACCGAACCTCAGAATATTTGAAAGGGATGAAAAATTTAACGACTCCCTTATTGATGTTAAAGGTGAAGCACTTGTTGTATCACAATTCACACTTCTTGGAAGGACAAAAAAAGGATTAAGGCCTGATTTCATACTTGCAGAAAAACCCGAAAGGGCATCCTATCTTTACAAAAAATTCATAGAAGAAATATCAAAATATGTCCCTGTGAAAGAAGGAATTTTTGGGGCAAAGATGGAGATATCTCTCATAAATGATGGGCCAGTTACGATAATAATGGATACGAGGGAGAAAGAATGAAAAGTATGACAGGCTTCGGAAGGGCTACAAAAGAAATCAATGGTATAACAATAATATGTGAATTAACTTCTTTGAACAACAAATATCTTGAGACAATCTTTAATATACCAGAAGAGATTGAATCTTACAGGATGGATATTTCTGAAATCATCAAGAAATATATAAGAAGAGGGATTGTTGATGTGAAGATTGAGATAAGGTATAACAGGGATAAAGAGTTTAAGGTGGACAAGGAACTTCTTTCACTTTATATTCCAGAACTGAAAAGTTTGATAAAAGATTTTTCACTTGACGAAAGGATTGATCTGAAAACATTGTTTCTTATACCAAATATTTTTAAAAAAGAGAAATTTCAGGATAAAAATATTGTGATGGAAATTGTTGAAGAGGCAATAAAGGAACTTCTCCTTTTTAGAGAGAAAGAGGGAGAGAATATAAAAAAGAGTATAGAAGAGAAGGTTGATTTTATAAGAAATGAGATTGAGAATATTATGTTTGAATCTAAAGAGGCACTGAAGGATAAAAAAGAAGATGTTTACAGGAAACTTCTTGCACTTAAAGAACTTGGACTGAATTTTGCAAAAGAGGATATTGAGTTTTTGGGTTTCAGGGGGGAGATAGATGAAGAGATTATAAGGCTTAAAAGCCATATTGAACTTCTGAAGGAAACAATATACGATGAAAAACCTGCAGGAAGAAGGATTGGTTTCATCATTCAGGAGATAATGAGGGAGATAAACACGATAGGTTCTAAGGCAATCCTTCCAGGAACTGTTCACAGGGTGATAAAGATAAAAGAGGTTGTTGAAGAAATAAGAGAACAATCAATGAACATAGAATGATAATAGTTATATCAGGTCCATCAGGTTCAGGAAAATCAACGATTGTATCAGAGTTAAAAAAAGAGAATTATCTTTATTCAATATCCGTTACAACAAGGAAAAAAAGGGAAAATGAGATAAATGGAAGGGACTATTTCTTTGTATCTGTTGAAGAATTTAAAAAGATGATAGAAGAAGGGAAATTCCTTGAATATGCAAAGGTTTATGGAAACTATTATGGGACATTAAAAAAGACGATTTATAATGCATTGAAGGAAAACAAAGATATAATACTTGACCTTGATACAAAAGGTTCAATAAGGATAAAAAAGTTATTTAAAGATGATGCCCTCCTTATCTTTCTCCTCACTGACACAATAGAAACATTAAAAGAGAGGCTTTTAAAAAGAAGTACAGAGAATGAAGAAGAGATAAGAAAAAGAATAAATGCGGTTAAGAAAGAGATAAAAGATGCAAAGAAATTTGATTATATTGTTATGAATATGTCAATTGATGGGACTATTGAAGAGATAAAAAATATCATTGCATCAGAGAGGAAGAAGATTTCAAGGAATCTTCATATATTAGAAAATTTTCTAAAAAATCTATAAAAAAATACTTGACAAGAATTTTCTATAGAATAATATAAAAACGATGAAACATTATATCAATTATATTAAAAACACCATAAATAAAATGTTTAATGTAAAGTCTTTGAACTTCTTTTCAAAAGATTTTTCAAGCACAGATAACAAAAGATTAATCCAGTTATTCAAAGATGCAAAAAAAGGGATATTCGCAAAGGATAATTTTTTTATCTTAAAAAAAGGTGATACAGGGATAATAGTTGAGTTAAAAAATAAGAAGGATATCAGATTATTTGAAAAATTTAGATATTTAATGAAACATATCTTTGATGATATTTACAATTATTATATTCATCAAAAGATGGACCATTTGTTTTTATCACTTACTGAAATAAAATCTTTTGAAGATTTTCATAACATTCTTGTTAAAGAACTATGTGAGACATTTGAGTTTGAAAAAGGTGTTTTCTGTTTATACAATCCTGATGAGAATATTATATACGC
>Ga0123519_10001787_pt1 | contig 36739 bp, 49 predicted proteins | sample YelNatPaOPRAMG02_FD_87396 | JGI IMG/M metagenome (GOLD analysis project Ga0123519, IMG submission 87396) | Hot spring microbial communities from Yellowstone National Park - Yellowstone National Park OP-RAMG-02 (version 2) | ecosystem: Environmental > Aquatic > Thermal springs > Hot (42-90C) ... | reverse complement strand
CGTCTCAGATCCGTTTTGATCAAGCGAGAGACTCTCGCCCGTGCCGCCCGGCAAATCAACCTCGGCAAATATCTATATCTGGGGAAAGGAGAGGAATCCGGAGGAGGTAGAGAAAAAGACACCAACTTGGCAGGCGGATTGGAGTCTTTGATCGCCGCTATTTACCTGGACCAGGGATTAGAAACGGTTAGAAACTTCGTCCTCAAATTGTTCGTAACAATAATACAGGAAATAACGGGATCTGGTGCTGTTATTGACTATAAATCTCGTCTTCAAGAGTTAATCCAATCCAGAGAGCAAATCACACCATCTTACCACCTGATTGAAGCCATCGGACCTCCACATGAAAAAACCTTTACTGTTGAGGTACGCGCGGGACAGATTGCACTGGGAAGAGGAACCGGAAAAAGCAAGAAGGCTGCAGAAATGGAAGCCGCACGAGTGGCTCTGGAAAAAATCGTCCTGCAGGACGATAATCCTCAAGAATCATCCACGTCTATTAAATAGCCTAATAGAAATTTCCGGAAAAGAAATGCTCCGGGCAGGCTTTTACTCCCGGAGCATCTATCTAAAAAACTTGTGCAAATTAACGCTTGGTATATTGAGGTGCTTTGCGGGCGCGCTTGAGACCGGGTTTCTTTCTTTCCTTGGCTCGATCATCTCTGGTCAATAATCCGAACTGCCGCAAATTCTCCTTGTTTTTTTCATCAACCAGTACCAGAGCCCTTGCAATTCCATGGCGAACTGCGTCTCCCTGTGCGGAAATACCACCCCCTTCAACCTGGGCCACCACATTAAATTTCCCTACGCTTTCGGTTACCATCAGGGGCTGCAGTATCCGACGCCGTATTTCCAGGCGATTGTAAAGATCCTCGTACGGAACTCCGTTTATAATAATCGCGCCGTTACCGGGCATCAATTTTACCCGGGCTACCGCGGTTTTTCTTCTGCCTGTTCCATAAAAATAAGCCTGCTTTTCCACTGAATCCTGACCTCTTTAATTTTTAATAATTCTTCTCTGGAAACTTAATTATCTCTTTGCTTCTTTCTTCTGTTTGGGCTTAATTTCTGAAGGCAAATTCCGGATGATAATCTGCTTTTCTCTGGCTTTTACTGTAACCGGAACGGATGCCTGTTTTGATTTTACAGGTTCAGGCCCCGCGTAAACCTGCAATCTCTTCATCATTCTGTCATGCAAATGATTGTGAGGCAACATACCATCGACAGCAAAGATAAGTGCCCTTTCTGGATGCTGCTGCATCAATTTTTCGTAGGTGATCTGTTTGAATCCGCCCGGATAATTAGAATGCCAGTAATATATTTTTTCCTGCTCTTTTTTACCCGTAACAAGTATTTTTTCAGCATTGATCACAGTGACGCAATCGCCAATATCCGCATTACGGCTAAAAATGGCTTTATGTTTGCCCATAAGCAATCTGGCAATCTCTGTCGCCAGACGTCCCAGAATTTTCCCCGATGCATCGATGACATGGGTTTCTCTCTTGATATCTTCCGGTTTAACACTATAGGTTTTCATCATATTCCCCCAGAGGACGGGGATAACTGACCTGCATGAGGAATAATCCTCGTGCCGGAGCAGTTGGTCCCGCCAGACCTGGTTTTTTCGCCTCCATTATAGATTGAAAATCTTCAACGCTGATTTTTTTCTGCCCCACCTTAATCAGTGAGCCGACTGTATTCCTCACCTGGTGAGGCAGAAAAGAGCGTGCGATGATATCAAAAATCACCAGTTTGCCTTTTTTTGTCACCCGGGCTTCGAAAACCGTTCTCTCGGTGCTTTTGATCGAAGCACGGTTGATATCCGTTACAAATGAGGCAAAATCATGCTTCCCTACCAGTAAACGAGAAGCATTGTTCATAGCCTCAATATCCAGCTCTCCATCAACTAAATAAGTATATTTCCTTTTGATCGGGGAGCGCGTATCGCAATTCCAGATATAATAATGATACTGCCTGCTAACCGCCTCTCGCTGGACGTTAAAGTTACTATTAACTTTGTAAGCTGCTTTTACCGCAATGTCCTGCGGCAGATAATAATTTAAACCTCTAACTATATTCTCTATTTTTATCGCCGAGCCAGTTTTGAAACTTACCACCTGCCCTCTGGCATGTACCCCCGTGTCAGTCCGGCTGGCAGCAACTACCCTGATCTGCTCACCGGTAAGCTTGAAAATGGCTTTTTCCAGTTCGTCCTGAATCGTCGGTGCATTAACCTGATACTGAAACCCGCAATATTCTGTACCATCATATTCAATTATCAGGACAATCCTGGATAAATTCTCAGCCAACTTACCCTGCCGGGTGATACCTCTTCAACTCCATTATTTGACCAGTTCTATCTGTACCATGGGAGCTCCGTCTCCCATCCGCATACCAAGCCGGGTAATCCTGGTATAGCCGCCGTTTCTATCCGCGTATCTTTTACCGAGCTCATTAAAAAGTTTATCGGTAACCTTCTTATCCATAATGAAGGAAAGAGCTTGCCTTCTGGCATGCAATCCACCATCTTTAGCCAAAGTGATCATTTTCTCGGTCATACTTCTAACTACCTTGGCTTTAGGCTCGGTAGTTTTGATCTTCTCATGATCCAGTATTTCAGTAACTAGGTTCCGGAACATCAATTGCCGGTGACCGGTCGGTCTGTCAAATCGTCTGCTTACAACATTATGTCTCATAATATTCTTCCTACCTGATACCAGATTAAATCACTGTGTGGTAAATACTAACTTTCCTCTTCATCCTCCGGAGGCTCAGCTTCCTCATCGGCTCTGGCACTGCTTCCACTACCAGCCAGCGTTAAACCAAGAGCTTTTAACTTCTCCTCAACTTCCTGCCGGGATTTCTGACCGAAGTTCCTGAGTGATAACAGCTCTTTTTCTCCTTTGGTGATCAGATCACCAACGGTGACAATGCCTCCTCTGCGCAAGCTGTTCATCGTCCTGACAGAGAGATCCAGCTCCTCCACCGGCATATTAAGTTTATCGTCAGGAATACTGGCAGTTACAGCCTTTTTCTCCATGGCAGGCTGGGCAACCTCAGACAGGCTGGCAAATGGAGTAAGCTGCTTGATTAACAGATCGGCTGCACGGCTGATAGCTTCGGCCGGTGTGATGGTGCCATCAGTCCAGACCTCTATATAGAGCCTTTCACGACTGGTTTCCCGTCCGATATGTAGCGGTTCAATTGTATAATTGACCTTTCGGATCGGTGTAAAAATTGCATCCACCGGGATAACACCAATCGGAAGATTGGCATTGGTATCCGCCTGCCGATACCCCTCTCCCAGTTCAACGTTTAACTCGATGCTCAATCTGGCATCTGGAGAATCCAGAGTAGCTATATACTGCTCGGGATTCACGATCTCAAAATCCTCCGATGGTTTGATATCAGATGCGTGTACTTCACCCTCGCGAGCAACTTCAAGATAAAGTTTCCCGGGTCTCCCGGAATTTGACTTGATACGAACTGCCTTCAAATTCAATAGCAGCTCAATGGTATCCTCTTTAACATTCGGAATGGTCGAAAATTCATGCTGGACCCCCTCTATTTTGACCGATGTAATCGCAGCTCCGGGCAAATATCCCAGTAGCATCCTTCTCAGGGAATTGCCAATGGTAATTCCCACACCTTTCTCCAGAGGTTCAGCCGAAAACCGCGCGTAATTCCCTCTGCTTTCGACACATTCTATATTAGGAATAGCTGATGGAGACAAATTACTACCTCCAATTAAACTTACCTGGAGTACCACTCTACCACGCTGGTGGGCTCAAATCTGGTTTCAATCACATCTGATGATGGCAGGGCCAGTACCTGACCTACCAGATTTTCCCTATCCAAACTTAACCAGGCTGGAACAGTTTTGGACTTTATGGTTTCTACAATGGTCTTATAATATTCGGTCTTCTTGCTGCCTTCCCGCCACTTGATTACGTCTCCCTTATTTACCAGATAAGAAGAGATATTAACTTTGTGATCATTTACCAGGATATGTCCGTGTGATACAAGCTGGCGCGCCTGGGCATGATTATCTGCAAAACCAAGCTTGTAAACCACATTATCAAGTCGTCTTTCCAGCAGAACAACCAGATTATCACCTGTAACGCCCGGTTGCTTCCCGGCCAGAGAAAACATTCTTTTAAACTGTCTCTCTAAAAGTCCATAGCTATATTTGGCTTTTTGCTTTTCTCTAAGCTGTACGCCACGATCGGATAAACGCCTGCGCTGCGCTGCATGTGGTCCCGGCGGCTTTGGCCGCCTTTCCATGGCACACTTGGGACCAAAACAGCGTTCGCCCTTTAAAAACAACTTATCTCCGCTTCTGCGGCACAATCTGCAATGCACACTGATAATTCTTGCCATTTTTTCTCCCTATACTCTCCGTCTCTTTGGAGGACGACAACCGTTGTGGGGCACCGGCGTGACATCCCTGATACTGGTAATATAAAGCCCTGAAGCCTGCAGCGAACGGATGGCTGCCTCTCTCCCGCTACCAGGTCCCTTGACAAAGACCTCAACCTGGCGCAGCCCCATTTCCATGGCTTTGCGAGCAGCCTCATGAGCTGCCATCTGTGCCGCATATGGGGTACCTTTACGGGAGCCTTTGAATCCCGATGAACCGGCGCTTCCCCAGGCTATCACATTACCCTGCGGATCGGTTAGCGTGACGATCGTATTATTGAAAGTAGATTGTATATACGCTCTACCGTTAGCAACCGACTTTCTTTCTCTTCTCTTCCCTTTACCTTTTGCCTGTTTGGGCATCAACTCCTCCTGATTAAGGTATACTTAAATCAATAATCCCGACTCAAGTTATTTTATTTCTTGGTAGCTCCGCGCTTCTGACCTCTACCAGCAACAGTCTTTCTGGCACCTCTGCGTGTTCTGGCGTTGGTTCTGGTGCGCTGCCCCCTGACAGGTAATCCACGGCGATGCCGGCTACCCCGATAACTGCCGATTTCGATCAAGCGTCTGATGTTTAAATTAACTTCTTTACGCAGATCGCCTTCAACCTTGTATTCGCGATCTATAATTTCGCGAATTCTGTTTAACTCCTCCTCGGTTAAAGCGTCCGCCTTTACGTCCGGTTTGATCTTTGCCTTTTCCAGAATCTGCCTGCTATTGGTAGGGCCGATGCCGTATAAATACTGCAAAGATACCCAAATCTGTTTATTACGGGGAATATCTACCCCAGCAATACGTGGCATTAACGATCCTCCTTAACCTTCATCAAGCTAGCCCTGCCTCTGTTTGTGCTTGGGATTGGTGCAGATAACTCTGACCACCCCATGCCGCCTGATAATCCTGCATTTTTCACATCTTACTTTTACAGAAGTCCTGACTTTCATATCTATTTTTCAACCTTACATGTATTCTTTCGCTGATCTACGTGCTTGATAAATCCAGCTTGAGTTTTCAGACACAACCATATATTTTACAATAAACCAGCCGTTTAAATCCAGTCTATTCCAGCCTGTAGGTAATTCTTCCGCGTGACAGGTCATAAGGTGATAATTCAATTAAGACTTTATCTCCCGGGAGTATCCGGATATAATGCATTCTCATCCTCCCGGATATATGCGCCAGAACACGATGTCCATTCGCCAGCTCTACCCAGAACATGGCATTTGGTAATGCCTCTACCACCGTCCCTTCGACTTCGATTGTTTCTTTTTTCGGCATATTATCCTTAATATTGAATCCTGAATATACGCTGTCTTAATAATCACTCGACGGTCAGGATTTCCGCTTCTCCGTCGGTGATTGCAATGGTATGTTCAAAATGAGCTGATAGACTGCCATCCAGCGTGCATACCGTCCACTTATTATCACAGAGTCTGGTGCGCCAGTCTCCGATGTTCAACATCGGCTCTATTGCCAGCGTCATACCCTTTTTTAACATCGGACCGGTCCCCGGACTGCCAAAATTGGGAATCAACGGCTCCTCATGCATCTGGCGTCCGATTCCGTGCCCGGTATATTCACGTACAACAGAGAATCCTCTGGATTCTGCATACTGCTGGACAGCCGCTGAGATATCCCCAAGCCGGTTTTTATTTCTTGCCTGAGCAATCCCCGCTCTCAAAGCTCCCTGGGTTGCTTCGATCAAAGCCTTTGCCTGGAGACTGATTCTCCCCACTCCAACTGTGATCGCAGAATCTCCCTGATATCCCTGGTAAATTGCTCCGAGATCCAGGGATATTATGTCTCCCTCGCAGAGAACTCTGTCGCCGGGTATTCCATGGACAATCTCGTCGTTAACCGAAACACACAGACTGGCTGGATAACCTCTATATCCCTTAAACGATGGGATACCTCCCAGCTTCCTGATTTCTCTCTCTGCTATTACATCCAGTTCTTTAGTTTTTAACCCAGGCTTTACTTCTCCGGCGAGTATAGCCAGCACTCTGGCTACAATTTTACCTGCCTGCCTCATAATGGCAATTTCTCGCTCAGATTTGATCGTGATTGCCATTTACCTCTTCTTGTGTAAAGGCTGAAGTACAGACACAATCCGTTCATTGATTTCTTCCATGCTTCCTTCCCCGTCCACTTCAATCAACTTACCCTTTTGTTTGTAATAATCAATCAGTGGAGCGGTCTCTTTGAAATAAACCTCCAGCCTTTTTTTGATTGTATTGATATTATCGTCATGTCGTTGATATAACTCTCCCCCGCATTTATCACATATCCCGGCCACTTTAGGCGGCGAGTAAACCTCATGATAAGGTGTCTGACATCTCCGACATATCCACCTGCCGCCGAGTCTCTTCAGAAGTTCTTCTTCAGATACCTTTATGTAAATTACCTTATCAATACCATTTTTCTGCTTCTCCAGAGCCTGGTCAAGTGCTCTCGCCTGCTCAAGATTCCGCGGAAACCCATCCAGCACAATCCCATTTTTACAGTCATCCGCTGCAATCCTGTCCATAACCATTCTGACCGTAATCTCATCAGGGACCAGCTGACCCTTTTCCATGTATGATTTCGCGGTGCGACCCAGTTCGGTGCCTTTTTCAATCGCCTGTCTGAACAGATCACCGGTGGCGATGTGCGTTAATTTCAGCTTCTCTGAAATCAACCCTGCCTGGGTTCCCTTTCCTGCACCGGGAGCACCAAGTAAAATGATTTTCACCTGTCACTCCTATTTGATAAATCCTTCATACCGGCGCATCACCAGTTGTGCCTCAAGCTGCTTCATCGTATCCAGAACTACACCAACCACGATGATTAAGCCCATACTGGAAAATTGTACGGCTATGCCGGTGATATGCTGGGCAATAAAAGGCACGAGCGCAACTACACCCAGATAGATGGCACCTGCCCAGGTAATATGACTGATCACAGAATCCAGATATTTCTTTGTCTGGGCTCCGGGTCTTATCCCGGGGATAAATCCACCCTGCTTTTGTAATACCCCAGCAAGATCCTGCTGCTGGAACACTACCATAGTATAGAAGAAGGCAAAGCCTATGGTGAGCAGAAAATAGAGACCCCAGTAGAAAAATCCCACCGGTAATGACGCATCCGGTCTAAACCAGTTGTAGATTGTATTGGCGAAGTTTGGCGCATCCGCTGGTCCCATAAAATATGTTGCGATGATTCCCGGAAAGAGCACTACCGACATGGCAAAAATCAGGGGAATCATTCCGGCGGTGTTAACCCTGAGAGGAATATGTGTAGAGCCGGACTGCCTGTACATCCGTCCCCCACGGAAAACACTTTTAGCGTACTGTACGGGGATCCTGCGATGCGCTTCGGTAAAATAAACAATCAGGACAACCGTCGCCAGCAGGATCAAAATATAAAATATCAAGCCGAAGTAGTTTCCACCCTCGGCTGCCAGAAATGCTCTGCCAATCGTCTGCGGATAGCCGGCGATGATACCACCGAAAATAATAATTGAAATTCCGTTTCCAATACCCCGCTCTGTGATCAGTTCACCCAGCCACATCAGGAAAACGGTGCCCGCAATCATGGAAAAAACCATGGTCGTAATTGTGAACCCGGAAGTGACGCTGACAATTCCCTGACTCCTCAGGTAGGTTATCTGCCCGTAAGCTTCCAGTGCTGCCAGGGGAATTGTTAACCAGTGTGTGATGGTATTGATTTTGTTCCTGCCCGCCTCCCCTTCCATTGAAAGTGCCTGCAACTGGGGTATCACCGGCGTTAGAATCGTCATGATGATTGAAGCGGTGATATAAGGATAGACACCCATCGCTGCGATGCTGAAGTTGCGCAATGCACCGCCGCTGAACAGATCAAGCATGCCCAGTAAAGGTACATTCTGGAAGAGCTGATCAAGGGCACTTAAATTCACGCCGGGCAACGGAACATGTGCAACGAGCCGAAAAACAATCAACATCCCCAGCGTAAAAAGGATACGCCTCCGCAAATCCGGCAGGCTGAAAGCATCAATCATTGCCTGGATTAATCTGGGTCTGCCTGGAGTAGGTCTGCTGCTCAAATCTCCTCCACTTTGCCGCCGGCGGCTTCTATTTTCGCCTTGGCAGCTTCAGAAAATTTGCTGGCTTTTACTATTAAAGCATGTTTAAGCTCTCCGTCTGCCAAAATCTTGACAGGACGAGTTAGATTCTCAATCAAACCAGCCTGTAAAAGCAGTTCGGGTGTAACTTCGGTCCCGGGATCGAAAATGTTCAGGGATCCAATATTCACTGGACTGTATTCCACCCTGAACAAATTATGAAACCCACGCTTCCTGGGTAATCTCTTGATGATTGGTAACTGTCCGCCCTCAAAGCCCCGCTGAATCTGGACACCGGAGCGGGATTTCTGACCTTTGATACCTCTGCCACTGAAAGTTCCGTGACCGCTACCGTTTCCTCTGCCGACACGTTTTCTATCCTTACGTGAACCTGGTGCTGGTTTTAATTCATTTTGTTGCATTTGACTCTTCCTCTACCATGACTAAGTGTTTGACCTTCATAATCTGCCCCCTGAGAGTAGGTGAATCCTCCCTGACTACCGACTGGTGAAGGCGGTGTAATCCCAGGGTTTTCAAGGTACTTCTTTGATCGGGACTGTATCCATTCCCACTTTTAATCAGGGTAATACGTATTTTAGCCACCTGTTGTTGCCTCCTCAGCACCTGAAACCAACTTTCTCTTTTTAATTTCTTCTTCGGGCAATTTCAGATTCTTCAAAGCGAGTAAAGTTGCCCTTGCAACATTGATGCGGTTTGAGCTACCCATGGACTTGGTTAAAACATCTTTGACTCCGGCAGCCTCCAGTACAGCTCTGATACTACCACCAGCAATAACCCCGGTTCCGGGCGTCGCTGGCTTTAAGAGGATTTTGGCTGCTTTATACTTGACCTGAATTTCATGTGGAATCGTGGTACCTCTTAAGGCCACCTTTATCAAATTCTTCCTCGCCATTGCACCGGCTTTGCTGATGGCTTCAGGAACTTCATTTGCTTTTCCAAGACCGATACCAACATGACCTGCCCCATCGCCGGTCACTGCCAGAGCGCTGAATCTCAACCGCTTTCCGCCTTTGACTACTTTTGCAACGCGGTTTATATATACCAGGCGGTCGTTTAAAGTCAGTCCAGATGGATCAATCTTGCTAATTGTCTCTTTCACCTGTTTTCATACACCTCTTAAAATTTTAAGCCCTCTTTTCGGGCGGCATCCGCCAGCGACTGGACTCTGCCGATATATTTGTAGCCACCCCGATCAAAAACAACTGTCTCAATGCCCTTTTCTTTCGCCCTTCTAGCCACAAGCTGTCCTACCAGTTCAGCCTGTGCTTTTTTGGTCTTGCCGTCCAGGCGATCCCTTAATTCGGGATCCAGAGTCGAGGCACTTGCCAGAGTGTTACCCCTCGTATCGTCAATCACCTGGGCATAGATGTGATTCAAACTGCGAAACACACAGAGCCTTGGTCTTTCAGGAGTTCCTTTGACCTTCGCACGAACTCTTTCATGCCTTCTGATCCTAGCTAATCTGGGTGCATTAGTCTTCATTACTTCCCCTTACCTACAGCTTTGCCAGCTTTTCCTGGCTTAATTCTTACTACTTCGCCAACATATCGGATACCCTTGCCTTTATAAGCATCAGGTGGACGAATCGCACGTATCTTGGCTGCCATTTCTCCGACGGTTTCTTTATTGACACCACTGACCTTAATCCTGCTGGGACCATCCAGACTTAAGGTTACCCCTGGCAAAGGTGTAACTTCAACAGGGTGTGAAAAACCAACCCTTAAAATCAGCTTTTCACCCACCTTCTCCGCTCTGAAACCCACTCCTACAATTTCAAGTGACTTTTCCCAGCCCCTGGTGACGCCTTCAACCATGTTATTAAGAAGTGCACGCGTCAATCCATGCAGGGCTCGGTGCTCCTTTTCATCACTCTGCCGAGTTACCACCAGTTTGTTATCTTCCAGTTTGATACCTATTTCGGGCAAAAAGGTCTGACTGATTTCACCCTTGGGACCTTTAACTGTCACCCGGGTGTCCTTTATATCCACTTTAACTCCAGAAGGAATTGTAATCGGTAAACGTCCTATCCTAGACATCTAAATTCTCCCCGCATTATTTACCAGACGTAACAGATAACCTCTCCGCCGACTCCTTGCTTGCGAGCCTGCTGTCCAGTGATGACCCCCTTGGAGGTCGATAAGATGGCTATTCCCAACCCACCGTAAACGCGCGGAATCTCATTTCTTTGAACATAAGTTCTCAGCCCCGGTTTGCTTACGCGTTCTATGCCGTTAATCATCGATTTATTGTTTTCATCATAACGCAAGGTAACCTTAACGGTACGCGTTGATTTACCTTTCACCACCTCAAAGTCGGTGATAAAGCCCTCTTCTTTAAGTATCTTCAGGATAGCCAGCTTAAGCCTTGATGCTGGCATTTCCACGCTCTCATGCCCGACCATTGAAGCATTTCTGATCCGGGTTAACATATCTGCGATTTGATCCGTAATAATCATGACTCCCCCTTAGCCAGCTTTTATTACCAGCTCGATTTTCTCACACCAGGAATCTGGCCAGTGAGAGCTAGTCTGCGGAAGCAAATTCTGCATACACCGAACCTGCGCATATAGGCCCGGGGTCGACCACACTGAGAACAGCGGTTATGCTGCTGGGTTTTATATTTTGCTGGACGTTCTGATTTTACAATTTTTGATATCTTTGCCATTCTCTATCCCTATTCCTTAGCAAAGGGCATTCCAAGTAATTCCAGTAAATTTCTGCCCTCTTCATCAGTTTTTGCCGTTGTTACAATGACGACCTCAAGTCCGCGAAGTTTATCGATCTTATCAAATTCAATTTCCGGAAACACAATCTGCTCCTTCAAACCAAGCGTATAATTGCCTCTACCATCGAAAGCGTCCCTGGGAACACCGTTAAATTCTCTGACCCGGGGCAGTGTAATGGTGACCAGCTTCTCAAAAAAATCCCACATCTTCTGCCCTCGCAGGGTTACCTTGACTCCAATCGGCATCCCGGCTCTCAGACGGAAGGCAGAAATCGATCTTTTGGCGCGGGTGATAACAGGATGCTGCCCGGTGATCGCCGCCAGGTCTGATTCACTGGCTTCCAGAGCTTTGGCATTGGTGATTGCCTCTCCCAGCCCAATGTTCAGAACAATTTTCTCCAGTCTTGGAACCTGCATTACGTTGGTGTACCCCATGCGTTCCATCATCATGGGTACGATTTCTTTTCTGTATTTTTCTTTAAGTTGAGACATCAGTCAATCACCTCACCGCAAGCGCGACATACTCTGGCCTTGCGCCCATCCTGCAATAGCCGAAAGCCTATCCGGGCTGGTTTATTGCATTTACTGCATATCAGCATTACATTTGCCGCACTGATTGGAGCTTCCCGCTCGATGATGCCCGCCTGCTTCACCTGCCCCCTTGCTTTGGCGTGTTTCTTGACCATATTCACGCCTTCAACCATTACCCGGTTTTCGTCAGGATAAGCAAAGCGAACTTTGCCTTTTTTCCCTTTGTCTTTTCCTGCAATTACCAGGACTGTATCGTTTTTTCTGATTTTCATCACTGACCTTCTCTTTTCAATTGATTTAGAACTCTATAATACTTCAGGAGCCAGCGAAATAATCTTGGTAAAATTCTTCTCTCTCAACTCACGTGCTACCGGACCAAAGATACGTGTACCCTTGGGATTATTGCCATCAGCCAGAATAACTGCAGCATTCTCATCAAACCGAATATACGATCCGTCCGGACGGCGGTACGGTTTGGCACACCGGATGACAACCGCTTTAACCACGTCGCCCTTTTTGACCATACCATTGGGAATTGCTTTCTTGACCGAACAAACGATAACATCACCGACCGTAGCATATTGCTTTCCAGTTCCGCCCAGAATATTGATGCACATGATGGAACGAGCACCGGTGTTATCGCCGACTTTTAATCTGGTATATTGCTGAATCATAATAGACCATCCCCAAAATTAATTCAGATTTCAGGTGATCTCCTGAGGCTTGACTTCTACAACTTCACCTTTTTGTATAATTTCAGCCAGACGCCATTTTTTATCGCGAGATAATGGACGTGTCTCGATAATTCTGACGACATCTCCCACTTTGCTTTCTTTCTTTTCATCATGGACTTTGTAGTTAACCGTTTTCTTAATGGTTTTATGATAAAGTGGATGGTGCTTGAACACCTCGACTGCAACAACTACAGTCTTCTCCATCTTATCACTTACTACACGTCCGATTCTTTCCTTATGCTTACCTGCCATTCTCTATTACTCCTGACTTTACGTGTGCTCCACGTTACCCGGTTGAGCCTGTTTTTGCTCGGCTAATTGCTTTTCCCTGATAATCGTCTCTAACCGGGCTATTTCTTTCTTCACCCTAGGTACTTCACGATGATTAACCAGTTGCCTTGTGGATAGGCGAAATCTTAGATTGAATAATTCCTGGTGAGCCTCGTCCAGGCGCTTTTTCAATTCCTCTATACTCAAAGCTCTCATTTCCTCTAATTTCACCTTAATCACACTCCTCAGTTATTAGACAGCACTGACTGCTTCACCAGTTTCTTTGACGACAAATTTGGTGTTGATGGGTAATTTATTGGCAGCCAGGCGCATGGCTTCTTTTGCCACAGCTTCATCCACACCTGCCATTTCGAACAGAATCCTGCCTGCCTTTACCACAGCTACCCAGTGATCAGGTGAACCTTTGCCACCGCCCATACGTGTTTCTGCCGGCTTTTTGGTTACCGCTTTATCAGGGAAAATTCTGATCCAAACATTGCCACCCCTCTTGATATGACGGGTAATGGCACGTCTGGCAGCTTCAATTTGCCGGTCGGTAATCCAGGCGTTTTCGAGAGCCTGCAATCCATAATTACCGAATACTACCGTATTACCTGCCTGAGCTTTACCCCTTCTGGTGCCTTTTTGAATTTTACGATATTTAACCCGCTTCGGTTGCAGCATTAGTAGCCTCCGTTCCTGTTGGATTGGGTGTAGTCTGCACTGAACTGACCGGGCTGCCTGTTGGTTGGCTGCTCGCCTCAGCTTCAGCCTCTTTTGCCTCAGGCAGAACATCACCTTTGTAAATCCAGACTTTTACTCCCAGTCTCCCCATAACTGTATGTGCTTCAGAAAATCCATAATCAACATCGGCGCGAATGGTATGCAGAGGTACTCTTCCCTGATGCATCAACTGCCGCCGGGCAATTTCTGCGCCAGCCAATCTGCCAGAGCAGAGTATCCTGATACCGCGAGCACCAGCCTGCATCGTCCTGAAAATTGCCTGCTTCATCGCCCGCCTATAAGCAATACGTCGCTCGAGCTGCTCGGCAATAGACCGGGATACCAAAGTTGCATCCAGTTCAGGCTGTCTGATTTCCTGTATGTTTAAACGAACCTTTTTACCGATTAATTTTTCAAGGAATTGTCTCATTTCATCGACACGCTGTCCACCTCGTCCGATGACAATTCCTGGCCTGGCAGTATGAATGGTCACTGCTACTTCATTCGCCTGCCTGTCTATTTCAACTCTGGAAATAGCTGCTTCGGCATATTTCTCAAAAATTGCTTTCCTGAGCTTGATGTCTTCCTGCAGAAATGCAGTATATGTCTTGTCAGCGTACCACTTACCCTGCCAATCGCGTATTACACCAATTCTAAAGCCCACTGGATGAACTTTTCGGCCCAAAACATTCCTCCTATTCTGAAACCACGACAGTAATATGGCTGGAGCGCTTTAAAATCTGATTCGCTCTACCTCTGGCGCGTGCTCTGAACCGCTTCAGCATCCGCGCTTCATCAGCCGTTATTTTGACGATTTTGAGATCTGCCGGATTCATTTGAAAATTATTTTCGGCATTGGCAGCCGCCGATTTAATTGTCTTGGCAACAATTCTTGCATTCGGAGTAGGGGCAAATTTCAAGATATTCAGGGCTTCTTCAACCTTTTTGCCCTTAACCATGTTTACCAGCAAGCGCATTTTTCTTGCCGATACTCCTGTATCTCTGGATATTGCTCTAACTTCCATTTCTCGCCTTACCTAAAAGTTTTTAAACCTTTTGCAAAATCCTTTTAATTAAACCCTAGGCTGAAGGTCCAGCCTTTTCAGCCTTTGTACCATGTCCACGGAAAGTCCTGGTATGAGCAAACTCCCCCAATCGGTGACCGACCATATTTTCGGTGATCAATACCGGCACATGTCTTCTGCCATCATGCACACCGATGGTCAATCCTACCATCTCGGGCAATATTACCGAATAACGTGCCCAGGTCTTGATAACGGTCTTCTGACCTGACCTGTTCACAGCTTCAACCTTCTTTAAAAGTTTTGGATCAACTGCGGGTCCTTTTTTGGTTGACCTCGACATAGTTACTTCTCCCTGCGCTTTACAATCAACTTATCTGAAGCTTTCTTTTTTCTGGTTTTATAACCCAGCGTGGGTTTTCCCCAGGGTGACTTAGGACCGGGCATACCGATTGGACATCTACCAGAACCGCCACCATGTGGATGATCCCTGGGCGTTAAAGCAGATCCTCTTGATTTGGGTCTCCAACCCATCAATCTGCGTCTGCCTGCCTTACCCAGACTGATATTGGCATGCTCGATATTACCGATCTGACCAATAGTAGCCGAACATTCTATGCTGATCTTTCTTAACTCACTTGATGGTAAACGCACAAGCGCATATCCACCTTCCTTTACCATCAAACGCGCAGATTCACCGGCACTTCTTACCAGTTGCCCGCCTCTGCCCTTCTGCAACTCAATGTTATGGATCAGCGTACCACTGGGAATATTTTTTAAAGGCAGATGATTGCCGGGCTTTACCTCAGCGTTTTCGCCCGACATTATAATATCTCCAACTTTTAACTCAAGCGGTGCCAGAATGTATCTTTTTTCACCATCCGCATAAACAATCAGGGCAATCCGTGCAGTCCGGTTCGGATCATACTCTATCGCTGCTACCCTGCCGGGTACACCGATCTTATCCCTTTTAAAATCAATTTTTCGCAGCATCTGCTTGACGCCACCACCCTGCCTGCGTATGGTTATTACACCCCGGTTGTTACGTCCAGCAGCAACTTTCCTGGGCGTAATCAGTGATTTTTCAGGCTCGGTTTTGGTTATTTCATCAAACGTATAGCCACTCATTCCCCGTCTGCCGGGTGATGTTGGCTTGTACTTTATTAATCCCATCTAACCTGCTCCTTCTTTGTTATACACCTTCAAATATCGTAATTTTATCCCCCGGCTTCAGGGTAACAATCGCTTTCTTCCATTTATTCACCAGGACTTTTCTCCTACCTACGCGACGCTCTCTTCCTCTCACCGTCATCACATTCACTGAAGTAACGGTGACCTTAAAAGCCTTTTCAACGGCTTTTTTGATTTGATCTTTGTTGGCGTCTGCCCTGACTTCGAATCCATATTTCCCTGCTGCCTGGAGAGCAGTATTTTTTTCAGTAATCAGTGGACGTCGAATTACTTCATACAGATTCACTGTTGAGCCTCCTGCTTTTGCCCCTCACCCCATAACTGCTCGACTTTACGAACAGCGTCTTCCGTCATTACCAGAGCACGGTAAGATAATAAATCAAGCACATTTAACGTGCTGGCAGGTAAAGTCTTTAGACCGGGTATATTTCGGGCAGATTTGATCACATTCTGCTCAGGGACAGAGGTTACAATCAGTGCCGAGGATTCTAGCTTTAAAGAATCAAGAACCTTGACCATCTCTCTGGTTTTGGGTTCCTCGAAGGTGAATTTATCCAGAATCTTTAACTGTCCTTCGCTAACTTTAGAAGAAAGAACACATTTCAATGCCAGCCGACGCATTTTTTTCGGTATATCCTTGGTATAATCTCTGGGATGCGGCCCGAAAGCCACACCGCCATGTACACGAGTCGGTGAACGTCTGTCTCCAGCTCTGGCTTCGCCGGTATGTTTTTGTGAGTATAACTTCTTCCGACTGCCGGCTACCTCTCCCCTGGTTTTGGTATCATGCGTCCCTTGCCGGGCATCAGCTCTCTGCCTGACCAGAGCCTGATGTACAACCGCCTCATTAAAGGGAACAGCGAATACAGAATCGCTGATTTCAATATTCTTGACCACTTCTCCAATCGTATTATATACTGGGACTTGCACTTTTTAGCTCCCTCTGGATGATTTTCTGATAATCACCAAACTATTTTCTCCACCAGGAATCGCACCTTTGACCAGCAAAAGGTTTTTATTAACATCAGCACTATAAACTTCCAGATTCCTGACAGTCACCCTGACATCTCCCATATGTCCGGCCATTTTCAAATTCTTCCAGACCCGACCCGGTGATGTAGTCGAACCAATAGCTCCTGGAGCGCGCTGGCGGTCAGATTGCCCATGAGTTTTTGGTCCGCCACGGAAATGATGTCTTTTCACTACTCCGGTAAAACCCTTACCTCTTGAAATACCGGTGACATCCACCTTGTCTCCAGGCTTGAAAATACTGACATCAACTTTATCTCCAGGGTTCACCCCTTCGATATTCACCACTCTCAATTCCCTGAGATATTTGAACTGTCCCAAATTTTTCAGGTGTCCCTTCTCAGGTGCATTGAGTTTCTTTGCCTGCCCAAACCCAAGCTGAACAGCCTGATAACCATCATTTTCAACAGTTTTGACTTGAGTAACAGTACAGGGACCGGCTTCAATAGCTGTAACAGCCTTGGTCTTGCCATCCTCTGTGAATACCTGGGTCATGCCAATTTTCTTTCCGATAATCCCATCTATACCAGGCATCTTATCCTTCCATCAATCAATAATTTAATCTTATAACTTGATATCAACTTCCACGCCAGAAGGCAGGTTGAGTTTGGTTAGTGCGTCGATTGTTTTGGAAGTGGTTTCGACGATATCAATCAAACGCTTGTGAGTTCTGATCTCAAATTGCTCCTGGGAATCCTTATCTATAAATGTGGACCGGATCACGCTGAACCTCTCAATCCGCGTGGGCAACGGGATCGGACCCGAGACCACAGCCCCGCTCCGCTCAATGGCTTCAACAATCTGTGCAGCAGACTGATCAACTATTTTGTGATCATATCCCTTTAACCGAATACGAATCTTCTGTTTAGGCATTTCCTCTACCCTTATTAATAATTTCCTCGGCCAATTCCTGAGGTACTTGCTGGTAATGGGAAAACTCCATTGAATATGTTGCTCTTCCCTGTGTCAGAGACCTTATTACGGTCGAATAGCCAAAGGTCTCTGCCAGCGGCACAAAAGCGTGTATGGTACACATCCCGCCATGAGTCTGGATATTTTCAACATGCCCACGGCGAGCATTCAAATCTCCGATCAAATCTCCCAGAAACTGCTCTGGAGCCATGATTTCCAGTTTCATGATGGGCTCGAGCAAGACTGGTTTGGCTTTCCTCGCACCTTCTTTTAAGGCAATTGAGCCTGCCATCTTGAAAGCCAGATCGGAAGAATCGACCTCATGATAGCTCCCATCATACAGAATAGCTCTGATATCCACCAGCGGATAACCGGCCAGAACGCCACCTTCCATGGCTTCCTTAACGCCGGCTTCCACCGGTGGGATGAACTTCTTGGGAATCGTGCCACCCTTGACATTATCAACAAATTCGAAACCTTTCCCCCTTTCCAGCGGCTCGAACCTGACCAGTACATGTCCGTACTGACCATGTCCACCTGTCTGGCGTACAAACCTGCCTTCTGCTTCAACAGGGACAGTAATGGTTTCCTTGTATGCCACCTGCGGTTTACCCACCTTAGCACTTACGCCAAACTCGGTCATCATGCGACTGATAATCACATCGAGATGCAGTTCACCCATTCCGGAGATCACAATCTGACCGGTTTCAGTATTATAATCCACCCGGAACGTGGGATCCTCATCCGATAGTTTCCGCAGAGCGTCGCTGAGCTTATCCTGATCAGCCCGGCTCTTGGGTTCAACCGCGACCGAAATAACCGGCTCCGGGAATTTGATGCTCTCCAGAATCAGTGGCTTTTCAGGATCGCACAGTGTATCTCCGGTATAAGTCTCCTTTAAACCGAGAATTGCAATAATTGCACCCGTATCGGCATCGCTAATTTCTTCCCTGTGGTTGGCATGCATGAGTAAAATGCGACCGATACGCTCCTTTTTGCCCCGTGTTGAATTCAACACAGTAGCACCGCTTTTTAAGGTGCCTGAATATACCCTTAGATATACCAGCCGTCCCATATAGGGATCGGTCACCACTTTAAAGGCCAGCGCCAGGAACGGTGCCTCATCGGAAGGAGGACAACTCACCTTCTCTCCTGAGACCGGATCCAGCGCAAAAAGAGGTGGCATATCCACCGGTGATGGGAGATATTCTACAATCGCATCAAGCAAAGGTTGAATCCCTTTATTCTTCAAAGCACTGCCGCAAAGGACCGGAACAGCTTTATTTGAGATTGTCACCCGTCTCAAGGCAGCCTTGATTTCAGCAGCACTGATATCCCTGCCTTCCAAATAGGCTACCATGATGTTATCGTCCAGCTCTCCCAGCCTCTCTATCATGGCATGCCGGTATTCTTTGACCCTGGCAATCTCTGCCTCCGGTATTTCCACTTCTTCAGGCTTAACATTTGGATCAATATCGAAGCGCCAGGCTTTATTTTCAATCAGATCAATAATCCCTTCAAACTTCTCCTCGCTGCCAAGTGGTAATTGAACCGGGATCGGAATAGCCTGGAGCCTTTCCCTGATCATATCTACAGTCCTCTGAAAGTTGGCTCCAATCCTGTCCATTTTGTTTACAAAACAGATCCTGGCGACATGATATCGGTCGGCCTGCCTCCAGACAGTTTCCGATTGTGCTTCAACTCCCTGCACAGCATCTAGCACCACCACACCACCATCCAGCACCCGTAAACTGCGTTCAACCTCGGCAGTAAAATCAACGTGACCGGGAGTATCAATGATGTTAATGCGGTGCTGACCCCAGGAGCAGGTCGTTGCAGCAGCTTTGATCGTGATACCACGTTCTCTCTCCTGCTGCATGAAATCCATCACGGTCGTACCTTCGTCAACGTTACCGATTTTGTAAGTACGACCGGTATAATACAGTATCCGCTCAGTCGTGGTAGTTTTACCAGCATCGATATGAGCGATAATAGCGATATTTCTAATAAGTTCTAATGGGAAACTTCTGGGCACCGATATTTCCTTTAATTGAGACAAACTTGTCCTGATTAATTTTTCACTGGTTTCTGATTTGAAAGTACCGACCATCTCTACCATCTGTAATGGGCAAAAGCTCGGTTAGCTTCAGCCATCTTATGGGTATCTTCCCTCTTCTTAACAGTAGCTCCCTGTCCTTTGGATGCATCAATCAATTCAGCCGCAAATTTTTCCGCCATCGACTTGCCGGCTCTGGCGCGACTTGATTTAATCAACCATCTGATGGCTACCGCTCTTCCTCTATCCGCATCCACCTCGACAGGGACCTGATAAGTTGCACCACCAACCCGTCGTGCTTTTACTTCAAGCAATGGTGTTGAATTTTTCAATGCCTGTTCAAGAACTGTCATTGGATCAACCTTCTCTTTTTCCTGAATAATATCGAAGGCAGTATAAACTATCTTTTCAGCCAGGCTTTTCTTGCCATTGAGCATAATCTTATTAATCAACTCTGATACAACGGTGCTATTATACTTAGCATCCGGTACTCTTACTCTTCTATCAACATATTTACGTCTTGGCATTTCAATTTCTCCTGTACCTACGAAGCTTCAGCGGTTGACTTGGGTCGTTTATTACCATACTTGCTTCGACCCTGTCTGCGTTTTTCTACTCCGCTAGCATCCAGAGTACCGCGGATAATATGGTAACGGACACCGGGCAGATCTTTAACACGTCCGCCCCTGACCAGCACCACGGAGTGCTCCTGAAGATCATGTCCTTCTCCGGGAATGTAGGCCGTAACCTGCATGCCGTTCGAAAGCCTCACCCTGGCGATTTTTCGCAGGCCGGAGTTCGGTTTCTTAGGAGTCATTGTTCTGACCTGCAGACAGACGCCCCTTTTCTGAGGTGCTGATTTTGGATGCACCGTGATCTTATTTTTCAGTGCGTTAAAAGTATAACGCAGAGCAGGAGCTTTGATCCTCTTCGTAATTTTCTTGCGTCCTTTTCTAACCAGCTGATTTATCGTAGGCAACTTTTCCCTTCCTATTTCACACAAATTTTAATGGATGAGACCCAGCTCATCCATTAAAGATAGACCGAATGCCAAATTCCAGTCTACCGAAACCTCTATGGACTACTAAATCCGAATGTTAAGTCTATCATAATCCGATATTGATTGTCAACTCTGCAAGGCTAAATTTCAAAACTGCCACTGAATTTTTTCCTGCAGGGCAGGGAAACCTGCACCCGTTTTTTAGCCGCGCAGAACGGCTCCCAGATCAGCATTAAGCTTCCTTAAAATCTGCTGCTGTATCTGGTTTACCTCTTCATCTGTTAAGGTATGATCCTGGGCACGATATCTGATATGATATGCCAGTGATTTCTTCCCCGGCGGTACCTGCTCTCCCATATACATATCGAAAATCTCAACCATTTCGACCAGCGGAAAACCCTGAATGGTTTCCCTGACCCTCTGATGGGTAATCTCCCGGTCGATGATGATGGCGATGTCACGAGAGATAGATGGGAAGCGTGGTACAGGCTGGTAAGGCTTTCTATACGATATCAAAGAGACCAGACAATTGAGGTTGAGCTCAATCAGATAAACCGGCTCTTCTATTTCAAACGCTGCAAGAACTTTGGGGTGCACTTCTCCTATAATTCCGACCCTCGTGGAGTCAACGATTATCTCTGCCTGTTTGTGGGGATGCAATCCGGAATCATGGCTTAAAACAAATTGAGAGTTGAGTCCGAGTCTCTCAAGAACTATTTCCGCTGTTCCTTTAGCATCATAGAAATCCATCATCCGCTCGTTTTCCTGCCAGTACCCTGCGAATAGCTGTCCGCCCATCACTCCACAAATGGTCTCCCTCTCTTCCGGCTGTCGCTTGCCGGCAGGCAGGTAAACCTTACCGGCTTCAAAAATTCGGATGCTTCCCTCTTCAAAACGCCGGTTCATCGCAAAGGCTGAAAGCAGGTTCGCCCTCAAACTCGTGCGTAAATACTCCATATCCGCCGTCATCGGGTTGGCAATCCGTACCGGTGGCGGTTCAACAGTGCCCAGATCGGGCGATAATTTTTTCAACATATCCAGACCGACCATGGAAAAGGTTAAAATTTCCGTAAAGCCACTGGAAGCAAGAATTTCTCTGACACTGTGTTTCAATTTCAACAGAGGATCGGGGTTGCGAGAGGGAATTGGAGAAGCCAGTAAGGTCAGGGGAATTTTTTCGTAACCCTGGACGCGGGCGACCTCCTCAATAAGATCCTCTTCAAGGTGTATATCATTTCGCCAGTACGGTGCTTTCGCCTGTACATCGGTATCCGAAATTGCCTTACATTCGAATCCCAGTGACGTCAGAGTATTTAAAATCTCAGCCTGGCTGAATTCAACTCCGAGAAATCGCTTTACTTTCTCAGAGGAAACAACTATCGGTACAATTTTTTGCTGACCGGGGTAAATATCAAGATAACCTTTGGCTACCTCACCTTCCCCCAGCTCAGCTATTAATTGGGTTGCCCTTCTCAATGCAGGAATGGTTAATCCTGGCGAGATTCCTCTCTCGAAACGGTAGCGAGCTTCGCTGGCGATGTTTAATAAACCGCCGGTGTGCCGGATGCTGGCAGCATTGAAGTTGGCTGCCTCTAACAGTATCGAAGTGGTCTGGTCGGTAACCTCACTGTTAGCTCCTCCCATTACACCTGCAACCGCAACTGCTCTTTCGGCATCCGCGATCACCAGCATATCGGAAGTAAGCTTGCGTTCAATTCCATCCAGTGAAATGATAGATTCACCGCTCTGTGCCCTGCGAACGATTATCTTCCGCCCCCTGATTTTATCATAGTCAAAGGTGTGCAGAGGTTGCCCGTATTCCAGCATCACATAATTGCTGATGTCCACGATATTATTGATCGGTCTCATGCCGGCAGCAACCAGACGTTCCTGCATCCATCTCGGTGATGGTTTAATCCGGACGTTATGGATCAGGCTGGCTGAATATCGGGGACACAGATCCGGAGCAAGAATCTCGATACTTATCCGCTCAAAAATCGAGGAACCCCTTTCAATATAACTAACTTCCGGTTCTCGAACCATTTTGCCGGTTAATGCTGCAACTTCCCTGGCAATTCCAATGATTGACAAGCAATCTGCCCGGTTTGGGGTTATATCCAGATCAAGAATGCTATCCCCTATGTAATCAAGCAGCGTCATACCAACCGGCGCATCTTCCGGTAAGACCATGATCACCTGGTTTTCATCCGAGATACCCAGCTCCATTTCAGAGCATATCATCCCCGCCGATTCAATCCCGCGGATTTTAGCCGGTTTCAAGATAATTTTCTCCCCTGTATGCCCGTCTTTCAACTCTGCACCTACGAAGGCAAATACAACCCTGTCTCCAACATTCAAATTGGGGGCACCACAAACGACGGTGCGCTCTTCTTTTCCAAGGTTAACCGTTACGAGCCGAAGACGGTCAGCATTCGGATGGGGCTTGACTGCCTCGATCTGTCCGATCACGACCTTTTCCCCCCAGCCCTCACCAATGGTCTGGATTGCTTTGACCTCATTTCCAGCCATGGTCAATCGGTTAGCTATCTCTGCAGGAGACAGATCGATATCAACATATTCTTTTAACCATTTGAGAGAGACTTTCATATCCTACCTCAGAATTGTCTCAGGAATCTGAGATCACTGCCAAAGAAAAGGCGGAGGTCATCTATTCCATAACGCAACATCGGGAGTCGATCTACTCCCATGCCAAACGCGAAGCTTTGATATATTGCTGGATCCAGACCGGCTTTCTTCAAAACTTCCGGATGAGTCATACCAGCACCCAGAATCTCAATATACCCCGAATTGCCACAAAGCCGGCAGCCACCACCATGACAAACCGCACATTCAATCGCCATTTCAACACCCGGCTCCACAAAGGGAAAGAAATCACAGCGAAAACGTACTTTGCGATTCTCTCCGAAGAAGCGCCGGGCAAATTCAGAAAGCGTCCCTTTTAAATCAGCCATCGTGATATTTTTATCTACGGCTACCCCATCCAGTTGATGAAACATCGGGGTATGGGTTGCGTTGCTCGCCTCATAACGATATACTTTGCCGGGGCTGACAGCCCTGATCGGTGGTTTCTGGCTCGCCAGCACCCTTGCACTCACGCAGGTATTGTGGGTCCGCAATAGCATGGGGCGCTTACCCGATTCATCGGTGATGTCAATCCAGAATGAAGACATATTATCTCTGGCAGGGTGACCTTCCGGAATATTGAGAGCATCGAAGTTATAATACTCAAGTTCGACTTCCGGTCCATCCACTATCTGGAATCCCAAAGAACTGAATATCTCACAAATTTCCTGAATGGTCTGAGCAATCGGATGTAAATGCCCCACAGGAGGTCGCCTCCCGGGCAATGTCACATCGATTGTCTCCTTCAACGCAGCCGCCACAATCTGGGCTTCTTTGATCGCTTTCTCTCTGGCTTTAAAAATATTTTCAAGGTAATCTTTGAGAGAATTGGCTGCCGCACCAACGGTCTTTCTGTCTTGGATTGAAAGAGAGGCCAGGCTGCGTAAAACCTGATTTAATTCACTTTTTTTCCCGAGGTATTTCACCCGCCATGCTTCCAGAGCGCCGGTGTCCGTTGCGCGATCAAGCTCAACAATTGCCTCGGATTTTATCTTATCAAGCTGATTTAACATCTCTTCGCCGGTTTTTATTGCCTTCAAACAAACTTTTTCCCTCTCCGGTCAGGAGAGGGAAAAATCTTTTCCCCGATGACTGTCAGAATTATTTTGCTTTTACAGCAGTCTGTACCAGATTCGCAAATGCTCCGGGATCTCTAACTGCCATGTCTGCCAGCATCTTGCGATTAATCTCAATTCCAGCGTTCTCCATGGCATAAACAAGCTGGCTATAAGTCACTCCATTTGCCCTGGCTGCAGCGTTGATTCGTGCGATCCATAAACGCCGCATATCACCTTTCCGTTCGCGACGATGAAAATAAGCATAGTTTAATGAATGGAGCATTGCTTCATGAGCACGCCTGACCAGCTTGTGTCTTGTAGCTCTCTGCCCCCTGGTTAACTCAAGTAACTTATTGTGCCGACGTCGTGAAACGACACCTCTTTTTACACGTGCCAAAGTGCTTACCCCCGAATTTATTTAATCAAAAATGATAAAGATGATTAATTGTTAAAAGTTTCGCAGACGGATTCAACGGATATATTTTGCACCATACGGAAGCAGGGCTTTCAATCGGTCTTTCTCCGCATGGCTTGCCGGGATCATTTCGTCATAAAGCCCCTTTGCCATTTTCGACCTGTTCCTCCTCAGATGGCTTTTGCCCCCCTTGGTTCTGAGAACTTTTCCTGTACCGGTAGCCATGAACCGGTCTTTCGCCCCTTTGTGAGTTTTCATTTTATATTTTTTAAGCATTTGCCGATTCCTTTACCTTCTCAACCTTATCTTCTTTATTCTTAACAGACTGATCCACAGATTCTCCATCTGACTTCTCGGATTGGGTTGAACCAGCTTTGCCGGCTTGAGCAGATACAGTCGCTTTCCCTATCTGCCCGGAGAACGGGACGAGAACCATAAACATTCGGGATCCTTCCATGATTGGTTGTTTCTCTATCCCGGCGACCCCCTTTAATGTTTCCATCATTTTCTCCAGTAGCCGCCATCCCTGGTCTGCATGTGTTATTTCCCTTCCACGGAACATAATGGTTATTTTGACCTTATCACCATCGCCGAGTAACTTCTTTACCGAACGGATCTTAGCTTCAAAGTCATGTTCGCCAATCTTAGGTCTCAGGCGGATCTCCCTTACTATATTCGCCTTCTGACCCTTTTTCATCTCTCGTTCTTTTTTCGCCTGTTCATATTTGTACTTGCCATAATCCATTAACCGGCAAACCGGAGGAACAGCGGTAGGTGCAACCTCCACCAGATCAAAGTTCCTCTTTTTTGCCAGCTCGAGAGCCTGATATAATGGCATCACTCCAAGCTGCTCTCCCTTCTCACCTACCAGCCGGCATTCCTTTGCTTTGATCCCTTCGTTTACTCTCAATTTCTTAATTATGTGCTGAATACCTCCAATTCAATAATATTTCTATTATTATTATACATGGAAAACCCGATCCACTCTCATGCACGACTCCTGCCTGGACTCAAATGCTGCTCAATATTCAAGACATGAGACATGGAATATTTTAGCATACTAATTAATTATAATTCAAAATCCTTTAGCTTCTGGGCAACATTGGCAAGCAGTTTTTCTTTGAACTCATTGAACGGCAAAGCCTGCACCTGTTTTCCCGAGCGGAGCCTCACAGAAACGGTTGAACTGCTCGCTTCTCTCTCACCCACAATTACCATGCAGGGAATCTTTTCCAGTTGCGCCTGGCGTATTTTCTGGTTCATCCTTTCAGGGCTGTCATCAACCTTAATTCTAATACCCAGCAATTTCAATTCATCTGCGAGTTTACGCGCATATCCCAGATGCTGGTCAGAGACAGGGATAACCACAACCTGTACCGGCGATAACCAGAGAGGAAAAGCCCCGGCATAATGCTCTATCATCATGCCAAAGAACCGCTCCCAGGCTCCGAGCAAGGCGCGGTGAACCATGTATGGACGATGCTCTCTGCCATCCGGGCCTGTGTAAACCATTTCAAATCTTTCAGGCAGGTTGAAATCGAACTGTATGGTCGTCATCTGCCATTCGCGACCGAGGGCATCTTCTATCTTAAGGTCAATTTTAGGGCCGTAGAAAGCCCCTCCCCCTTCATCAATTTTATACGGGAGACCTTTTTCTTCCAGCACTTCTTTTAAAGAACTTTCTGCTTTTACCCATTGCTCTTCTGTACCGATCGCTTTGGCAGGTCTGGTGGATAGATAGATGCTGTATTTCTCAAAGCCAAATACCTTCCACATGTAAAGTGAAAGCCGTAATACTTCTGCGATTTCACCCTTGATTTGTTCCGGTGTACAAAAGATGTGGGCATCATCCTGGGTAAACCCTCTTACTCTCAGCAGACCGAGTAGTACCCCGCTTCTCTCATACCGGTAAACAGTCCCCAGTTCAGCCCACCGAAGAGGAAGTTCACGATACGATCTTGGCTGGGACTTGTAAACCAGGATATGAAACGGACAGTTCATCGGCTTCACGAAATATTTTTGTCCATCAATATCAATCGGGGAATACATATTCTCCCGGTAATTCTCCAGGTGTCCGCTGATTTCCCACAGGCGACTTAACCCGATATGGGGAGAATACAGTATGTCGTAACCATTGGCAAAATGTTCCTGGCGCCAGAATTCTTCAACGATTGACCGTATCCGGCCACCCTTGGGACCGTAAATGATCAGCCCCCCGCCTATTTCCTCGGGCGCAATATAGAGATTGAGCTGTTTATTCAACAGTCTGTGATCTCTCCTGGCAGCTTCCTCTATTTTTTTTAAATATTCATCAAGATCTGCTTGAGTGGCAAAAGCTACTCCATAAATCCGCTGCAACATCGGGCGACGTTCATCACCCTTCCAGTAGGCACCTGCGATGTTGATCAATTTAAATGCCCGGATTTTCCCGGTAGATTCAACATGAGGACCACGACACAGGTCCACAAAATTGCCCTGCCTGTAGATACCAACCTGATCTCCGGGGAGCTCCTTGATCAATTCAAGTTTGTAAGGCTGATCCTGGAAAAGCTTTTCAGCTTCTTCCTTATTTATTACCTGATGTATAAAGGGTACATCAGATTTGATTATTTCACGCATCTTCTCTTCAATAACAGGTAGGTCCTCCGGGGTTAATGTTCTCGGCAAATCAAAATCATAATAAAAACCGTTCTCAATCGCGGGACCAATCCCGAATTTCGCTTCGGGGAAAAGCGATTTGACAGCTTCAGCCAGGACGTGACTGGCTGAATGGCGCATCGTTTCAAGTTCCTCTGCAGTCATTTTCATCTTTTCGTTATTTGAATTCATTTCTTACCTCATCAAACAGGCACAAACTGAGTAAATTATAACAATACACAAATCCGAGTGCAATCGAATATCTTGGGAAACAGATCATTATATCAATATCCAGCAAACAGTGCACTTGACAAGCGAAATACACATATTTAAGATTTTATTCATATATGAAGCTTCGAATGATCAATATTGATTAACCTGATTTTATCCGTTAATCTGGCTCAATCATATGAGTATTGAGTTTACCATTCTGGTAGTGGATGATGATAAATACATCCTGCCACTGATCCAGGAAATCCTGGAAATGGAGGGCTATAAAATCATACTGGCTTCCAGCGGACAGGAAGCTATCGACAGATTTATCCATTATAACCCTGATTTAATTCTACTCGATTTGATGCTACCTGATATGGATGGATATACAGTCTGCAGGCATATCCGGAATCTGTCAGCCGTCCCCATCATTGTTGTCACAGCTAGGGGTGAAGACGATGAAAAACTCCGGGGCTTCGATGCCGGGGCCGATGATTATGTTACCAAACCTTTCTCTGCTCGGGAGCTGGTAGCCCGTGTAAATGCCGTTCTAAGGCGCGTATATAAAAAAGGAATACCCATTGAAAAGACAACATCCGAAACTTCTGTATTTGTGAATCGGGATTTGAGGATTGACTTTGAGAAAAAGCTGGTAACTTTAAAAAATAAGCCCGTTGAATTAAGTTCAACTGAATTTAAAATACTCGCCTATCTGGCTCAAAATAGCGAGAAGGTCATTCCTCCAGAGGAAATACTGGAAAACGTCTGGGGAAAGGAATACCGCAATGAGATTCACCTCCTGCAGGTCAACGTTGCCAGGTTGCGGCAGAAATTGAATGACGATGCCCGTGAATCCCGATTCATCGAAACTCGGCCCGGTCAGGGCTACGTGATGATCAGGTTTGATTGAAAACCCTGAGTTACTCTGCCCCCCAAACATCACTGTAAAAATCTGATAAAATCATTAAGTATGCAGCTATTTGGTACCTCGGGAATCCGAAGATTGGCTGATCAGGAACTGATTAAACTGGCCTTTCAGGTTGGACTGGCTGCGGGATCACTTTACAGTGAAATTATAGTTGGACGAGACACCCGCACATCTGGCAGTGCCCTGCGCCACAGCCTTATGGCTGGGTTAACTGCGGCCGGGGCTCACTGCTGCGATGCCGGAATCGTGCCTACTCCTACACTGGCATTTGCCGCCAGGAAATTCCAGGTAGGGATTATGATCACTGCTTCCCACAATCCGCCCGAATACAATGGCTTGAAATTACTTAATCCGGATGGCTCAGCATTTTCTGGTTTACAGCAAAAACAAATTGAAAATCTAATTGAAAACTCTTCTTCGCTTAAACTGGACTGGGACAGGATGAAATCCGAAGACTTCTTCGAAAATGCCATTGCCGATCACATTACGAGAATAAGGAGAGATTTTCCAGATCATCATGGTATCAGGGTAGTGGTTGATTGCGGAGGGGGAGCAGCCTGCAATATTACACCCGTCCTGCTAGAATCAATGGGATGCGAGTTAATCAAAATCTACTGTGAACCTGCGGGTATTTTCCCCCGTGAAATGGAGCCCATTGAATCGAATTTAACGGAATTATGCCAGGCGGTCAGGGAATCAGGAGCAAATCTGGGGATAGCCCATGATGGAGACGCAGACCGCATGATGGCAGTAGATGACAGGGGGCGCTTTATTCCGGGTGATAAGATGATGGCAATACTGGCAAAATACTGCGGAACCAGCAGCATGGTCACCACGCTGGACGCTTCGATGTCCATCGATGAGATGGGATTTAATGTCAGGCGAACACGCGTCGGTGATCCTTATGTATCCGAAGAATTAAAAAATGGAGGAGAATTTGGCGGTGAGCCAAGCGGTGCCTGGTTTTTCCCCAGGATATCATTCTGTCCGGATGGTATTTATGCCGCTGCTTTAATCACCGCCATCGCCAGCAATCATCAACTATCAGATCTGGCAGACAGTATCCCATACTACCCGGTGATCAGGGGCAATTTAAAAGGATCTCCAGCACGGATTAACGATTTGAAGAATAACCTAATCGAAGAATTGAACCCGCTGTCATATTCTACACTGGATGGCATCAAGTTGAATTTCGCCCATGGCTGGTTGCTGGTACGTCCTTCCGGCACCGAACCAAAAATCAGAGTCACCGCCGAAGCCAAAAACAGGGATGACGCCGAAGAACTCTACCGGAAAAGTACCGAAATCATAAAAAAATACCTTTGAAAGGTAAGGTGATGCAGATCAAGAAAGCAGTTATCCTCGCGGCTGGAGAGGGCACCAGGATGCGTCCTCTCACCTGCACGAGACCCAAGGTAATGTTGCCCTTAGCCAATAAACCGATTCTGGAGCATCTGCTGATGGAAATGAGATTGGCCGGAATCAGCGAATTTATCTTTATTGTAGGTTACCATGATGAACAGGTAAGGAATTATTTCGGCGATGGCAGCAAATGGGGAGTGACGATTCAGTACTGCAACCAGAGACAGCAAGCAGGCACAGCAGATGCCTTGAAAATGGCTGAAGGACTGGTAGATGAACCATTTTTACTCTCCAACGGTGATTCAATTTTTAACCATGATGAAATCCAAAAATTCATCCAAAGAGACACCAGTGCCATCGCCGTGATGAACGTCGAAGATCCAGCAAGTTATGGCATAGTTGAAGCCAAAAACGGGTATCTCTGCCGGATTTATGAAAAACCTGACCGACCTCCATCAAATCTGGCCAGTACGGGACTCTACCTGTTCACGCCAGCTATATTCTCTGCACTCTCCAGGATTCCACGATCACCGAGAGGAGAGTATGAGCTCCCTGACGCAATCCAGCAGATGATATCAAGCGGGCAAAGCATAGAAATCTATGAAATCCGTCAATGGATGGATTTCAGTTACCCGTGGGATCTCCTTTCGGCAAATGAAAAAATTATCGACTCTTTACCGGTTCAAGAAGAAGGTACAGTTGAACCTGGAGCAACCATTAAAGGGAAAGTTTCAACTGGCAAAGGAACCGTGATCAAAGCTGGTAGTTATATTGTTGGACCGGTAACCATCGGGGAGAATTGCGATATAGGTCCCAATTGCTACATCCGGCCGGGCTGTGCGATTGCCAGCAATTGCCACATAGGAGCCGGGGTTGAAATTAAGAATTCGATTATAATGACAGGCAGTAAAATCCCTCATTTGAGCTATGTCGGAGACAGTATCATTGGAGAAAATTGCAATCTGGGAGCTGGAACCAAGATCGCTAACCTGAGATTGGACAAGCAAAATATTATGATTGGAAATATCAATACCCGAAGGCGCAAATTAGGTGCTATAATTGGGGATAATGTACAGACCGGGATAAATGTTTCCATCAATACTGGTACCATAATAGGAAATAATTGTTTTATTGGACCCGGCGCTTTAGCCCACGGGATAATTGCACCCGGCTCTAAAATATTTTGAGGTACCTTGAATGAAACAGGCAGTAATTCTGGCGGCGGGAGAAGGACGCCGTCTGAGGCCATTTACTACCAACAAGCCCAAAGCGATGATTTACATAGCCGGTAAACCGATCATTCAGTATGTCCTGGAGTCGCTGGCAAATAACGGAATCAGAGACATCATCCTGATAGTTGGCTATCGGCGTGAACAGGTTTTTGACTACATTGGTGACGGGAAGCAATTTGGAGTACAGGTTCAATATATTACCCAGACCAGACAACTGGGATCAGGTCATGCTCTGGGATGTGCCAAAGGAGCGACGGATGATGAATTTCTGGTTTTACCCGGAGATAAGCTGATTACACCCGAGACAATCGCCGATATACTGGCTGTTTCATCCATGTCCGTACTGATCAGACGTGAGGAGAACCCTTCGAGATACGGCGTGGTCACTCTCGAAGGAAACAGGATTGCCAGAATAACCGAAAAACCAGCCCATCCTGAAAGCAATCTTATCAATACCGGCATTTATTCGTTTACCAGAGAAATTTTCAATTTTATGAATTCCAAGCTGGATATTCCTGACATATTAAATGAAATGATTGAAAAGGGTTTCGCTTTCAGGGCGGTCGAAACTGAAGCGACCTGGCTGGATGTAGTGTATCCCTGGGATATTTTAAATCTGAATGCTGCCATATTGCACGAAATACCCGGGAGCCAAAATGGGACCATTGAAACAGGAGTCACACTCAAAGGCCAGGTATCCATTGGTAAGGGTACGATAATCCATGCAAATTCATATATTCTCGGTCCGGTGGTGATTGGAAATGGATGCGTAATTGGTCCCGATACATGTATTCTGCCTGCCACGAGTATTGCCAATAATGTGGTTATAGCTCCCTTTACCGAAATAAGAAATAGCGTTATCTGCGATGATGTTCATATCGGTTCCGGATCTGGAATCGAAGACTCGGTGATTGATAAAGGCTGTCATATCGGCGGGCATTTTTATGCCTGCAGTGAAGAAACCGAAGTTAAGGTTGATGAAGAACATCACATGGTTAAAATCGGAGTCATGCTGGGAGAGGGATGCCGTATTGGCAGCGGAGTAGTTGCTCAACCCGGAGTGATAGCAGGAAACTACTGCCAGATCAAATCTTTCAAAAATATCAACGGAATTATACCTGATAAAAGCCTGGTGGTGTAGATTGTGCGGAATTGCTGGTTATACAGGTAGAAGAAAAGCCAGAGATATATTGCTGAATAGCCTGCGCCGACTTGAATACCGGGGCTACGACTCGTGCGGGATAGCGATCACCAATCCCGGGATGTTCGTTTTTAAAGATTCTGTACGCGTATCCGATCTGGCAGAACTGCTTCCCCAGCTTCCGGGCAGAACGGGAATCGGTCATACACGCTGGGCAACACACGGGGTACCCAATCAGAAGAATGCTCATCCGCACACGGATTGCAGTGGGCATATAGCCGTGGTTCACAACGGAATAATCCTGAATTACCAGGATATTAAAGAAGAATTAATCCGTGAAGGGCACCTTTTGACCTCTGAAACCGATAGCGAAGTAATAGCTCATTTAGTTGAAAAATACTATCAGAATGATTTCCTGGGAGCAGTAACCCGGGCAATCAAAGATATAAAAGGTTCTTACGCACTGGTTGTGATGATGGAAGGGAAACATGAACTCGTGATTGCCAGGCAGGAGAGCCCGCTGGTGATAGGAATTGGAGACCGAGAGAATTTTATCGCCTCGGATGTCCCGGCTTTGCTGGATTATACAAGCCGGGTAATTTACCTTGATGATGGCGACACCGGGATTGTAACTCCAGATGAGATCAGAATTTTTCACAATGAGAATCCGGTTCAGAGAGAAGTTCTCCAGACCATATGGAGCATCGAACAGGCACAAAAAGGGGGATATGAACATTTTCTCCTCAAAGAAATTCATGAACAACCAAAAGTTTTACGCGATACTATCAGCGAATATATGGTAAGTGCAGAGCCAGCTTTCGGTTTATTCGATCCCATCAGGAAACCTTCGATTATTTTGCTCGCCTGCGGATCCTCCTATCATGCTGCACTGATCGGGAAATACATCTGGGAAAACCTGCTGGGTCTGCCGGTCAGAATCGATCTAGCTTCTGAATTCAACTATCTGGCGAAAATACCTTCTGCTGATTACGGGTTTTGCCTGACTCAATCGGGAGAAACTCAGGATACTCTGAAAGCGATGAAAAGGCTTAAGCAGGCAGGGGTTAAGGTAATCGCAATCACCAACACTGTCGCCAGTACAGCAAGTAAAATTGCCGATCTTACCCTTTATACCTTTGCGGGGCCGGAAATCAGCGTGGCAGCCACCAAAACCTTTACGTGCCAATTGCTGGCCCTCTACTGGATAGCCGCAAATTCTCCACTTCTGGACACCCTGAAATCCCAGAATATGATGATGTTAATCCGCCAGCTTCCAGGGTTTCTTCAGGAAGTTCTGAATTACAAAGAACGGATCATGGAAATAGCGGATTTAATTGGATCATATGAAAACATTTTTTATATCGGCCGGGGAATCAATTACCCTGTTGCCATGGAAGGAGCCCTTAAATTAAAGGAAGTCGCTTACATCCACAGCGAAGGTTATGCAGCAGGAGAAATCAAACACGGCCCACTCGCCTTAGTGGGAGCCAAAACACCCGTATTTGCACTCGTGGCAAACGACAACACTAGGGACGCTATGCTAACCAGCATCAAAGAAATTAAATCCCGGGGAGCTCCCGTACTGGCAATTTCCAGCGATAGTCGTGATCTGGAAGACATTGTCGACGCAGTAATTACAATTCCATCCGTTGATGCCATCTTCTCGCCCTTTTTAAATACCCTGGTTGTTCAGCTGGTAGCTTATTATGCTGCCCGAAAACGGGGCTGCCCGATCGATTTCCCCAGAAATTTAGCCAAAAGCGTTACCGTGGAATAGTTTTTCTTTTTTAACTCCGGGATGTGATTTGAATTGATATAATGAAATTAGCCGTTTCCCTAAAATCCCGTAAAACAAATTAGTTTAGCGGCATTCAGAAGGAGAAAAGAATGACTTTACAGCACGTGCCGGGAAAGCATAAAGATGACATACTGCTGTATGCATTGAGCACCTGTCCCTGGTGCAGAAAAACCAAACAGCTCCTGAACGAATTAGGGGTTGAGTATGATTATATTGATGTTGATTTGCTCACGGGACAGGAAAAATCGGACACAATGGCTGCTGTGCGCAAATGGAACCCCGCCGGTTCCTTTCCAACCCTGGTAATCAATAACAGCAAATGCATCGTCGGTTTCAAAGAGCAGGAGATACGGGAAGCTTTAACAAAATGAGCAAGGAGCAAATTTCTCAAGCAGATATCGATAGACTGTACACGAGGCTCAAAAGGGAAGCTGAGGAAGCTGGCTACCATCTGAATCCTGATGTCGAGTTCACCAAGGAACTCGTGAAGGGTTTGATAATAAATGAAATTAGATACGGTTACTGGAACTGTCCCTGCCGACTGGCATCAGGCGTAAAAGAAGAGGATCTTGACATTATTTGTCCCTGTGATTACCGCGATGCAGATCTGACCGATTACGGGACGTGCTTCTGAGGTCTTTATGTTTCGGAGGCGGTCGTCTCCGGTTACAAGCAGATCGGAACGATTCCCGAAAGACGCCCACCGCAGGAGGAAAGGAAAAGAATGCAACAGGCATCCACCAGCAAAAGCCCTGGTCCCCTGCCACTGCCGGTCTGGAGATGCCGGGTGTGCGGCTACCTTTGTGCGAGAGAAAATCCTCCCGAAGTTTGCCCAATTTGCAAAGCTAAAAAAGACCGGTTTGAAAAATTCATGTGATGGGAGAAAGTTAGCCCGATTTTAATGCTTATCCACGGTAATTGTTAAATTTTTCTGTGTTTCCAGCGGCCGCTGCGGAAATAAATTAGGTAAGCTATCGCACCCATAACCGATCCGGCAACCATTGCCCAGCGAACGCCGTAAACACCCAGTCCGGTCGTTTTGGAAAGAAAGATCGCCAGAGGAAACTGCAGAATCCAGATGCTCACGATACTGATAATCATCGGGGGAAGTGTATCACCTGCACCTGCAATACATTGCTGCAAAACCATGTTTAAAGAAGCCACCAGATAACCTGCGGCTGCAATCCGCAGGTAATTGCTGGCTATTTCATCCAGAGAGGTATCAGAACTAAACACCCTGACCACGCCCCCCGCCCAGAAAAACAATACCAGAGCCCAGAGTACCATGACCCCCTGTGCAATGCCCACAGCAACCCAGCCGTTTTTCTCCGCACGTTGAGGCTGGTTGGCTCCCAGATTTTGTCCCACCAGCACACCGGAACTCATACCAAGACCCATTAACGGCATGGAAACAAGCATGTCCACCCTCTGACTCAGAGTATGAGCTGCCACGGCCAGGGTCCCGAACGGGACCACCACCCGCATTAAAGCCAGCTGTCCGAACTGCATTTGCAGCGACATCACGGAAGCCGGTATGCCGATTCGGGTAATGCGCCAGATAGTAGACGGGTCAACACGTAACCCTCTGAAAGTGAGGCGCAATTTTGATCGCCCACTGGTTAACATCCATAAACCCAGAATCGTACCCAGGCTCTGCGACAATACGTTGGTGATTGCCGCTCCATTAATGCCCAATCTGGGAAAGATCCACAGACCAAAAACCAGAAACGGGCAGAGAGTCAGGTGCAGAAAACGGAAGATCACAGCCAGTTTCATCGGAGTCATGGTATCCCCGGATGCCTGCATTGTACCGTCTGACATCATGCGAAATGACATCGCCGCCATGCCGACGAATTGTATCCTGAGATAGGGGGCTCCAAGGGCAACCAGTTCCGGTTCCAGCCCCAGCAACCTCAAGATTGAATCGGCGAAAAAGATGCCTACCGCTGCGAGGATAAAAGAATAGGTGGTACTTAAAATAAATGCCTGTCTGGCAACGTGGACGGCACCCGCTTCATCTTTTGCTCCGATATGCCGGGCAATCATGGATCTTAGACCGGTAAAAAGGCCCATCATCAGGGCGTTCACCAGCATGACTACCATTCCTGCCACCCCTACCGCAGCAATGTCAGCAGCTCCCAGCCTGCCCACCCAGATCATATCAATAGTGGGGCCGAGAACATTCAGGCTGTTGGCTACAATCATTGGCCACGAAAGGGTGAGGAGATTACGCAGTATGCTTCCCCTGGTCCAGTCTCTGCTTCTGACCAGGCTTCTTTCAGCCGGACGTTGGATGTTATCTATCATAAAAATTCAGGTAAATAGCGGTTTTAGCCAGATAGTTAAAAAAATAAACCAACAGAACTAATTATAGCACAAACCTGATTCGAGGAGTTTTATCATATATGTATGTTCAGAGAATACGGGTGATTTCCCAATCATTTCAAAGTTATAAGCGGTACAAAATTCCGTTGATACAGTAACATATTTGTCGGCAGGGGTTGAAAAAAGAAGAGAGACGCTGCAATATATTTTGAGTTATCCCACAAAAAATATATTAACAGGAGGTCTCTCTTGCATAACAGTCTACCCAAGT